>Ga0182027_10006013_pt1 | contig 18295 bp, 15 predicted proteins | sample 712E1DmetaG_FD_121300 | JGI IMG/M metagenome (GOLD analysis project Ga0182027, IMG submission 121300) | Permafrost microbial communities from Stordalen Mire, Sweden - 712E1D metaG (Illumina Assembly) | ecosystem: Environmental > Terrestrial > Soil > Wetlands > Permafrost | place: Sweden... | reverse complement strand
ATGTCGTGTTTAGCAGCATCGACTAATTTTATTGTGGCTCCATCTATATATACAAATGGTGCATTACCGTCTGTTGCATTTTTTAAATACGTTAAGAATGGTTCTGGAACCCCTCGAGTATCGTAGTATGCTTTAAGGTCAGCGGCGCTAACTGTAGAGCTTATAAGTGTGAATGGGAAGTAGCTGTTGTTTAATGTCTCGTTAGAAGTTGTCCCTGCTGTGAATTGTATCAAATGATTTGTTGATGTATTATTGAATGTGTCTAACGTATATCCTGCAGTCATGTTTCCGACCATACTGATTCCATCGGAATCAAAACCTGTGACTATCAGTGTGGGAGTAGCGTTAACTAAGGCTATACCTATGATAAGAAAGAATACTATAAACATAGCTGTCATTACGCTTTGTCGTTTCATACTAAACCCCCAAAGTTGACTCCGAAACGTATACTTGAATTGTAATGGATTATGCCTTTTCGAAGTGCTACAGAAACGTATTAAGCACAAATAAAGGATATGAAACTAGCTTTATAAACTTTGTGGTGCACTTCGTCGTAGAAAATTAAAAATAAGTTATGTTCATTACTTGACGAGAGTAACGCATTTTGTGTTTGTTTAAGAAATTTAGAAATTTCCTTCTTTTCTAGAAGCGATTATCTTATCTTTAATATATGGTGAGAAAAACTTAAAATATTTTTCTTGTAATTCTTTAATCTTCCAATCATTTGGTCCGACTCTTCCTCTACATTCTTTTGATTTGCACTTACATTTAAAGTTTTGAGTGTAAGATTCACAAAATGCATAATCGAAAACTATCTCTTCTCCAGGATTAATATCCTTGATTGCGACAAATGTTATGGAATCTGAAAATCCACAATTCGGGTTACATGAATGATTAAATACTCCGGTTTTTTTAAGTTCATCGCGTGTTGTGGGTGTAATAAAAAAATTATCATTTATCTGTATTCCTACCTCGCCAACTATTTTATGATATTTATCTATATCTTTTTTAGGAACTATAATCCCTCCTAGGACTGCTATTATTTCGCCTCTAGAAATTTTTTTTACAGCAACTACTCCTAAGCCTTCAATAGTTGAATTTATTGATTTAGCCTTTGGATTAATCCATCTATGAGACCACATATTATGTAAATCATCCATATTAGAAAATTGTTCTATTATATTAAAAATTTTTCTAAAAAAGCTAGCGGGGGTTGGATTTTCCTGCACTTTTTGTTCTGACGAACAAAACCTGCGCTAAAAGAATTTGATAAAGAATATAGAATTTCTTCGCCGTAGGCGAACTGGATTTTTTCCTAGGTTTTTTCTAAAAAAGCTAGCGGGGGTTGGATTTGAACCAACGACCTCAGGGTTATGAGCCCTGCGAGCACTCCTGTCTGCTCTACCCCGCTACGGCATATCTATATAGAGCAGAACAAGGATTTATTTAAAAAGGTATCTGTGAAGTATTATAGAATATTTAGAAATAAAAACCGTTGAGGGTGGATTAATATCTCTCGAGTATAACTTCGCTCTTTTTTTACCCCTAATTAGTAACAATGTTTATAAATGCTTCTTACTTCTTATATTCATGAGACTCGAAAATTTGGTAAAATATGATTTGGATAATAAACAAGATACTCATAAAGGGTTCAATATATTTGATAGAATTGTCGAATCATGTAATAACATAAAACGAAAAACCACTACTAAAGCAAAAAAAATACTAAGACATTTCGAAAAATATGATCGTTTAACATCTGTCTACGACTCAGTCGCATATTTAGATAGGACTAATTCTTCGGAGAAAGTAAATAGAATAATAAATACTTTTTCAGATGCTCAATATTTTTCATTGGATGACAGACTAACAAAAGTAAAAAAAATAATAAAACAAGAAAAGAATCTAACAACAACCGAATTGGAAACAATTATACAAGTGAACAGCAAGTTATGTGCTGAGTATACCAAAAGGATATGTAAATTGTCTGAATCTGAATATGAAGAAATCAAGGGAGATTCAAAGAGACTGCAAGAGGTTGTAGAGAAAAATCTTACAACAGACTACAGAAAAAAAGTATTTAGCGAGTATTCTAGTTTAAATGACTGTTTATTAGATAGAATTCTTGATAAAAAAAATATTATCGAAGAAAGACTTAAAATCCCTTATAAAGGTTTATCGATGGGATCCTTGGCGCGAGCAGCTGCTTGTACTGCGATGGGTGTGTTATTAACAGTGGTTTTTCCACGTGTTCTTAGCGATACTAATCCTGCTGGAAATTCTAATAAGGATTCTAATAATTTGTATTTGCCTAAGAAGATTGCAACTCCAAAAACGATAATCAATAACAGTTTGACATATAATATAATAATTAAGCCATCTAAAGAAAAAAAATCATCTGATAGTATACATAGTAAAGAACATAGTATAATGCGTAATACACCGTATAGTACAAAGATTATGGGAGAAGCAGATATGGCTCCAGAAACGTGGATAACTTTGTTTAAGAAGAAAAATCCTCTTTATGAATATACTAAGAAATTGGTGGATTCAACTTATATTATTTGTAAAATGTATGGTGTTAATCCGAGTGTTCAGTTGGCTCAGACAGGACTTGAGTCTTATTGGTTGCAATATGGAGGCAGTGTGAAATCAGATCAGTATAACTTTGGCGGTCTTGGAGCAACATCAGATACAACACGAGGGAACACATTTACATCAATTTCTGAAGGCATTGAAGCACAAACACAGCACTTGTTGGCGTATGGAGCAGAAAAAGCGTATGCAACAATAGTGTATGGAACAAAAATAGATACACTAGAGTTAAAAACAGGGTTAAAAAGGCGTATAGTTGACAAACGATTTAAGTTAGTTATAAGAGGATCTGCAACAGATATTTACGCATTACGACGTAGATGGGCTATGGATCCATTATATGATTATAAATTAAATAATATTTTGTCCGAAGCATGGAAAATTAATTCTACAAACAATCTTTTGTCTGAAGCGAGAACTAGTTCTACAAACAATTAATTGAAAAGATTTTAAGTATTCTATCTAAAAACTTACTGATTAGAGAAATATTAACGCCATTCCATGGCGTTCGCCTTTTCTTGACATCACGGCTAAGAATAATAACTGGATGGCTTTACGCCATCACAGTTCTACGCCGAGGGTGGGATTTGAACCCACAATCCCTTTCGGAAACCAGATTTTTGTATGTAATGCGCAGTAATCTAAAGCACGCATTGTGCTTAGCAATCTGGCGCAGTACCAGGTTGTGCCACCCCGGCATGGACAACCTATAATATAGGACAGGACAATGTTTTATAAATATTTTGGAAATGTTTCGTCTGTGGTGTTTAAAGTCTTTTCTTTTTGCCGTCTTTCGCAGCATTGCTTACATAATCTATGGAAAAATCTCTCTTGCAATCTCCGATTTTTCCTGATATATTTTCATAAGCTGCTCACCTTAGGACGGCAAAATAGTTTTAATAAATTTAATGACAACACCTAAAAATATATAAAGGCGAATGTACGATGATATATCAATGAAGAAAATAATACATTCTATTATGATATTGACGTTAATTATGTCTATGGTTATTCCTTTTGTTTGTTCTATAAGCTATGATGATAAAAACACATTAGATACTATTGTTACTATAACGAATTCTTTTACAATAACTCCGACAAGCAACTCTTATAATATAAAATTTATCAATGCTTCAATCACATCATATCCTAGGAGTGATATCAGGCAGAGTGTGACTGAATTGACAACGGAACCAAAAGCAACCGTTAATAATGATAACGTTAATGATGCTAAAAATGTTATAAGCTTCTTATACAATGATCCAATGATAGATTCATACGTTATACGTCTAGATTCTAAAGTTACTACTACAAACATTATGGACGAAATAAATGCGCCTATAATATTTCCACTGAACAATCTGGACGGATCACTATATTCGTATTTACAGCCGACAACAATTATTGATGTGACTCCGGAAATAAAGAATCTCGCTTCAGAATTGATTGGCGACAGGACTGATTTGTATGAGATTGAATATGTTTTTGCAGAGTATGTTCGAAAGAATGTGGCATATGATTTAGGAACATTGACAAGCGATGTAAATCAGAAATCTTCTTGGGTTTTAGCCAACAAGATTGGTGTATGTGATGAGATAACTAATCTGTTCATTTCATTGAATAGAGCAGCAGGAATTCCTGCAAGATTTGTTTCTGGAGTAGCATATACAAATCTTAATGATACATTTGGTACGAATTGGGTGCCTCATGCATGGGCTGAAGTATATTATCCTGGATATGGATGGATTCCATACGATGTAACATATGGACAATATGGTTTTATCGACGCTGGGCACATCAAATTAATGGATTCGCAAGAATCTTCAAGCTTGAATGTTAATTACAATTATTTGGGAAATAATATAAAATTACAGCCAGGAAAAATAGGTATTGATGTTAAAGTTCTAAATTATGGTGAGGATGTGCGTGGAAGATATAATTTTGTTGCCAAAGCATATAATAATGAGATAGGATTTGGATCCTATGATATGATTACTGTAGAAGTCGAGAATACCCAAAAATATTATCAAATCGCGGATTTATATCTTGGAGAAACTCAAGGTATGAGTATAATTGAGGATTCTAAAGAGACTGTTTTAAATAAGACCATACATCGAAAACAAGTATTGATGAAACCGCGCCAGTCAGCGACAGTCTATTGGATAATAAAAGTTGATGATAATCTGGATCCAAAATATGTCTATACTCTTCCGATAACGGTATATAATACGTATGGCGAGAACAGTACAACGTTCGTGAGTTCCAGAAATGATTATAACTCTATTGATTATACTTATTTTAAGGATTTGATATCTTCAAACACTGAAGAATCGGTGAAGCCTTATTCAAAAAATATTTACTTGGAATGTACGCCTGATAAAAATAGTATGTATATAGAGGATAATGCGAGTATTGATTGTGTGTTGGACAATCGTGGAGATAAAACTTTTGATGAGATAAATATTTGTATAGATAATAATTGTACTACTAGAAATCTGGCTATACAAAAGATACCGCTGCATTATACTAAAAAATTTGAGTCCGAAGGATTAAAGAATGTGGAAATAAAAGTTTATAACAACGAATTTACGAAAGTAAGTTATATTCCTATAAATGTCTTGGATAAGCCTAAAGCATCAATTACGGACTTGAAATATCCTGATGTGGTTAATTATGGTGATTCGTTTGATATATCCTTCACTTTAGTCAAAGATTCTAAATCCACGCCCAAAAATCTTAAGATTACATTGATAAGTGAGACCAATAAAGTGGAGTGGACATTCCCAGAATTTGATGCTGACAAAGGTTTTACCATAAAAGCTAATGGTAATACTATGAAGCCTAACAAAAATAATTATAAGATTATAGTACAGTATGCAGATGAGACTGGTATAATGTATACTGCAGAGAAAGATTTTGTTATACAATCGCAGGCGACATTCCTCGAGAATTTTTTGCTTTATATTAATTTATTAGGGCGAAGCGTTGAGCAAGTGTTTACGGGATAGATTTAGTTGTGGCGAGCTAGTTCTTTTTTCTAGTCAAATTTTTAAATACTATCTTATATCTTATCTATATATTGTAGTGGGTGATGTGATTGATTGATAGGATTGTTCCAGATACTAGCGTTCTGATAGAAGGTATATTATCAAAAAAGATTGAGCATGATGAGATACTGCCTAAAGAAATCGTAATTCATGAGGCATCGTTGTCCGAATTAGAAGCTCAAGCAAATACTGGTAGAGAGATAGGATATATGGGCTTGGATGAAATCAAGAAACTCTTGATATTATCTAAAGAAAAAAAATTTATAGTAAAGTTTGCTGGAGAGAAGCCATCAGAAGATGATATTGCACGTGCAAGAAAAGGTGGCATTGATTCGCTTATAAGAAACTTAGCATATGAATTAAAAGCGACTCTGGTGACTGTTGATAAAGTTCAAGCATTGACTGCCGAAGCAAAAGGCATTGATGTAATATTAATAAAATTGGATATAGCGCCTAAACCTCTTATTCTTGAGAAATATTTTGATGAAACAACAATGAGTGTACATCTAAAAGAGAATTGCAAGCCTAAGGCTAAGAAAGGCGTCCCAGGAAATTGGCAATATTCAGAGATATCTGATGAAGTATTAGATAAGGAAGCGATGAAGACTATCGCTAAAGATATTATTGAAGAGACGGGCATGCGCAGCGACGCATTCATAGAGATTGAGAGAAAATATTCTACAATAGTACAGCTTGGGAGATTTAGGATTGTGATTACAAGACCACCGTTTGCTGACGGATATGAAATTACGGTCGTTAGACCAGTCAAGAAATTAACATTTGAAGAATATACTTTAAGTCCTAAATTGCGTGAACGAATAGAGGAACAGGCAGAAGGAATATTGATTGCAGGAGCGCCAGGACACGGTAAGAGTACGTTTGCGCAGGCATTGGGAGAATTTTATTTATCAAAGAATAAAGTTGTAAAGACTGTTGAAGCTCCAAGAGATTTAGTATTGCCGGATGAAGTTACACAATATGCCATTACTTATGGAACATATCAGGAAATGCACGACATATTATTATTATCCAGACCTGATTATACATTATTCGATGAGATGAGAAATACTGAAGATTTCCAATTATTTTCTGACTTAAGACTTTCTGGTGTTGGAATGATTGGAATTGTTCATGCAACAAATCCCATTGATGCAATACAAAGATTTATTGGAAGAATAGAGTTAGGAGTTATCCCGCATGTCATGGATACTGTAATATTCATAAAGAACGGCGCAGTAGAAAAAGTATTTTCTGTAGGACTAGAAGTTAAGGTTCCTTCAGGAATGATGGAAGCAGACTTAGCAAGACCAATTGTTGTCGTTAATGATTTTGAATCTGGAAAATTAGAGTTCGAAATATATAGCTACGGCGAGGAAACGATTGTTGTGCCTGTGCAAAATAAGGCGATAAGTCCAGCAGCAGAGCTTGCTGCAAAGGTTGTCAAGCAAGAATTCCAGAAACTATCAGACTTTGTCAAGGTAGAAATGATTACAAATGATAGATGCATAGTGTATGTGCCTGCTGCACGCAAACCAATAATAATCGGCAAAGGCGGAGCGACGATTGAGCAGATTGAGAAAAAGCTTGGTTTAAGCATTGACGTGCGTGAGATGAATGATAAGACTTCATCGAGGAATGAAACGATACAATATCAAGTTAAGTTCGATAAAAAAAATATTACATTCTTGCTGCATGAGAAAGATGCTGACAAAGATACTGATATTTACATTAATGATGAATATCTATTGACAGTAAAAAGCAGCAAGAATTCCGTGATTAAATTAAATAAACAAAGCACACAGGGAAAAGAATTAACGCATGCAATCAATGAAGAGCATAAGGTTGAGTTAAGACAGTAGACTGAGTGAGACTAATAATATATACCTTACTATACCTTACTTTTTGTGGACAACAATTGTCTGCAACCGAAGATATATTATTACTAAAAGATAGTAAATATAATAATATTTTTAAATTAATCCTATATCTTAAATTTCATGCATGAATATAGTGTAGGAATTCCAGTAAGAAATGAAGAAGGTACGCTCGAGACGTGTGTGCAATCTGTCTTAGAACAAAGTTTGCTTCCAAGACATATTTATATTTGTCTTAATGGATCAAATACTGCGACAAGAGTTCTTGCTGAACAATTATCTATAAAACATAAAAGCATTAATCTTCTCGAGAGCAGCCCTGGAAAAGCACATGCCTGGAATAGAATAACAGAAAAATCAGAAACTAATACAATATTGTTTACTGATGGCGATGCATATCTTTCTCCTGACGCAGGCGCACAAATGATTCTAGCTTTGGAAAATAATTCTGAATGTTGTGTGAGTGGCGGAAATTTATTCTATATGAAGCCAGTTCATGATTTTTTACTAAAACCTTTATTCAAAAATAAATGTAACAAGATATATGCTGTAAAAAATCTTTCAGGAGCAAATTATATGATAAAAAGAGACGAACTCTTAGAATTGGCACACAGGCATTCTGTAGATCTTATGCCTACAGATATAATACATGATGACGCATTAGTAGGTGCAATCGCGCGAGTTGAAAAAAAGTTTATAGCAGCAAACACTTATGCAAAAGTATATCCTGTATCAACAATAGGAGATTATGTCAATCTAATGATGCGATTAAGGAAAGGATATATACAATTAGAAGAAAAATATCCAGAATTATTCTACAACAAACATACTGCAGGTGTAGACGGTTCTAGAACGCACAATATAGCATCATATAGTATAGTACAATCAATAACACAACCGTGTGTGGATTTTGTCCTGAAACTTGGATCAAAAAAAACAGAGACTTGCTGGAAAGAATCCAAGAGTACAAAACCAACGTGCATACGGTATGAAACAACTAATTAAAAATTTATAAATAATTGACAGATGTGCCGTTTTTATAGACGGGTAATTTTTTTAATGCCCTTGCTGTTTCTCTACTAATTTCTTCCAGATTGCTTCTGCGTATTTCTGAGCTGAAGTTGGACCGTCTGCTGTTATGATATTTCCATCGACTGTAACATCCTGTCCAGTATACTTAGCTCCTTGCTCTTCAAGATATTCTGATGTCAACATTCCCAATTCTGGATCCGGACCATACCATACTGTAGCATTCTTCCCTTTCAATAAGCCTGCTTTTGCAAGTATTGTCGGGCTCCAACATATTGCTCCAAGAATTTTTCCAGATGCTACTGCATCCTTTGCAATTTTTGTAGAATTACTATCGTTTCGCAGCAGTGGAGTTCCTGGACCGCCAACAAATACTATTGCGTTATAATTGCTCACATTCAGCTCGCTTAATGTATGCTCGACGTTGAATGTTCCTCCTAAAGCTCCATTAGCCGTGCCTTTTTTTGTGCTATACACATCGACTTGTGCTCCTTGGTCCTTGAAATATCTATATGGAGTGCCAAATTCCACGTCTTGATAGCCTTTCGGCGATATAATCATTGCAATCTTTTTCATGTTTTCACCCTGAATATTTTGTTGATTTTGATTTGTTTGTTTTCCTGTATTCTGTCCTATGTTTGACTTCACGTTTGCAGAACATCCTGTAATGAATAATATTATTATCAGAGATAAAAAGGCATATCCCACAAATCTCATGCTATTGCTTTAGAATGTATGTTTATATGTTTTATGGAAGAATCCATTTTCCATGCCCATATAATATATAACTTTGTATGTTTTCCTTAGCTCTAATTACATCTTCAGGAAGAATTAGTTTATGCCTTTCATTTATATTCATGCGGTAATCTTCCATTACTAATTCAGGATTTTGATATTTATCAACTGTTATTCTTAAACTTAGAACATCTGTTGACAAATCAGTTTTTTCTTCAAGATTCTCTTTACCTATTAGTATAAAGTATCCTGTTTTCTTATCTAGATTTACTTTCATTCTATTATCAGGAATATTATATTTATCAAAAGCCTTTTTTAACTTCAAGTATATTGTGTCAATACAGCTCCTCTGCTTTTCATACAACTCATTATTTAAATTCAGAAAATCCTGAAGTCTTTCTTTGAATGTCATTTGAGTATCATGCCTTTTACTATCTTTATACCTTCGAGCTTTAATAATTTAACCTTTTTCTTGGAATCTTTTATTCCGGAATATCCTCCAATTCTTCCATCAGTATGAATTACGCGATGGCATGGAACGATTGGCGCATACGGATTTCTCTTCAACGCTTGGCCGACTGCTCTTGGACTTGACTTAAGAATTTTAGCAATCTCACCATACGTCATGGTTTTTCCTTTAGGAATCTTTCTAGTAATAGCGTAGACTTTTTCCTGGAATTTTGTGATTTTGGTGACCATAAAATAAAGAGCTGATTATAGAATAAAAATTTTATTGAAAAAGAGTTGTGATTTGCCTCGCTTAGGTGGACAAGTGCTACGATAACTTAATAAAATAGCAATTCTTCCATAGAATATGAAGAGCAAAAAAGTATCGATTATTGTTTTTTATAACCCTGAGGGCAAGATTTTGTTTCAAAGCAGGAAACTAATGAGTAAATATGGCGAAGAATTTGGGTTTTTCGGAGGGCATATTGAAGAAAATGAATCTCCTGAAGAAGCACTAGTAAGAGAGATAAAAGAAGAACTGACTTATGATCTAAAATACTTCAAATTTTTTAAACAATATGGTCCAAGAGTGTATAAGGACAGCGATTGGGAAATAACTCATTTTGTTTTCCTTTCTAAACTTCCGCACTTATCTAACTTTAAACAAAATGAGGGAGATAGCATGGAATTGTTTACTATCACAGAAGCTAAAAAGTTAAAGTTGGTCCATGCAGACTATCACATCTTGGACGATTTAGAATTATATTTTAAAAAATTAAAATAGCAAGCGATAAAAGGAAAAATGTTCGGTTCGCAACTTCATTAAAATTTAAATGTTAAAAAATAATAGAATCTGAATTTTATCTTGCAGCATCTGCCTGTCTTTCCAATTCCAATTTCTTGGATATTGCTGCTGATGTTCCTTGCAGTGCATATGCATTCATTATCTCGTCAGCTAATGCCTGCGATGCGTCTTTTTTTGCATTGAATGTTCTCTGATATGCTCCTTGCGTCATCTGTCTTAATGCTGTATCAACTCGTCTTTGTGGAGCGCATTCCAATGCTTTAGGATATCTTGCACCGCCATACTCTATTGCGATTACTTCTTCTCTTGGTGCTGCATTCTCTAATGCTTTAACGAATACTTCGACTGGATTCTTGTTTAATTTTTTCTCGATGATATTGAATGCGTCCTGAACTAATTTGTATGTTGTGGTGCCTTTTCCAGTGCATAGTCCTGATGTTATCTTGTGCTTCTTAGACCTGTGTCCTGGAACCATTAGCTTATTGATTAATCTCTCAACGATAAATATTTTGGATTTGTAGAATTTGTTGCCTGCATATCTTGCTCCGGTCTTGCTGACAATCATTGGATTAGTATTTATGTATGGTGCTACACCTATATCATCTACTTTTATCTGTGAACAATCCCACTTTCCGAATGCTAAAACTTTCTCCATTTTTAATAAACCTCGAATATTATTGTATAAACTATTATGTTTGTTAGTATGAGGAATTTTGGGGTATTTATAAAGATTTTGTTTGAATTATGTTTAGATTGTTTGTGATTCAGAATAATCTTTATAAATACGATTCTTGGTATAGATTCTTAATGGTTAATATTATTAATAAGAGTGATAGGGCTGATGGCAAGACCACTAAGTCTAGAACTTTGTCTGAAGCAATGAAAGAAGAACGTTTAAAGAAATCTTCTGTGCCAAAAGATGCAGATACCAGACCATTATATAAGAAGAAAGAGGATAGCGTAAAATATTCAATTAAAGATGGACTATTTGTATCTATAAAAGTTGGTTTGACTGATAGTTATGTCATGCCGTTCGCAATTGCATTAAACGCTTCAAATTGGATGCTATCAGTATTAAGTTCTGTTCCGTCATTATTTGCCTCATTTATGCAATTATTTTCTCAAGGTTCATTGAAATACTTCAAAACCAGACGCAACCTAATAGTATGGACGGCGTTTGTTCAGGCATTCATGTGGTTGCCGTTGCTTTTGATTCCATTAATCGCTGGCAATAATAATTCGTTAGAATTTTTATTATTGATAATTTTTGTTACACTTGAAGCAACCATAGGAACATTTCAAGGACCGATATATAATAGCATCCTTGGAGACCTTATTGATGAAAATAAGCGTGGAGAATTTTTTGGCAAGAGAAACAGAATGGTCAATGTTATGGGCTTTGTCAGTACAATGCTTGCAGGTCTCATACTGAGTTTCTTTAGAGGTATGGATAAGAATGGCACGGCGCATTATGTATTCTTTGGGTTTGGAATATTGTTCTTTTTTGCATTTGTATCAAGACTTACATCTTCATATTATAAATCTAAAATGTATGATCCACCATATGAAGTTCCGAAGAATAAAGTAAAATTTACGACTTTCTTGAAAAATATGACTCATAACAATTATGGAATATTTGTGATGTATGTTTTCATGTTTAGGCTTGTGGCAAGCATCTCTGCACCATTCTTTGCATTATATCTGCTTAAAGATATGCAGATGCCGTACATATATTATACTATGATAATTGGCGTGGCCATTGTTGCTAGCTTTATTACAATGGGACTATGGGGTAAATTAATCGATAAACGCGGGAGCAAGTTTGTATTGACCATATCAGGTTTTTTGATACCATTAAGTCCTCTGCTATTGATATTTGGAATATATATTCATGACCCTACAACTAGATTGATATATCTATTGTGTGAAGAATCGTTCAGTGGAGCGGCATGGGCAGCATTCAATTTATCAACATCCAGTTTTTTATTTGATGCTACTGCAAAAGATGAGCGCGTAAGATATATCTCATATTATAATTTTTTAATTGGGATAGCAGTATTCTTAGGAGCAGTACTTGGAGGAGTGCTAATCAAAGTTTATCCAATATGGATTATCTCAGCCATTCCATGCATATTCCTGACGACAGGAATACTAAGATTATTAGTAACTAGCATATTCATACAAAAAGTGCGTGAAGCCAAGATGATTGAAGTAGATTTTCCTGGAAGAGGATTTTTTCATAGAGTAGTCACCATAAATCCTAGGCATCAATCAGCTGTTACTATTGTAGGAGTATATGAGAATGATCATCAATCATTCCACAATGTTTTATCAATAAGACGCGAACCTTATCAGAAACATCCGATAACGAATGTTGATGAAAAAAAACTGACTGAGAAAGAGTATTATGAAAAGAAATCATTTGAATATTATAAAGAGAATGCAATGAAAACTCTGGAAAAAGAAAAGAAGAAATAGTTTTATAAATACTGCATATTTTCTCTGACTATTATGGTTGCTAAGGTTGATAAAAGGAAAAAAACAAAGGATGAGTTTGAATTAAAGAGAGAGAAAGAGGCTGCAGAGCTGAAAGAGAAAGTAAAATTGCAGCGTAAAAAGACTGATTCTGATGAAAAAATTGCTGCAGCCAAGGAACTGACTAAAGAGCCAATACAACCAGTAATTAATATAGGATTGGTGGGTCATGTAGATCACGGCAAGACTACACTTACAGAAAAATTGACTGGCAAGTGGACTGATACACATTCTGAAGAAATAAAGCGCGGAATTACAATAAGGTTAGGATATGCTGATGTCACATTCAGGAAATGTCCTCAATGCGATTCTCCGGATTGTTTTACTACTCAAAGAACTTGTGCTGTACATAATGTTCCGACTGAATTTGTACGTAAAGTTTCATTCGTTGATGCTCCAGGGCACGAGAGTCTGATGGCAACAATGCTTTCAGGCGCAGCAATCATTGATGGTGCATTGTTGCTTGTCGCGGCGAATGAATTCTGTCCGCAGCCGCAGACTAGGGAGCACTTGATGGCTTTAGAAATGTCTGGAATAAATAATGTTATTGTCGTTCAAAATAAAATTGATTTAGTTGATACTGAAAGAGTATTGAAGAATCATCAGCAGATTAAAGATTTTTTGAAGGGTACAAAATACGAGAATGTTCCAATAATACCAATAAGTGCACAACATTTAGTTAATTTGGATTTATTGATTAAAACAATTCAAGATGTTATTCCAACTCCAGAAAGAGATGAAAGTAAGAGTCCTTTGATGTTCGTCGCAAGAAGTTTTGATGTCAATAAGCCAGGAACTAAGCCTGATAAAATTAAGGGCGGTATCGTTGGCGGAGCAATAATGCAGGGCAAATTAAAAGTCGGCGATAAGATAGAACTGAGACCGGGCAGAATTGTTGAGGAAGCGAATCAGATTGTTGCAAAGCCATTATTTACTACGATAATATCTGCAATGACCGGAGCAACTCCCGTCGATGAATTGCATCCTGGAGGAAGCGTGGCGTTGATGACTGACTTGGATCCGAGTGTTGTAAATTCAGATAAGTTGACTGGAAATATCGTTGGCATTCCAGGAACACTTCCAAAGATATGGTATAATCTTGATTTAGAAGTTCATTTATTAGATAGAGTTGTCGGTGCAAAAGACGAGTTGAAAGTCGATCCTATAAAGTTGAATGAAATATTAATGTTGAACGTTAACTCGGCAGCGACTGTGGGATTCGTAAATAATATTGGTAAGAATCATGTGAAATGTAAATTGAAGTTGCCTGTATGTGCTGAATTAAATTCTAAGGTAACGATTTCTCGTCGAGTCGGAACAAGATTCAGATTGATTGGCTATGGTGTGATTAAAGGAGAGAAATAGAATTATTTATATCCAAATTTTTTATTGTATTCTTTATGATCAAAGATATCCATCATTAATGCTATGACTTTTATTTCTCGGCCCTGTATAGTGTATATTATTCTCCAATATCCTGATAGGTTTATTTTCCACAAATTGTTTGCGTTATACTCTGAAATGTACGCTTTAGGGATTCTATCCTTCGGAATTTGTATCCCATAAGACGGATCTTTTTTTAGCAAATCTATCTTGGTGTGTATTGCTTTCATTAATGTTTGATTTTTGCTTGATGTTATACCTTTTGATATTTCATCTATAATTTTAGCGTTAAGCATTTCGTAGAATTCTTTAGCATCACCAGTAATGATAACTTCTACATCTTTACCATGATATTTCATACTTTCAATCCAGTATTAATGGCCTTGTCAATCTTAGAACCAGGATTATGAATCCATACAATACCCTTTCGGCCGTCAAGAATCTTGCCATTATCCTCTAAATATTTGAGTATAACATTTAATGTTTGATGCATTACTTTTCTCTTTAATTTATCTTTCAATTTCTCTCTACTTATTGCTAGATTCGATTTTTTTAATACATCTTCAACCATTAATACCGTCCTCAAACTCGGATAGTGCAATACATTCATGATTTATCACCTATTTATATAGATATATATACATACTTATATATACATATATAAATGTTTTGGTTGTTTCACGAATTAATCATAGAAATGAGATATTCTTAATAAGTCTATCTGAAGAAAATCCGGAAGAATTACAGCTAGAAGTATAGTTATCTATCTGATTTTTTTAACAAACTTTATTTCATTAATAAATTTAACGCGGTCGTAACCTGGGCGGGGCTAGTAGCATTTGTCTGAATATTCATGGACAACATTTTCGGATATTTTCCGCAATCTCAGACGATAATCACACTTCGTCACACCATTCTATAAAATTTTCAGAAGAAAAAACACATAGCCCAAAATTAAAAACGTGCGAAAAAACAAGTAACCCGGAGAAGGCTAGATTGCTCTCTTAAAAATTAAAAACGTAATATATTTATACTGGTTCTTTCAGAATGTCTTTTATAATGTTGCAAGGTGTTTTTTATGAATGATCTGCTTGAGTTAAAGACTAAGATTAATGAATTAAAAAATCTTGAAAAGGATCTTTGGCAATATATTCATGAAGATACGGATAAATTTTCTCAATTATTGTCTCAACATGAAACTTTAAAGAAACTTGTTGTGGCGCTGAATATTGAAATAAATGCTATAGATAAAGAGCATACTTTGTTTCAACATCTGAATACTGATGCCGGAAAGAAAATTACGCTATTATTAGGATATTTATTAGTAGACGTAGGATTGCAGTCGAATGAGTTAAAAGATATTGAAAGTATTGCTAGAAATAAATCCAAATTTTCCGATGAAGACATAGCCCGTATAAACGTAGTTTTGAATGGAAACTATAAAGGACCTAACGAATCGACAAATAGCAAAAACATTAATCAGATAGAAGCGGCAATATTGTCCTTGATATCAAGTGGAGCACCGAGTATTAATCAAGATCCAATAGATCAAAAATTACAGCAATTGATAGAATTAAGCAAAGATCCTAAAAAGGTTTCTAATTTATTTACAAGAATACAGGAGGTAATTAATTCCAAGGAAGTCTATGAAAAACTATTACACGATGGAAAAATAGATTTACTAATAGATAATCTAGATTTAAATCCTGAAGTTTTTGATATGATATCCTGTGCAACATTATTTTATGACCCCGGCAGATTTGATTCTAATCGCGATTTTGATCCGGGATTAAAATATATAACTAGCAGAGTTATGAAAAGATTTGAATCGGAATTCCATAAGTTTTTGGATAGACGTGTAGAGCACGTGATGGTATCTTTCCTTAATAATATTAATATCGAGGAAGTCGTACATCCTATCTTAAGAAAATATTTCAAAATAGATATAACCGCTGCTGAAGATGAAAGTCAAAAATATATCATAGTCAAACATTTTGAAGAAGGACATTTGGTTTTCACATTATTCTCAAGAAAAACAGAAGACTATCATAAGTTCGATAAAGTTTGGCCTGAATCACCTTATTTTGCAGCGGGACGTGAGCCACAGCATGCAGGTTTAAGTATGATTTTCGGATATGAACATAAATTAAATGAGAATCAATATGAAACAATTGCAGGAGCAAAGTTGCATAACTCTGAAAAATTCTTCTTTGGTACCTCAGAAAGGTATGGAAATGCAGATGGTCAAAGCAATCTTTTAGCCATAAGCATAATGTGTATTTATGGTGATGATAATTATAAATCATAGCATCAACCAAGAATTCCGACATTCAGACTAACATGTAGAATTGAAGAAGATAAAATAATAGAATGTTTCGAATATAGAAAGGATTTATACGAATAAATAGTCCAGACACAATTCGAATTCTAGTGATTGTCCATCGATATTCAGACATGTGCTGTGTTAATGGGCGGGGCTACCAACCTAAAGAATAAAACTATTCTAATATTCAGGCATTCCCATCTGTTGAGGATTCATTGGAGGCTGTTTTCCGCCTGCGATTACATCATCAATTCTAAGTATCATTGTGACGACTTCTGAAGCGCTTGTAATCGCTTGAGTTTTGACTTTCAATGGCTCTATGATTCCTTCTTTCCATGCATCGATAACTTTTCCAGAAAATACGTCTATGCCCGCCCATGTCTGTTTTTTATCATGTGCAGATTTTAATGCAACTATAATGTCAATTGGGTCTAGACCAGCATTCTCTGCCAATGTCTTTGGAACTACTTCCATTGAATCTGCAAATGCTTTTACAGCAAGCTGCTCCCTTCCTGATAATCCTTCTGAGAATTCTCTTAATTGTTTTGCCAATTCTATCTCGCACGATCCTGCACCAGCGACTATCTTTCCATTCTTTAAAGATGATACTATATCTCCGATTGCATCATCCAATGCTCTTTCTATCTCTGCAACAACATGCTCAGTTCCGCCCTTGACTAATATCGTTACGGATTTTGCATTCTTGCATTTCTTGATATAAGTCATATTTTCTCGACCATTATTTATCTCTTCAACATATCCTGCATATCCTAAATCTTTTGCTGAGAAATCTTTTAAGTCTGTCACAATGCTTGCGCCTGTTGCCCTTGCTAATTTTTCCATATCAGATTTTTTGACTCTACGAACGGCATATATTCCTTTCTTTGCCAGGAAATGCTGTGCCAGATCGTCTATACCTTTCTGACAGATCACTACATTTGCTCCAGTCATGACTATCTTGTCAACCATTGCTCTCAACATTTTTTCTTCCATCTCTAAGAATGATTGCATCTTTTCTGGGTCTGTAATCTGGATTTTCGCATCCATTTCAGTATTTTTGATTTCGACTGCCGAATCTATTAATGCTATCTTTGCATCTTTAACTTGTTGTGGCATTGATGAATGTATCTTTTCCTTATCTAATACTATTCCTTCGATTAATTCAGAATCCTCGACTGAGCCGCCAACATTCTTCTCGATTTTAATATCGTTCTTGTCAATCGATAATATTATTTTGTTTCCTTCTTTATGTTTGTCCAGAACTGATGTTGCTGCCTGGACTAATAAATCTGAAAGTAATTCTTTGGCTTGCTCTGCTTCTTTTCCCGTAATGGCTGTTATTGCTATTTGTTTTAGTAAATCTAAATCCGTATCATTTATTGGTTTTGCTAAACTCTCAAGTATTTCCAATGATTTTTCGGCAGCCATCCTATAACCTTTCACGATTACTGTTGGATGAATATTCTGGTCTAATAATACTTCTGCATTCTTCAATAATTCTCCAGCTAGTACTACTGCTGTT
>Ga0182027_10006012_pt1 | contig 18297 bp, 13 predicted proteins | sample 712E1DmetaG_FD_121300 | JGI IMG/M metagenome (GOLD analysis project Ga0182027, IMG submission 121300) | Permafrost microbial communities from Stordalen Mire, Sweden - 712E1D metaG (Illumina Assembly) | ecosystem: Environmental > Terrestrial > Soil > Wetlands > Permafrost | place: Sweden... | reverse complement strand
GCGAAGGAAGTCTTTCTACATCGATTGGAAGGGCTGTCACAGTCATAAAGAACCTCTTCGGATGCGACTTATCAGTGTAGAACAACGGGCTATTTGCCGTTCGAACTTGAATCCCGGTCTGTCAAGAGTGTAGAATTCGTCTTACGTTGAGGTAAGGCGAATGGCCGAATCGGCAAAGGTGAGCACAAAGGGGCAGTTGGTGATTCCGGCGAAACTGCGGGAGGAAATGGGATTCAAGGCGGGCGTTCGCGTCTTTTTCACGAAGCAGGGGAACGGCCTGCTGATCGAACCGAGCCGATTCGATGCTTTGCGCGCATTGCGGGGTTCACTCGCACACTATGCCCTGGAAAAGGATCTGATGGCTGACCCAATTCGAGATCGCAACTGAGGGGGCATTGTGAAAGAGTACGTTCTGGATGCCAACGCTCTCATCCGCTATTTCCAAAACAAGGCCGGAGCGGACACGGTAGATAAGCTCATTGATCGAGCACAACGGGACGAAGCACATCTGTCAATTGCCGCAGTGAACCTCGGCGAGGTCCTTTACACCCTGGCGAAGTCCATTGGGCTGGACAGGACGACCGTCTATATTCAGGCGCTCGGCCAATCTGTCGAAACGGTGCCAATTGACCAGGAATTTGCTTTGGAGGCCGCCAAATTCAAATTCCAGTACAAACTCGGCTATGCCGACAGCATTGCAGCGTTACTGGCGATGCGCCGCCGAGGTACTCTCGTTACAGCGGATACAGACTTCATGAAATTCGGCAGGCAGTTCAAGATTCTCGCATTGCCGAGACACGCGCAGTAATGCTGGGATCGCGTTCTCGATGCATCGAGGGACGGCCCGCTAGGCTACTCCGCCAGCAACCGCACCACGTGGTTCACGATAATCAAATCTTCCGCCGGCGGAATCACACGCACCGTCACCGGCGAATTTACCGCCGAAATCGTAGCCGACCCGCGCACGTTATTCCGCTCTGCGTCGACAACAATTCCCAGCGTTCCCAGCCCCGCACAAATCTCCGCACGCGAAGCAATGTCGTTCTCGCCGATGCCGCCCGTGAAGACCAGCATGTCCAGCCCGCCCAATTCGGCCACATAACTGCCGATCCACTTGGCAATCGTCCACGTAAATTTGTCCACAGCCAGCCGCGCCTTCGCGTTGCCTTCCTTGATTGCCTCGCGCAGATCGCGCATGTCGTTCGACAGATCGCTTACGCCCAGCAGCCCAGCCTTCTTGCCCACCGCGGTCTCGAGCTTGTCGGCAGCTTTGCTGGAGTTCGTCTCTGTCTCCGCAATCTTGCGCAGGATGAACAGCACCACGCCAGGATCGATATCCCCCGTCCTGCTGCCGCTGATGATGCCGCCCGTCGGCGTAAGTCCCATCGAAGTATCGAGACACTTGCCGCCGCGAATCGCCGAGATGGAAGCGCCGTTGCCCAGATGCGCGACGATCAGCTTCTCTGGCACCTTCGGCTGCAACTGGAGCACAATCGACTCATACGAAATTCCGTGATACCCATACCGCCGCACGCCCATCGCCGAATACTCCTCCGGAATCGGCATGTGCGTGACGACTTCCGGCATGGTGCGATGAAAGTAAGTATCGAGAATGGCGAAGTTGGGCACGCCCGGAAAAAGTTGCAGCGCCTCGCGCATGATGTAAACAGCGATTGGCGTATGCAGCGGCGCAAAATCCGTGTAGCGCTCGATCTCGTCGATCAGTTCAGGAGTGATGCGCTGATTCTCCTGCACCGTCGGCCCGCCGCAAACCACGCGATGACCAATAGCCGCCGGGGCGGGGAAGTCGCCGGAGTGAAGCGCATCCGCAACCAACTTGAATGCGACAGAACGGTTGGGCAGAGCCGGGGTCTGATCGACCAGCTTCTTGCCCTCTGCATCCTTGATCCAGAACTTGCCCAGATCGGTGCCGATGCCGTCCACCGCGCCCTCGTGCAACTTGCGCCGTTCGCCGTCACCGGCTTCATAAACGGAAAATTTGATCGAAGAAGAACCACTATTCAAAACCAATACCGGCAAAGAAGCCATCGGTAAATACCTTTCAATGTTAGTGCCGAAATAAACGGCAAGTTAGTAAGTCAAAAAGTCAGTGTTTGTCGAATCCCAGGTCTCAAAATCGAGACCTGGGGCCCCCGGCATGTTAGCCGGCTCAGCACCCAGCCCGCTCCTTCGGCCAGCGCCAGTTTTTGATCTCCGGCAGATCGTCGCCATTCTCGGCAACATACAACTTATGCTTCTGAATCTCTTCCGAGTACCATTGCTCCGCCGCATCCGCCATGTCCTTGAGCCGAGCCACGCGATGAATGGCGTCAAGCGTTAACTGGAACCTGTCGATGTTATTCAGCACGCACATATCGAACGGAGTCGTCGTAGTCCCTTCCTCCTTGTATCCGCGCACGTGAATGTTGTCGTGATTATGCCGCCTGTAAGTGAGCCGGTGAATCACCGACGGGTAACCATGGAACGCAAACACCACCGGCGTCGCGGGCGGAAAAATCTGATCGTACTCCTCATCCGGCAGTCCATGCGGATGTTCCGATGTCGGTTGCAATGTCATCAGGTCGACGACATTGACCACGCGAATGCGCAGGTCGGGCGCCTTCTCGCGCAGCAGGCAAACCGCTGCCAGCGCTTCAAGCGTTGGCACATCGCCGCAGCATGCAATCACTATCTCCGGATCGCCTTCGCCGTTCGAAGCCCATGGCCACACGCCCAACCCGGTCGTGCAATGAGCCACAGCCTCATCCGCCGAAAGCCACTGCGGCGCGGGCTGCTTGCCGGCCACAATCAAATTGATGTAGTGCCGGCTCCGCAAACAGTGATCCGCCACCGACAGCAGCGTGTTCGCGTCCGGCGGAAGATAGATCCGCATTACGCCGGCCTTCTTGTTCAGCAGGTGATCGATAAAGCCCGGATCCTGATGCGAAAATCCATTGTGATCCTGCCGCCACACCAGCGAGCTCAGCAGATAATTGAGCGACGCAATCGGCTTGCGCCACGGAATCTCGCTCGTCGTCTTCAGCCACTTCGCGTGCTGGTTCACCATCGAGTCGATGATATGGATGAACGCCTCATAGCAGGAGAAGAACCCATGCCGCCCGGTCAGCAGATAGCCCTCGAGCCACCCCTGGCACATGTGCTCGCTCAATATCTCCATCACGCGGCCGGTCTCGCTCAATTCCTCGTCCACCGGCAGCGTTTCCGCCATCCACTCCTTGCCGGTCCCGGTGATCACATCCTGAAGGCGGTTCGACGCCGTCTCATCCGGTCCGAAAACGCGGAAGTTTTTCTCCGACCCGTTCGCTTGCATCACCGCATGGAGCAACCGCCCCAACACCCGCGTAGACTCAACATCCTTCTGTCCGCGGCCCTCGATCTTCACCGCGAATTCACGGAAGTTCGGCACCTTCAGCGGCTTCAGCAGCAGCCCGCCGTTGGCATGAGGATTCATCCCCATGCGCAGCCGCCCCTTCGGCGCTATCTCGGCAAGCTCCGCGCGGAAATGCCCCTTCTCGTCGAACAGTTCTTCCGGCTTGTAGCTCCGCATCCATTCATCGAGCATGCGTAGATGGTCCGGCTTCTCGAAGATCTCCGACAGCGGAACCTGGTGCGCGCGCCACGTGTTTTCGACCGGCTTGCCGTCTACAAACTTCGGCCCCGTCCAACCCTTCGGCGTGCGCATGATCAGCATCGGCCACGCCGGCCGCGTCGTTTCGCCACACTCGCGCGCTGCCTTCTGAATGGCCGCAATGCGATCCATCATGGTGTCGAAGACCGCCGCCGCCTGCTGATGCATCACCTCGGGATCGCTGCCATCGAGCGTGAACGGCTCATACCCATACCCACGCATCAGGTTCTCCAACTCCGCATGAGGAATGCGCGCCAGTATCGTCGGGTTCGCAATCTTGTACCCATTCAAATGCAGAATCGGCAACACCGCGCCATCGGTCGCCGGATTGAGAAATTTGTTCGAGTGCCAGCTCGTCGCCAGCGGTCCCGTTTCCGCCTCGCCGTCGCCCACCACGCATGCCACAACCAGGTCGGGATTGTCGAACGCCGCGCCATACGCATGCACCAGCGAGTAACCCAGCTCGCCGCCCTCATGGATCGACCCCGGCGTCTCCGGCGCAACATGGCTCGGAATTCCATACGGCCAACTGAACTGCCGGAACAGCCGCTTGATCCCGTCCTTGTTCTGCTCGATGTGTGGATAGGTCTCAGAGTACGAGCCTTCAAGATAAGTGTTCGCCACCAGGCCCGGGCCGCCGTGCCCCGGCCCGATCACGTACATCATGTTCAGCCCGCGTTCGCGGATCAGCCGGTTCCAGTGCACATAAAGAAAGTTGAGTCCCGGCGTCGTGCCCCAGTGGCCCAGCAGCCGCGGCTTCACATCGTCCAGCGTCAGCGGGCGCTCCAGCAGAGGATTGTCTTTCAGGTAAATCTGCCCTACCGACAAGTAGTTTGCGGCCCGCCAGTAGGCATTCATCCTGGCTAACACCTCCGGGCTAAGGGGGCCGTTGCTTGCTGACTTGCCCACTGGCTCGCTCGCTGTTTCGCTGTTCGCGCTCTTAACCATGAGGCACCTCTCAAGGGGATGATTGCGTGCTACTAAAAGCCTAGCAGTCGCCACGTTCCGCCGCGGGTGACTGATGTCACAAAGCGACGCGACAAGGTGCTACTCTTCCAATTGCACACGCACAACCAATTTCCCTCGATAGCTTCGATGCGGGGATGTATCGAAACGCTCTTGACATCGAACTCCATTTCGCGTTTCAATCGGTTTCACCACAATTCCCTGCTGCATACACCAGGCTTCGCAGCGGAAGGCAAGGGTAGCGATGAACGGCCTCGCTTGGATTGCCCAAATTATCCTGGCAACCTGTTTCCTGTTTACCGGCGCCGGCAAGCTGCTTGCCTACAATCGGCTGATGAGCACTGTGGAAGGGCGCTTGAAGGGCCTGCCCGCGGGGGTCTCGCGGGGGCTGGCCGCGCTGATCGGCGTCGCGGAGATAGCGGGAGCGCTGGGAGTCGTGACGCCCGATGCCCTGTTGCCCGCTGAACTGGCTGCCGGACATCTGCTGGTGCGAATGGCAGCCGCTGGCCTCGCTCTCATCATGGTGCTGGCCGGCGTCTATCATCTGCGCCGTGGTGAGGAAGCCGCGCCCGCCGTCACCTTGTTCCTGGTGGCCCTCTTTGTGATCTTATTGCGCTGGCCGCGGTAAGGCCACTGGGCGCGCTCACTCCGCAGACACAGTCAGCGGAACCTCAAGCGACCCAGCCTTCCCCGCAATCAGGCCCTCAACCACCACGCGCAACCACAAGCTGCCCGCAGGCAAAGTAGTTCACCTTCTTGCCATCGCTGTCGTAGGCCATCAACAGGAACTCCAACTGCGCCGGGTGCCAGTTGCCCCATCCTCGCCACGTTCTTGTTATTGCCGCCAGAGCAATTCTCCTGATGGTGTACCCAACGGCTTCATGGCATTCCGAACGGGAGTGCGGGCGAGGACGCCCGCACGACAGCCGGACTGGAGTCCGGCGCTACAAAAAGCGGCGACAATTTAGAACAGGTCTTAGGTACGGCAACATTGAAATCGCTCCAGGGTGGGACCGCATGCAGTCCACCCAACAACATTGTCCTAAAAGTATTTCTTCAGCTTCAGTATCTGCGACTCAAACCCATACCACAGCGCGGCAGCCACCGCTGTTGAGGCGGCCAGCCGAAACGCCACAACCGCCAGGTTGCCCGCTATGCCGTACTTGTCCATGCGCAGGTCGAACCAGCCAAAGTAAATAAACACCGAAATATGCGCCATGTAGAGGCCATAGCTGATGCGGCCATAAAACGCCAGCGGTCCGCTGCGCAGCGCCGCATTCAGCGGATTGCGCGAACCGGTCGAAGCAATCAGCGCCACCATCGCGCCGGTAAAGCCCATCGCCAGCGCCGAGTCAAGATACGCAGTGCCGCCCGCAATGGTGCCGGCTGCCCAGAGCCCCGCAACCAGACCGCCCAACCCCGTCCAGAGCCAAGTGCGCCGGCTGAGCGGCAGCGTGTGCATCCCCAACGCCACCAAGCTTCCCAGGGCAATTCCATCCAGGTGAATCAGCGTATGCGTTTGCGTGAGCCATGCGGGATGGCTATGCCGCAGCCACGGCGAAGCCACCAGCGCGCACAGCAGCATCGCAGCTAGCATCCACGGCCTGCGAAGCCATTTCACCAGCGGAGCCCACAGAAAGTAGTACTGCTCCTCGATGCACAGCGCCCAAGTGGGACCGATCGAGGGCGGCAGCGTGAAATGAAAGAGGTTCTGCACCAGGAACAGATACGCCAGCCACGGCGCCGTCTTGATGGCATCCCCCACGCTCGGCCCGATGAACCACGGCGCGTTCAGATACACCGTCACCAGCAGCAAAATATAGAGCGGCCAGATACGCAGCGCCCTGCGCGCATGAAAATTATGGAAGTAGCGAGGCTTGTCCCGCGCCGAAAGCAGGATGGACGTGATCAGGAAGCCGGAGAGCGTAAAGAACAGGATCACCCCCGCCCATCCCCAGATCGAGACGTAATAGATCCATGTGCCCTTCAGCCGCAGATTGCTGTGATAGAGCACCACCCACAAAATCGCGAGGCCGCGCACTCCATCGAGCTCCGGCAGGTAATTGGGAAGCCAACTTGGACGTTGGATCGGCAAGACAGAAGGTTATCAGGTCAGGCAGGTGGCCGACCCATCGATTCCGCCCCCTTCGATCATCGGCAAAGATTGCAGACTGTGCCCCATTCATCGCGGCCCTATGAGGCTGCGATGAACGGGGCACAGTTTCTCAAGGCTGATGATGATTCTTCGGGGTTGATGAGCGGGCCACCTGCCAAGTGACCTAGTCCCTAAGTCCCTAGTCCCTGCCTTTACCCCGCCGCCAACTGTCTGGCCCGCTCCGTTGCCCGCATCACGGCTTTGATCAGGGTGACGCGCAGGCCGCCTTCTTCCAGCTCCAGAATGCCGTCGATCGTGCACCCGGCAGGCGTAGTCACCGCGTCCTTCAGCAGCGCGGGATGATAGCCAGTTTCGAGCACCATTTTGGCCGCGCCGTAAGCTGTCTGTGCAGCCAGTTGCGTGGCCGTATCGCGCGGCAGCCCTACCTTGACGCCTGCCTCGGCGAGCGCCTCGATGATGAAGTAGATGTAGGCCGGCCCCGAGCCGGAAAGCCCGGTCACCGCGTCCATGTGCTTCTCGTCCACAATCACCGTGCGGCCCACGGTCTCAAAAATCCGCTGCGCCAGTTCCATCTTTTCCTTGGAGACAAAACGCCCGCGGCAAAGAGCCGCAGCGCCCGCACCCAGCGCCGACGGAGTATTCGGCATCGCCCTGATCACAGCAAGCTCCACGCCCGCGGCTTCCTCGATCGCGCTGGTCTTCACCGACGCGGCAAACGAAACAATCGTCTTCGCGGGAGTCAGCGCCGGCTTGATCTCCTCGATCAGGCTTGCCACCTGGAACGGCTTCACGCCGATCAGGATCAGGTCAGCCTGTTCGACCGCCTTCAGGTTATCCGTGCCCACGTCCACGCCCCATTGCGTGCTCAGGGCCAACGCCCGCTCCGCGTGCTGCACCGTGCCGTGAATCTTCTCCGGAGAAAACAGGTTCTCCTTCAGGAACGCTTGCAGCAGAATGCCGCCCATCTTGCCCGCGCCCAGAACGGCCACGCGGACATTCGGCAACTGCGCGGGTACTTCGGTAGCCTCAACGGCGATCTCTGCCATTTTCTTCTTCTCCTTGTAGCATCCAGGTGTTTGGGTGAGAGTAGTGGGTCAAAACTCGGGGGTACGCCCACTGATAAGGATACGCGCGTGCGCCTGCCGCCGCGGGTCCATGCGTGCAAACCAGATAAACAAGCCCGCCGCGGTCTGGCCTGCGGCGGGCTCATCTCGTGCTATGCCGACCTGCTTACCTGCTCAGCGCCGCCTCGTTCGCGAGATAGCTCTTGAGCGCCTCGTCCATCATGTTGTTGCGATCCTCAGGCGTCCACTTGATATTCCACAGCAGATAGCCTCCGGGCATCGTCAGGAAACTCTGGCCGGTCGATATGGCCGCCGTCGCGGTCATGCCCCAGGCGTGGTACTCCAACACGTAGGGCGAGGCATCTTCATTGCCGGGCGCTGGGCTGCGCAAATCGGAGACATGCTGGCCCATGTGGACGATCGTCCTCGCCTGCGCGTCGCCTTCCAGGCGATTCAGGTTCAGAATGCAGTTGAACAAAATTCCGTCCGGCGAGTCCTTGGCGCCAAGCGCCTCATCCTTGGGGTTGGCCTCGTTGGTGGTTGTGTACAGAATATTCACGCCAGTGTGCTCGCCGTGCTTGCCAAAAACAGCAACAGCCTTCTCGGCCATAGCGCCCGCCGGGCTCCCTGCCAGCCGGGCAATGGATTTCTCCGCTGCGTCGACCGGATCGTACATTTCCGGGTTCCCTGCGAAGGCCTGTCTTTGGCCCTTGGTTATTTCGTCGGACTTCGAAAAATCGACTGCCTTCGGCGCAACGTCGGCAACCGACTGCAGCACCAGCCGTGTGGGATAGGCATTCATATTGCCGAAGCCGCCGAAGCCGATAATCTTGCCGGCCTTGTCCCGCGTCAGCGTGGCATTTTCCACGCCATCCAGACGGCCCACCAGCGTCGCGGTCACGGTGTTTTCCGCGCACCCCAGGCACATGCCCGCGCCCTTGTTATGCGGCTGCGCCAGCAGAGAATCGAACTGCTTGAAGTCCTTGCTCTTGTCCAGAGTCACCGCCGCCCGCGCCGGAGCGGTATAGGTCCCCGCAAAGTTGCGCGCGGGTTGCACCTGCAACAGCGCCACCGGGCCCGCCTTGCCCTTCGTCCCCGCCGGATAGGAAAGCCAGATACCGTCCACCTGGTAGCCGCATCCACCGGCGTCTTTCACGATGAACTCATCGTACCCGGCCACAACCGTGCCCTTGATACTCACAATCTTTCCATCAAACGATTTCGGATTCTTCAGGATGTCGCAGACGGTTGTGTTGACGGCCTGGGCATGCAGTCCGCAAGCGAAGGCGCCTACAAGAAGGGCCAGAACAGAAAAACGCTTCATCGCAATCTCTCCATTCGGCGCAGATGCTGCGCCGATAACAAAAATGTGAGGCCGGCAGGGCCGCAACTGAAAGGAACTGCTAAGAATATCACGCAAGGGGGCAGAGCTTTCCGTGCGGCTCGGTCACTGCCCCGACCCCTTTTGCGCCGCAATCCACCCATCGATCCGCGCCTCCAGAACATCCAGCGGCAGCGCCCCCGAATCCAGCACCTCATCGTGAAACGCGCGAATATCGAACTTGTCTCCCAGAGCCTTCTTTGCGCGGTCCCGCAACTCCAGTATCTTCAGTTGCCCGATCTTGTACGCCAGCGCCTGGCCGGGCCACGCAATATAGCGGTCTACTTCGGATTGGATTGTCGTCTCGTCAATCGCCGAGTGGTCGTGGAAATATTGCACCATCTGATCGCGCGTCCAGTGTTGGCTATGGACGCCCGTATCCACCACCAGCCGGATCGCCCGCCAGATATCCGCTTCGAGCCTGCCGTAGTCGGAATAAGGGTCCTGATAGAAACCAACATCCTTGCCTAAATGTTCCGAATACAACCCCCAGCCCTCGACAAACGCCGTGTACTGCTCATATTTGCGGAAGGTGGGAACGCCGGTCAGCTCCTGCGCGATCGACAGTTGCAAATGATGCCCGGGCAGCCCTTCGTGATAGGCGATCGCCTCCACCGCATAGAGGTTGCGGTCGCCCGCGTTCCACGTGTCGATCAGCAATCGCCCCGGCCGGCTGCCGTCCGGCGTGCCCGATTCGTAGTAAGCAGGTGGCGACGTCTTCTCAAGATAATCCGGCATCGGCACCACCTCGAACGGCGCCTTCGGCAAGCGCCCAAACAGCGCCGGCAGCTTGGCCTGCATCGGCGTCAGATATGCGCGATAATCGTCCAGCAATGCCGGCCCCGTAGCGCCTCTCAGCTTGGCATTGGACTTCATGCTGGCGCGCAAGCTGGCCAAATCCTTGAAGCCCAGCTTCTGCGCGATCTCGAGCATCGCGGCCTCGTCCTTCTTCACCTCATCCAGGCCGATCTGGTGAATCTTGTCCGCGCTCAATTCCGTCGTCGTCGTGCGGCGAATCAGGAACTGGTAGTACTTCGCCCCGTCCGCCAGTGCGCCAATGCCCGGCTCCGTCCGGCAGGCCGGAATGTAGCTCACCTTGATGAAGCGCGCAAAGCGCATGTAAGCCGGCAAAACCTCTTTTTCGATTGCCGCCAGCATCTCCGTCTTGATCCGCTCCTGATCGGCGGCCGCTATCTCCGCGGGAAACTTCTTCAGCGGCATCGCCAGCGGCGAGTCCTCGGGCTTCTGCTGCGCCAGCATCTGAACCTGCTCCAGAGCCTTCTCCAGCAGGTAGCGTGGGGGCATGCGCTTGTCGTCCATGCCCACTGCCATGTTGGCCGTTACCTGGTCAAAGGCCTTCGGCATCGCATGAAGCCGCGCAATCCAGTCGTCGTAATCCTTCACCGAAGTAAAGCTCACCTGCGACGCCAGTTGCGGAAAATCGGCGTAGATGCCCCCCATCTGGTCCACAGGCATCTCCCACTCCTTGAAGTCGGCAGCCTCCTGGTCTTCGGCCAGCTTGCCTAGCAGCAGATCGCGGCTGGTCTTCTCCGGGTCAGTGAATCCCGCCGGGTCAATGGCGGCCAGTTGCAGCATAACGTTCTGCTCGCGTTCCAATTCCTCGTTCACGGCCTTCACGGAGTAGTCCGAAATCTGGTCGTTGTAGCGCTTGTCGCCGATCACCGACGCAAACTCCGGATCGTGCAGCATCACGTCTTCCCAGTAGCTGTGGAAGAGCGCATCGAGCGCCTTGCGCCGATCTTCGAGTGAGGCCGGCGCGGAAGCGGAAGGCGCAGCAGCAGCGGCCAGCTTTTGCGCCCGCAGCGCAGGCACAACAGCAAGCAGAAGAAAGGCGGAAGCAGCAAGGACCTGCAGGGCAGATTTTCTCAACGGTGGGGATCCTTCAAGTGAATTCGTTCTCAAGTCAAGTCTAGAGCAAACGGCCCAGGGAACGAGGAAACAGGGAACTGGAGACAGGGCTATAGTATTTGAGTTTTTGTGCCAAGGATGAGTTTTTCCGCACTCTGTTTAGCCGCTGCCACATTTCTAGCCGTCTGTGGTGTCTCTTTCGGCCTTTTCCGTGCCTCGCATGCAGCTTTTCTTCCAAATCCCAACGCAAGCTCTTTCAAATGAGATTGCCCTGATCGTTCCCCGCCATTTGCATAAGATTAAACCACTTTCTGATACCGTGAAATTACATACATCGAAAAGAGAGCGAAGCAGAACGGAAGGCGTGTGAGTCCTCCCTGATCCTATTCGGCCCATCTCCGCGGCGCGCGTGCGCAGAGGAGAAGAAAGGCACGGCAATTTTCTGGTGCATTCATTGCGGAAGCGCTTCAAGCTCGATTCAAAATAACTTCCGAATATCCATTCTCCGGCGATCCCTCGAAGACCGCCGGAGGCTTCTCATCCGCTGCCACGATTGACTGCGGAGCAGTGGCCGCGAATGGCGGAGTGATGGGCAATTCAAAGCAGGTACCTGCGAAACGCAGGAGAACAAGCACCAAAACCCACGACGGTGGTGGCAAACTCAGAAATGCCGTCGACGAACTGGTTGCAACAGAAAGCAAGAAGATCGCCAAAGCCCTTGTCGACAAAACCATCGAAGGCAATATGACAGGGGCCAAGCTCATCGTCGACCTCTCCGGCGCCAACAATCCACAGGAGAAGCCGAAAAAACGGCGCGGGCCAACCATGGCTCAGAGCCTGGCTATGGATAAGCTATGGCAGCCACCGCGCGACGATGACGGGGAGTCGGATCCTCATCCCGTCGAGTCGGCGTCCTGAATCAACCTCCCAACAAACGGCGCGGGTGTCCCCCACCCGCACCGGCGCTTGGGCGGCCTCCGATCGAGAGGCCGCCCAGGCAATAACCCGCTGCTGCGCAACTCAGCATCCTGGTCCCGCGTCCCTGGTCCCTGTCTTTCTGGTGTACCGCTTCCTCCACACCTCCTGCTCCACAAGCTCCATCGCTCGATCCTCCAGCGAACGGTGCCACGGCACCAGCCCATAGACCAGATCGCATTCCACCGCGCGCGCCATCCGCCCAAGCTGGTCCAAGCTGATCGTCTGTCTCTGTTCCGACCGCTCCGTTTGAAACACCATCTTGGTCGTGAAATCCATCGCCTGCGCAATCTGCGCCGCCGGAATCCCCGCCGCCAGCCTCATCGCCCGCAGCCATCCCTCCCGCGGCCTCGAATTGCGATGCGCTCTCCGGAACGGTCGAACCTGCCGCTCCAAATCCATCCGCGCCCTCTCCCGCAATAGCCTCATTCCCGATCCCATTCCTTCCGCACGCGCACCTCCGCTGTCGCGAAAAGGGCGCAAAAAATACGCCAATTTCGCTGTCTTAGAGCCTATCCGTAAATTGGTAGCGCCGACCTCCAGGTCGGCTGTCCTGTGGGTCTCCAGACCCTCAGTCGACGTCTGGCGGCGTGGACGCCGCCAGTACAGCCAGTCTGGAGACCGGCGCTACATTTCTTTCTCAATTTACGGATAAGCTCTTAAGACTTTCTTGGCCTGAATAAAACCAGTTTGCCACGTTTTTTGGAAATTATATGCAAGCCTCGCTCGCTTTTCGGCGGCTTCCGCGCCTGCGCCTCACGCTAGGGACGAACATTCTATCGGCGTTAGGCCTGGCCGCGTCGGAAGAGAGATTACGGAGCCGGAATGCGCACAGTATTCGCTCGGCAGGATCGACCGGCGCTACATTCCTTCCTCAATTTACGGATGAGCTCGCAGTTACAAGTTTTCTGACCAGACCTACTTCAGGATTGTGGGCACGACAGATTGCCGGCTGGCGTTATTGGTCCAGCAGCGACTCGTTGCCGAGGATGCGGTAGAGGGTGGAGCGGCTGATGGCGAGCTGGCGGGCGGCGCGGAGCTTGGTGCCGCGATGTAGGGCGAGGACGTACTCAACGTGATGGCGGATCACGGCGTCCAGGGTCAAGTTGTCTGGTTGGCTGGCGGGTTGCCGGTTGCATTGAAGGTCGGGCTCGAGGGGCAGGGCAAGGTTGCCGGGGAGGATGACGCTGTTGTCGGCTTCCAGAAGCGCGGTTTCAAGTACACTTGCGAGCTCGCGAACGTTGCCGGGCCAGTTGTGCTGGAGGAGGCGAGCGAGGGCGCCGGGTCCAAGCAGCACCGGGCGCTGCTGGTAGCGGGCGCAGATGCGATCGAGCAGGGACTGGGCGAGCGGAGTAATATCTTCGCGGCGTTGACGCAGCGGTGGAATGGCGAAGCGGATTGCCGTGAGGCGGAAGGCGAGGTCGGGGAGAAGAAGTCCCTGGCCGGCCATCTGGCGCAGCGATGTTTGCGACGAGGCGAGCAGCACGGCGCGGCCTGGGGGACGATCCTGAAGGGCGCGCAGTACGCCCAGGAGCAGTCCCTGGCCCGGAGGGGTGAGCAAATCGACGCGGTCGAGATAGATGAAGCCGGCGAGGGTCGAAGGGTCGCCATCGGTGGCCAGCCACTCGCACGCATCGCGGCGCTGAAAGTTCGATCCGGACAACGGAGAGTGGGCGAAGAGGTAGCGCGCCAGCGTGTACTTGCCGGTGCCGTGTTCGCCTTCGATGGCGGCAACCTGCAAATGGGGCGCGGCCATTTCCGCCTGTATCACCAGCTTGCGCCATGCGGCGCTGATGCCGACGACCTGGAAGGGAGGCTGGGACTCGGTTTCAACGAGAGACAGCCCGGAGCCGGGTGACTGTGGCTGGAATGGAGTGGCGCTTTGCATCGATCTCAACGTGCCTCTCCCCCGTGGCTCCGATAAGAGCTGCCGGGCCAACAGTGGTTTCATCGGCGGTGGTGAAGAAAACATGAGAGGCAGTGGACAGTGAACAGTGGACAGTGAACAGTGGACTTGGATCGAAGAGAGTGGTGGGTCAATATATACTTTTGGCATTCCCTCCGAGGCGTTCTTCAGCCAGTTTCGCCGATTGTGAAAAATCCTGGAGAGCAGGTCAGGCATCGCCTCATTCAAGGGATTGACGCGGAGTTGCGGCCATTGACTGACACACACAAGCGCTGGGGCTACGGGGGATGGCTGGTGGTGATCGCCGCCTTTGCGGTGTTGCATGCGCTGAACCTGAGAGCCGATTTTCCAAACCACTCGCCGTGGACGTTTGACTGGGCCAAGTACACGGACGAGGGCTGGTATGGGAATGCGGCGATTCGTGCGCACCTGTTCGGCAACTGGTATGTGCCGGGAGACTTCAATCCGGCGGTTGCGCTGCCGGTGCTGCCGTTTCTGGAGTGGCTGCTGTTCTTTGTGACCGGGGTGACGCCGGAGGCCGCGCGAGGGCTGGCGGTGGCGTTCTTCTTCGCAAATCTGCTGCTGAGCTACTGGCTGCTGCGAGCGCATGGGCCGCGTTGGGCGGGGCTGCTGGCCGTGACGCTGATCGTCACCAATCCGTTCCTTTATTGCTTCAGCAGGCTGGCGATTCTGGAGCCGATGCTGACGGCGTTCACGCTGGGCGCGATGAACCTGGCGGTGCGGCTGCCGCGGATGAGGCGTCCATTGGCGGCTTCAGTTGGGATCGGGCTGCTGCTGACGCTGATGATGCTGTCCAAGTCGACGGCGGTGTTTCTGTTACCGGCGGTGGGATGGGCTCTGCTGTTGGAGTTGCGGCGCGACCTCAAGCTGGCTTTGCGGTGCGCGGCGTTGGCGCTGGGAACCTTCGCGCTGAGTTACGGGCTGTGGATCGGGCTCCTGGTTCACAAGGGGTTGATGGGCGATTACCGCTACCTGTTCTTTGTGAACGAATACCCGAAACCAAAGGAGCTTTACTGGCCGCTGGTCAGCGCTATCTGGTCGTTTCATGGGGGTCTGTGGGCGGATCACATTTTGATGCCGCTGGCGGGGGTAATGGTAGTAGTCGCGGTCGCGATCTGGTGGCGAACGGGCGGCCGCAAGCTGCTGCTGGACCCGGTCTTTGGAGCGTCGGCCTGCGCGGTGGCCGGCTATGTGTTTTTCATGACCATCCAGAATCATCCTCAGCCGCGCTACTTTGCCGTGGTGGCGTTTTTCAGCTTCATCCTGTTGGCGCGCGGGGCAGAGGCGATGGTGAGCCTGGCGGCGGCGGAGCCCTTCAGGGACTTGCCGGAGGCGCACTTTGCAGGCTGGGGAGTAATTGGGCTGGCGGTGGTGGCGGCGGGGATTAATGGAGCGCGGACGGCGGACTACGCCGCGCATCCGCAGTACTCATTTGTGAATGCGGCGGACCAGCTCGTCCACTATATGGATTCGCACCCCAACGGCAACCGGCTGCTGCTGTCGATCAGCGGAGATCAGATTTCGCTGGCGAGCCATGTATCGGCGCTGTGCGACGACTTCGTAACGCCAAGTCCCGGAATTCCCGACCTGCCTTCGAAAACTGCCGTCTATCAGCCGGGCTGGTACGCGGCGTGGAACGATCTCGACCCCGGCACCCTGCAGGATCTGCATGTTCACTACTCACTCGAGCAGGTGGCCATGTTCAGCGCCTTCGACGATACCGAACGGAATACGCTGGTGCTCTTCAAGCTGCATCCGCTGTCGGGCGGAGAGGTGCGCGATCCGAATGGGGCGGGGATGCAGGATGAGCTGCCGGGGGACTCGTTCGAGGTTCCGGTGGAGTAGTGAGGCAGGGAACAGGGAGCAGGGGATAGGGAGACTGCCTCGTGGAGTTTGTTGCTGTCCCACCCATGCGACGAAAAAAAGTCGCATGGATGGGGCACGGGGCTTTTGTTCTGGATGTGAGGGCCGATTCGTCCTTGTTATTTGCTGATGCGGATTGCGAATTGCACGACGCGGGGATCGGTGACGGTGCTGGTGATGCTGCCGAACGCGGCGGAGCCAAACGAACCGTTGGGCTGCGAAAACTCCGGTGTGTTGAGGATGTTGAAGATCTCTCCACGAAACTCCATGTCGGTTTCGCCGTGCAGCCGGATGTGTTTTGCCAACGCAAAATCCAAGTCGCGATAAGCGGGGCCGCGCGCCGGGTTGCGAGAAGCGGTGCCGATGGTGAATTGCGGAGCGGTGGCGAAGGCGGCCGTATTGATGAAGTGAGCCGGTGTTCGAAGGCTGGGCGCGAGGTTGGGCACGCCAACCAGGTTGGGCCGTTGCAGCGCAAATCCCGCGAACGAGTTGTTGTTGGTGGCCTGGGTGATGGTGACGGGCATGCCGGATTGCAGGGAGAGGATGGAGTTGAGCGTCCAGCCGCCGATCGCCGCGTTGGCCAGGCCGGTTGACGCGAACCGGTGGCCGCGGCCGGCGGGCAGATCGTAGATGCCGCTGAAGGTGGTCACGTTGGGCATGTCGCCGCTCGATGCGTCGCGTTCGAGCCAGGGACGGAAGGTATCCGCTGCGATCAGGCTGCTCGAATTTGGCGAAGACAGAACAGTGGTGGAGAACACCGAAGACGCGTCGTCGATGAGACGCGAGTGCGTGTATCCAAACAGCAGTGCGAGTCCCTGCGAGAAGCGCCGCTCGACCTTCACCTGGCCGGCATTGTAGTTTGTCTCGCCACTGTTGTGCCGGTATGTCGCCACGTTGAGAAAGCGCGGATAGGACTTGAGGAGTTGCGCCTGGCTTACCGTTTTGCCGCCGATCGAACTGGAAGCGGGCAGTTGTCCATAGTAAGGATTCGTGACCGGGGTCAGCAGCGATGAACCCTGGGCAAGTTGCGCCGCGGTTAGCTGATTCAGGTTCGAGTCGGGAATGCCGACGTGGACGATGTGCGACCCGGTGTAGGCAAATTCGACGGACAGATTGCGAGTGATCTCGCGCTGCACCGCGAGGTTCCACTGCTGCGCGTAACCGGAGCCCGCGGTGCGTATTGCCGTGTAGACACTCTGGCCAAGGCCCGCATTCGCGGTGAGAGGAATAGCCGCCACGGAGGGACCGTTGGAGAGCGTGAACGCGGGGTTCACGCTGTCCTGCGTTTTCTGCTGAACGTTCTGGATGAAGGGGAATTGCGGCGTCGTGAACGGCGTGGTGATTCCCGATTGATCGATGAATACGATCCCGAAGCCGGAGCGGACGACGGTCTTCGGCGAGACCAGGTACGCGAGGCCGATGCGTGGTGCAACGTTGGTGTAGTGGAGTTGGCGGGCGCTGCGGCTGTTGCCGTCGACGCCGAGATAATCCAGTTGCTGCGTCTGAAGATTGAAGACGGCGCCCTGGTTGTTTTTCTCAACGGAAGGGAAGTGGAGAGTCCAGCGGGCTCCAATGTTTGCGGTGAGCCGGTTAGTTAGCTTCCAGTCGTCCTGGGCGAAATATTCTTCGATGTGGTCGCGAGGGCGGATTCTGCTTTCCTGCAAATCGATCTGAAAGGTATCGACCTGGCCGAGGAGAAAGCTCGCGATCGCGTTGCCGCTGTTGGTGACGCCCTGCTGGTTGGTTCCTGTGGTAGCGAAGGCAAATGAGCCGGTGGGATTGGGCGGCGCGACAGCGTTGAGTTGATACCAGCGCAGATCTCCCCCGGCCTTGAAGGTGTGCGGGCCGCGGGTCAAGACCAGGCTGTCTACAAGCTGCCAGACCGCGGTCTGATACTGCGAGAAGGTGCTGGCGGAAGGGCCAAGTTGCTGGAAGCCCGTGAAGGTGAACAGCGGCAGAGCGTTCGAGAAGGCGGCATTGGTGGGGATGCCGGGAATGCCAAGAGCGGCAGATGCGGTGTTCGAGAGATCTGTGCCTGCGATGGTGTTGCCGCGGCGCGTGTAGCCGAGGCGAAGGTCGTTGAGCAGGCGGGCGGAGAAGGTGTGGGTCTCGTTGAATACGGCTTGCTGGCCGAGGACGCTCGAGAGGCCGGCCACGCCTCCGGTGCCGAGCACGGAGCCCGAGAGCAGACCGCTTCCGTCGGGCAGCGGCGTTACCGGCTGTTCCACTTCGTTGTAAAAGGTGTAGCGGCCGAAGGCGCGGTCGTTGCCGCGGAAAGCGCCGTCAATGCGAACGTCGAACTGGCTCTGGTGGTCGGCGTCGTTGGCGGTGCGTGTGTAGTTGTTGGCGGCACTGGTGAGATTGGTGGGCGTGGGAAAGCGCGCCAGCAGCGCCTTGGCCGCGGGATCGAGCGGGGTGTCGATGGTGTCGCTGGGGAATTCCTGACGGACATATTTGCCGCCGACTAACTGCGTGGTGGCGGGGTCG
>Ga0182027_10006011_pt1 | contig 18298 bp, 9 predicted proteins | sample 712E1DmetaG_FD_121300 | JGI IMG/M metagenome (GOLD analysis project Ga0182027, IMG submission 121300) | Permafrost microbial communities from Stordalen Mire, Sweden - 712E1D metaG (Illumina Assembly) | ecosystem: Environmental > Terrestrial > Soil > Wetlands > Permafrost | place: Sweden... | reverse complement strand
TGTTGTAATAATATTTTCGATTTCAGAGCTATCCCGTGCTTCTTCGAGGATTAAGGTATTGAGCAAAATAGTCTCATTGGGGAGCAACTTGCCAACACCTTTTAACTCACCGAGTGCACTGCGAGCACTGGCTGCCTTTTTCAATAAACGCGCTGTTTCGATATCAGTTTTTGGCGGAAGTTTTGGCAAATTATTAAATGGAAAATCAGTTTGGAATGCCATCGGATTAAATACCCATCAGTAATTGTATAGCGAAAAGTTAGACTAAAAATGAATAAGAATCAATGAATGCACATGAGCATAATCTATGAAGCCGTCTATTGTTTAGAAAATACTAATTTCGATAAATGCTGAATTGAATCGAGGGATACTTCATAATAACGAAGGTCTCCAAGTCGAGAACCATTATTCCGAAACGAATATGATTCGACTTTATTGAGCTTCTTGATGTACAGAACTTTCCAGCAATATTCTGGGACAGCTATCCTTCCGATATTTCAATCTTCAAACGTCACTGCACCACACCACACAAGAATACTGTCATATTCCTTTGCCAACTTCCGGTTATATTCTTCAAGTTTCTTCCAAATACCTCGATTCAATGTTGGTTCCTGAGGAGCTACATTTGAATAATAAAAGCTCTCGATCATGGCAGTTGAATCGCAGCCACAGTCGTACGCATCCATTTGATGTCCTCGATCATATCCGGATTTTTTATAATCCTTATCCAGATTGGTAAACTCAGGTATCAAAGGATCCGGCTTGAACTTTTTAGAGCGCCTAATTCTTTGCTCACAATCGAGCATATTTTTGGTCAGCCAATATTTAACGACAACTGGAAGGCACTTTGACTTACTGAAGGTAACAGTATAGTACTTGTGATGGATTGTGATGGTGTCCTGTTTCTGTGTCAGATTCTGAGAACAAACTTCTATTGACGGAAAGACATAGGATACAGTGACAATGATGAAAGTGTACAAGAAAGCCCAGTAATCCCAAAACACGGCATTCTTCGCTATTTTGGACATTTATAAACTACACGATCTGGGGCACCTTTGATATTGGCTTGGGATTGGAATTCACAAAGCAATCTTAATTGCTCGAATTCTTGTCTAAGGGCATCTCGATGACATAGTGCAATGTTGAGAGTAGAGAGAAGTGCGTGCCCCCGCTACAAAACGAATGTGCCTCGGCTTGTCCGGGGTACATTCGTTTTAAATTACCAGAATGATCAAAACCGAATTTGAATCCCGGCACACGAAGTGTGTCAGGAGAAATCCCGCCGCTGTCTGGCGGGCTCCCCCGCTACAAAAGATTTTAGAATTGAGATTTAAGATTGATGATTGAAATATTGATACAAGAAACCCCGGCAGGTCCGGTTTTTTTTTATTTTTAACAGTAACGATTGGTATAATTAGATATTTATTGATTCCTGGATTATTCACAATCTAACATCATCGCTTAATCATTGTTAGTAAGAACACATCATTCTCACGAATTTCCAGTTCTTTTTGATAACTTTTCCCGCTTTTTACTTCTATATATTCACTTGAAAGTGCCGACCCATCGTTAAGTGTTTTTATTTTCTGAACTTGCTCCTTCGTTAATTGCTTCGGTTTTCCTAGATCGAAATATGATGCAAAGGGATCGTTTACTCGATAACCAACTTTAAAGATTTTGATCTCATACGTACCTGCGGGAATCGCTGAAATATTTATTTTAGTCCTTCCTTTTGATTTTGCAGGTAAATCACGGATATAATAAATCTGATTATTGACAGAATCGCCAGGATGCGTGTTGGTAAAATCCCAAAACAATATCTGTAGATCTCCTTTTTCATCTTTACACGCCCAAGAAGACGAGTCGATATTCTTTAACTCAATATTCCCAAGCTGGTTCATGAACTTATAGGAATAGAACGCTGGTTTGTTAATCGCTTGATAATTCAGCAATCCGAATCCGCCGTGGAACGGCGTGAACCTCGGTCCTGCTTCTTCAAAAATATCCGTGAATACCCAGTATGACATTGAATTCGCTGCATTTCCAACCTGTTTAATTTTTTGAAGTATATAAGCGGCTTCATGATAACTATCATGAATGGGATCGGCTGGTGTATAAGATGAACTCCATTCGGTGTAGTGCAATTCCAGATTGGGCATCGAAGAGCTTATAATTTCTTCACGGGATTGAAGGATATCACGACTGAGACTCATCGGATTTTTGTCGAGAACAGTACCTGAATTTCCAAATTCATCGAGGTAACCTTGTTTCACTCCATACGCATGTGTACTGATAAAATCCAGGGGCACTGAATTTTTAACACAGAAATCTATCATTTCTGGTTCCCATGCAGCTCCGGCAGTGGCGGGCCCGCCAACTCGATATTCTTTATTGACACTCTTGATTGCTTCTGCACTGTATTTGTATAATTTGAAGTATTCTTCCTGTGTTCCTGCCCAGAATCCATTCACATTCAGATTGGGTTCATTCCACACTTCAAAATACCATGTCTTCACTTCATTCGCACCATAACGCTGCGTGAAATGAAGAGTGAGATTGCGGATGAGCTCTGCCCATTTGTTGTAATCTTTTGGCGGAGTGACATTCCCTCTCCACCAAAAGATTGTTTGTTTACCGCTCGCCAATGCTTCAGGCATAAATCCTAATTCAACGAATGGTTTCATTCCGATGCTCAGGATAAAATCATATAACACATCAACATATTGGAAATTATATTCCGGGTTTCCATTTTTATCTTCGCGGTAAACGCCCATATCGTCAGTTAACAATCCGTGCATGCGAATATATTTGAAATCGCATTCTTTCTTTACATACGCCAATTGTTGCTGCCAATCAGCGCGCAATCCTTCATTGGCTCTTCCTGCACCAATACATTCTTTGAACATTGTACTAAACTCCCCTTTTACTTTACTGAAATCGAGTCTAATAATCCGCTCTTGATTTATGGGTTGGGCAACTGCACTGCCGACGAGCTGGAATGTGAGAATGATTATTAAGAAATGATTTGGTTTCATGTTTTTATTCCCTATCTAACATTGAAAAATATCTCGTGCTGCCAAATATTTTATATCCCGCAATAAAGTCCTCTTTGTGCTGACAATGACTTTGACTTATAATAAGGGCTTATACACAAAGTTTTTGAAACTGACTCTTCCATTGCCTATAGAACAAAATCCTAATCGCAAACTTAAAAACCCACCGAGAACATTATGATGCATAGCAGAGACTTCAATGGAGTTTTCTATCTTCCTCCACGTCTTGCCATCCGTGTTGTAATACATGTCTACCGTGTTGTTGATATTCTTTAAGCGAAGATAAACATGATTTTGAATTACTTTCTTTTCAGTAGGGAACTGCCAGCCCCTGAGATTTGCCAATACATTCTCTTTATCAGCTAAGATGCCTGAGTACGCGCTATTGTTATAAAAGAGCACAAGACCGCCGATTGCATTTCCCTCAACCGTAAGCTCGACTTCCGCTGTATATGAATGATCTGACGGAATACAGAGCAGCGGAGAACAATCACCAACAGATTGTCCTTTCCCTTTTATGATCACGCTGTTATCAGCCACATGAAAACGAGCGGTATCGTACTCACCAAAGAATTTCCAGTGAGGTTTTAATGTTGTTCCATCAAAATTATCACTTAAGGAAAATGCTGGCGTTGAAGTTATTCCTGCTGGCTTTTTTATTGGCTCCTGTGTCTTTATACCAGCGGGAGTTCTGAACCAACCTTCACTCGTCCATTCTACGGGCTGTAGCAATGTTTGACGCCCCATGTTATAATGGCCATTCTCATATGCATGAAATACGATCCACCATGCACCCTTCGCATCTTCAAACAACGTTGCATGTCCCTTTGACCACCATTTTTCCGAACTATCCTTAGTCCGTTCTATCGGGTTATAGGGAGAGTTTTCCCACGGCCCAAATGGAGTTTTTGAACGCGCCGAAATTACCATGTGGCTGGTCGCAGGGCCGGCAGTGCCGCCTTCGGCAACTGTCAAATAGTAGTAGTTACCGTGTCTCACAAGCTTCGGGCCTTCTAAGCAAAAGCACTCAATACTCCATTCGCGGGGAATTTGCCAACCGCTATATGCATATATGATTTCACCTTTGACAGTAAGTCCATCGTCCGATAAAGGAACATAACCGCCGTTGCTGAAATACAAATAGAGCTTTCCGTTGGCATCGACGACATGGCCAGGGTCAATGCCACCGATTTTCAAATCTATCGGGTCGCTCCATTGCCCGTTTATGGAATCGGCTGAGATAACATAGTTTGTATTGTTGGCGGGGAAGTAGATGTAGTATCTGTTTTTATACTTCACTAGATCGGGCGCCCACACAGAACCGACGTATTTGTGCAGGGCGTTGGTGACGGGAGTCCAATTTATTAAGTCTTTCGAATGCCAGATTAGTAATCCGGGATAGTATTCGAACGATGAATGAACAATGAAATAATCCTCACCATCCCTTAAAATACTTGGATCCGGATAATCACCTGCAAAAATGGGATTTTGATAATACGCATCTCCATTTTTAACAGCATTAACCTGATACTGCGCGTTTGCTAAAAAGCTCAATTGAATGAGCAAGGTTAATAAAATGAATTTTTTCATAATGTATTAGATTTGATTATAATTCTATTTTTGACCGATGTAAGAGTAATTATGTAAAAACGCAAAATAGAGTTAGAATGCTAACGAGTTAATATATAACAACAACAGAGGCATCTTTTAGTGCACTTTATTTGATAAGAATAAGTTTCTTTGTTTCAATATTCGATCCGGTCTGTAATCTATAGAAATATGTTCCGCTGGACATTCCTTCCGCATTCCATTGTCGTGTATATGTACCTGGAAGTGTTTCTCCGGAATACAGAGTCGTAATTTCCCGCCCTAATGTATCATACACTTTCAGCGTTACAAATGTTTTTTCAGACAACGAAAATGAAATTGTCGTTGTTGGATTAAATGGGTTCGGGTAATTCTGCTCAAGTCGGAATTCATTTGGAGAAGCCAAATTTATTTCTTTAGATGCAGACGTAGTATTCATTTTTCCGGCGCCCTGCATGATAGCATCCAAAAGTCCCTGATCAACTACTGCCCCTGTATTGCGATCAAAAATTCCCATAGTATTATTACCATAAGGTCCGGTATCCCAATTGAAGGGAATGATCCCTTTATTGACTGCAGATTTTACAAAGTACTTATAAAAATACAGACGTGAAGCTATGTGGAGAAGCTGATCAGAGTTTCCCGTAAGAGTTCGTTTCACTGCGCCATATTCGCCAAGAATGACCGGAATTCCTTTATCAACAAACTTGGTTTTCATTAACCCCAAATAATTATCTAATTGACTCTCTTCGCCGTAGGTGGCATTGCGGGTAACATCTGTAGTAGAATGATAACCATTTCCCCAATAGTAAAACATTGTTCCCCAAGTTGCATCTTCAGTCATCCCACAAAATTGCCAAGGGGTATAATAATGAACTTCAACCATTAAACGGTTTGCAATCGAGTCCGTTGGCATTGTATTCATGAGATTATTGGTTTTATCTATATCCGTCGATGGTCCCTGGATAATAAGAGTACGGGAACGGTTATTTCCACCGGTTGCCCGAACGGCGTTAATAAAGGTTTGGTGGTAAGATAATAGGACAGACATCCCGGTTGCATCTTCTACATTGGGTTCATTAGCGCTGGCAAAAAGTAAATGTTCATCATAATCTTTGAAATAATTTGCTATCTGAGTCCAATAATTTTGCTGTTTTGCATTTACAGCGTCTTGTGCAGAGGTTGTTACGTTATTTTCTAGCCAGCCGCCGTCCCAGTGAATGTTAAGAATCACATACATACTGTCATTGATACAATAGTCTACAACTTCTTTCACACGGGCAATCCATGCAGCATTAATTATGCCATTAGTGGTATGGCCGTCCCACGCACAAGGAAGCCGTACAGCATCATACCCTGCAGCCTTCACAGAATCAATAAGTTTTTGACTGGTAGTCGGGTTACCCCATGCAGTTTCGCCACCAATGGCTTCAAGAGTGTTTCCAAGATTCCAACCGACTTTCATTTGATTGGAAATCTGTTGGGCTGTTCGTAATTGTGAGAACAGTGACGTGTTAACAAATAATACAAAAAGGAATATGGTAAAGCTTCCTCTATTAAAAAAAAGTTCAATCGACTTCAGAAAACTAGTTTTGATCTTCATATCAAAATCTCCGATCTTTAATTTTCATTTGTTGAAATAAGTACAATAAAAAATAAAACGATCTTCATTGCAGCTCCTTATTATTTTACGAATTTAATCTATATATGCAAAGCGGAAATTGCCGAATGTGTTTGGTAGGGGCCGTTCAATAAAGCAAGAATTTCTTCAAGCCCTCACAGTAATATTTAATGATCATGCTGATCCTCGAATAATGAGCTTTGTATCCAGCACCAAGGTTTTAAAATCCTTGATTCTGCCTTCTATCGTCCCAATTAACATTTCTGCAGATTTTCTTCCCATTTCATACGAAGGCTGTTCCACGGTCGTCAATTGAGGATTGGTGAAACTGGTGAATTCATTATTCGAAAACCCCAATAATGCTACATCAGTAGGGATCTTCAATCCTGCTTCCGTTATTCTCTTGAAGGCTCCTAATGCAACAGGATCATTGACTGCAAAGATAGCATCAGGAATTGTATTATTCGTTAGCAAATAGTCCATCATTTTATATCCATCGTGTTCCTGAAGTCCACCATGTAAAATCATTTCGGTATGCTGCAGTTGTGATTGCTTTAAAGCATCCAGATATCCCCTAAGCCTTTTTTCACTTATTCCCAACTCTTTAGGTCCTGAAAAATGGGCAATTCTTTTATATCCTTTTCTAATAAGATATGTAACTGCATCAAAAGCGCTCGTGTAGTCATCAATCCTTACATTGCTTGCAAGATAATCGTCGCAAACACGATCAAAAAAGACCAATGGTATATTTCGCTTACGCAGATCATTAAAGTGATTACCCGACTTTGTGTTTTGTGAAACAGAGACAATAGCCCCTGCTACCCGTTCGCGTATCAGAAGATTGGTATCAGCGACCTCTTTCTCATAACTCTCGTTGGACTGGCATAATAAGACTGAGTAGCCCGACTGATAAGCAACACCTTCTATCCCACTGATTGCGGTACAGAAAAAATCGTGATGAATTTCTGGGACTATGACACCAATGGTTTTTAAATTGTTTATCCTTATATTTTGTGCGAAGCGATGAGGCAGGCGCGAAAACGCACCCGCAGTCCTTTTTGCTTTTTTGTGCTTCTTCTTCATGATGTCAAGGCGATTGTTTAAATATCTCGTGTCCGGAGTATCTGGATTCCCAAGCTTCATCGCATTTTCCTCTTTAGTTACATGTGAGTTCTATTGATACTGTGACTGCTGCGGGACTAATAAGCTGAAGTAATATAGCGATATAGAAGAACAAGAAGCTTGCACTATTGTCCCAAAGATTTTAACTCCTGTACCATCATTGAAAATACATGCTCCTTTATTTTTAATATTATCCCATTTGTTTTTCTTCAATTATGAACAATTAGAATTATTTTATAACTTTTAAATAATTTGTTTGATCATATCGAGTGGGTCTTAATGATTAAATTCAGACAGTTTCATTATCTTACTTTCATTCGATGGAATGCATTGGTCATACTTTTTTCCATCAACCTCTATCCACAACCTGCGAAGTTCATCAAGTATTCAACGCATTTAGGATTGTCTTCAGGTACTCAACGCTGCGTTGTCCAGGATCATGAAGGATTCATTTGGATAGGTACTGAAGATGGATTAAATCGATTTGATGGCAGATCATTTAAGGAGTATCGAAAGACCACCGGCGATTCTACGAGCCTTCGGAGCAATTTAATAAACTGTATGTTTGTGGACAATAAAGGAGTACTCTGGATTGGCACAAATCATGGTGGACTGAGCCGGTATATAAAAGAAACTGATAATTTCCAGACGTATACGAACAATATAAATGATATAACCACTATCACTGAAGATAAATATCACAGACTCTGGGTTGGAACCAATTCTTTAGGTCTTCATTATTTCAATCCGAATGCCAACGGATTTACACGTTATCAAGCACCACTACATAATGTATTCGACTCAACAAACATTTCCTTTAATCAAATTGACTGCATCAAGGCTGATGGTGAGACCTTATGGATCTCATACAGTAAGGGAATTCTCGCTGCCCTAAATTCATCGACCTTCACGTTACAGCATTTTAAACTCTTTGATGTGTCCAGTCTTCAGACTTTGAATTATTCAGTCAACTCGTTAGTTATCGACAAGAACATTATCTGGGTCAGCACATGGAGCAAAGGAATTTGGCTTTTTAATAAAAGCACAGGACGCTGTACGCCATATACAAAAGAAAAAAGCAAATATATTAATTTTGTTTTCCTCGACAGCAAAAAAAGAATATGGTACAGCCCTGAATCGCAAGGGTTGGTTATGATTGAAGGTAATAAAAAGATCACCTACCAATCAAATGACTATGACCAGAATAGTTTGTCAACAAATTCCCTGTCAAATATTTTTCAGGATCGACAGGGTAATCTGTGGCTTACAAGTAAGCGGGGGGATTTGAATTATTTCATTCTTGACAACCCATTTTACACATGGTATAAAAATCCCAATCCGATAGAAGGTCTTACAAGTAATCTGATCACAGCCATCATGGAAGATTCCAGAAGAAGAATCTGGGTCGGATATGAAGATGGAGGGATCGATCTTCTTGATTCAAAATGTGTAAAACAAAAAATGCACTTCACTGGAGATCAACATTCCGGCCTTGGTCCAGGACCTATTATGACTTTCTACGAAAGCACCGGTAAAACAATCTGGATAGGGAAATATCGTGATGGACTAAAAAAATATAATGAAACAACAAAATCATTTTTGTCTTATCAACACATTGAAGGTGATGAAAGAACGATCGCTGGAAACGATATCCGTTCTATATCTGAGGATAGACATAAAAATTTGTGGATTGCAATTCATGGCGGGGGAGTTGATAAATTTAATCCATTAACAGGAGAATTTGTCCATCATAAAAGCAGTAATACGAATATTTCCAATACTCTTTTGAGTGATTGGACTTTCAGTGCTGTATGCGATAAAAATGATAATGTTTGGATTGGTACGGTATCTGGTGTTTCAGTCTTATCCGAAACACTATCCCGCAATAAACAATTCACGACGAATCTGCCTGATGGTCATAATTTAAGCGACGATGTTGTACGGAATATTTTCTTTGATTCAAAGGGATTCGTCTGGATTGGTTCTTTCGATGGATTGAATAAGCTTAACCTTCAAGACAATACCATACAGAAATACTTTTCAAAAGACGGTCTTCCCAATAATGTAATTACAGCTATCCTTGAAGACAGCCACTATAATCTCTGGATAAGCACTGCGAAAGGATTATCGAAATTTTCTCCGGAAAAGGAAACCTTCCATAATTATTATGTTTATGATGGTCTCGTGACTGATAATTTCAACGCTTCGAGTTCGTTTAAGAATCCGGATGGTGAAATGTATTTCGGTGGACGCAATGGACTGAATCGTTTCCATCCAGACAGTATCAAAATTAATACGTTTCAACCTCCTGTGTATATAACAAATTTTAAACTTTTTAATCGCTCCGTTCCTGCACGCAATAGTAAATCCCAGTCTGAGTTCACTCTCCCACAGCAAATAAATTTCTGTAAAGAAATAATCCTGAACTATGATCAAAATGTTATCACGTTGGAATTTATTGCACTGAATTATATCAGTCTCGAAAAAAACCAATACAGATATAAGCTTATTGGATTTGAAAAGGATTGGTCCCCCCCAGGATATAAGCGGGATGTAACATATACAAATCTTCGTCCGGGCGAGTATATATTCAGAGTGATAGCTTCCAATAATGATGGTATCTGGAATACAGAAGGAGCCGCGCTAAAGATCATCGTTCTTCCGCCTTTCTGGAGAACAAGCTGGGCATACGGATTTTATGTAATACTAATACTTGCAATGCTTTATCTGTTCAAAAAATGGATTTTGCATGAAGCTAAAGTAAAAAGAAAGATCGAACTAGAGGAACTAGAAATTAAAAAACTGCACGAAATGGATACATTGAAAAATCAGTTCTTTTCCAATGTCTCGCACGAGTTTCGGACACCGTTGACACTTATTATCGGACCTTTGCAGAAATTACTTGAAAGTAGTAAAAACGAGGCTAAAAAATCACAAGTTAAACTTGTACAAAGAAATGCTAATCGATTGTTGAGATTGATCAACCAGCTTATGGATTTCAGAAAAATCGAAGAAGCAGGTTTGGCATTAAATCTTTCAAAAAATGATATTGTATTGTTTAGTAAAGAAATATCTAGCGCGTTCAATCAAGAAGCTCGTGAAAGAAAAATTACCTATTCATATGTAGCTTCTCATCCGACATTCGATGTATGGTTTGATACTGACAAACTTGATAAAATAATTTACAATCTTCTTTCCAATGCATTTAAATATACTCCAGATAATGGTGCAATCACCATCTCACTCTCTTTGGATGATAACACTGATAACAATACTGCAAAACATTCAGAAGGATCGGTCAGACAATTCAGGATTACAGTGCAGGATTCCGGAATAGGTATTCCCAAGGAATATCAATCGAAAATATTCGATAGATTTTACCAGGTCAAGAATACAATGACTACACACGGGACAGGAATCGGTCTCTCGTTAACTTATGAATTGGTAAAACTTCATCAGGGTAATATTTTAGTTCATAGTGAACTTGGCATTGGTTCAGAATTTTCCGTGATTTTACCTCTTTGGTTAGAAGAACAGGAGCTTCCTCAATCGTCAATGGTTAACAAAAGTCTTGAATCGGAAATTATGCAGGACGATGATAAAGATCAGAATGATGTCCTTACAGAAGAATCATCAGCTACTTCGAAATTGCCACATGTTCTAATCATAGAAGATAATACAGATATGAGGTTGTTTATAAAAAGTGACCTGCTGAATATTTATAGTTGTTCGGAAGCCAAAAACGGCTTTGAGGGCATCGACAAGGCAATCAAAGAAATACCTGATGTTATCCTTTGTGATATTATGATGCCCGGAATAGATGGATTTGAAGTTTGCAGAAAATTAAAACAGGATGAGCGAACCAGTCATATTCCAATTATAATGCTGACAGCGAAAAGTTCGGAGCAGCACACGATAGAAGGACTCGAAAGTGGTGCCGACGATTATATCGCTAAACCATCCAGCTCTGCCATCCTGCGGGCACGGATAAAGAATCTTATAAATTCCAGACAATTATTAAGGAAGAAATTTATAAAAGAGCCGTTTGCACCGATACAGGAATTATCTCCCTCAAAGGTCGATGAACGGTTATTTAAAAAAGCATACGAAATAGTCGAGCGGAATCTCAATAATCCAGATTTTGATGTATCAGATTTTGGCCGTGAACTCGGGATGAGCCGAACACAGCTTTATCGCAAAATTCATGCTGTCTCAGGTCAATCTGTAAAAGAGTTTATTCGGATTATTCGTTTGAAGAAAGCCGCTGAATTACTTCTTAAGAGAGAAAAGAATATTTCCGAGGTAGCTTTTACTGTAGGATTCAATTCACTTTCATACTTTACCACATCATTCACAGAATATTTTGGTATGAATCCGAAAAAGTACATAGACAAATTCATTAAATAATTTGAAGGGATTAAATCGTAAAACTTCTCCTGTGTGCCTTTAAAGTCAAATGAAAAAAGAATATTTCCAAAGCGGGATTACAAATACATTTTGCAATTCCGTAATTTATTGAAAATCGCTGAAAGGAGCTTCAACAACTGGACTGAGTTTGGTTAGGTCCCCTCCCCCGCTACACACTGTAGGGAAAGTCCTGTTGATTGCTGAATTAACGGGATTTTTCGTATATAGCAGCGTGCTTTTGGTGTTTCTATTCGATGAATGAGTAATTGTAGAAACGAATCTTCAGCGCATCCACAACGTCATTTCTTATTCCATGCGTATTTGGAATGGACGAATTTTCACCTACCCAGATTCCGCCATAAATGCAATTCCCAAGATGTTCGGAATATTGTCCATAAATATTTTTATCGATGATGCCTACAACATTATCCATGTTAATGGTAATGCTTGTCGTTTTGTTGTTTTGTGCAAAAGCAAAAAAATCAATCGACAATAAAAAGATGGAAACGATAAAGAAACTACTTTGAAAACCAATGCGAGATTTTTTGTTCAACCTCACTGCTATCTCCTTATTCAGATAATAATCGTTGCATACCCCTTATAATAAATTAATTGTACTAAAAATAATATCTCAAAGGCCTTTTTTTACCTGCCTACCACAAGCAGGGTTGGTCATAACAATATTAAGATCATTTGGTAGTTCTTTTTTTACTTCTTACCTTTTTCAATTAGGGTTGAATATATGCCAAATAAAGGCTTATTTGTTTTTTTTATCCATTGCTGAATACTTTTTCAAATAATATTGATGCATGAACCATGCTTCAAATTTCCCGATACTTTTCGCACCTCCTAAAAATTCTGCTTCAATAAATGCTTTGCATGCTTTTTCGAGTACCTGACATACTACAAAAGCCTCATCAATATTACGGCCTATACAGACAGCTCCATGGTTTGCCATTAATGCAGCCATTCGTCCGTTTAATGCTTTTACAGTTCTACTAACTATTTTTTTTGTTGACGGCAAAGCATAGTCTGCCACACGAACACTTGGTCCGATAAGTTGTGCCATATCGTCCAAAATCGGAGGAACTTCCCGCCCAGCGGTGGCAACTGTAGAGGCATTCATTTGATGTGTATGAATTACAGCATTAATACCTTTCCGCGTTTTATATATTTCACAATGCAATTCTTTTTCCGAGGAGGGTTTTATATTGCCTTCATATTTTGAGGTGTGATAATTCACCAAAACAATATCATTAAGTGTCAATTCCTCATAAGCTCTTCCGCTTGGTGTTATTGCCATGATTTTTTCATCCACACGAATACTCACATTACCCCATGTGCGAGAAACTAGTCCTTCTGTTAAAAGGCGTTTTCCTGCTTCAATTATTTTCTGCTTTATACAATCGGTATTTTCCATGATGCAATACCATTATGATTTTCTTCATTTATTATTTATAAATCTTTCTTCATTAGTCAAAATATATGTTTTTTCCAATGCAGAATAAATATTCTTATAATCTTTAAATAGTTTACCGAAAATATATGAATGTGTGGAATTATGTATAAAAGTTTTTTTTACGCGAATGATGTGATTGATATCGTGAAAACAATTTGTATTGAAATAATCAACCACTGAATCGCTTGCGTGTAACTGACATGGGACATCTCCTCTCGGAAATATGTCCACCTTAATACTCAAAATATTTGTCTCACGCAAGGGGTGCAGTCCAAAGTTTTGATCTCCTTTTCTTGATCCCGCAATCTGAACCCATGGACCAGATTGCTTATGCAATTATTTATTGTTTTTATACTTTGCAGAATCAAACAGATTGAAACTCAATTCTTTCTGTTAATCCGGTTTCATTTAATTTCGTTTTAAAAAATACATGTCTCATTTCTCATCAATCACTTCCCGTATCACTTTTAGAACTTGCTTGAGATCATACGGCTTAAAGAGAAAATGTTGTATTCTCGCTTTTAGAAATTCTGATTTCATCCCCGGATCAAGATATCCTGTCGCAACAATTATCCGTGCATGCGGATTGATTTTTCTTATCTGTGCACACTCCTCCACGCCGCTTATATTAGGCAATCCAAGATCGGTAAGTACAAGTGCAATCTCCTCCTTCCGTTCCTTATAAATATTCACCGCTGCCAATCCATCGCCGGCAGAAAGAACTTTGTATCCCTTTTCAACAAGCACCATCTGAAGAGACATCATCAGCATCTCTTCATCCTCTACAACCAACAACGTCTCCGTTCCACCCGGAATTTCTTCCAAGGTTTTTTCATCTATTACACTGATTGGCGCTGCGACTTGCGACGCGAGCAGATATAAACGGAAGGTCGTTCCTTTGCCAAGCTCGCTTTCTACATCAACAAATCCTTTATGGGTCTGTGCAATACCGAACACCACTGCCAACCCTAAACCGGTTCCTTTGCCCAGCTCTTTCGTAGTAAAGAATGGTTCGAAAATTCTTTTTTTGATATCTTCGGTCATTCCTTCTCCCGTATCAATCACTTCAATGCAAACATAACTGCTAGAAGCAGCGTCTCGATGTTGATGACGAAGACTAAGACCAGATACCATGTGCGTGTTGATTGTAAGAACGCCGCCCTTTGGCATCGCATCGCGTGCATTCACGCAAAGGTTCAGCAGCGCTTGATGGAGCTGTGAACGATCGGCATTAATATAAGAAATGCTTTTATCGAAATTTTGTACATAGGTAATGGTCTTGGGAAAAGTCTCGAAGATCATGACCATTATTTCTATCACAACATCATTCACATTCACCGCTCCAAATGATGTTTCCGTTTTTCTGGCAAATGTCAATATCTGCTGAACAAGTGTTTTTCCGCGTTCTACAGCCTTCACGATGGTATTAATAGCGAGGTCTAACTTCTTGGCATCATTTTTAAATTGCTCGGTGCTTGTGATGTATGCCAGTATAATTCCAAGAATATTATTAAAATCATGCGCTATGCCGCCTGCAAGCGTTCCTAATCCCTCCAATTTTTGCATTTGGCGGAGTCCCTCTTCCATCTGCCTGCGCTCTGTGATGTCTTCCACTGTTCCATCGTAGTACATAGTTTTGCCGTGAGAATCATGGATCGCTCGTGCGCTTTCCAATACAAAGATAACTTTACCATCCTGACGAATCCATTTTGAATCATGACCTTGTACCTCGCCATCTCTTTCGATCTTTTCAAGAAATTCTTTGCGTAGAGAGGATGATTCAAAACCTTCTTTTTCAAGGTTTCTTTCAGCAAGTTTTTGAAAAGATGTATAGCCAAGCATTTTTACTAATGCCGGATTTGCCAATAGTATATTTCCGTCTGTGGTTGTTCTATAAAGACCGATTGTAGTATTTTCGTATAGTGAACGAAAACGTAACTCACTTTCCTGCAGCGCTTCCTCCGCCCGCTTGCGCTCGGTGATGTCAGTGGCAACACCCACAAGCGCGACATCTTTCCCTTCCTCATCTCGAACAAAGGATGTTGAGAGGTAGACCGGGAAGTCTCGGCCATCTTTCGTGCGATTCATCAATTCGCCGCTCCACCCTCCGGCCAGCGTCGCAGCGATAATACCGCGGGTAGCTTCGGGAGAATTGTTTAGTGACCGCACGACATTGATATTTTTTCCAAGTATTTCGTTTTCGGTATAACCATACATTTTTAGAAATGCACTGTTGACAAAGAGAACAATATCATTCAAATCCGTGATACTCACACACTCGGCGATGCTTTTCAGTGTATGAGCAAGAAGGGCGATCTGTTGTTCCACTCGCTTGCGCTCGGTGATGTCGTTAAAGTTAATAAGTAAATATTTCTTCTCGGCAATTGTTAGAAGGGCAGGGCGAAGATCTGCGGAAAAAATACTTCCGTCTTTTCGCATGAATCTCAGGTCACCGCGAATACCTTCTTCTCCTCCCTTAAACTTCTCGATCTGATCATTTATAAAAGGTAAATCCTCTCTGGGATGTATATCGTCGATATCCAGAGTCAAAAATTCCTCCTGGGTATAGCCGAGCATTTTCATACACATAGCATTCCCTAGGAAGAACGCTCGAGCATGCAGATCAACAAGAAACATCCCATCGCTAGTGCTATTGAAAATAGTTCGGAATTTGCTTTCTGAATTTCTTAATTCCTCCTCTACCCGCTTACGCTCGGTGATATCGCGGATGATACCAGTAAAAAATTGTTCGGACTTTGTTTCCCATGTTGATAACGAAAGCTCTATTGGAAACACACTTTTGTCCTTACGTATTCCTTTGAATTCAACAGTCTTCCCGATAACATTTTGACCTCCTTCAGATCGAAATCCATTCATTCCGTTGAAATTTTCATCGCTGTGGTAAAGCGATATTATGGAGGTGAGCGATAGCCCGACTGCTTCCGTATAACTGTATCCGAAAATTCGCTCGGCACCACTATTCCATCCAATGATAATCCCGCTGCCGTCGACAGTGACAATAGCATCAGTAGCAGATTGCAGGACCGACCGATATCTCGTCTCACTTTCCTGTAGCGCCTCCTCCGTCCGATTGCGCTCTGTGATATCATGCATACTGCCTATGATTTTGTCGAGTTGACCTTTAACATCGAAACTTTTTTTTGCAGAAATGGAACAAGGGATACATGAACCATCTCGGTTTTTGAATCGGACTTCGAAATCAGTCACACTACCCGTTTTTTTCAAAGCACCTAAAATTGTATGGCGGTTGTTGATATCGGCATAGAAATCATTCATCGATTTTCCTATTAAATCCGCTCGTTTGTATTGTCCTCTCGAAACTATTTCGATAGAAGGACTGACTTCGAGTATTGTGCCATCAAACAAAGTTTCATAATATACATCCTGCACATTCTCAAAAATAGAACGATACTTTTCTTCACTCTTTTTCAGCGCCTCTTCTGCCCGCTTGCGCTCGGTGTTGTCGCGGATATTGCACTGGATAAATTTTACCTTGTCGACCAAAATAACTTCTGTGTCTACAATGAGGCCCGCTTTGTTTTTTACAGATATGTTGTTGTAATACACTACGCCATCTTTTTCCAATCTTGACAATGCCTCTTGAAAGTCTTTATCATCTTTAACGACACCGATTCCCCAGAGTTTATTTTTCGAGAACTCTTCATTTGAATAACCTAGCAATTCCTGGGCATATGCATTAGAGTGAAGAATGTCACCTTGGGATCTGTGTACAAGCAATAATCCATCATGCGATGTTTCAAAGGCGCTGCGATAATACTCCTCAGATGTACTCGATTCTTCTTGCAAATGCTTGCCCTCGGTGATGTCCTGTTGAGTGTGCTTATATTTCTCCCGCAACGTTTCCATTTTCTTTACTTTCCTGCGAACAGATTTCAATTCTTCAATCAGTTCGTTCTTCGTTTTCCTATCATTCTTCATATATCGTGTCCTCCTCTTTGGAGTTTTGTTCGAAACACTGAAACTATATCACGAAAGATGCAGATGAAAATTGAAAGAAAATAATGATCAATGCAGGGTAAGATATTGTATGATTGAGAACTGAAAATTACATGTGTTGAAATTATTCTTCGTCGATGCGATGGAGGGTAGAACAACAACTTCATGAAACCGGTATTCGTGCGCATATCCCTTACCTCCAATCCCTATAATTGGCGTATGAGTTATAACACTGCTAGTGTTAAACTAACAAAACACTGAAAGAATAGCAAGGCGCGAATTTGCTATCATTGGAGCTATCTTCGGAAGGTCTCTTGGTTTACAGGCAAGTATGGCATTTAGCAGCTAAAGCGAAAATATGTGTGAGAATGTAGGTGAAGAGTCAAGGATAGATCAACATTTACCTTGACCTGTCCCCACAAACTTAGTTCAAAAGTATTTCAGTAATTAATGAGATTCCTCGAAGTTGTATCTCCCAATCAAGAGATGTGGAGTTAGGTGACGAGGATGATGCAATAAATAAAGGAGTAATTCAAGAAACCGGAATGAACGAGCTTTACCGTTTTTCAGCGAAAACGAAGCTACAACAGCCTTCTTTGATGTAAGCGAAACAGCCTTCCCGCCTGAAAAACAACTCTGATATTACCACCTCTCAAACAATACGAGTGTGGGCGGGATTGGATTGAATTAATTTTGAAGATGTTTTTTAAATTCCTTCGGAGTCATACCAACTTCTTTTTTGAACAGCCGAGAAAAGTACGGCGGATTTTCAAAGCCAAGTTGGTACGCAATTTCAGAAATGCTTCGGTCACCGACAACGAGCATGTTTTTCGCTTCGGAGATCATATAAAGATGAATCAACTCCAAAGCAGTTTTGCCAGTCTCCTGCTTCAATAAATCGCTTAAATATTTTGGCGACAGATGAAGTTGGGATGCCATGAAGTTTACGGTAGGCAATCCCTTTTCACCTGCTTCTCTTTGTTCAAAATACGTATTCAGGCACTCGTTAAATTTTGTCACCGTTATACCCGACAACGGTTTCCGGTCAATGAATTGTCGTTTATAAAAACG
>Ga0182027_10006010_pt1 | contig 18298 bp, 19 predicted proteins | sample 712E1DmetaG_FD_121300 | JGI IMG/M metagenome (GOLD analysis project Ga0182027, IMG submission 121300) | Permafrost microbial communities from Stordalen Mire, Sweden - 712E1D metaG (Illumina Assembly) | ecosystem: Environmental > Terrestrial > Soil > Wetlands > Permafrost | place: Sweden... | reverse complement strand
TGATCCGGGCGCATGAAGAAGCGGCGTTCGGAACAGCGACGGGTGATCATGTAGGTGCGGCCAGGAAGGACTTCGCGGGGGAGTGACATGCCGTGTTTTCGGCAGCCGGTGAGAAAGGTTTCCCGAAAATCAACCTGGGTGGGGTTCGGGGTTCGGAGGGGTTCGGAGGTTCGGACAGGAATCAACCTGGGTGGGGTTCGGCCGGTTCGGCCCAGCCGGCGACGATTGCCTGCGCCGCAGCCAGGTCTTGGGGCGTGTCGATCTCGCGCCACTGGCCGTCGATGAAGACTGGCTCAAGCCGCACGCCCTGGTCGGCCAGCGCATTGAGAGCATCGGTCAGGTAGGCCTGGCGCAGCGTCGGGGCCAGGCCAAAGGGCGCGCCCAGGCCCCCTGCCGCAAGAGCCGCGTCCCAGACCGCCCGCAGCGCCGCGGCGCCCGCGGCGGAAAAATGGGCGAGGCCGATGAACTCACCCACGGCCCTCTCGCGCGCCACCGCGCCCTTGCCGACGCGCACGACCCGCAGTCCGTCGACCAGGGTCAGCTCAGCCTCCGAAACCGGGTGCAAGGTGCGGCCCTGATAGGCATCTGACCAGCGCCGATCGATGACCAGCGAAACCGGCGCCGCGTCGGTGGCACGCGCGCGCGCGGCCAAACGCGCCACCACTCCCGGCGCGTACACGATGTCACAGTAAGAAAAAAAGAAGCCGTCTGGCAGATGATCGGCCGCGCACAACAGTGAAGCCAGGATGTTGTTGTGAGCCCAGTCGTAGTTGTCGACGAAAGCAAGGGCTGCGTGACCTCCGTCGATGCGATCGCCCAGATAGCCGCGCACAACCACGATATCGGAGAGGCCCGCCGCCGCAAAGGTGCGCAGTTGCCAGTGCAGCACGGGCCGGCCTGCCACGCGGACCATGCACTTGGGAATATCCTCGGTTTGGCGGCCCAGACGCCGGCCGCGGCCCGCGGCTACGATGATGACCTTGTTGCTGCTCACGCGCTTTTCCTACACAGCTTGCGCACGATCGCCAAAATCGTGCGGGCGGCATAGGCCGCATTGATGGCCAGGTACACGTGCAGGAAGAGATCCAGACGATTGGCGGCGGCAACAAACACCAGATAGCTGGGGTAGTGAATGATCAATCGGCCCAGCGATTCCACGGCGGCCACCGCCCTGGCCACAAGTGAGCGCGGTGGGGGCGGAGCGGCCGTGACCCCGTACAAGCCATCTCCATAGTCGCCGGCGCTCTGCGGCCGGGACGCGCCCGTGGCGCGCAGGTACTCGGGTCGGCGTACGAAAGTGGTTAGGCTGATGGCCGAGGCCACGACCACCAGTCCGGCCAACGCCTCAAGCAACCACTGGGTGCGGGCCTCCGCACGCCATAGGCGCGCGCCTGTGGCCGCCACCAGCATGAATGCCTTCAGCTCGTCCATCAGGAAGTCCAGGTGTGCGCCCACCGGCGACGTGGTCCCGCGCAGCCGAGCAAGCTGGCCATCCACGCAGTCGAGAATATAGGATAGCTCGAGCACGGCGACCGCGATGAGAAGGCCGGCGTAGCCAGGCAAGCCGACCAGCAAAGCCGCGGCCGCCACAAAGACCGCCAGCGAGATGAAGGTGACCTGGTTTGGGGTAATGGGACTCTTGGCAACCGGCACCAGCAAGACTGCAGCCAGCGGCCGCGCCACCAGACGATTCCACAGAATGTCTTTGGGCTTCTTTGTGCGCCGGTATGAATCGGCAATCTGTGAGAACAGGCTCACGGCAGCCCAGTAAAGCGCTCTAGCGTCGGAGCGCCAAGGGGAATCTACGGCAACGGTAACGGTAGGCCGCAGTAGGCAGAGTAGGCCACCACGATGGCCGCACCCAGGACGATACCGAGAAGCACGTGGACCAGCAGGGGCCAGTCGGCCGGCCCGCGCCGTGCCCGTCGCTTGTCCGGCCGAAATCGCGTATCCTCGATATCGACCGCAAGATCCTCGGGCTGGACGGAAGCGGGTCCCTTGATCCGCACGGTCGGCGGCTCCGCCGGCCGCGGGAGTTCCGAAACCGGGGTCGGAGTGGACTTCGCCCGGGACGCCACAATGACTTGGTTCTGAGGTGGCGGGGTGTCCACGAAGGCGGCCGGATCTTGCATGTCCTCGGATAGCTCGACTCCAAAGGGTCGTTCCTCGGTTCCGCGTGGTGGCGTCGAGGGACGCATTATCTCGCCCGAAGTGTGATCGACCGGCGACGGCGCCGTGTGCGCTGCGGCGGCCGAAGCCCCGCGAATCTCAGGGGGCGATGGCGATGCAGCAGGCTCGGAAAGCCGCGGAGGCGAATCCACACTAGCGGCTGCCGATACCGCTTGGGAGGAAGGCGGCGTGGCCGGAAAAGGAGTCGTGCGCTGAACTGGCGCCGCGGGCGCGCTGGCTGGAGGGGAAGCTGGCGCAGCAGGCGGAGGCGCCACCGAGCCTTGCGACAGGCTTGGGGGCGCGGCAGCGGCCTCGGGAAGCGGAGCCGACATCGGCCGGGCAGAGGGCTGTGCGACAGAGGGCTTGGCCGTGGGCCACGGGACTGGAACAAGCGGCGAGGTAGTGGCCGGTCTCCGGGCCGTGGGCGTCAGGGCCGAGGGCAAGGGCGCTTGGGGCGGGCGGGCTGTGCCTGGCGCGCCCGCCACGGGTGGGCCAGCAACGACAGCAGGCGGGGCAGGCGCGACCGCGCGCGCACTCGCTGCCGGCGCTGGGGGAACCGCGGTCCCTCCCTTCTCAGCAGAAATGCCCGCTGTCGACTGACGATGAGCCGCCGGCATCGCCAGCTTGGCCTGCGCCACGACCGGTGCCTGCGCGGTGCGGGCCGGCGTCGCCGCGCTAGCGGTTGGCGCCGGTGACGGAGAGGCTCCGCGGATCGGCGCGCCCACCGGGGAAGGGGCCGGCCCGGACGGGGCCGGTCGCAAGCCTGCTGCTAGCGTGGGGAGCCTCCCCCCGGGCGCGGCGAACCGAGATTTTAGCCCGGGCAGGGACGGGACCCGCGGCAGTTTGGGAACGCTTTCTCCCGTCGGCCGGACCGGCGCGTCCACGGGCCGTGCGGGCGCGCTCTTCTTGATGTCGGCAAAAGAAATCAGGGGGTCGGTCTGGCGACGCGGGCGCGCTTCAGAGGGCGGCCGCGCCAGCACGCCAGCACCCCCGACCGCCCCCATACCTGTGCTGTGCCGGGAGGGCGCGGGCGCAGGCGGCGTCACCGGCAGGGGCAGGTCGATCTCGAAGAACCCCTCCTTCCAGCCCATGACTTCGGGAAGTCGTTCGGGAGCGTCGCTGCCGCCCACCGTGGTTCCGACCAACTCACCACGCCGGTAGCTGATACGCGCCTGCTCCTCGCCACGCCACACCTCGAGGGTGCAGGTCAGCACGTACTCCTCGCAATAGCGCATGATCTCGACCAGCGGGCGTTGGGCCAGATTTCCCTCGCCAGGGCCGGGTTTTGCCAGCGACCCGGTCTCCGGGTCAGGCAAGCGAGTATCGATCATGAAACGGGCGCCGGCCACCTGCTGCAAGGCCGACACGGCCTCCTGGCCACGCCGATCGCCCGCAAAGGCGTCGTTGATGCCGCCGGCAAGGAGGTGCACCTCTCCTGCCTGCGCGCCGCCACCGCCGGGTGCGAACACGCGGATGCGGGCCGGTAGAGCCGCTGCCGAGAGCACGCTCATGAGCTCACCTAGCGAGCCACCAGCCCACTCGGTGACCCGCTCGCCTGACGGCCCATTCATCATTCGCACCCCACGCTAGGAATCGATGTCAGAGTCAGACTCCTGCGCCGGCGCGTCAGCGGGCAGGTCCTCCACCTCTGTGTCAGGCGCGACATCGGCTGCGCCTGGGTCCACACCTGTCTCGGCCGCGCCGTCGGCTGCGGCCGCGTCCAGGAGCTGGCTGGGGAAGCCGGCGGCGTCTGGGATCTGGAAGTCCGTCCCCGCGTCTTTGTCGTAGTACTGATCGCGCCTCTTCGAGGATGAGCAGCCCGAAAGCGCAAGCGCGGGGAGCACAGCCAAGGACGCAAGCCCGAGCACGACCGGCAGGCGGGACAGCATGACTGGACGCTAGCAAGCGGCTTGAGTCACCGCAAGGGCCGGTGCTTCGCCAGATCAAGGTCTGTGTCTGTTCACATGGGAACCCTCAAAGGGTTCCCAAACCCTCCCGCGCTCTGGCTCCGGCGGGCAAAGCCCGCCTCCGCCGACGCGATCATGGGAACCCCGAGAGGGTTCGCAACGCCCGCGATCAGCGCACGATGCTCGCTTCGATGATGTAATCGAGCTTGGAAAAGTCACGCGCTAGGTAGGCGTTGCCCTCGGTCTGCATGCGGCCCTGGTTGGGACCCCTGCCCTGGGGTGCGCCCTCCCCATAGTCGCCGAACAAGCCGTCGACGACATCCATGCCGCTTGCCACCTTGCCGAAGGGTGCAAAGCCCATCCTGTCCAGTTGGCCGTTGTCCGCGTAGTTAATGAAGACCTGCGTGGTCCGGGTGTTGGGCCCCGCGGTGGCAAAAGTAATGAAGCCACGCTTGTTCGATTGCTTGACCGGATCGTCAGGGATGTTGGCGTTGCGCCAGACCGCATTAACTTCGCCCTGACCATGGATGCCCCACTGCACCATAAAGTTCTTGATGACGCGGAAGAAGCGAACGTCGTTGAAGTAGCCGTTCTTGACCAGGTTGAAGAACCGGTCTGCGCCCTGCGGGGCCCAGTCCCTTTGCACCTCGATCACGAAGTCGCCCTTCGAGGTGGTGAACTTGGCGCGATACATCGCCGGCGCTGGTTCTCTGAACGCATCGAGCTTGAGCAGCGACGGTTTTTCTGCCGGCGCGCTGGGCGCAGGTGGGGCCGCCACCGGCTGTGCAATCTGTGTGGGCGGCTCTCCGGCTGGCTTCTTGCAGCCGAGGCCGGCCAGAGCAAGCAGGAAGAACGTACAAGGGACAAATCGCTTGGTCATGCGGCGGAGCATACAAGGGTTTGCGAATCGCGACTAGCGGGTCCAGTCGACAATTTCCAGACCCACAAAGCACTCGAAGTGCTTCGCGTTGATAGTCACGAGAGTGAGGTTCTGCGTGTACGCAATCGCAGCAATCTGGCCGTCCACGAATGGGGGCGTCTTGCCGGGGCATTCTGTAGCCGGGCTCTCTCGCGTCCGTGCCGGCTCGCCGTGCTGGGCAAGGAACTGGGGCGCAAGGCGCTGGCCAGCCCGCGGCCGTGAGCTACTGGATAGTGATGCCTCCCAGGTTGTTCGAGTCGCTGATCGTGCAATGGGACAGGTCGAAGATCATGAACTCGATGGCCTTCTCCTGGTTCAGGAGCTCGTGATTCAGGCACTCGCTCGGGCTGGCGGAGGGCTTGGGGTCGTAGTACGGGCCGCTTTCCAGACCGCTGGCCACGTGGACATCCGTGTACGCGAACCGACCGCACTGGCTTTCATCGGCCGCACCCACCGGGGTGTTGAAGGTGAAGTAGTCGGCATACCCGGGGATGGAGATCCAGGCCGTGGCCGGCGGATTGATCGTGGCCGTGGCCGCGGGCTTCATCTCACTTTCGATAGTGATGCTTCCCTGCGGGTCTGCGGTGGCAACAGCGGGCGATGGAGGTTGCAAGGTCAGCCATTGGGCAAGAGCCGCGCCGCTCGGGAACGCGGTGTTGATCGTACCCGTGTTCGGAGAGCCGATGCTTCCCGAAGCGTCAATCTCGCCGCTGGTCGTGATCCAGTTCGCCACGTCGCCGAAGGGAGCGGAAGCTGTGTAGTACGGTGCAGCGGCCAGGTTCGTGCAATTGAAAGAACAGAGCTGGCAATCCGATGCCGTGGCGTCCGAGTTGCCCGTGCAGACCGTGGCCATGTCCGCTGTGCAGAGGGGCTTCTTCAAACAGGCCACGCCTGCCTTGGTTGGGGTATCCAGCTTGAGCGGTGGAAAGGAAGCCAACCAGGCCTGCTGGTAGTGCTCGGCGAAGATCTTGCCGCCGGCGTTGGCGTAGTCGACCATGGCCTGCTTCGAGGCGTCGGTGATGAGGCCCGAGTCCTTGTTGCTTCTTTCCGTCGCTTGGCTGCCCTGGCACCCAAGCATGATCATGTCGTATTGCTTGAGATGGTCGGCCGTGTCCCATAGGGTCGTCGAGGACGGCCAGGAGACTGTGCCAGTGAAGTCCGCCGTGTCGTCTTTGTACAGGTTGATGGAGCCGGTTCCGGTCGGACCAGTCGTGAACTCGGAAGCCGCGATTCCCATGCGCGCAAACAAGCACTGCAGCCGGTCCGCGTCGCCCACGCTGATCGCGATCCTAGGCAGGCTTCCCTGTCCGTTCTGTCCATCGGGACCGCGGCTGCTTGGCAAGCTGGTCAGACTCTTGTCGACCTGGTTGTCCTGGCAGGACACGACCGGAATTGAGACCATGCGCCGCCACTTTCCGATCTGGATGACGAGGGGGATGTCGTTGCCGACCGGCACCGGGTTTCCCCCGGCCCAGTCTGTGCCGGTAGATGGATCGATGCCGATCTTGAAGCTGCCATCCGGGGCCGTCACGGCGTGGGCCTGGGGAACCGGCGGACCGGCGTAGGTGAAATTGGCGCATGTCGCACACTGGACGCCGGCAAACGGCATGGGATCCACGACCTGGCTGGGGTTCGACGGGATGTAGACCACGGCCCCGTAGATGGTTCGCTTTCCGGCGGGGTCGTAGACCTTGCCGCTGATGTATGTGTTCGACGCGTGGCCGCTGCAGTCATGTGGGCACTCGCTCTTTGTGAACATGACTCCGTAGTTGGTCGCGTCGCAGGTCATGGGCGATCCGCTGCCGGTCGAAGTCCCGCCGTCCGGCAGGGGCCCAATGATGCCGCTACCGCCGCCGTGGGTGCCGCCGCTGCCGCCGCTGCCGCTTCCGCTACCGCCGCCGCTTGCCGCGACACTGGCTGGATGGCAGGCTGCGCCCACCAGGGGAGAGAAGGAGAGGAGGCAGACAGTCAGAATCCTTGGCCTGGACGTTGACGGTGCGCATTTCATGTTCCCCTCCGAGCCGAGATTCGCGTTTCGTGAGTTTTTGGTCGACTTGTGGGTGCCCGATGCCGCTACCATTCTTCGCGAGTTTCGCCGCCGTTTGCCTACTCCTCCCAGGAACATGCGCCTACGGTTGACGGGCCAAGCTCTTGCGGGGCCTAATTCATGCCCATGCCCCTTTCAGCGGACCACGACTGGCAACGCCGCGTGATCGAGCGGGCCAAGGAACTGGACCATGAGCATCGGCGCCGGCCGCGCAGTCCTTGGCAGTCGGCGGTCGGCCTCGCCCTATCCCTGCGTTTCTTGCGCACCGCTGCCCGCCAACTCCTGACCGCCCCGCGCAGGCCCGAGCCGCGGCAGGTGGAGCATCCGGGTCCGGGTCAGATCGCCGTCACCTTTGTCGGTCACGCCACGGTCATGCTCACCACGCCACTGGCGCGGGTGCTGACTGACCCCTATCTCGGTGATTTCTTCCTTGGCCTGCGCCGTGCCGAGGCGGCTTGTCTGCATCCGAACGATGCGGCCGACGTGAACTTGATCCTCATCTCGCATGCGCATCGGGATCGCTTGGACCTGGCCAGCCTGCGGCGTCTAGCCGGCCGAGCAGCGGTGCTGGTCCCGCCCCGGTGCTCGTCTCTGGTGGATGGCCTGGGCTTCGGCCGCGTCGTCGAGTTGGCGCCTGGCCAAAGTTTCGAATTTGCAGACGTCGAGGTGACCGCAGTGGCTGCGCGGCATGAGGGCGGCCGCGGGCTTTTCGATTGGGCATGGCGCGGCGCTTGCGGGTACATCGTGCGCTCAGCCGGAGCCAACGTGTACTTTGCCGGCGGCACCGCCTATTTTTCGGGCTTCGAGGAGATCGGTCGGCGCCTGCACCCGGACGTGGCGCTCTTGCCGGTGGCCGGGTACGAGCCGCCGGCCTTGCGCGAGAACAACATGTCGCCACTCGACGCCGTGCAGGCCTTCACCGATCTCGGGGCCAAGCTGCTGGTTCCCGTCGGCTATGGATCTTTCCCGCTCGGCTACGAGCCGCTAGACCAGCCCCTGGCTTGGCTCAGGCAGATCTGCGCCGAGCGTGGCATCTTGGGCCAGCTCGCCGTGCTTGGACACGGCGAAACCTGCCTGGTGCGGGGTGGAGAAAGCACCAGGGCATAGCCTTTGCCCCGCCTCACTGCTAGAGTGCGGCCGCTGCAACGGTCAGCCCCGAAAAAATAGAGCCATGAGCTTCGTGGAAAGACTGCGCCGGGTTCCACCCGGCTGGTGGGTGGCGCTCTTCGCGCTTGCGCTGATCCTGCCCCGCCTGGGTTCGTTCGGGTTCTGGGACCCGTGGGAACTCAAGCTGGCGGAGCGCGCGCGCGACATTGCCCATTCGAACAATCTCTTCGACGTGACGGTCAGCCGTCGCTTCACCGCGGAGCCGCCGCTCGACTTGGCCGGCAATGCGCTCGGCATGCGGATCTTTGGCGTGGGCGAGTTCGGCGGCCGCATCTCTGATGCCTGCTTCGGCATCTTGGCTATCCTGGCGGTGTATTGGGCGGGCGTGGGCCTGTTCCGTCGCCGCGCGGCCTTGCTCGGCGCTCTGGCGCTTGGCTCCATGCCCCTCTTCGTACTCGAAGCACGCCAGCTCACCTCGGACATGCCGCTCGTGGCCGGGCTGGCGTTGGCCATGGGCGGGTTCGGCCGCTACGCCTGGCCGGCCGCCGGCGTGCGCCGGTGGCTCGATCTGTTGGTGGCAGGTGTTGGCCTGGGCATCGGCTTGCTCTCGGGCGGGGCGCTCTTGGGCGTGGCCTTGCCTTGCCTGGCGTTCACTGCCGCGATACTGGCGGGCTGGGGCCTGCGGCCGCGGCCCGCCGGTGATCCTGCGGCCAGCAAGCTCAGCGCGCCCGGGTTGGGAGCTCACCTGCCCGCTGGCTCCAGCCTAGGCGCCAGCCTGCTTTCACCCGGGGTGCAGGGTGGCGTGACGCTGCTCGTGGCCGCACTCACCGGGGTACTGCTTCTCGTGCTCACCATGACCAGGGCCAACGTGGCCGGTCAGTACTCCCTCCTGCTCGGCGGGGTTCCGCGCAGCGGGGCTACCAGCGCAACCTTCGACTACCTCATCCGCCAGCTTGGGTTTGGCCTATTTCCCTGGAGCGCACTGGCCATCTTCGCTCTCGGCCGGCCGCTCATCCGCCTAGGCGGGGGCGATGAGCGGGATGGGGATCGCCTGGCGTTTGGCCAGCTCTATCTCCTCATCTTCGCGGCCTTCGGCTTCGCCCTTTCCACCGTGCTCGTGCTCATGAGCGGTGAAGCGCGCTTCTGTGCGCTGGCGCCGGTAGCGCTGGCCATCGGTGCTCTGCTCGATGAGGCGCTGGAGGGCGACCGCGCCGAGCCTGTGCTCGGGCTGCTGGTGGCCACCGGGACCATGGTGATTGCCCGCGACCTGGTGCTGGCACCCGAGGACTTGGTTTCGGTGCACACTCTGAACAAGGTGCAATGGCCGGCCAAACTCAAGCTGGGCTGGTTCTTCATCGCTGCCGGTCTGTTGGTTGGTGCTGGCCTTTACACCGGGTTCGCCACCCGGGGCCGAGCCCTGGGGCGCGTGGCCCTGCGCGACCTGGGGAATGCGCGGCGCTGGCACCGATGGTTCGAGAGAGCCGTGGTCGAGATCGGCCGCTGGGGTATCCAGGCCGCGGTGGTGGTGGCGGTGCTTTTCGCCCTGACCCTGAGCTACATGATCGTGCCCAAGGTCTCCGGCGATCTCTCGTTCAAGCCGCCGCTGGAATCGTATGCGCGCCTGGCCCGGCACAGCGAGCCCATCGGCCGGTATAAGGTCGAGGGCGAGGGCGCGCGCTTCTACAGCAAGCACGAGATGACCGATCTGCCCACGCAGAACCGGGTGGTCGAGTTTCTGCAGGGGAGGGAACGAGTGTTCGCGCTGGTGCCGGGCAGCGAGCTGGCTACCCTGGATGCAGCACTTAAGTCTGCGCGGGTGTCCTACGCGGTGGTGGACGCCCGATCGTCGCGTTTCCTTTTGCTGACCAACCGCCTGGAGGATGGTGAGCAGGACGGCAATCCGCTGAGACCGTATGTTTGGATGGCGCCCCGGCCGCCAGAGCCTGTGCTCGATCCTGGCGCCACCGAGCCATCGCGCTACGAGTGGTTCGACCCGAAGCCGCCCTGGCAGTGGCGTGTCCCTGCCAGCGTCACCTTCGGCAATGCCGTCGAGCTAGTGGGCGCCGACTTTCCTGCCAGCGTGCGTCGGCCCGGCAACATCCCGTTGTCCCTGTTCTTCCGCGTGAACAAGAAGCCCCCAGGAGGATTCCACATCTTCGTGCACTTCGATATTCCCAACGAGCCGCGGGTCATCGGAGACCACCTCCCGCTCAACGGCACGTTTGCAACTGATCACTGGCTGCCCGGCGAGTATATTCGCGACACCTATGACGTGGAGGTTCCGCTCATGACTACGCCTGCGGGAACCTACACCCTCTATGTTGGCTTCTGGCCCGGAGGCGAAGGCAAGCGGCTCAAGATCACGGGCGGCGGCAATGACGGCGCCGACCGGGCGCGCCTGGGAACTATCGAGATCAAGTAGGATGCCCATCAAGGATCGTCGCAACCGAGTCGTGCCGGTCAGCCAGGAGCGGCGCACTGGGCGTGAGCGGCGCGAACACCAGCGCGTCCTGGTGTCAATGGAAGTGGATTACCGCTGCGACAACACGTTCCTTTTCGCCTACATCACCGACCTGTCCGCCATGGGAATCTTCATCCAGACGAGTGCCCCCCATCCGCCGGGCACCTTGCTGAATCTGCGCTTCCAACCAGCGGGCGGCGCGCAGCTCGACGTCGAAGGACGGGTCATCTGGGTCAACCCCCCGCGCAAACACGACAGCATCAACCCCGGCATGGGCGTCCAGTTCGTGGACCTGACCCCGGCGCAACGGGAACAGATCAAGGTTCTGGTGCGCACCTTCGCCTACCTGAGCGACGACGAGGATCATATCCGCGGGAATAGTTGAGATGGGGCCAGGTCAAGACCCACACAGAAAGTTGACATAATCCCGACCGCAACCAGACTCGCAATATGCGGCCACCACGACGAGTGATCACCCGGAAAAGGCGTCGGATTCCTCCCAGGGTTCCCATGTCAACGAAGCCGCGTGCCGTGGCGGCGTTACGGCACACCCGCAAGCTACTCACCGACATCGAGGGACAGCTCGGCAGTTTGCTGGTCAGTCTGCGTCAGCCGCAGCCCTGCATCGACATCGGTGCCGCTGACCGGCTCACCGGCGCCACCGCCAAGGCCGGCTGCGCGCTGGCAGCACTCGACAATTTGCGGTGGTGAAAGAGACTATTCACATGGGAACCCTCAAAGGGTTCGCTCCGCCCTTCGGCCCCCCACGCCCACCCCCACCCCGCTCGCTTCCCCCTTCGGGGACTTCGGGACCTGCACCTTCCCCACCACACCCGCTCGCTTCGCTCGCGCCCTCGCGCTCGGCCTCGCCAAACCCTCCCGCGATGGTCCGCGGCGAGCAAAGCTCGCCGGCTCCCCACGCGACCAGCCGGGGCATTCTAGCGATGGGCAGGCGCAATTGCCTGACACAGACACCATAACCAGGGCGAAGGCCGGGCTGGTTGAGCCCGTCGCGACCTTCCTGGCGGCCACCGGTCTAGCCGCGGGCCTGTTCTGGTTGGCGCGCAGTGTGTCCTTGGTACATGAGATTCTCCACGGTTCCATTGCCCTGGTCTTTCTCCTCGCACCTTCGTACGCGGCACGCATCTCCGGTCGGCCCTTTGACTATCGGGCAGCGGGTCTTGGCCTCACGCCGGTCAAGCTGAACCTGCGCGTCCTGGCCCTGGCGCTGGGCAGCACCTGGCCGCTTTTTCTGGGAGGCTTTCTCCTTTACTACGGCCTGCTCTGCTCAGGCAGCGCGCCGGTTTGGGTCCAGCGCGTGGGCGATGTCCTCTCGCCCATTTGTCCGGGCTGGCTGGGCCTGCAGGGCTTCTCCCTGCGGCTGCCCACCGGCTTTGTCCTGCTGGCTCTCTCCCAGCTCCTGGTGGTCGCGCTACCCGAGGAGATTTTCTTTCGCGGCTACCTGATGTCGCGCTTGGAAGAACGCTGGCCCTCGCGACGGCGCCTTTGGGGTGCCAGGGTGGGCTGGCCCCTGCTGATCTCCAGTCTGCTGTTTGGCTTGGGCCATTTCCTGGTGGATTTCCAGCCAGCGCGCCTGGCCGTGATGGTCCCGGCGCTGGCTTTCGGGTGGATGCGACAGCGCACGGGCTCGCTCGCCCCGGCGGCGGTCTTCCATGCCCTGTGCAACCTGTTTTCGGAAGTCCTGCACGAGAGTTTCTTCGGGTAGCATCCGAGGCGACGCGCAGGCACAAGAAACAGTGGCACGAAAAGAAGCACTTGCGTTTTAGTTAACCACGGTTTACTATCTACCAATGTCAACTAAGCAGGCCCCCCGCGTTCATGCCGCCATCGCCTGCTTGCAGCGCCTGACCGCCCTGTTTGCCGAGCGGCGTCAGCAGCTCGCCCGCTCGGTGGGCCTCAGCGACCAGCAGTGGGCCGCGCTGGAGGAGATCTCCAGAGAGCATTTCATGCCCAGCCTGTTTGCCAGGCAGCGCGAGAGCTCTGCCGCGGCGGTTTCCAAGATCCTGCGCCAGCTCCTCCACAAGGATCTGGTCTCGGTGCAGCTCGGCGCCCGTGACGGCCGGCAGCGCCGCTACGAGTTGACCGCCAAGGGAAAGCGCTGCATCGAAGGCTTGCGCCGGGAGCGGGCGGCCGCCATTCGTGCGGTGTGGAGCGGATTCGATAGTGCCGGGCTGGACGCCTTCGCCCGCTTCGGGACCCGCCTGGCGCAACGTCTTACGAGCTACGCGGAATCGGTCAAAGAAAGGACATAGAGAACATGGGAAAGACACTCTACCAAAAAGTCTTTGACAGCCACACGGTGGGTCGCTTGCCGTCGGGGCAGTACCAGCTCCTCATGGGGCTGCACCTGATCCATGAGGTGACCTCGCCGCAGGCCTTCAGCATGCTGGAGGAACGCAAGCTCAAGGTGCTCTTCCCCGAGCGCACCTTTGCCACGGTGGATCACATCATCCCCACGAACAGCCAACTGCGTCCCTACCAGGATTCGCTGGCCGAGGACATGCTGCGCGCCCTGGAAGCCAGCGTGCAGAAGCATGGCATCCGCTACTTCGCGCCGGAGAATGGCGAGCAGGGCATCGTGCACGTGGTGGGCCCGGAGAACGGACTCACCCAGCCCGGCATGACCATCTGCTGTGGCGATTCCCACACCGCCACCCACGGCGCATTCGGCGCCATCGCGTTTGGTATCGGCACCTCGCAGGTGCGCGACGTGCTGGCCACGCAAACCCTGTCCATGGACAAGCTCAAGGTCAGGCGCATCGAGGTGAGCGGCCGGCTGGGCCCAGGCGTGACGGCGAAAGACGTCATTCTCTTCATCATCAACAAGCTGGGGGTGAACGGCGGGGTGGGCTTTGCCTACGAATACGCGGGCGACACCATCGAGCGCATGAGCATGGACGAGCGCATGACCGTTTGTAACATGAGCATCGAGGGCGGCGCCCGCTGCGGCTACATCAACCCCGATGCGGTCACCTACGACTATCTGCGGGGCCGCACCTATGCGCCCAAGGCCGAGGCATGGGAACGCGCACGCGCCTACTGGGACAGCGTGAGGAGCGACAGCGACGCCCACTACGACGACGTGGTGAAGTATCGCGCCGAGGATATCGAGCCCATGGTCACCTGGGGTATCACGCCGGGGCAGTCGGTCGCGGTGGGCGGGACCATCCCCGCCGCCGACGCTTTCCCCGCCGACGAACGCGAGAGCGCCGAGGAAGCCTACAAGTACATGGCGCTGCGGCCAGGCCAGCCCATCAAAGGCCAGAAGATCGACGTGGCCTTCATCGGCTCGTGCACCAACGGGCGCCGCTCCGACTTCGAGGCAGTGGTCGAGGTGCTGAAGGATGGCAAGTACAAGGTGGCGCCACATGTGCAGGCTTTGGTGGTGCCCGGATCGATGCAGGTCAAGCGCGAACTCGTGGCGCGCGGCTGGGACAAGATCTTCACCGCCGCGGGCTTCCAGTTTCGCGAGGCCGGTTGTTCGATGTGCCTGGCCATGAACCCCGACAAGCTGAAAGGCAACGAGCTCAGCGCCTCATCATCGAACCGCAATTTCAAGGGCCGGCAGGGCAGCCCCATCGGGCGCACCCTGCTCATGAGCCCGATCATGGTGGCCGCGGCGGCCATCGCCGGTGAAGTGGCGGACGCACGCCAGGTGTTTGGCATCCACAGTTAAGTGCGAGGAGAATTTGTCATGGACGACTCGAAGCGCATCTTGATCAAGGGACGGGGCATTGTTCTGCACGGCAACGACATCGACACCGATCGCATCATTCCCGCGCGCTACCTGCGCACGGTCACTTTCGAAGGCTTGGGCGAGCACGTCTTTGAAGACGACCGGGCGCAGCTTGGGCAGCAGGGTCGCGTGCACCCGTTCGACGATGCGAAGTTTAGCGACGCCAGCGTGTTGCTGGTCAACAAGAACTTCGGCTGCGGCTCGTCACGCGAGCACGCGCCCCAGGCAATAAGCCGCTGGCACAAGGGCATCCGTGCCATCGTGGGCGAGAGCTTTGCCGAGATCTTCTTCGGCAACTGCGTCTCGCTCGGTGTGCCCTGCGTGACGGCGGACGCGGTGTCGATCGAGGCGTTGCAGAAGGCGGTAACCGCGGATCCAACCGTTGCCGTGACCGTTGATTTGGAGGACAAGGTCGTGAGCGCGGGAGCGCTGCACGTCCCGCTGCGCATCCCCGAAGGTGTGCGCCAGCAGTTCCTCGACGGCCGCTGGGACACCACCGGCGAGCTTCTGGCCAATCGAGACGCCGTCGTCGCGCTGGCCAAGAAGCTGCCGTACTTTGCGGGGTTCTAGGACCTAGCCATCAACTAGAAGCCTGCGCACCAGAGACTCCACCTGGCCCTGCGTGGTGGCTTGGTCGCCCGAGTTGTCGATGACATCTGTGGCGGCTCGGCGCTTTTGTTCCAGGGGAAGCTGGGCACGAATCCGCGCCAAGACCTCATCTCGGCCAAAGCCCGCGCGGGCCATCGCCCGGCTCACCTGTTGCTCCTCGCTGGCGGTGACCACCACCAGGCCGTCGAGGAGGCTGTGCAGGCCGGTTTCGACCAGCAAGGCGGCCTCGAGAAACGCGAGCTGGAAGCCCTGTTGTCGGAGCGCGCCGGCCTGGTCGAGCGCCCGCTCCATGATGCGCGGATGGGTGATGGCCTCCAGGCGCGCGCGGCCGGCAGGGTCGGCAAAAACCCGGTCCGCCAGCTTCCTGCGATCGACAGCGCCGCTCTGGTCGACTACGTCGGGCCAGGCGGCCGCGATTTCGAGGTGAGCGGGCTGTCCCGGCTGCACAACCTGGCGGGCCAAAAGGTCGGCGTCGATGACCGGCACGCCCAGGTCGCGGATCATACGCGCCACCGTGGATTTGCCGGTGCCGATACCCCCGGTGAGGCCGACCAACTTGAACATCTCAGGATTGTAGCGTCTTTGTGTTCTTGCGGCAGCAACGTGAGAAGATGCGGCAGGCGGTTCTTTGGATGGCTGCCAGGCTACCCTGTAGACTACCCTCCATGGCAATGCCGACCGTAATCGACGCCGCCTTTCTGGCCGAGGCGCGCGAGGCCGGTCATTGGCCGCCCGAGGGGCCGGCCGAGGTGGCCATCGCGGGCCGCTCCAACGTGGGCAAGTCGACCCTGCTCAACCGCTTGGCGGGCCGGCGCACCCTGGCTCGCGTGTCCAAGACGCCGGGGCGCACCCGCGGGATCATCTTCTATGACCTCGCCCTGCGCTTGCCAGGAGCCAGCGAACGGGTCGCCTTGCGCTTGGTCGACCTGCCCGGGTACGGCTACGCGCAGGTTTCTCGCGACGAGCGCAAGGCCTGGCAGCGCCTGGTTGAAGGCTATGTGAAGGCACGGTCGTCGCTGCGCCTGTTTCTCATCTTGCTCGACGCGCGCCGGGCGCCAGGGGAAGAGGAACTGCAACTTGTGGAATGGCTGCGCAACGAGCGGGTGCCGCACCACTTGGTGGTGACCAAGACTGACAAGCTTCGCGCGGCCGAACGCGGGGCAGCCGGCGGCAAGGCACGCGGGGCGTTCGGGCCCGACGCGCCGGCGGTATCGCTGGTCTCCGGGGAAACCGGCGAGGGGGTGGACGCGCTTTGGTCCATGGTAGTCGTGTCGACGGGCTTGCGCGACGGCGGCCCCAACCCGTTGTAAGCTACTGCCAACCTGCAGGCGATTCGTGGCCGTAAACAAGGCTTGCCAGCCCACCCTCATCCAGCCGCTCACCTCGGCTGACCTGGATGCGGTCGTGGAGATCGAACGCCTGTCGTTTCGCACCCCCTGGCTGCTCCAGGCTTTCGAGGAGGAAATGGCGCGTCCCTGGGCGCGCGTCGAGGTCCTGCACGACGTCGTCACCGGCCGCTGCGTGGCGTTCGCTGACTATTGGCTGGTGGCCGACGAGCTGCACATTCTGAACATCGCGACCCACCCCGAAGCGCGACGCCAGGGCCATGGTGCGCGCCTGCTGCAACATATTCTGGACGTCGCCCGGCGGGCCAGCTACAAGACCGTCGAGCTCGAGGTGCGCCGCTCGAACTTGGCGGCGCAAGCGCTCTACCGCCGCTTCGAGTTTCAGCAGGTGGGGATGCGTGCTCGCTACTATGAGGACAACGACGAGGATGCCATCGTCATGACCCTCAGACTGCGAGAGTAACCAATGAACGCGCTTCTCGTCGCAGTCTTGCTTTCCGCCCAAGATGCCTCCGCACCGCCGATAGATGCTGCATCGCCGATAGACGCTGCACCGCCGATAGACGCTGCACCGTCGATAGACGCTGCACCGCCGATAGACGCTGCACCGCCGAAAGATTCAGCACCGCCGATTGACTCCGCACCGCTGCCCGCGCCGCCTGCCAATCCGCTGCCTGGTTTTGCAATTGCGCGGGTGCGCACCCACGACCGGGTGGTGGCGCTGACCTTCGACGCCTGTGCCACCCGGAAGCAAAGCAACGGGTTCGATCGTGAAGTATTCGACATCTTGAAACGCGAGCAGATCCCAGTGACGGTGTTCCCGACCGGGCGCTGGATTGAGACCCATCCTGCCGAGGCCAACGAGCTGGCAGCCCAGGCTTGGATCGAATTCGGCAATCATACCTACTCGCATGCCCGCATGACCCGCATCCCGCGGCGCAAGGCGGTCCAGCAGATCGTGCGCACTGAGGCGATTATCGCCGAGCTGGGCCGCAAGTCGGTGGCCTTTCGCCCGCCCGCAGGTGCGTGGAACCGGTCGGTGGTGCGCCTAGCGGCCAGGCAGCATCTGCCCACCGTCGAATGGGATGTAATTTCAGGCGATGCGGGCGGCCACATAAGCGCAAAGAAAATGGTGGCGACGGTGCTGGCCACCGCCCAGGCAGGGTCCATCGTGATCTTCCACATCAATGGGCGCGGGCCGCACACCAAAGAGGCATTGCCCGGCATCATTCGCGGCCTGCGCCACAAGGGTTTCGGCTTCGTCACCCTGTCTGATCTCCTGCAACGGCCCGATGCCCAGCCGGTCTCGGCGCGGCCCGCGCCTTTCGGCTTTCGTCCGTTGCGCAGCAAGCGTCGAGGGCAAGAACCGGCGAAAGGAATCGGCGATGAAGATCTGCCTACTTGAGCCTGCTGTGGCCCGCCGCCAGGCGGAATGGATTGTCGCCATGGAGCCCTGGCTGTCCATGGGATTTCAGGCTGAGCCGATCGGGCGATGGCTGTTGCGGCGCGCGCGTGCCGGTTGCGTGCTAGCTGCCGCGCACCAGCGTGCGATCCTCGGAATCGTAGCTTCTCAGCCTGACGTTCTCCTCGGCACGTTCATCGCACTGCTGGCGGTGCGGCCGCAGGCAGCAGGCCAGGGCGTGGGCCGGGCCCTGGTCGAGCGCGTGGAACACGCGACCTTCGCCCATCGCCGCTGGCTATACGTCTCGTCGGACAGCAAGAATCTGGCCGCCGGGCGTTTCTACCAGAGACTCGGCTTTGCGCGCGTGGCGCGCTTGCCGGACCTGGTTTGCGAGAACCGCGTCGAGATCCTGTGGCGCAAGAAGCGTCCCTAGGGGGCGCAGGTGCCCGTCGGGCGCACGTCAGGATTGTGAGGACGGGGGCGGCTCGACTTGCGGCCGCCAGGGGGTAGGTGGAAGGACGACGTAGGTCGAAGGCGGCCGCAAGTCGAGCCGGCTTCTGGCGGTCGTGGGGTC
>Ga0182027_10006009_pt1 | contig 18299 bp, 13 predicted proteins | sample 712E1DmetaG_FD_121300 | JGI IMG/M metagenome (GOLD analysis project Ga0182027, IMG submission 121300) | Permafrost microbial communities from Stordalen Mire, Sweden - 712E1D metaG (Illumina Assembly) | ecosystem: Environmental > Terrestrial > Soil > Wetlands > Permafrost | place: Sweden... | reverse complement strand
TTGATGCGCCGCTGGAGACAGTTCTTGTGCAACTGGCAGAATAGCTTTTCGACAGAAGGCTCCAAATCCAGGGTGTGAAGCCAGAAGGACTGGTTGGCCGCCAAAAAGGAACCCGATTGAATCTCTATGGAAAGTGGCCGAAGCTCGACGTATTTCCAGTTCTGCCGGATGCACTCCCTAAGCATCCATTCCGTGAATTGGGGGATTGCTTCGATATCACTTAGCAACGGTTCGGCGTGGTCCGCGAATGGCAGTGAAACCAGCCTGCTCCCAGTTATCCAGCTCTTGACTTCGCAGAAAGCGATCCCGTTCGATAGGGGTCCTCCTGGAGGCGTGCTTGTCAGTACGATGGGACGATAGCCGTAGGTTCTATGCAGCGCTTCGAGCCAGCTGAGTTGGTGGAATACCGACGCCCTGGGATCGGTTGCAGCCAGATCGCTCCAGCGGCGGTCAAGCATCGGGTCCAGGGTGAATAGCTGCATTGAACGGGAATCTGTACCTTCTGGAGGTCTCACACCGAAGAGCAAGATCGCCATTCGAGCAATCTATGAGCACTTCTCAAGAAATATCAATGCCATCTAATTCCGCTGCGCCGGGCTCGACATTAACCCCGTACCCACCAAATGGCAGAAAGCGCACAAATTACTGTACCGCTGCGCTTTTGAAACTCGTGCTACGCAGAATCTTTCGCTGGTTTCTCAATTCGTCGACAAGCCCCAAATCCCGGGTCTCATCTGACCGTTCGAGCGGACACTTGCGGCTGGTGCGATCGCCCACGTTTTTGCGCCACGAGACAGTCCACCAACTCCAGGTACTGTTGGCGGAGATCATGAGCGCCGTTCCGAATCTTCTCGGTGGCATTTGCGGAGAGCCTAGCCGTAAGTTCAGGATCGCTGTGGACAGTGACAACAGCCCGTACGAGGTCCTCTTCATCCTCAGAGCGGAAATAACATAACTCGGAGTCATCGAAAAAACGGCTCTCAATTTCCGTCCTGCTTGCGACTACAGGCACACCAACTGCCATGAACTCTGAAATCTTTGTGCTTGCGGCTTCATTCCCGAACGAGTCGCTCGCGCGTTTAGGCACTACAGCAACGTCGCAGTTGGCCATCCGATCGACAAGGACTGCTGTCGGCACAATGTCGAAAAACTGAATTGCTTTTCCAAGGCACAACAGCTCGGTGAGATCCTCCAGAGCTTTCCTGGCCGTTCCTTCCGCGTAGATATGCACTTCCGCCTGTGGAATAGCCGCTCTGATCTTTGGGAACGCGCGAATTAGGATATCAACACCTTGATGCCAGCTCAGAGTGCCTGGGTACATTATGACGAATCTCCCGTTGCTGTGCAGTCTGCTCCCAGGGTGAAATACCGTGGGATCCGGGCTATACCAGATCATGCTACATTTCGAACGCTCCGCCGACCGGCTCACGACACGCTCGTACCAAATTGGATTCGCCACAATGACATGGTTGGCAAATGCCACTGAACACCTTTCTGCGAGTCTAAGCAATTTAAAAAGAACGGACTTATCTGCCACATTGAATTTGCTGCCCCAAAGCTCGGGTACTAGGTCTCTCAGGTCAAGAATCACCGGTACCCCGAATAACTTCGGAATGAGTGCCGAGAACACAAGAACATCTGGTATCGGTTGCACATGAATGAGATCGTAGCTACTCCTAAGATGACGACCCGCAATGCACATTGCGGCCCGAATCAGGAATTGAAGAATCTTGAACAAGTAAACGAATCGCCCGCACTCGTCGACGTCCCTGTATTGAATGCGAAAAATGTTGACTCCGTTGCAGACTTCATAGGCGGGCGAACCTCGCCGACGCGCAGCGATGACATCGATGATATCGCCGCGGGATGCTAGTGCTTCTGCAAACTGCTGCATATGCGTGTTGCACTCGTAGAATCTGCGTGCGACCAGGCAAACTCTCATATCGATTGACCTCTCTCCGGCTTAATAACCACCAGCTCGACTTCGTCGAGGATCTCCAACGCGGACTTCTTCCACTTGGGCATCTGTTGAATGAGTCCAGTCCGATGGGATTCGCGCTCTTCGAAGGCGGATCTCACCACCTGCAACACCTCATCGGGCTTCATCGTGCGTAGGTCAGCAACAAGCGAAGCAAGCCCCATGGCTTCCATTACGCCGGCAAATTTATCACTGTAGGCGAGGGAAACAGCCGGCACTCCCTGTGAAACGGCGGCAATGCAGGCATGCATCCTGGATCCGATGAAGAAGTCACATGAGCCGATGAGGTACTTGATCTCATGCTGATCACAAGGTCCCCTGACAATGCCTAAACAATCGGGATATTCCGGAGACAGTTCAGAAAACAACTTCTCGCAAAGAGCGGAATCGCTCTCGATGCCGGAACCGAACACATGGGGCACAAGAAGAACTGAGGCGTGCATCGACCGGATCAGGTAACGGATCAAATCTTTTACTAAGAAGTCGTAGTCTGAGGCGAACGCAGCTCGCGTCCCAAATTTGCCGCCAGAGGCCGATAGAAGTCCGCTCACGTTTAGCCCTACTAGGGTGCGGGTGCCCATCCGAAGCAGCAGCGCCTCAAAATCTGAATCGCGCACCGGCCTCGGATGCAATAGGATGCCGAGGTCATAACTAAATCGCGCTGGCGGACCGGAGCACTGGCGCCCGGCCAGGTCCTGCGTCGTTTTCAGGCCATTGAGGTCGCGAGAATAAACCCATTCTGCACGTCGTAAAATATATCGCGCCACGGCCCGTGAGATCCTCGATTTGAACGGGCCGAACGTCTGGGGAAACAAGATCAACCGTTTTCGCAAAATCAGACACAAGATTTGCGGGAGCACGATATAGAAGAAGTTAGTCAAACCGTAGATGTCGCTGAAGCTATCACCGGCGGCAACGGACACTGCAAGGTCCGCGTCAGCTACTTTCGCGAGCCATGGATTGCGCTGGCAGAGCCAATCACGAAACCTCTTTTCCGGAAGCAATCTAAATAGGAGCGAGAGCGCGAGCAGCACTAAGATGTGGTTTCCAAGATAAAACTTCTTCGAAAACCGCAGGTTCACAAGTCTTACTGCAACGCATTCGCGGTCGATATCGACGTCATAGGTGCAAGGGGCTGTGCCGTAGTCGAGCATAAATATCTGCGCTCCAGGCCAGCGGCGCATTACCACTTTTACTGCGCCGACAGTCAACGCACTTACGCCCATGTTTGCGGTCCCGAAGGTAGCGCCGAGCAAACAGACCCGTGGTCCGAGTCCTGGCTTAGGAACAGCGGGTTCCGAGCAGGCGGAGTCTTCTGCAACTGAAACTTGCTGTTCCAAATCGTTGCTTCCCTCGTTGATGAATTGCATGAGCATGCCTGGCGGCTCGCGACGATGAACACCCGAGTGGGTCTAACATCAATTGACATCGGTGGGCGGACTTAGATGATCAACATCACTTAACTACGCCGCTGAGATTCCCTAGAGCAACAGGAACCGGTATTTCATATATGTGAACCGACGAGGGAGCAAAGACATCAGTCAGCACGCCGTTTGCGACGGAAACAGTCCGGCTCTCGCCGTATACATTTGCCGACGTTGAACCAAGCCCTGAAATGGTGAGATCGGCGGTGATTGCTGGATCGCTATCCTCTCCAACATCGCTCAATCGGGCGGAAAATATGTATACGTTGCCGTTGCTTTCCCTCGCCATTGCATCGACTCGAGCATGCGTTGCAGTTTGGTCACTTGTGACGGTTCGAGTCGTGGAACTCATCACGACGTCCTTTAAGCTCGATATCTCCGACATGAACTTAGCCATTGCCTTCTGGTGTGCGGAGTCGATGTAAGCAAGTGGTCCCCACCAAGAGATCCCTCGTACGCCGTGGATTACGGCGAGCCACGCCTCCATTCTTACCTGAGCAGCGTTAGGCCCGTGTCCGTTCGTACAAACAGGGGGATTGCTGCATGGTTGAATCCCACCTTCAACGAACACAAACCAGGGCGTGAGCCCGTACGTATAGCGATTCACTCTGTCGATTTGGTCCACCCACTGGGCCACGGTGAATCCACCAGTCTGGTAAATAAGCGGATACATGTCGAACGAATATACGTCTGCGGGAAGTTCCGCGCTGCCCGGAACGACTGGGTAGAGCCATCCAGCGCGTCGATTTCTCACATTGCTATTTGGATATCCGGCGAGGTTGAGCATCACCGGATGATTGCCATCGCTTGCATGTGTGGCGTTCAACAAGGACCGCATTTGCGTGACAGGGACATGGCCGAGCCCGCCTCCGATGTCTGGCTCATCCTTCCAGGTCCACATAAAGACGCTCGGATGACTCTTCAAGGAATTGGCGTAGCCACTAACGACCTTCACCGCATCCGTTTGGTTCGCTGCATATGCGTTCGCTGAGCGGCCATGAAAATTGTCGTCAGGGCCAATTGCCAAGGCTCGATTGAGTGAATCCAGAAATCGTTTATATTCGCCCGCGCTGTAGGCATAGTTGTTTACATATCCTGCCATCCATCCGTATGAATTAGCTGCCTTGGCAGACACCCACGGTTGCCATTTGTCCAGGCCATCCGCGAATGGGGTGACAGCGAAGTACGTGTGGCCAGCGACCACGATATTGTTGTTCTCGTCAATCGATACCGTTGGTGTGCCTGCCACATATTTGTGGATTGTGCTCGAATAATTTGCCTTTTGGCCGCCTTCTGAGTTTCTTAGAGAAATCCGGAACGCGTGATCGCCCTCATTTAGCGACTCAAGTCTCACTGCGAAGCGCTCATGAGACCCAATAGAGCCCCTCTTCGAATAGACCGGCGAGCCATCGATACTGGCGACAAGCACGTCGTTGGGGAGCTCACCGAACATTACTACATCTATCGGGATTGCACTTCGCGCAGCCGTGTTCGGATATCTCGCTGTAATGTTTGCAGCGGGCGACCCTATGGGCGCCGTGCTTGCGACCACATCGTCGAAGTAAATGGTTCCAGTTGCGGCCCCGAAATTATCGATTCCAAGTACGAACGCTGAAAACGGACCTATAAAGCTGAGATTAGCGGCGCTGATCTCAACACTGCCATCGAGCCATACCGTCGCCGAACCTGTTCCGCTTCCGGCGACCGATTTCACCTCAACGGAGTGCCACGTTTGGTTCGTCAGCGCATGATTTCCCTGCCGCCCGCCATTATCACTCAAGTATATGCTGCCGGCATTGTTGTATAACCGGAGCTGCTCGCCACCGTTGATCGATAGAATCGCGACCGTTCCGCTCTTCGCTTCTGACCAGGATTTGTTCAGATAGAGGTAAAAGCGAACGTATAATGTGGAGACAGGCGAAATGTTTTCCAGTAACTTTACGCCGCCGGCCGAGGACATCGTTGCCCCGAAGGCATACAGTCCCGAATGCGTTGGGCTGGTGACAATCGTGCCGCATTGAGGACACTTCCCGTTCACAATGGTGGGAGTTGCCTGCCCGGTCCCGGACCAAGCGCTGAAATCCTGACTTTCGAAGTCGTCCATAAACAAAACGGATTGAGCGCGAACCGCGAGTGCCCACAGGACCACCCACATCACTAGCGCTTGTTTAATGAGCATAGGGTTGCCTTTCACTAAACCGAAGGATTTGTAACATAGGTCGCGGCAAAAGCCGGCAGGAGTGCAAATTTGGAGAAGAACAGCTGTGCAGCCAATATTATTGCCGGGCCTGTTCTCCCGAACTTGCGGTCTTGGAACATACGTGATACAGCAGAATAGAATGTCCAATCCTTTCGACGGGCGCGTATTGGTCAAGCCATCCATAGTCTCTCGGATCTGCTCTAAGTTTAGAGATGCTAATGGCTATCCAGCCCTGTGGCTCATGAGCGGTGGACAGATCCTCGTGGGTAGGAAGGACGTGCTTTTGAATGTCGACTGTCCCGCTGTATGCGATCCAGAGTTTCGCTATTTCTTTCCGTTTGCTTAGGGCTCCCTCCAGGCGCAAGAAGTCCTGTCCCCAGTCCAAATCGCTATCTGTTAGGATTCGGTCAGCATATGGCTCCGCGGGCTCATTGAAGTATGCGAGGAAGTCAGGGCAAGCATTTACTGTACCCACGATTTCCCAACCCAAAGCCAAAAGTAAGAGTGAGCGAAGCATTACTTGAACATTTGGGCACACATTCCAAAGCCATACCGAAGCGATCCCCGCTGCCACAGAACAAAACGGATAGATGACCAAGACATGGCGTAAACCGATGTTGATATGCCCAACCATCACAACAAGTAGCGGACCAGCAATGCCCGTCACAACTAGAAGAGCTGAGCGGTTGGCCCTTGCAGACCTTACCAAGAGACCAATCCCGAGCGCGGAAAGCAGAAGTACTGGAATCGGAGTCTTCACGAGGATCGCCACGGGGAAGAACAGGAGACGTCCGCCAGTGTAGTTTTCCCCGAGAAGGTACGCCGGAGCCCCAGACGCATTATGGGAGATTACCATTCCAACCCCAGCGAAAAACTCCGGTGCAGGAATCCGAACTGAGAAGAGCAGGTGGCGGATCGCCTGAGGCAAACGGTCAACAACTGCCAGGGCGTGACCGTCCAATTTATCAGAGACGAGTACCGGACCAACACTAAACCGATATCCGGCCCATAGGACAAGGACGGTAGCCGCAAGAGAGCAAAGGACGAAAGCCACGCGCATTGGCGTCCGACGATTCTGAAGACAGAGAATCGCCAGCACCACGCCTACACATACAATCAGGAAGGGTATCGCCGTGAGCTTTGTGAGTATTGCGATTCCAGACGCGGTACCAAACAATGCTGCGCTGCGCACGGAGGAACTATATAGGAAGTTGTCAAACCGCTCAATTGCGAGAAGAAAGGTGGACATCAGTGGGACATCAGTTGTCGCTACTCCCGCATGCGCAAGCACTAGAGGACAAAAGGCAAGCACCACGATTGACACTGCCGCTTCCCAGTATCCGAAGCGCCGGGAAACAAATCTCCACATAACCACGCCAGCAAGCCAAAAGAATGGTATCACTCCGAGACGCGCCAGCATAAGATTGGAACGGTACCGGCCGTTTGCTTCTATTACAGCATTTCCAGCAGCAGTCATCGGTAGTTGAGGTTGATCGCGTAGTCCGGAGATGAAAGGACCTAAGGCCACAGCTACCCGAGCCAATGGAGGATGAAGAGGCTCCCGTCGATACGTATGCTCTGTAAGCCACTCCATACCACAGGCAATATGGGCAGCTTCATCATGGGTCTGGCTGAGAGTGCGATAAGTATCACAAATCAAAAGCGTACCGAGTAACATAGAAACCGATGCAACAACTGCCGCCGCTCTGCGCCCCTTGTAACAATCCCGAATATTCATACTCCGACACTGCCTCTTCTTTTCTCGCGCAAGCCCGCAATCCTTGAGTGACCGCTGCGAGAGGCGACCCGGATCTTACTTAAGACCCCAATCAGATAAAGACACTATCCGTTGCGAACCTTTTGCTTGCATGAGCGCTACTGCAAAAGTGACGTTACTACTAATGCGCGTTCTGGCCGATCTGCCGACGATTACCCATCAAGGTGACCAATAATTGTGAAAATGAGTCACGATCGTTTCAGAAAAACGTCTTTCAGCAAGCGATGTTGTTCACTTCGAACAAACTGTTGGACCGATGGATGAACCACCTTCCTCTCGCAAATCATGCCCTTTACAAATCCGACCAGTCTGAGGCAGGAGCCAAGGACTGCAGGTGACTCCGCAGTCTCCTTCAGACAACGGAGAGTCTCCCAGAGGAGCGAATCACCCATGATGTAGTCGAAGATACCCAACCTGTATTTGGCTTTGCATCGTCTTAGGCCAGTCCAAGAAGTTGTTTTGTGATGGTAGACCTTTAGCTCAGCAAAGGATCGTGTAGACCACCCCTTCATACGGGCTGTAATAAGGGCGATCGTATCTTCGTGACCATAGGGAACATACCCGCCGATCTCTTCGTAGCAGCTGCGGCGGAACATTTGTAACGGGCCACCAACGTTTCGCTGGTTCACAAAGGCCGGCACCAGATTCCCGCCGATCACGTTATAAATGTAGCCGCCACCTATGCCGAGCGTTGTGTCATGCTCGAACCGCTCCAGGAGAGTGGCGAAGAATGTGGGCTCAATCGTGACATCTGCGTCGATGTTGCCGATGAATGTCCACGGAAGATTCGCAATCGTTCCCAGGCCAGTCGCAAGAGCGTTAACCTTTCTGAAGGCAACGGTGCCGAATTTGAGAATTGGAGCATTCGCGTCATGCTCCACGCGGACAAACGAAATAAAGTCATGGAGTCTGCAGTATTTGAGGATTATTGAGTCTGTTCCATCCGTTGATCCATCGCTGATAATCATCCACGCCATCGGCCGGAGAGTTTGGGAGATGACCGACAGGATCGTCGCCTCGATATATTTCTCCTCGTTGAAAGCTGATGTGAGAAGAACATACCCAGACTGCGGAGATGCATTCGCCTGTGAGGCATCAGCCGAGTTCTCCTGAAGGGAACCAAGGTCGCTATTTTGATTTTCTGTGAGAGACATAAAAGTTCTGCTATGCCTTTCTTTGCCGCCTTAACCTAACTTCTCTAGCTGCTTTCTCGCGCATAGCCTCGTGCCCACGATTCGAACCCTGTGGTCCAACGAAAAATGGCGACCCATTTCGTGAGGGAGTTTTGGAGTTGCCGATCCTGGTTTCGGCGAGACCGGAAAGCGGAGAGGATTCCCAGGGCGGCCAAACGTCCGACAGCCGTGGCGGCCATGGTAAGCCGATACATTCCCGCATACAACCTGCCTCGGCGCCAGCGCATGAACGAAAACAGCGACTCGCATCTCATAATCGTTTCAAAACTGCTTTCCGGCCGGGAGCCGGTACTGGTTCCTCCGAAGTGAATCACCTCGGCAGTATTGATAAAGTACGATCTATAGCCTGCCTGGCGAACTTTGTAGCAGAGATCCCGGTCCTCGACGTACATGAAATATCCTGTGCTGAAGTGGCCGACAGCTTCGAATACGTCGCGCCGGATCATAAGACACGCTCCGGAAATGCAGTCGACCTCGCTGACGCACGGCTCTCGCTCCCACAGGGCGGCGTTACCCCACAGCCGTGAACGCGGAAACCATTCTCTGAGGCGCGTGATATCCAGCGCTTCATTCAAGATTGTTGGAAAAGCCTGCACACTCGTTATTTGAATGCTTAGGTCGCCATTGAGAAGCCTGCATCCCACAACCCCTGCGTCGGGCTTCGATTCAAAGACAACCAGCATTCGCTCAAGTGCGCCACCGGTGATCTCCGTGTCCGGATTCAGGAAAAGTAGAGTGCGTCCGGTGCTTTTGGAGAAAGCTAGATTATTTGCTCTCGCAAAGCCGAGATTCTCAGTGCTCTGAACGAATCGGACTTCAGGGAAGTCGGACGCCAGTATTGCAGCGCAGCCGTCGTACGAAGCGTTGTCGACCACGACTACTTCAAATTGCATACCCGGAGCATGCCCGTAGATACTGCTTAGACACTTCTTCAGATAGTCAATCGAGTTCCAATTCACGATAATGATGGAGAGATCCATGGTGGCCCAGCTATCTACCATTCTCTTGAATCGATGCGTTCGAATGCGAGGAACGTCTTCCGACTGCCCAAGACGCCAGTTTTTGTCGCTGTTCCGATTGCAGGTATTCGACGACTTCCGATGGAAGAGATATTGGGAGGTTTCTTACCCTCGCGAACAGAAAACCGGCCAGCGCAACCAGACTTCCAACAACCCATGGCCAATACTGCATCTTGTAAAGAGCCCTTACGAGATAAAAGAGCGTGCCATATCCAAGCGAATGAAACCGCACTCCCTCGTTGTATCTAGCCATCAGGCTGCCGCTGCCTGCGGTTCCGGTTCTCCGTTGTTCGCAAGCCGTGACGCCGGGGAATTGTTGCACGATCCAGCCATTCATCCTTGCCATGATTTCTGCCGCAGCGTCTATCCCTCCCCATTCGAGGGGCAGGTATCGCCCCCCTATGGCATCGAAGCAAGGTCTCCGAAAGAGCTGGACAGCGCCCGGTACGCTATCCGCTGCCGCATCCAGGCGTACTTCCCGTTTGCCGGCCTTCGTGTAAACAGTCCCACCGGCGACGCCTAGTTTCGGGTTGAGTCCGAACTCAAGAAGGATGCTTTCGTAGTAATTCGAGGGCAGCGTAGTATCGGCATCGAGGTTACCTATATATGAGTAGTCGACATCCTGAAGGAGCTGAAGGCCTGCATTGAATGCCGCCGCTTTTTTCCCAAAGTGTCTACCTTCATCGCCCTCGCGCCTGAGGAGGCGGATAAACGTGCAAGTGGGTAGGTATTGCTGAACGATCTCCGCGGTGCGGTCCGTCGAGCGGTCATCGACGATCACCCAGCGCGCTGGCTTGATAGTCTGTGCCGCCACTGACTCGATCACGTTGGCCAGAAATGACTCTTCGTTTCGGGCTGGCGTGATGAGAACGTATTGGTCTTGAAGCAAGGGGTTCATCCTTTTAGCGACTTGTAGAGCTTCTGAGCATGACGGAGCCAATCGTAGGAGCCCGCGAGCTTGGCAGCAAAAAGTCTCTCATCGTCGAGCGTATTGATGGGAAGCCGCTCCAGGAAATGAGGATCGCTACTCATGCGAACTGTGCCGATCATGGTACAAACTCCCACTCGATAGCCGTTCTCAGCGAGAAGCTGATGGAGTGTATCTTTGAACTCCGGAAGATGGGATGGAAACGCGCCGGGATAAGCGAATGACGTGACATCAACCGCAGTCTTGTCCTCGATCGCAGCTTTGGAGTCACGGAGTTCGTCCTGCAGCTTGGCGACGGATAGGCAGGCAAGCTGCGTGTGAGTAACGGAGTGCGATCCGAATTCAACGCCATCTCGGGATAGCTCACGAACCTGATTCCAAGTAAGGCAGGCGGTGTTTTCGAAATGCCTCGGCGTATCTCCGATATATGCGGTTGGGAGAAAAACCGTGGCTGTGTAGCCATATTGGCACAGCACAGGATAAGCCTCTGTGTAGAAGTCGGCATAGCCGTCATCGAATGTGATAACTACCGGCTTTTCCGTGGATGGAAAACCGCAATCGAGGCCGTGGATGGCTGCCGATAGACCGATGCTCTGGTAACCGTTCCTGGAGAGAAACTCGATCTGTCGACGGAAAACCGGCGGATGGGTGCGGGTTCGGTAGTAGGGCCGATCATCGAGCTCTGGAGCTGTCGAAATACTGTGATACATGAGGACCGGAATACCAGCCCTTGAACATCCAAGAAAGCGTTGCAATGGTTGCAAGAAGGACACAGTTACAAAACGATCTAGGCGGAATTCAGGCATCAGGTCAAGGATTGCAGTACTGGTACTTGCTGGAGAGATTGAAGGCGATGAAACGGCGATTTGCGACGTCTTCAGTTATAAGCGACGGCTTCTTGAGAACATGGGTCCGGCGAATTGTCCTCAGACCAGTTGGAGTTATCTTCTTGTTCGCCCCCGGGTTTGCCATGTGTTCGCCCGTTTGCCTTGGCAGATGCTGCCCAATGCTCCGCGGCGGGGAAGATCGCAAACAGCAGGAGCCAAGGCACGCGCATCTGGTCCCAATAAGAAACGCCCCAAAATGCGGCGATATGGCCCAGGAGCGCCGCCCCGAGGCACCAGTACAGCCACCCATGCACCCCCCGAGCGCGCTTCCTGGCGCGGCCGAGGATGGAAAATGCGATAACAAACAGGGCAATGAAGAGCACCAACCCCAACAGGCCTCCTGAAAGCCCCTCCGCAACATACTGGTTGCATCGATCCCATGTGCCGCCATAAACACTCCATTTGGCATTCGTGTCGGATCCGATGAGCCACCAATCCCAAATGTGCTGCGCAAATTGGTCCACCAGAAACGCGCGATCCCATCCGTGGCCACCAACAAAATCCACCTTTTGAATGACGTACCAAACCGGCGCCTTCATGACGATGGCCAGAAGGGCAATCACGCCGGCGATGGCCCAGCGGATCTGCCGCAGATACATGCGCAATGGCCAACAACACAGCCCAAAAACACATGTCAGGAAGGCTGTTGCGGGCGTGCTCGAGTGGGACGTATAGATAATGGGCAGGATCGCCGCCAGTCCAACAATCGCGGCCAGGCGTGCCTTGCCGCTCTTCCATGCCCAAAAGAAGACTGGAATCAGCGTGGCGGCAAAGGTTCCTGCTGTGATTGCATGCCCGAATGCCGCCTGCGCTCGAATCTGGCCTTCCCGCGTGTAGGGCGTAACCTGATACGACGTCATCAGGTTGTAGAGATTGAAGCCCGACCGGCTTTCGTAGATCATGCACACTGCTATGACGACCATCACCGGGGCCAGCACCCGCGCGATGCGCAGAATGTCGCCCTCTTCGCGGATCGACAGGCGAAACAGAAAATAGATCCCGAAGGTATCCAGCCAGAAGGCCACCTGGCTGACCACCGCCCCGAATTCCGGATGCTGCAGCATGAGAGCCAGCCCGCGAACGAGAGCCCAGGCAACGAAGACCCAATCGAACCGCGTAAACCCATTGGCCAGAAGCCGGACGTGCTTCCCGTATTTATCCAGAATCAAACGGAGGATCGCGGCCACCGCAATGATCCTGACCACATAGAAGTGGACCCCTCCAGCGTTCAACTGAGAAGCATACGGGAGCAGCACCGCAGCGCACACCGCGGGCGCAAACGCGTATCTTCGCGGCAAGAACAGCACCAGCGCGAAGGCCAGCAGCGTAAGGACCAGGACTAGAGGGTGCATGTCCGAACCTGCCGCGCCGCCGCCGAAATAGAAGTTTTGTGGCATCTGAGTCTACTTCCCCGTGGATCCAGTTGCGTCGACGATGGCTTTAGAAGCCGTCGCGTTTTCGGATTGACGGAACCCGTCCGGGCCAACAGTAATTGCAGCAGACAAGGCTGAAGGGCCATCAATCGGCCGCGTCATTGCGTCGAGAGAGCGGGCACACTCCTCGATGGAGCGTTCCCACCAGCGGCTTTCGAGGATCTGTTGGCGGACTTCTTCGGGAAAGCGGTAGCGCAGGATGCGCGCCGGGTTTCCTGCCACAATTGCAAAATCGGGAACATCCTTGGTGACAATTGAGCCCGCGCCGATCACCGCCCCGATGCCGATGCGAGTGCACTTGCTGGTAATGATCGATCCCGCGCCGAGCCATGCATCGTGACCGATCTCAAGACGGCCATGCGCAATATTGTCTTCAGGAACCCAGCCAAACGTCGAGGAATGGAAAAACGGATGCTGCGAGAGCCGCTCCAGCGGGTGGTCTTCGAGGAAGACTCGGACGCCTCTGGCAACCGAGGCGTATCTGCCAATCGTCACGCCGCTCGGCCACGAGTATGGCTCCATGCAAGCGCCGTAGCCGTACGCTCCAACCTCGACGCCATGGTAGTGGCGGAGGATTTGCCGGAGGGTGAGCGAATAGAACCGCCCTCCTTCCAGGCGAAGCAAGAGGGAGCCGCAAATGCGCCGGAAACGCGGCCACGACCAGCGATAAGCCCAGAACAACACCGGCCCGATAACCGAGCGCCGCATGCCGCCATTCTCTGTATTTGGCACTGTATCTGCTTTCTCCGTTTCATTGAGCGGGCGTTTGCAAGAGGAATTACTCCGCAACCCATCGCTAACCCATGTTCGGATGAATTGGCAAGGCCGTCTCAACAGACGGGAACGGTGCACAGCAACATAAGTGGTCAGCCTGGAACTTGCGTATGCGCTCCATCGTTCCGGGGGCCTCCTGAGGTTGCGGCGAAGACCGAATCGAACTGCGATTGCGCCTGCGCGATTCAACTTATTGTCTCGCGACTACGGATTTTGCGACCGGTAGTGGGAACCAATGTGCTGGTCCCTACAGTTCGATCCATGGATACAAGAGAGGCTGTCGCTTATCTTTTCCACCTGTGGACAAGTCTGGCGAATCATCTCCCAATAGTTACTGAATTTTCGTGCATCGTGAAGCCGGATGAGTAGAGCACCCTGCTCCTCTAGCATCTCAAGTAGGCGTTCAAGGAGTGTCGGAATCAACTCGAGCCTGACGTAATAGATAGACTCGACCATCACGATGGTGTCCCATTTGAGAGAAGAGCGAAAGGACTCAATATCTGACACAACCCAAGAGCACCTCTGATCCGCCGTCTTCCTAGCGTCATTAATTGCTTCCTTCGAAATGTCTACTCCGCAGTAGCAACCCATCCAGCCTGCTTTCCTTAGTTCCTGGATGAGAGAACCCCTCCCGCAACCGAGATCGAGCAAAGATCCGTTTGCAATGCGCTGCATAGAGAAGTACCGCAGTACGTCCCCCGGTGCCATCAAACGCGGGTAGCCCAGGATACCGTATTTCAGGTTCCACAGGAACTTCTTCGCAAATGGGTGAAGCGACGCTCGAAGCTGGGTCATATCCGGTGAGCCCCTACGATGACAGTGCATGCAGCCATTGAGCGGTTTGGATCGGCTGCCTAAGCCTCTGGAACCTCAATCTTGCGCTCCCACCAGCCCCGTACCAGCGCGCGTCGAAGAGTTCCGACGACTGTCTTGAACTTGCGGTGGAGCGGAAGTCTCACCCAACGGCGAAGGAGCGAGAAGCCGGAGAATCGTGGTATAGGAATCCCCAGCAGGCGCAACGCCAACAGTCGCCCAAAGAGCTCTCGTCGTCGGCCCAGCAGATTTTCCTGTGCGGCAAGTACCCGGTCCGGACCCGCGGAACTCAGCTTCAGGTAGCCGTGCGCAATTGCTTGGCGAATGATGTCCTGTCCGAGTGCAGTTCGCGCCAGAACCAATGAGACACCCGGGCTTGGGTGATTGGGATCGTACTCATCCCATGCATCGCCACAGGATATATCCGCCATCTGCCCTAGTCCATCAGGACATAGATTGCAGCGAAGAGGTCGATAGCTCGTGAGCTTCTTCCAGGATTCCGAGTACGGCAGGCAGGTCTCTCTGTCCCCGTTGTCCCAGGTCACTTTGAAATTGCCCGGCCAGCCTTCTCCTCGATAACGAAGATCCTGAATCGAGCCTGCTTCTTCCGGGGTAATACCTGCCAAATCAAGTGTCCCTTGTGTGCTTGGAGTGCCGGCGCAGAAGAAGGTGAGGACGAGACCAAGGTTCCTGTCGAGCTTTGGACGTTGCTTCCGCAAGCGATCGACGGCTGCCACGTCGCACGGCTTACCGATAAAGACGCAGGGCCCCGGGCTGCTTTCAACAAGCGCCAACCCGTCGCATGGGGAAGACGGAGCATAACGCGACCCCGCATGTGAGAGGAGCTGCTCGCGAGAGGTGCTTTGGACCGTCGTGTTAAGCCACGGCTTCTCCGCGTCCTTTCCTGTATGGAGAACAAACTCCATGCCTAGCTGTTCCAGGCAGAATAACGAAAGAGCAGTCAGCACACCGCCTGATGAGCCGGCAAATCGAATTTGCGCGTCTGCCGCATAGCCGGTCCAGATCTCGGTTGTGGCGCCAAATTCCAAGCTAGCATTCCGCTCCGGTGACTTTTTGTCGTTAATCGGAACAATCACGCTAGCGCCGGGACAAATCGAGAGCAACTCGCTACTATCGTAGGATTCGTCTAGAATCCGAGGCCGAATACCAGCAGAAGGAACGTTTTCAAGCGTAATCTCACCGTTCGGACAAGCATATGTGCACGCCCCACACCCAGTGCAGAGACCCCAGTCGCGTACGTCTTTGATTGCTCTTAGTCGTTCGCTCATCGGGACCCACCAGTAAAAGGGCTATAACCCATCAATATGCCTCTCCGAGGCACATCCGGTGCGGGTGTCGTCGGCGCGACTGGGGTCGTTGATCGCGCCACATTACCCGAAGGGAGGTAAAGGGCTTGGGCAGGGTTATGCATCCGCTTCCCTGATCGGGTTCTTCATGCCGAACATGCCCAGAGTGCGCGAAGCCATGGAGAGAAGGTCGTAACGCAGCCCGGGAGCCGCCGCCGAAAGAATCAATGTCGTTCCTCCAACTGTGACCAGGCTCGCAAGAAGGGCGGACAACGGATGAGCGCGGGACACACCTGAATACGAAATCATGGCTGCGGCGATTACCCCAAGGCCGATCGCCGCCATCGGTGGCACACATAGCCTGGCAGATACGCCATGCAGCCGCCTTATTCGCCGCATCAATACCGGTAGAGCTAACAATTCGCCAGCCAAAGCGCTAATAGCGATCCAGACGAGGCCCTTGCCAGTGGCCGCCGCGTAAATACTGCCGCAGAGCGCCGAAGAGCGGACAAGATTTGAAATCATCACCGCTTGCGTGTCTGCATAGGCGAGAGCCGCAATCGTCGGGACATAGCGTATGATCCGGAGTCCCCAAACTGCGGCCAGCCAGCCGACCAATCCGGCTGCGGCAGAGTACTTCGCGCCGTAGATCCAGACAACCAATTGCGGGCCCGCAAGAATACATGGGATTGTGATAAGGGCGGCTAGCAAACAAAGGAACGCAAACGCACGCTGATAATTGCGCTGAAACTCGTTTGGGACGGCCTGCACCCGAGCCAGGACCGGCAGGAAAAGGGATGACGCCACGTTGCCGATAAACATGGCGGGCGCCATCATCAGCGAAAAAGCGATTGAGTATTCTCCCAGATCTTTAAGCGTGTAAGTCGCGCCTGGAAATAGCTGTCTGGCCGATCCAATGACCAGACGATCGCCTTGCATCATTCCATAGAGGAGCAAGCCACTTATGAGCAGCGGCCAGCCGAATGTAAACATGCGCCGCGCGTAGCGGCCATCCCAAGACCAGGAGTATCGGCGCTCGGCAACCCAATGCGATGCGATGCCAGCGACCGCAACTTGTATCAGCAGAATCGCCAGCATTGCGTTGTAATTCCGAAACCACGCCGCAATCGGCCATGCCACCAGCGTTACAAGCACATTGGATATAACATCGACACTCACAGCAGGCCCGAATCTCATCTCGCGTTGCATCCGGATGTTGTCGAGATGGAGAAACCCGCGCATTACGGGCAATAAAGCCAGACACCGAAATCCCCAAACAGCCTGAGGAATTCCAAACAAGCGCGCAACCAGGCCTGCCAGCGCGAACAAGACGATTCCAATCCCGATTCCGCGAGTCAGATGGACAAAGTGAGCCGCGTTTTGAAAATCCGGCTCGTTCCCATCCGCCGCTTGAACCAGTTGCTTATCGAGCGATAAGTTGCTGATCATCTCAAGCAAAGACAAGGTCATGGCGAATGCAGCTGCGACGCCAAAATCCTCAACACTGATCATCCTTGCGAGAATCACATTTCGAATGAACGAACATGCCTGAGAAACGATCTGACCACCGCTGAGGTGAATCCCTCCTTTCAGCGTGGAAGGCCGAGCGCGCATTGTTTTGGATGTCATGCAGTAACCCACCAAGATCAGCCGCAATTCAGCGATGAGGCTCGACAGTGATTTAGCTGTTCCAAGATTATCGCCAGTACGCTCATTTCGATATACGACGCGTCCGGAAGTACCGCTAGTCTAGGCAGTTAGCTTCTCTGCTGCGAGGTATTGCTCTGCACTTCTTGCTGCTTTGATGGCAGGCTTGGTAACGAACGTCAGAATCTCCTCGGCCACCCTGGCTTGCTGTTGGGCGGTAAGCTGCGGGAACATTGGCAAGGAGAGGATCTCGGTAGCAGCACTTTCTGCCGCAGGAAAGTCTCCCTGGGAATATTTTAGTGATGCATACGCTTTCTGGAGATGCAGCGGAACCGGGTAGTGGAGTCCGGTGCCGATGCCCGCGCTCTTTAGGTAGTTCATCATGCCATCACGGACTTTGGTGCGGATCACATAAAGGTGATACACGGCACGAGACCAAAAGGGCTCAAATGGAACGGTTATGGCTCCATCGCTTGCCAAAAGGCGGTTGTATTCTGCCGCAAGGGCGCGGCGCTGCGCATTCCAGTCTGCGAGATGAGGCAGCTTTGCGTGAAGGAATCCGGCCTGGAGCGCGTCAAGGCGGCCGTTGTACCCTTCCATGTCGTGGAAGTATTTTTTGGCCTGGCCGTGATCGCGAAGCATCTTCACCTTGGCGGCTAGTTCACCGTCATTGGTGGTGACGGCCCCACCTTCGCCGCAGGCGCCGAGGTTCTTGCCGGGGTAGAAGCTGAACGCAGCCGCTCGCCCCATGGACCCGGCTTTCATCCAGCGATTGAGCTTTTTGGAGAAGTACTCGGCGCCGTGCGCCTGGCATGCATCCTCAATCACTGTGAGGCCGTACCGGTCGGCCAACTCGAGGATTGAATCCATGTCGGCCATTTGGCCGTAGAGGTGCACCGGCACCACCGCAGTTACGGGG
>Ga0182027_10006008_pt1 | contig 18300 bp, 20 predicted proteins | sample 712E1DmetaG_FD_121300 | JGI IMG/M metagenome (GOLD analysis project Ga0182027, IMG submission 121300) | Permafrost microbial communities from Stordalen Mire, Sweden - 712E1D metaG (Illumina Assembly) | ecosystem: Environmental > Terrestrial > Soil > Wetlands > Permafrost | place: Sweden... | reverse complement strand
ATATCAGGTCATGTCCACCATTGAAAACCAGTCTGTTAAGCTGGGCCGGCCATGAATAATTCAAAGCACCTGCAGTAATATCAGATACGAATTCTCCGGGTACTGTACCTACAGTCACGACATCATTTCTCCAGTCATGTACTCGAAAAAGTGATTTTTTCACTCCTTTATACATTTTGTCCAGCTGAGTGTCAGTCATTGGAGAGTGGGTACCAATGGCAGGGAGGATATCTTTCAGGCTATCCTTATAATATTGGTAAATATAAGTAGTAAGTTCCCCGGCTCTTGAATGAAAGCGGGTACAATCGGGAGGTACAACCAGCACCTTCTTTCTTACACCGAGCTTTTTCAATGCAGAAAAAATGGCTGACTCAAGGTCTTTTGAGTTAAGGACTGTATTCTCTGAACCGGATTTGAAATATATCATAATTGACTTTTTTACTCATTTTGGCCCCCCAATCCCGCAATTATTTCCAGTTCGGATGCTCCGGCAAATATGTCTCAAACTCTTCAATCAGATTCTCCTCATATGCGCCTTTAAATTTTCCTGCAAAGAACCTGTTCAGACCTTCTATATAAAGTTTTTCCCATGATTCTTCTTCTTTTCCGGGATTGATGGGAAAGAAGAGGACTCCGTTTGATTTGGCAGCCTTGAGATCCCCGTTAGCATCCCCGATCATGAGAATCTTTTCATCTGCATACTTACCCTTAGCAGCATATTTAAGATGTTCTGCTTTAGTTCCATGTTCCTGCCCGGCTATCATCCTGAGAAAATGGTCGATTCTGTTCTCTTCCCATTCACGCTTCAATGCTTCAAATGGTGTCTGTGAAACAACCATGACATCCGCAGTTGACTTTATTTTCTCAAGGCATTCTTTGACAAATGGGAAGGGAGTCATTCCGAATACCATTTTTTCGATGTCCTCATTTACCTTCAGCGACCATTCAAGTGTCTGTGTAATGAAAGGATCATTTATGTCGTCTGCATATTTTTTTAATGTCGGATTCCCAAGCTTTGTCTCTTTCTTTATCCATTCTATAAGCGGAGCAGCTGAAGGAACGGTGAAATTTCTGGCTTTTATTTCGGGTCGGGTTGCCAGAAGTCTGAGCGTTTCATTTATTGCCAGGAACCGATTGCATCCCCTGTAAGTTGAATATAGATTCACAAATTCCCATGTCTCGCGGGCATACTTCGAAACAGGCTGCATCCTGAAATACTTTATGAAGTTAGGGCAGAAACACTCTTTCTGTTTTATCTCCATTGTATCAAAAGCACAACCATCGGAATCAATTCCTATAAAAAACTCTTTCTCCGGCTTTAAGGCTATTAACTGTTCCTGTGGATTCATGATATTTAAAAGTAAAAAGTAAAAAGTAAAAAGTTAAAAGTTCAAGGATCAAAGTTTAAAAGAACGTTAGTTACTTTTTTTCATATGCTTCAAGTTTATATGCGGGTAGTTTCTTATCCACAAATTTCATTTTGAATCTTGCAAACCTCTGTCTCCCGTTAATGATAGGCACTGATGGCCAGTCTTCACCAATCAGAGGTCTGGCGTATGCAAGAAATTCATCTGTAACATCGCAACGACTTTTGGCAATCCAATGTTCAGGAAATGTTCTTTCTGAAAGTGCAACTTTCTCAAGCGGAACTTTATCGTACCTTACATTATATATAAACCCAGGTTCTCTCAGAATAGTGGCCATCCAGCCATTCCCTTCATATAAAGCTATCTCAACAGCTTTCTGTCCCACCTTATATGCTTCATCGAGGTCGACGATCGAGGCATAAGCAGCGGTATCCCGTTGATCAGTTCCCATAGACTGACCCCTGGCGGCACCTCTGGCTTTCAAACCCTTATTGTTAAGATAATTCACAACAGTCTGGAAGACAGAATTCTGACTCGATCCAAAAGAGGTATGACCAAAAGCATCCGTTACTTCTCCGATACTGACGACGTCAAATCCTTCGCTTACAACAACGATACATCTTCCATCTTTTTTCAACTGGTCATTGACATTATCGACCAGATTATCGATAGATACCTTTGATTCTGCCATATAGATCTGCAGAGGCATATTCCTATCCGGATCGGCAAGTCTTGCAGCCGCAGGAATATAACCAATTTTCCGTCCCATTGCCTGGATAACCAATACGGGATCAGCAGGAGCGGAGCCCATATTCTCTTCATTGGCATTCTGAATAATATGCGACCAGTATCTTGCCACACTTCCATATCCCGGAGTGTGATCAATAAGTTTGAATTCATTGTCACCCAAATCATTATCAATTGTTTTTGGAACTCCCACTGCAATCATGTCAAGACCTTTGGTCTTTGCCATTTCACTGACTTTGAAAGCAGTATGTTGTGAATCATTACCGCCTATATAGAAAAAGTATCCGATATTATGAGCCTTAAACACTTCCATTATTCTCTGGAAATCTTTTTGCTGTGTATCTTTAAGTTTATATCGACAGGTACCTATACTTCCGGCAGCAGGTGTGTTTCTTAAAAGGGCAACCTCCTCTTCACTCTGGGCTGACAGATCAAGTAGCTCCTCATTCAGAACTCCTTCTATCCCATGCCATCCTCCATATACCTTCCCAAATTTGTCAGGGAACATCTTGCAGGTCTCGATAATCCCTCGCAATGAACTATTGATAACCGGCGAGGGTCCGCCTGACTGGGCCACTATTACATTCTTAGCCATAGTCTTTGTCATATATAATTGTTTTGTAACAGGTATTTGATTCGTTTGTTTTATAATATGTTGCTCGTTGCTGATTACTAGTTATTTTAGAAATTTGATTTCAAATTTTCAAATTGCTTACACTCCGCTATATGCACTAAACCCCCCGTCAACCGGTATAACTACGCCTGTAACAAACTTTGACAAGTCAGAGACAAGGTATATAAGTGTGCCTGTTAATTCTTCAGGTACACAATAGCGTTCCATTGGTGTACCATTTATTATTTTCTTTCCTCTTGGCGTAAGGCCTCCGGTTTTTTCATCAATTAAGAGGAATCTATTCTGATTTGTTAAAAGAAATCCGGGAGCTATTGCATTAACCCTGACACCTGTTTTTGAAAAATGAACCGCCAGCCATTGTGTGAAATTATTAACCGCTGCTTTTGCAGCAGAATAAGCGGCAATCTTAGTCAGGGGCCTGTATGAGTTCATTGAAGAAATATTTATTATAACTCCTGATTTTTTCTTGACAAGGTCAGTCCCGAAAACCATGGATGGAATGAGCGTGCCTTTAAAGTTGAGGTCAAATACCTTATCAAATCCTTCGATTTGAAGTCCAAAAAATGTCTCTTCGAGGTTTTCGTCTTCAGTACCTTCCATTTTTTCGACCCTTGTGGTTGCTTCAGGAGAGTTCCCGCCGGCTCCGTTTATCAGTATGTCAATAGGGCCGAACCTCTCATGAATGTCTTTCCTTGCAGCCTCCAAAGATATCTTGTCGAGAACACTGGCTGAAACTCCTATGGATGGTGTATTAAACTCTTTTTCAATCTGTTTCGCAACAACAGTTGCCCCATCTTTGTTGAGGTCGAGGATAACAGTTTTCACCCCATGCGCGGCAAGTGATCTTGCCATGGTTGAACAGATAATACCTGCTCCCCCTGTTATGACAGCTATTTTATCTCTTAAATTTAAATCATTCATATATAATGTGTTAGATCTTAATTCTTAATATGTTTTATGCTCTGGGGGTCAAAATGAGAAATACTCCTTCGCATTTCTGTATGAAATACCTTCAATTATTGATTTCAATAGTTCTTCTTCATCAGGAATGAGCCCTTTTTCAACTTCTTCCCCCACAAAATTACACACCAGGCGTCTGAAATATTCGTGCCGCGGGTAGGAGAGGAAACTGCGTGAATCAGTGACCATTCCTATAAACCTTCTTAATAATCCGAGAGCTTCGATATCCTTCAGATGCTTTTCAATACCACTTTTCTGATCGAGGAACCACCAGGCAGCTCCATATTGGACTTTCGCTGCAGATGAACCGTCATTAAAATTCCCGGCCATTGTTATCATCATCTCATTATCTGCGGGATTCAGATTATAGAGAATCGTTTTTGTAAGCTGATCCTTATTATCAAGTTCACTGAGAAACTTCGATATTTTCAGCGGATCTTGTGCAATTCCGATTGAATCCCAGCCTGTATCCGGCCCCATCTCTCTGAACATCCTGGCATTGCTATTTCTCATTGCACCAACATGAAACTGTTGAGTCCAGCCTCTTTTATGATTCAATCTGCAGAGTTCAAGCATCACAGCTGTTTTATATTTTTCAGCTTCATCAGATGAAATGATCTCTTCTTTAATCAGTTTCTTAAAAATCCTGTTAATTTCCGGTGAAGTAAAAGGGACAAAATAAAAACGGTCAAGACCGTGATCAGATAATCTGCATCCCATTTCATGAAAGAACCCGTGTCTTTTATCCAATGCCTCAAGAAGAGCATCAAAATTCCTGATCTCAGTTCCATTCACCAGTTCCAGTTTCTTTATGTATGCCTTGAATTTCTCAGGATCCTCAGTTTTAATTACATTATCGGGCCGGAAAGTTGGCAGAACTTGAATTTCGAAAGTGTCTTTCAGTTTCAGATGATGTTCAAGATTATCTGTAGGGTCATCAGTTGTACAGACGACCTCTGCTTTCATTTTTCGTAAAATAGATCTGGTACTGAATTCTTTCGTCTGAAGCAGGGTAGAAGCTTTTTCATAAATCCCCGTAGCTGTCGATGGCGAAAGGAGTTCAGTTATATTGAAATATCTTAAAAGTTCGAGATGTGTCCAGTGATAAAGAGTATTTCCTGCTATGGCAGGGACTGTTTCTGCCCATTTTTTAAATTTTTCGATGTCTGAAGCATTCCCTGTGCAATATTTTTCGTTGACACCATTTGTTCTCATTGCCCGCCATTTATAATGATCACCTTCGAGCCAGGCTTGTGTAAGATTTGTGAATTGATAGTCTCCGTCAATCATTGCAGGTGACAGATGGCAGTGGAAATCAATAATAGGCTGATTCTCAGAATATATATGATAAAGTTTTTCAGCTGTTTTATTCCCTAAAAGAAAATTCTCATGAATAAATGGTTTCATATCTTTAAAAGAGAATATAAAATTATTTAAATTTGATAATTAATGTTTCGTTAACGATCACGAAATTATGAATTTCAAATCAATTAATCAAGAAATTTGGAAAGATAAAAGGCAGAAGGAGAAAGGAAAAATTGGAATGATGGAATAATGTAATGATGGAAAACCCTGGATAAAAATCAATATAAATGAATACATTCAAAAACATACCGATAATAATTCTTTTATTCATCTCTATTTCGGTTTTCTCACAGGTGCCGGCAACGACTTATTTCAGTACAGATTTAAAATTAGCGGATGTTAAAACAGTTCTTAAAGCAGTAGCCGACTGGCAGATCAGAACTCCGCTCACTCATGACCTTGCTGACTGGACAAATGGAGCACTTTATGCCGGTATGGTTGAGTGGGCGGGAATAGCAGGTGATAATTCATACTATGAATGGCTGAAAGAAATTTCAGAGAGAACAGGCTGGTCATACAGGGTCAGAGAGGATCCTCTTGGAAGGTATTATGCCGATGATTATTGTGTGGGACAGACTTATATTGAATTATATCGTAAATATAAGGAAAAGAGGATGATAGAACCGATGAGAAATTATCTGGATCAGATAATTAAGAATCCTGCAACAGGCGATCTTAAATTTGAAAATACAGATAATTACTGGTCGACTCAGCGATGGTCATGGTGCGATGCTCTTTTCATGGGTCCTACAGTATGGGCAAAAATGGCCAATGTAACCGGCAAAAAAAAGTACCTTGATTTTATGTACAAGGAATATAAGGCAACCACAGATTATCTGTACGATAAAGATGAAGATCTCTATTTCAGGGATTCTAATTATTTCACAAGAAAAGAAGCAAACGGCGCAAAAGTATTCTGGGGACGAGGTAATGGATGGGTGTTTGCCGGATTGCCAATTATCATAAGAGAACTTCCCGCAAATTATGAGCATAAAGATTATTTCGTGACTATTTATAAGAAAATGGCTGCGAAACTACTTAAATTGCAATCTATTGACGGGTTCTGGCATGCAAGCCTTCTCGATCCTGAAAGTTATCCAAATCCTGAGATGAGCGCGATTGCCTTTTTTGTTTATGGTATGGCCTGGGGTGTAAATAATGGTTATCTTGACAGAACAACTTACCTTCCGGCGATAGTAAAAGGCTGGAAATCAATGGTTACATCTGTATTGCCCGATGGTAAGGTAGGATTTATTCAACCTATCGGAGCCGATCCCAAAAGTGTTACCAGTGAAATGACTGAAGTCTATGGCGTCGGCGGATTCCTGATGGCAGGTACGGAGATAACAAGGTTGATTGATAAAGGGATTCTTTAATTTCTAATTCGTAATTTTATATAGTATGAAACAAAAAGCTTTATTATTATTTGCAGCAACACTTTTTGTTGTTCAATTAGCTTATTGCCAGGGTTTTCTAAGAGCAAACGGGAAAGAAATCGTAAATAAAAAAGGCGAAAATGTTTTGCTCAGAGGAATTGGTCTTGGGGGCTGGATGCTGCAGGAACCTTATATGTTACAGCTCTCAGATGCAGCAGGCACCCAGACTGAAATAAAATCAAAGATCAGCGATTTAATCGGGCAGAAGAATTGTGAGGAATTCTACACTCGTTATCTGAATAATATGATAACTGAGAAAGATATTGATGCTCTCAAAAAATGGGGATTTAATTCAATACGGCTCCCAATGCATTACAATCTCTTCACTCTGCCAGTTGATAAAGAGCCAGTTAAAGGACAAAATACATGGTTAGAAACGGGTTTTAAATTAACTGATAACCTTCTTTCATGGTGTAAGAAAAACAAAATGTACCTGATTCTTGATCTCCATGCTACTCCGGGAGGACAGGGAAATGACCGGCCAATCGCAGACATAGATACACTTAGACCCAGGCTCTGGGAGAGCGAGGCAAATAAGAAAAAGACCATTGCGTTGTGGAAGAAGCTTGCTGAACGATATAAAGATGAAGAATGGATCGGGGGATATGACCTAATCAACGAAACCAATTATAAACTTGAGGGTAATGAATCTCTGAAAAAACTCTTTTCTGCAATTACCGGGGAGATTCGTATAGTTGACAAGAAACATATTATTTTCATTGAAGGTAACCAGTTTGCAAATGATTATACCGGACTGACACCACCCTGGGATAATAATATGGTCTATAGTTTTCATAAGTATTGAAATCCGACCACTGTCGAGACAATTCAGAAGTATTTAGATATGAGAGAGAAATTTAATGTGCCCCTATGGATTGGAGAATCGGGTGAAAATACTAATGAATGGTTCAGAGCCGCTGTGAATTTGTTTGAGACAAATAACATTGGCTGGTCATGGTGGACGATCAAAAAAATCGGTTCGGAGAGTAGTTTAATGACTATTTCAAAACCTGTGGGTTACCAGAAAATTATTGATTACTTGGCAGCCAAAGGGCCAAAACCAACTATTGAAGAGGCAAGGAAAACATTAATGGAATTGGCCGAGAATGTAAAGTTTGAAAATTGTAAGATAAATAATGAAGTGATGGAGGCGTTGTTTTTACGCTAAACGCTAAACTAAATGTTATGAAAGTAGAACTAAGATATGCAGCTCATCCTGACGATGTAAAAAATTGGGATACAGCCAGACTTCGGAAAGAGTTTCTCATTGAAAACATCTTTATCCCAGATGAGATATCACTTGTCTATTCAATGTACGATCGTTTTATGGTCGGAGGCGCCATGCCGGTTAAGAAAAAGCTAATTCTTGAAAGTACGGATGAACTTAAATCTGAAAATTTCCTTGACAGAAGGGAGATGGGAATTATCAATATTGGAGGAGACGCGGTGATTCATGCTAGTGGTAAGATATATAAAATCGGATTCAAGGAGGCTTTATACCTTGGCAAAGGTTCTTATGATGTCGTTTATAATTCGATAGATCCGGATAAACCAGCTAAACTATATATTAATTCAGCGCCTGCTCATCACGCATATCCTTCAAGGAAGGTTACACTCGCTGATGCAGAAGTAGTTATTATGGGATCTATGGAGTCTTCTAATCACCGAACAGTTAATAAGTTGCTTATTAACAGTGTCATCGAGACTTGCCAGCTTCAGATGGGAATGACCGAACTTAAGACGGGCAGCGTTTGGAACACTATGCCGGTTCATACACATAAAAGAAGGATGGAAGCTTATTTCTACTTTGAGTTGGCTGAAAAACAGACTATCTGTCATTTCATGGGTGACCCCGATGAAACAAGGCATATATGGATGAAGAATGAGCAGGCTGTCCTTTCGCCATCATGGAGTATTCACAGTGCAGCAGGAACATCTAATTATTCTTTTATATGGGGTATGGCTGGAGAGAACCTCGATTACGGTGATATGGATATACGTCAACCGGATACTTTAAAATAATAAATTATATTATGAAAGATTTATTTGATCTTACCGGGAAAGTTGCACTTGTAACAGGCGGTACACAAGGGATAGGACTCGCAATAGGATTATTATTGGGAAAAGCCGGAGCCAGAGTATGCGTTAATGGTCGCAATGATGAAAAGCTTCAGGGTTGTAAGGAGGCATTTAAAAATGAAGGACTGGATGTTTTAACCCTGAATTTCGATGTTACCGATGAGCATGAAGTAGATAAAGGAATATCTCTGATCGAAAAAAGTGTAGGTTCCGTTGATATTCTTGTTAATAATGCCGGTATCATAAAAAGGATACCTATACTTGATATGGCCATAGCCGAATTCAAGCAGGTAATTGATGTTGATCTTGTTGCGCCTTTGATAGTTTCAAAACGGGTTGTACCTAAGATGATTGAAAAGCACAGCGGAAAGATCATTAATATGTGTTCCATGATGAGTGTATATGGCAGGAATACAGTATCGGCATATGCTTCGGCTAAAGGAGGACTGAAGCTTCTGACTCAGAATATGACATGTGAATGGGCAAAGTACAATATTCAGATCAATGGTATTGGACCTGGTTATATTGCCACTTCACTAACAGCTCCATTACGTGAAAACGGGCACCCTTTTAATGATCTTGTTATGACACGCACACCAGCAGGCAGATGGGGTGAACCTGAGGATGTGGCTAATGCAGCTCTCTTCCTGGCCTCAAAAGCCAGCAACTTTGTCAACGGACATATCCTGTATGTTGATGGAGGAATCCTTGCCAACTTCGGGTACTTAAAGGGGGAAAATTAGCCTTTCTTCTCCGGATTATCCGGATGATCATCTGAATAAGGTTTGGCATACAGGTCTTCAACTCTGACCCTGTTATTCTCAGTATCTACAGTTGGAATGATCTGAATTTGCTCTTCTCCTGCCTTACCATGGAAATACAGAATACAGGCAAAGATTGGTATTACAGGAAGCGTAAGAGCACTTACTATTGCTGACAGGATGATGAATAAAGGTTTGGTTGTAACATCAACCAGTTTCGAGGCATCATCCGGATTTACAATTGTCTTTATAAAATTTCCTGTGAAAGGAAGGAGTATAATTCCGGAAAGGATTACCGATATAACCAGCATAATTATAATAAAAACACTTACCCAGCCTATATTCGACCAGAAGTTTTTATGAGTAAGTTTTATAGTTCTTGAGATAGTAGAGCCAATATTTATTCCTTCAACCATCATTATAGGCAAGATGAAAAGGTAAAGTGTCACTACATATAACATCGCGAAGAATGCACCTATAATGAGTACAAAGATTCCCAGAATTATAGCTATTGTTCCTGCAAAGGCAAGAAGGACCATAATAATCAGATATGGGATAAAATACTTCAGAGATTTCACTATTGAAATTAAAACAGTATTCTCATTGTCCAGAGGGTTAAAGATTATATAGTATTGAAGAATAGTTGTAAAAAGAAGATTTATCAGAGAGATCACCAAAATAGGGATGAGAAAACCCTTTATCTTTTCGAGCAAAAGCATTGGATCAGTTATTGCAGACAATTCCTTAATATTCACCAGATTTGAAGCATATTGCATCACCAGAGACATGACAAATGACATTATAAATAATGGCAGGAATTTCTTTTTATAAAACGCCCACAACGAGTTCATAGCACTATCAATATTATGTCTGTGGTAAAGAGGGTGGTTGCTGAACTGATCCATGAAGAAATAATTTTAAATGTTTGCAAATTTAGACATTATTACCTTCCAGCCTTTTGTTGTTCCAAAAGAATTTCCTTTAGTATCCTGTCAAATTTTTCAGGTTCCTCAAAAATAGGGGAATGAGCTGAATTCTCAAAAGAGTAAAACTTCTTCAAAGGTGCCTGCAGGCTGTCAAAGTATTCTTTCGCAATTGCATAGCTTGTCTCGTAATCAGATGTACCCTGCAAAATATAGACAGGAATCTGTTGCGATGGAATAGCTTTAAAGAGATTTGTTTTCATTATTGTATCCCATAAATAGTTTCTTGAAAACTTCATTCCTTTTAAATACCTGATCTTATCAGATAAACTGTATTCCTTACAAAAAAGGATCGGTTTTACTGCCTGCGGATAAAAGTTCCCTTTTTTAACTGCACCTCCATACCTGATAACATACTTTCTCTGTGTCATCATTTTGTCAATGGCCTCTTTGGGATCAGAGTAGGGAGGCGGACCTATTTCTTCAAGGGTCCGGATGGCTTTTTTATCCTTTAATTCTCTGGCTCTGAACAAAACAAAATCATATGAAATTTTTTCGGAACGTTCCTGATTTCCAACCTGTCCGACTGATATGAAAGCATAATAATACTGAGGGAATTTATTCGCAGTAAATGCTCCCAGCATAGATCCCCAGGAATGTCCTAGAAGATATATTTCTTTGCGGTTAAATCTATGGATCAGATATTCTGAAACCTTTCCGGCATCATCAACAAACTGAGATAGAGTCATCGTCTCGGGAGGAATATTTTTTGAATAAGAAAGCCCTGCACCACGCTGATCCCAATAACAAACAACAAACATATCCTCAATCCAGGGATTAAACTTCCGTACAAAGGGGAACTCCGGATCCCCCGGTCCGCCATGAAGATATAACAGCACTGGCTTTGTGGTATCGCTGCCACGGATTATCATGCTTTGATCGAGGCTATTAATTTTTAAAGTTACAGTAACTGCAATACTTACCGGTGCCTTTTTCCCATCCTGGGTTAAAAATGGCCTTGAACTCCCCGGACTCTCAATCATTACAAGAACGAAAAGGATAATCATCAACAGGATAATCCTTCCTGAAACTAACAGGCCATTATGCCGGATCTTTCTCATTATTTATTATTTGCTAATATTTGATATTTAATTTATTACCCGCTCTATAGTTTTGAAAAAAGCAAATATAGGAATAATGGCACAATGGCACAACGGCACAACGGCACAACGGCTCAAGGGCGCAGGTTACAGGGCAAAGAAGGACAACAAGACTGCAGGACAGCAGGACCGAAAGACTCCTGTACCGCATACCTGTTTTAAACATTTCAGCATTTTATTTGTTTAATTGTCTTATAAAAGTATCTACAGATTTAAATAATCAATAATTTTGATAATTAATTTAAACTAAAACAATTAAGAATATGAAATTGAGTAAGCTTATTATTTATTTAATCCTGACAATAGCACTCGGGATTGGTATTGTTTCGTGTACCAGTACAACAACGAATAAAAATATACGCACTGGTATAGAATATTACAGGAACCTGCAATTCAGTGAAACACCTTATGATATTGAAAAAGGAACCCACCCGCTTACTGCTGATCAGGCAAAAAATATTAACAGCTATAAATTTTTCTATGACAAATCAGGACGCCTTTTATCAGTAGAATTTGTACGGAATAATGTACTTCTTGGCTACTCTTCAATGCAGGGAGCTGCAAAAATTACCTATGATTATGTCAATGGTAAGCAGATAAAACATTTTTTTAACAAGGATAACGAACCGATTGAATCAGCAGGGATATTCGCTGCAGAATATGCACTTGATGCAAGTGGGAACAGGGTAGGCTTAATGTTCTTAGGAAAAGACGGATCGATGGTTGAAAACAGGAATAAAATTCATTCATGGACATGGACAGTCCTACCTGATGGGATGGTAAGGGAACTCCGTTACAATCTTAAAGGAGAAGAAACTGTTATGAATCCTTTCTGCCCGTTTTATGAACTCAGGTTTACATACAATGACAAAGGGTATACGACAAGAATGGCAAATTTTAAAGCCGATACACTTTATAACTGCACAGCGGAGAACTGCGGTGATATCGGAGTTTCTTATTTCACTTTCACTCCTAACCAGAATGGCGATCTTGAAAGCTTCTCAGTTTTTAACGTGAGAGGGCAGATGTCAAATCTTTACTGGGGATGGTCAAAACGTATCAGCAAGTACGATGAAAATGGTTATGTTTTAGAGACTGTATTATATGACCAGGATAACGAATATGTTGGTGGTAAACTTGTTCCTGTAAATCAGAATACCTATGATAGTCATGGTGCTCTTATTGAGGTCAAAAATATGGATAAGGACAGAAAATTAATAAATAGCCCCGAAAACGGCGTTGCTATTACTGAATACAAATATGATGAACTTGGTAATCGCATCGAGACCCTCACGTTTGATAAGGACAAAGTTCCGGTAAAAGTTTAACAAGTTCTGAAATTGCATTTATATGAAGAAACAATACTTTTCATTATTCATTTTTATACTTTTTTGCGTCTTCTCTTTTACAGGATGCAAAGGAAAAAAAACGGAGAATAAACAGGAAGTGGTTCAGAAGGTTACCAAGCCTGTGGCAATCGGAAATGAGACTTTGCTCTTACTGAAGGATCTCAAGGAGAATGGTGATTATGTAAATAGTAAAGTATTCCCATCGCTGATCAAAGCCTCGATAGTAAATGAAAGTCTTGGCAATAATATTCTTGTTGTTGACCTGCGGTCTTCAAAACAGTATTCTGAAGGCCACATTAAAGGTGCAGTGAATAAGAAATTTGAAGAAGTTCCTTCCTATTTTGAAACCGGAATTAAACCATTTGAATATGACAAGATAATAATGGTAAGTGAAGATGGCCAGGTATCGAGTTATGCGACATGCCTGTTAAGGCTGATGGGATATGGTAATGTATATTCCATGAGATGGGGAATGAGTGCTTGGAATAACAAGTACGCTCAGGAGGGATGGCTTAAAGGAGTATCCGGAAAGTACGAATCTAAAGTTGAAAATACTGTAAATGAAAGACCCTCTTTGCTTGGGATGCCCGAGCTCAAAACAGGTTTATTGACAGGATCTGAAATAGGAGCAGCAAGATTCCGGAAGTTGTTTGAAGAAGGAGCGGCAGACATACTTATAACAGCTGATGAGGTATTCAGCAATCCGCAGAAGTACTTTATAATAAATCTGGACAGGAAAGACAAATATGAGGATGGACATATACCCGGATCTGTAAGATATAAACCGGAAGGTACTTTGGGATATACAGATGAGATGGCCTCTATTCCATTTGATAAATCTGTAGTCGTTTATTGCGGAACAGGTCACAATTCAGGATTTGCAACAGCTTATCTGCGTCTTTTTGGTTATGATGCACATACACTTAAATATGGTAATAACGGTTTTATGTATGACAAAATGGTTAAACAAAGAACCGCTTTATCGTGGCTTCCTTTTACATCAGCAGATGTTAATAATTTTGAAGTGGTAAAATAGTTTTTCTGACTTTTCTGATACCAGTAATTCCAATCAGTTCAATAAAGTATCTGACCGGAATTTGTATTTAAAGACCTCATTGTCAGCATTATTAGTGAGAATATAAAGATTCCTGCAACCCATCTGACTGAGTATCATCCATATCCTTGCCGACAAACCCGGTTCTGAAGAAAAAAGCAGTATCGGACCATCATGTTTCATGATCATAGTAACCTGTTTTTTACTCAGAACTGAATCTGCAGGGATGTTTTGTGCATCACTGGTTAGCTCCCTGATCAGGCTGACATCTTTATCAAGATTGATTATCAGGTTTTTCCCTTTAAGGGATCCAACCTGTTCTATAGTTATTCTATTTGATTGTTTTAATGATGGTTCAGCCCATTTTTTTGCGTCATTTTTGAAATGGTTCAAACCTGATGATCTGACAATAATAAGGACCAATAATATCAGAACAATAGCAATTACTACTCTATTTTTTTTTATTAATTCCATCAATTTTTATTCCTGATTTCTAATTTCTAATTCCTGTTGCCTTCGCCTTTACCCTGCTGCTTTCTACTTTTTACTTTTTGCCTTTTGCCACCCCTGCAGTCTGGCTCCACCCTAAAATTTCCCACCGGGCAATTTCTTAACGATCGTACCTACTCACATCCCCCGTCAAGCTTTTTCGCAGCTATATGTTTCGACTGGATGAATTTCAATTTCAGACTATCAGGCAAACTATTCATTTCGGAAAACATCTTTTTTGCTCTTGTCCTGGTTTCAAACAATGCGTTTTCCCTTGCTGAAATTCTTTGTCCGGAAAAGTTGCTGTTCATCACGGTGTAGAACCATTCATTCAGACCACCTTTCATTACATAAGTATTTTTAAGATTTAAACCCCTTGCAATTACAAGAGCATAATTTGAATCAAAATCACCATTAGAGTAGAATATATTTCTGGTTTTTCCATTATTCAGGATACTGCCGGGGTCATTATCAAGAAGTTTACTATAAGGAACATTTATTGAGCCCGGGATATTCACCGCACTGAATTCTTCACGTGTTCTTAGATCAATAATCTGAACAGAACTATCTTCAGATATTATGAACTTTGCTACCTGGTCAACCGTAAAATAGGTATTATCGTCGAGAACTTCAGACAGTAGTTTTTGAGGTCTGACCGTAAAAGACCTGCTTCCTGAAAGTGGCAACAAAGCAAGGATTAACCCCAAGACCAAAAGTCCGACTGAAAATTTTTCCCTGGTATTCATCTCTTTAATATTTAAATTTCGCTGGTTATATCTGGTCGCGCAAATTTCTTTTCTGCAACCTCTGCGAGCCAGAACATTGCAACTGCTGCAATTATAAGAAGAAAAGTGAAGAGTCCGGGTGAAATCCCCATTACCTCATTTATTTTAACAGGTCCCTTATATGACCCATTCGCCAGTTTCTGTATAAACGGATATGTTTCAGCAAAAAGGAATGCACCTGTCAGTCCGCCCAGGAAAAAGATCATTGCGTCAATTTTCCCGATTGAAAGTGCACATAACCCTGTACCTGGGCAAAACCCACCCATAATAAAGCCGGCTCCCATTATAATTCCGCCAACGATTGAAGCAGCAACATAAAACTCATTGACAAATACAAGATTCAGATTAAGCAGTCCAAAGTAACTTAATAGCTGTGATCCTATAAGTGCAACAATTGCGGCAGTAAAAAAAACTTTAATTACCGTGGTATCATATCCATAAAACATTCCTGCAAGTTTACGGCTTGAAGAGAAACCGGCTTGTTCAAGTGAAAATCCGAAACCGATGCCAATCAACAGTGCGATAAGCAAATCAAGCCATTCGGGCATTGATATAAGTGATGATATTGGTCCCATATTACAGCCAGTTTTTTCTGAAGAACCATGCAAATAGATAGGCAGAACCGAAAATTGCAACCATTGTAACAAATCCGGCAACTGAAAGAACGGCCATACCTGATAGAGCGGCACCACTTGTACATCCGCGTGCCAACTGGGCACCATATACAAAAAATATACCGCCCAGGAAAGCAAAGATCAATCGTCTGGTGTTGGAAATATTTGGAGATTTTTCAATTTTAAATTTCAGTCTTCTGGAAATTGCTCCCGATAAAAAACCTCCTGCAACTACTCCGAATATTTCAATTGTAAGCCAGTTCTTTAAAGGCTTCTTACCATCTTCAAAATACTTACTGTAATAGATTGATCCATCAGCATGTGGACGATCGACAGCTCCAACAATAGAGACTACGCAGTATTTGAGGCCACCGCTTGCACCCAGACCGCGACCAGCAAGGAACATAGCCAGAAGCAGAACTATCCCCAACATAGTACCTGCCAGGTACGGATTCATGTATTTGTTTCTCATATAAAACAAATTCAATTTTTATTTTCTTGCTCAAATACAAAATTAATAAATCTGTGGTAGCAGTCAAACAGTCCGGAGGTAATAAAGTTCGAATACAGGGAGAGGAAGAGTTGTGGAAGAGGAGAGTGAAGTCAAAAGTCAAACAACGTAAGGACTGCACGACTGCACAACTGCATGACTGCAAGACTGCAAGACTTTTTTTCGTACATTTACACAGTTTAATTTAAATAAGATGGGCAGATTCAAATTGACGATAGAATACGACGGAACGCGTTACTCGGGCTGGCAGATGCAGAAGGGTGGCAAAACAATTCAGGGTGAGATTCTGGATGCCTGCAGGGAATTATTTAAAAATGATGAGATTGATATTTTCGGGGCAGGCAGGACAGACGGGGGTGTTCATGCTTCGGGACAGGTTGCCCACCTTGATGTTGAAACTGATCTGGTGCCACTGAAGATAAAATATGGTATTAATGACCGACTGCCGCCTGATATATGTATTATCAATGTTGAAGAGGCTCATCCGAAATTTCATGCACGGCATGATGCAAATGCGCGCAGTTATATTTATCAGATAAGCAGAAGGCGTACAGCATTTGGAAAGAAATTTGTGTGGTGGATAAAAGATCAACTTGATATTAACCTGATGAACGAAGCTGCAAAACATTTTCCGGGACTGAAAGACTACAGATACTTTACAGACGAGGATGCAGAACAGTCATCAACAAAGGTTGAGATTTTACACGCAAAAGTTAACGACTTTGGAAATATGCTTGTTTTTCATGTAGTTGGCTCGCATTTTCTATGGAAACAGGTCAGAAGAATGACAGGTGTACTGGTTGAAGTAGGAAGAGGTAAACTCTCTCCTGCAGAAGTTGGTACATTTTTCAAAATAAAAACCGATATACCTGCAAAGCTTACGGCTCCGCCGAGTGGGCTGTTTCTCGAAAAAGTATATTATAAGAAAGAAGAGATAAGCTACGAAACAAAACCTGTAATTAATATTTGAAATCACTTATGCCCCTCAAACGTACTGTCATCCTGAGCGTAGCGAAGGATCTCCTGCTAACATTTACCGATGCCGAAAAATATGTATCATTCCTGAGTCCCCTAAGCTAAGCGAAGTTTGTAACTTCGCTTTTTGCTTTCTTCTTTATTTATTACATTCACAATCGACAACAGCTGCTATTTTCTGGCTAAGATTCATTTCAATCAAACGATCAGTCCTTTGATCAATACATTTTTTGCAGTTGGAAAAAAGAGCCAGATCCCAGACATCTGCAAATACACGTCCGGCTCTTAACCCTATTCCATATTCAAGAATCTTTTCCAGAGAGTGAATATCAGGCGGGTTAAAGTCACCTTTTTCCATTAAGAAATCCATTGCCCCATTTCCTGCCCTGACAGGAATGATAGTGCAACATTCAACTCCTGCATCGAATGCAAAATCGATAGATCTTTCAGCCCATCTAATGCCCTCTGATTCAGAGAGCATGGGAGGCCGCAACAGAATAAATGCCCTCGAACGTATATTATGTTTTGTCAGGAAACTGACGGAATTCCTGAAATCATCAACCGTCATCTGTTTATTAAGTTTCCGGAGAATATCAGGATGTACAGTTTCCAGTCCGAGAGCAATATTCAATTCAGGTTTCAGCATATCCCTGAAATTGAGACATTTTTTATTGATCATCCTGGGATGACTTTCAACTATAATTGTCTCGAAATCTTTTAGCAGTGATGCAATTCCTTTATAGTCATCCTCAGGAATAGCCCTGCTATCAAAGAAGCTTCCGCTGTTATAAAGCTTCAGATGTTTAACGTCAGGCATTTGCTCCAATGCCCATTCAATCTGTTTCGGAATTGAACCAACAGCAACAGATTCATCAGTTGTATTTTTCCACAGATCGCACATGAGACAATGAAAGGGGCACTCCCTGTTAGTCAGAAAAATGATTCCTGTATCTTCAATCTTCCCTGAAATGGTGCGTTCTTTTTCTACAAGCCATCCATAGGGCCTTTGAGGGTCAACAGTATTTTTGTTTCCCCTCATGGAGACTATCCATTGGTCATTGATCAGTAAATCAGGATCTTCATTCATAACT
>Ga0182027_10006007_pt1 | contig 18305 bp, 23 predicted proteins | sample 712E1DmetaG_FD_121300 | JGI IMG/M metagenome (GOLD analysis project Ga0182027, IMG submission 121300) | Permafrost microbial communities from Stordalen Mire, Sweden - 712E1D metaG (Illumina Assembly) | ecosystem: Environmental > Terrestrial > Soil > Wetlands > Permafrost | place: Sweden... | reverse complement strand
GACTGTTTCCGAGCAGAGAGGAGCTTCACGAGTTCGTTGCCGATAGCCCCGCCTGCTCCGAGTATGGTGATCATGTGAAGAACCTTCCGTTTTTATGGACGCAATCGAGAAGAAGTCAGGCAAAGGCAGCTTCACCTGCGACAAGCCCCGCCGACCCTCCAACCGCTCTTGAGGACTACCGGAAGCTATGCCGCTGCCGCGTTCGCCTGCCTGCCCTTTATCTCGCACTCGGCTTGAAGCCGATCGTCCAACTCGTGACCGCCTGCCCTTCCGCGCTGCTGAATCTGCCGCTCAATCGGGATCAGGACGGTCGACTCGTCCGACTTCGGCGCGAGTGTTGATGGCTCTTTCTCGATCTCGTCTGGTTGGCGATCTACACCACTACCAGAGACAAGCGTTTTCCGATTGCTGCCGCTGGTGCAGAGCGCCCTAAGCTTAAGACTCTTGAAGATCGAGACGCACTTGTCGAAGTTTGGTGGCTTTCTCCGGCTCCATTCCGGGCCGCAGATCGGTTTCCTCTTAGGAAATAGCACCAACCCGCCCTTCGGTTTTCCTCGCTCAGACACCAATCGAAATCATTGAGAGTTCTTTGTGCGGCCTCAATTCCCTTGATGATGGCCACAACTCCGCCCGACTGGTAGGTTTGCTCGTTAAACCGAACGACCGAGAATGAAGAGTCAGATTTGTCTGTCATGTCGCACCCCAAGGCGTTGTTATTCAGACGACAAAGATGGGCTTGTGAGCTTGTCCCCTTCCTCGCTTCTGTTTTCTGCCTGTGCGAGCTGAACTTTCCCTTGGGCCGACTCTATCAAGTGCATTGTCCACTAGTCTGTTCAATATTGGGCACTTTTGGGGGTCACAATCAGCGCCCAAACCTAGGAAAATGATCGTAAGATTCCTCGTTTGGAGCAGCCACACGGTTATCGAGCCGAAACCCTCGCCGAGCCTTCGGCAGGCGTGCCGAACAGGCGGGCAGATCAGCAGGTTAAGAGGACGGTCAGCCGGGTACCGGGTGAAAAAAAGAAAGCGCCCCAGACTCATAGAGTCGTGGGACGCTCGTTCGAACATATGCGTACGGCCAACCACACGGTTGACGGCGGTTGGGAAGCAGGATTACAGGTTGTCGGGAGTGCGTCTGGCCGCGGACACGTCCCGACTAATATCGGGGTCAATGGACAATTCTTGTAAAGCGTGACCTGTGACAGCCTTATCCACCATCGTGCGATGTTCAGGATTGTTCAACAGCAAGGTCGCGGCATGTGCGACGAAGAACTTCGCGCTCGGAGTCTGAGTTAACGAACTCGAAGCCGTAGCGAAACGCATTTCTTTGGCGAACGATCGCAAGAATCATCACAGGTCCGGACGGAAGAGCAAATCTCAACTCCACGACCTCGCCCAAGGGTACCTCAAGTCTCAGCATGGCTGAGATTCCGGATTCACTGAGGTCTACGGTATAGCCACTCAACATACCGCACGTCCGGGAATGAATACTGATATCGACTTCAAGCTTGAATCGGGGGTGGCAACGGGCGTCGATGGCTGCGCGGCTGCCACAACGAGATAAACGCGTTATAACGTCTTCGGTCACAACTGTCCCCCGCTCGCTTGTGCTCGGGCGCGCGGTTCGGGGCTGTTGCTGCGTAGCTTGCCAGCAACTTTGTCCACCGCTAACGGCTTGCTGAAGTAATAGCCTTGAATCTCATCACACTGATGCGCCCGCAGGAATGACATTTGCGCTTCGTCTTCGACGCCTTCGGCAATCACCTTGAGATTCAGGCTTTTTGCCATGCTGAGGATGGCGGTTGTGATCGCGGCGTCATCGGGATTCACGGCGACATCTCGGATAAACGAGCGGTCGATTTTGAGCTTGCTGACCCGAAACTGTCTCAAGTAGTTGAAGTTGGAATAGCCAGTCCCGAAGTCGTCAATCGCCAGTGTTAACCCCATGGCCTTTAATTCCTGAAGAACTGAGAACGTCACGTCTGCATTCGCCAGCAAGAGACCTTCCGTCAGTTCCAGTTCGAGGTATTGGGGAGCGAGGCCCGTCTCGTGGAGCACCCTCCGGATGAGTTCGCAGAAGTCCTCTTGGCGAAATTGTACTGCTGATACATTCACTGCGATCGACACGGCGGGAATCCCTTCGTCTTGCCATTTCCGGACCTGCAAGCAGGCTGTCCTGAGCACCCATTCGCCGATGGGTACGATCAAGCCGCAGTTCTCGGCAATTTGTATGAATTTATCGGGCGGCACGAGGCCCAAATCCGGGTGTTGCCAGCGGAGGAGCGCTTCTAACCCCGTGATCTTTCCAGTGGCAATATCCATCTGCGGTTGGTACATCAGAAAGAGTTCTTTCTTGTCGAGTGCCAGTCGCAGGCTGCTCTCCAAGTTCAATCGCTCCACAGCCTCAGCATTCATGTCGTCGGTGAAGAACCGGAAGTTGTTCCGTCCACTCTCTTTGGCGCTATACATAGCTGCATCGGCATTCTTGATCAGGGTTTCGCCGTCCGCACCGTGCTCGGGGAAAACGCTTATGCCGAGGCTGCAACTAATGCTAAGAGAGCGATCTTGAACAACGAATCCGGCACTCATTGCACGCATGAGCCGCTCAGCCGCAAGCGCTGCGTCGGCTCCGTCCTTTACAGCCGCCAACACGATGACAAATTCGTCTCCCCCGACCCGAGCCACCGTGTCCTGCTCCCGTGCCCATTTCTCAAACCGCTCTGCAACTTCCTGCAGGAGAAGGTCGCCGACCGAGTGCCCGAGTGAGTCGTTAATGTCTTTGAACCTGTCGAGGTCGAGGAACAGAAGCGCAACTCTGTCCTTTCGCCGACGAGCATTAGCGAGCGCCTTTGATAATCGATCTTGCAGAAGAGTCCGATTGGGCAGTCCCGTTAGCGCGTCGTAGAAGGCCAAGTATTGGACCCGTTCTTCGGCGACCTTGCGCTCGGTGATGTCTTCGTAGGTTCCGAGGACGCCTATCACCTTGCCTTTCCGGTCCCACAGGGGCAATTTGCTGGTCCGGAGCCACACCCGGCGTCCGTCCGGCCGGTCCTGTATTTCTTCATAGCCGAGCCTTACCGATCCTTGTTCCATGACCAGCTTGTCATCGGAGCGATACACTTCAGCCGTCTCCCTCCAAGCGAGGTCAAAATCGCTCTTACCGATGATCTCGGCCGGATTGTTCAAACCCGCATCAGTCGCAAGAATCCGATTGCAGCCCAGGTAGATGCAGTCTCGGTCCTTCCAAAAGACGCGTTGAGGAATGGTGTTCAGGATAGTCTGAAGCATCTGGTGTGCCCGGTACAGTTCCTCCTCGGCCCGCTTTCGCTCCGTGATGTCCTGCTTGATAGCGACGAAGTGTGACCAGTTCGCTTGGCCGACGCTCTGGGCTATGGGCGTGATCGTCATCTCCTCGGTGTACGTTGTTCCGTCTTTCCGCCTGTTGACAATCTCGCCTTGCCAGACCTTGCCTGACGAGATGGTTGACCACAACTCGGCATAGTAGCTTTCGGTTTGCTCTCCGGATTTCAACAGACGAGGATTCTTACCCAATGTTTCCTCTTTGCTATAGCCAGTCATCGCAGTAAACGCCCGATTCACCCACACTATCTTGCCTTCGTAGTCTGTGATGACGATGGCATTGGCAGCCACTTCTAGGGCTGCTGACTGCAATTTCAATTGCTCGTCAGCACGTTTGCGAGCCGTGATGTCCCGAGCGATTGTCGACGCTCCTGTGACTCGGCCGCTTACATCCTTTATCGGCGAGATGGAGAGTGACACATCGAATACGGAGCCTGCCTTGGTGAGTCGCTGTGTTTCTAGGCACTCGATGGCGAGCCCCTCTTGCACCCGTTCCATAATGACTCGTAGTTCGGCTTGTCCTTCGGCGGACAACGAGAACGACAAGTCTCGGCCTATGACTTCAGTGCTCGTATAGCCATACATCTTCTCGGCTGCTCGGTTCCAACTGGTGATCGCACCGTCTAGGCTCTTCCCGATAATGGCATCCTGCGAGAACTCCACGATGGATGCTAGCCTCTTTATCGTTTCCTCAGCGTTTTTGCGCTCCGAAACATCGCGCGCTGCTATCAACTCTGCTTCGATTCCGTGGAAATCTAGGTTATGACCGACAATCTCGACATCTATGATTGTGCCGTTCTTCTTCCGATGTCTCCATATGGTGGCTTCCTGAAGTCCTTGCGTCGGGATTGCGGTGGCTTCCAACAGGGCAGGGATGTCTTCCTCTGGCCTGATGTCCGCGATTGTCATCGTCAGAAATTCATGGCTTGAAAAACCATACTGTCGAGATGCGGCCTCATTCACGGCCAGAAACTTAAGAGTCTTGCGTTCAAAGACCCACATCGGAAGCGGATTGCTGTCAAATAGAAGCCGATACGCTATCTCTGACTGGCGCAACGCGGCTTGCGTTTCAGCTTCCTTCCTAAGAACGGCGAAGCCAATAAGGCCAGCCACCAGCATGGTGAACAGAATCGTGATGGTACGAGAGGCCCAGATTGTGATTTTGGGATGGATCGCCTGCTTGGCTGCTTCAAGACAAAACATGATGCAGCCAGTGGTCAATGCCACTCTTAGCACCCGGATATGGACGCTCCACGAACGCGGCGCGCACAGCGCCACGAGTCCGGCCCGCAAACCCCTGAGAACTTGAGACTGCCGGGACATCAGATCAGTAAGGCTCATTTTGGCTTCGGGGTTTCGGAGTGACGTTCGCGGGCTGGAGCCGGGCACGCCGATTCCCCACCGACGAACAGGTTGCAAGCAGACCACCGTTGCAAGTTCATGGAAAGACGATCACGTTGAGCGGAAGCTTGTCTGGACTATGGATAGATGTCCAGAATTTCGACAGAAGTGAAACTGTTGGACCAACGTTTTGGCTTTGAGAAAACCACCGCCCGCAGCAGGAAATTACTGAGTAAGAAGCGTGCTTCCAGTTCGCCCCTTCCGCTAATTCCAACCACGGAATCGTCGGGATACCATGATTACTGATGCCATCCCTTGGCTGGTGGGGTTGTTGGCAAGGTTTGCTTGATGTATTCGAACCAGTAATCTGTGCTGCTTGCCGAGACGTGTGATTGCTATTGGGTCAGGTTTTTCTAAAAGACGCATACTTCATTGTAAGCAGAATCTTGGGAGGGAGGTCGCACCGAAGGTCAGAGGGAAAGCCGAGAAGGTTACCCCTGTGGTAAACGACGCTCTGGCAGACGACGCCGATCTGACGGGGAAGTCGCTTGCGTGCTCTCCGGTGTCGGAAGGGGCAGTTCCAATGGACTCTTGAGGTCCGGACGAGACGGTAAGGGAATTCTATCCGCCTTTCTTGCAAAGGCGCGGGTAACAGCATCGAAGAAGTCTTCCATCAACATAGCAACACCAACACCCACAACGCTCCCACATTGACTTCCACAAGCCAAAATGCTGCGTTGTGGAAATCGCAATATAAGGATTACGCCGGGCCTCTTTTTTTGTGAGATTCGTACCTCAGGCCGATTTTCGTCGTTCCACAGGCGCAATCATCCTAAACTTACCGTCTTTGATCCTGACCTCATCCCGCTTCAGCATCTCGTAGAGGGCAGCGCGAACGTCGGTGGCAGTGACTCCGCGTTCAACGGTCCGAAGGTAAACCTCGGAGAAGTGGCTGTCGGGCTGCTTCCGAATATCTTCACGGACTTGATTCATAACATCTTTCATATCCATTGCGACATAACCCCTCTCTTTTACAGACATAAAGCAACTTGGTAGTACGATGCGTTGGCTCGGAACTGTTGGTGGATGAACTTAATTCGTGACACTCTTTGTGTGTTCCGTGCAGCCCGTCGCGTGCCATCCGTGTCGCTCCGGTCTGCTACGAGACGAAGTGCTGATCAACCTTTCAACCAATCTAGCTGTCGAAATCCTGCTCGTTCTGCCAATCTAGGTAGGCGCTGGCAGTCCGTATGGCGTCCTCTAGACTTCTTTCCGTTTGCTGGTAGACCTCGTGTCCCTGCCGAAATACAAGCACTTGGTACTCTGATCGGTTGGGCGTGTCGATCACGGGCATGACCGCCGTGACATAGTGCCCCGATCTGCAACTGGCTTGAAGAGTCATCATGTCCGCGCTCCAACATTCCCGGTTAAAGCTAGAAACGCGGCGCAGAGCCGGATCTGGGAGGGATCAAGGACTTGGAGGCTCTGCGCCACGCACAGTACAAAACACTGTACGGTAACGCACATTGCTGAACCTGTCTGTCGGGCGATTCCTTGACAAGTGTCGGCAAATTCTTCGATAGACATGCTCGATAGGAAACTGCACCGTCTGGCGGAAGAGAACATCCGGTTCACCAGGTGATGCGCCATCTGCGGAAAGCCATTCTTCAGAACTTCAAACCTCATCCTTACACCCAACAAGATACCTAGGGGGGCGCTTCTAGCTCTCGTGGCTGAGATAATTGGGGCCGCCCGCCCGCATTCGGATCGACGGCCTTTGCATTTCTATCTTGGAGACTCTCATGGAACCCAAGCCCCTAGTTCCCGCAGCGCAATATGTGCGCATGTCCACAGAGGACCAGCAGTATTCCATTGCCAATTAGGAGGCTGCGATCCGGACATACGCAATGAGCCACGGCTATGCCGTGGTGATGGTGTCTCCAGACGGACGGAGAAGGCTTGTTTTGAAAGACGGCGAGCGAAAGGCAATTCACACGGATCGAACTATTCTGGTGCCCGGCCCCAAGAAAGAGGTCGCTTGCATCCGCGCAATATTCGGACTGGCGGATGGATGACGATCTACCTTTTGCTCCAGTTGTTCAGTCTGTCGATCTAATCTGTCGGCTTTGGTGCGTTTCTTTGCCATACCGGAAGTTTGGCACAAACCCGATATCAAAGCGAAGGTCCCTTCACAGCTATCACGGTTCGCAGATCAGAGCATTCGCCGGGTTGGGATGTAGCTTTGGGGACTTTTGATCTTCTTTTGCGTTCAAGTTTTGTGCGGCGGTGTGTCAAACTGAATCTCGATTTGATGACAACTTCTTTTTCAAACGACGAAACGGGTTCGGGGAATCGGATATCACCCCGGCATACGTTCGAGACGAGGATTCGGATACGTCTCCAACGGGACAGCCAGACGCTTACCCTACAGGGCTGGGTGCGCAATCTCAGCGAAAGCGGTCTGCGGGCCTTCGTGGCTGAGGCTCTGACACTGGGCGAGTCGGTAATGCTCGAAATCCCCCCGCCGGACTCCGACAAACAAGTGATCCCGGCGAAAGTTGTTCGTGCATTGGGAACAGAGTACGGTTTTCAGTTCACGGCGTTGAGCGCTGAGCAGCGGACGCGGATTCGGGCGACGCTGAAAGGACAACAGGCGATTCCTTACCGCGGCACGGGACGATGAGGCGAGAGCACCTCCAAAGTGACGTTTCAGGAGTCCCGACGAAGTGCTCGTGTCCCTCTGAAGGTGGTTCTCACGGTTGTACGTGTGCTCGAAGTTACGGTTTCGCCCGGTACAACGGTGCCGATGCATCACCACCGTTGGCCGAGTCTCCTTCTCAGCTGGGACACTGGGGGCAAGACTCCACATAGTCATTACCGTCGCCAGGATGGGAGCGTTCGCGACATTCCGAGTACGAACGAGGCAATTCATCCCAGTACATGGAGCGTGGAGTGGATGAAGCCCGAACCCATGCACGCCGTTGAAATCCTGGAGGCACCGGATTCCAATGGGCCGCCCGACCTTCGCATTGAAATCAAATGTCGCCCCTAAGGACCAGGTAATCACGGAGGCACCGATGCAATCCATGGCGAGCGATCAAAGCTGGTTCCCGTGGCGAATACAGAGCAGAAACATTTCTGCGCGTTCGCGCAATTATCCCCCTTGTACTTGCAGGCCCGCTACCCGAAGTCAATTGCGGAGGTTCTGTGCGGGTTTCCCCGTCCATAAACCGCTTGACATGTACTGTATGACCGTACATACTAGAACAAGTGTTTCTCTCTTCCACATCACGCGCGTGGTGCGAAACCGCAGGCAGTGCCCATAGTGGCTGTATCCTGACCGCAGGGATCGCCAACTGCATTCAGCTTGAGGGCTGGATGCTCGCCGCGGAACAATTAGGAGGAACACTTTATGATCGCCCATTTTCGCCACAAAGGGCTAAGGCAGCTCCATGAGGACGGGAGTGCCAAGGGCGTGCCGTCCGCGATGGCCGACAAGTTGCGCAAGCTTCTGTTTGCCCTCGAAACCGCCGAGGCGCTGGAGCAGCTCGGACGGTTTCCCGGCTGGAAGCTGCATCCTCTCAAAGGCGACCGGAAAGGATGGTGGAGCTTGACGGTCACGGGAAACTGGCGGTTGATATTCCGCTACGACGAACCGAACAACACAGCTAGCGATATTGATCTGATCGACTACCACTAGGAGGCCGAAATGCCGATGAAGAAACCGCCCCATCCGGGCGACCTGATTAAAACCGAAGTCATCGAAGCCCTAGGCCTCAGCGTGTCGAAGGCAGCGGGAATTTTGCAAGTGCGCCGCGCCACGCTCTCCGACCTGCTGCACGGCAAGGCCGCGCTGACGCCGGAGATGGCCCTGCGCATCGAAAAGGCGTTCGGCCCGGACATGGATCACCTTCTCCGGATGCAGCTCGCCTATGACGTGACGAAAACGCGAGAGCACGCACGGGGCATCTCAATCAAACGGTATGCCCCGGCCTGAATCATCGCGCCACACAAACGGCTCTCCGCGACCAAACTTGGAACCGTTCTTGGAACCGTTTATCGCCGAAAGCACTCCAAAGACGCCGAAGTGCTCCGTCTAAGTCATTGAGAGTACGTGTACTCCAGCATATGCTCCCCGGCTGTTAACCGGAGGGTTGTAGGTTCGAGTCCTACCTGAGGAGCCATTTTTTTGCCCCTGCGTTTCCCAATGGGCTCGCGAAATCGCGCCCCAGAGCCTATCAGCAATTGGTGAACTCATCGGACCTTTGGGACTCCATTCATCTGCTGCGGCTCATCGTGTTTTCAACACCTATCGCTGAACAGTAAGCAACGAGGAAGAACTGTTTCCTTCTACTGGAAGCTTTGCGTACTCTGCTTTAGCTCGCCCAGCCAAACGTTTCACCAAACGAGGCGTATTGCTAGAATGTGGTTCGGGGGTACACTCGCGAAATGATGAAAAGGCTCCGATTCCTGGTATCTCTTCACACCCGCGAGAACGATTTCCAAGCGGCCCAAGCCCAATCCGCGGAAGATACCGCGCGCAAGCTGGGGAGCGACGCTGAGATCGTGTTTGCCGATAACGACGCGGTGAATCAGAGCACGCAACTTCTAAAGGCAATCCAAAGCCGGGTTGAGTCCCGACCCGATGCGATTGTGGTGGAACCGGTTGGGGCCACAGCCCTGCCTCAGGTGGCCCGGGCCGCCAGCGCCGCCGGAATCGGCTGGGCGGTCCTGAACCGGAGGCCGGATTACTTGTCGGATCTCCGCATGGCGGCAACCGCACCCATCTTTGCTGTCAGTTCCGATCACTTCGAGATTGGACGCATTCAAGGAAGACAATTCGCAGCCTTGCTGCCCGAAGGCGGTTCTGTTCTGTACATTGAAGGACCTTCGCAGAGTTCCTCGGCCCAAGAACGTACGTCCGGGATGATGGAGACGAAACCGTCGAACATTCAAGTGAGGACGCTGAAGGCACGGTGGACAGCGGAAAGTGCCGGGTCGGCGGTGCGGTCCTGGCTGAAACTGACCACTTCACAAAGCGCGTCAATCAACCTGGTCAGCGCGCAGGATGATTCGATGGCGATGGGCGCTCGCAAAGCTTTTCAGGAAATCCCCAACGAAGCAGAGCGTTCGCGATGGCTGAGCTTACCATTTACCGGATGTGATGGTCAGCCGGCGACGGGCCAAGCCTGGGCACGCGAAAAACGGCTCACAGCGACGATTTACATTCCACCACTTACGGGACCGGCGATGGAGATTCTCGCAAAAGCCATTCAGGAGGGAACCCAACCGCCTGAACATTCCTTGACCAAGTCCTTCTCGATTCCTCCCCTCGAATCACTGGTTCCGCGAAGCGCTTTCGCACGTGGCTAGTGACCATTCGCAGAGATCTCGAGATTCTTCACTCCATAGGAGAGATTCATCGTGCACATGGAGGCGCCCTGCCATCGCGCGAGGGAGCACTCGAAGATCCCACTCTGCGGGCAAAAGGAAAAGCTACATCGCAAGGAGAAGATTCAGATTGCAACCGCGGTGGCGCATATGGTGAAAGAAGCGCAAGTGGTGATTCTCGACTCCGGAACAACCACCACCGCCGCAATCGCGAGAGCGCTCCGCCATCATGAGAATCTGACGATTCGTCACCAACGCAGTGAATTTCGCGGCGGAACTGACCTACAGGTCTGGCCCTGAACGGATCGCAAAACGGCCATGTCAGCCGCGTCCCAGCGCCCGCTCCAGTTGCCTGATCCGTTTCTCCTGCTCGGCATCGGGCCGCGGCTGCCCTTCGCTGCTGCCGTCCGCGTAGAGACTCCCCCATCCGCATGTCGCTGAAATGGCACAAGGCGCACCAGCACCCGTCATTTCGGTTTCAGGATTGGTCAATATTGGACAGACTGATCTGTTTCGCACCGGGTATTGTTCGGCTAGGTCGAGCTTTCAATGAACGAAGGTGCCCGCTGCCTACTACCTCAGAAGAACATCAGGATAGTCGCCGCCGAAACGGCAGCGCATTCGATTGAATGTAAACGTTCGAATCGTTTCCTGCCGACCAGTTTGCAGAAGTGGCAAAAGGGCTGTACCAACGAGCGTTAGCTTTTGGAGGAAACCCACATGAAGCCGTTAATCACTGGAATGTTGTTACTTCTTTTCGGGATCACTGTTCCTGCCTTCGCGCAGGAAGAGCGCCACGAAGAGAGCGCTAAGCCAGCACAGCATGAGGAACAGGCTAAGCCTGCTGCAAAGCAGGAACAAGCCAAACCACAGAAACAGGAACAGCAAACAAAATCTGCAAAGCAGCAGCAGGCGAAACCGGAGAAGCAGCAACAGCAAGCTAAGCCACAGAAGCAAGAGCAACAGGCGAAGCACCAAGAGCAGAACCAGCAGAAACAGGCACAGCAACAATCCAAGGGCCAGCAACAGCAAGAAAAGAAACAACAGCAACAGCAAACCAGGACTCAGCAGAACCAGCAGCACCAACAACAGCAGGCCGCTGGCCATGCGCAACAATCACAAGCCCAGTACGCGCGAAATGGTCAGAAAGATAGGTACGGACACGAATACAACGAAAGTCATTTTGGCCGTAACCATCATTCCCGCTTTGAGGCAAATGGCGGGCGCGAATACAACGGACGCCGAGAGTACTCTTACGGCGGCTATTGGTTCTATGCAGGAGCATATCCGGCGTGGTTTTACCAGCAGGACGTGTACTTCATTATGGGAGCGGATGGGCTGTGGTATGCGGTTTCATACGATGACCCTTCTCTAACCTTCCAAGTCGACATAGAGTAGCGGGATAAGTGCCCAGGTGACGGAGCCGGACCTAGAGCAGGGAACGAGGGCAGGGGATAATTTCAGGGAATGACCGCAAAACTGTCTACTTTGGGACAGTTTTCGGCCTCGTTATCACCTGTCATTTTCTGTCAACCAGCGTCGCCAAAGCTGAAGTCTGTCCGCTACCTCAAGTTCCTGTGCCCATTGCTCACTAAGATGGTTTCCATACTTTCACGCACAAACGAAGGCTGTAATCGCGGCGGCTATAAGGAGAATACCAGTGAATAAGGATCAAGTGTCCGGCAAGGTTGAGCAGGCTGTAGGAAAGGTTAAGCAAAGTGTTGGAGAAGCTCTCGGCAACGAAAAACTAGCCAATCGGGGAGTGGTGGATCAAGCCAAAGGTGCGGCGAAGGAGACTTGGGGCAACACTAAGAACGCTGCCCGAGAGGTGCAACAGTCACACAAGAACGCCGCCACCGACAAGGCGCGCGAGCGGCGTAGCAAGATCAGTCAGTCAGTGCAAAATGCCAAGGAGAAAACCAACGAGAAGATCGACGAATTCAAGGGGCGCCATTCAGCGTGAGAAGCAGGACCACTCACCCGCGGAGCTGTCGGAGGAACTGCTCGCTCAGATGCGTGACTAGCAACCTGCCTTGGTTACCCGGCAAGACGATATCACCGTGATCGTGATTGACGTGGCCTAGCTGCCGAAGACCCGCCCAGACATTTTGGCACGGTGATCGACCTGTGCATGGGGTCAGGGCTCCGGTGCGGGCCCCTGCCCGGAGCGCGATGGGGAAATGCCCATTAGCGTGATCAGACCGTCGGCGAGCAGTTCCCGCCAGCTCAGATAGTCGTGGCCCCCCGCGAATTCGTGGAAGTGGACCTCGTAGCCCTTGGCCAGCAATACATCGCGCAGCGTCCGGCTGGTAACCAATATGGACCTGCCGTCCCCGGAAACGTCGAACTCCTCGCTGCCTGCGTCCAGATAGAAGCGAAGCGGGAGCTTGGGGCTGGCGATGAACTGCCTCGCAACCCAGTTCGGCTCTGCATTTGTACCCGAATTCGGGGTTTGGTCACTTTCCGGTGGCAACCAGTGGAACGCTCCCGATTGCGAGAGTATGTTTCCGAACGTTTCGGGGTGCCAAAGGCCGGCACAGGCAGCGGCTAAGCCTCCTGCGCTGGAACCTCCTACCACGATCTGGCGCGGATCGGCGGTGAAATTGTACAAACCATGGGCCCAAGGGAGAAGTTCCGAACTGAGAAAATCGGAGAAAGCCGGATTGCAGGGAAGCTCGCGATCGCGCTTCCCTGGAACATTCCCCACGAGAAGCGCGACCATCGGTGGAATGCTTTTTGCCGAAATCAGGTTGTTAAGGATGGTTGGTGTGGGCACGAGAACAATCTGATTCGGGTCTCCCAGATAATCAATCTCGTCGAAGAGAAGGAGAAGCGGGTAGGGTTTGACATCGCGCGAGTATCCGGGAGGAAGATAAACCGCAATCTCACGTTCGTTCTTGAGCAGCACGCTTTTGAATCGGCGCTTTTCCACCTGGCCGGCAGGAATGCCCGGCTCTTCTGCGAGCCACGGCTGCGGTGACGCATCCGGCATTTCGACCATGGATCTTTCATGCCGAGGGGAATCGATGTTCTGCGCATCAACCCCCCAGCGTTTCGGGTTCAGCGGATCCGGCCTCGCAGCGGCCGCGATCATGGCGATGGCATCATTGTCCATTCCCTGTGACACCGGCCGGATTCGGGGGACGTTGGGAGCAAGGGAGTATTCAAATCGCGTTTTCCTGTCAGTCGCGACCGTCTTGTACCAAACGTCGGTGTCTCCAAGACGATCCATGAAATAGTCGTCGGGTGCGCCACCAGCATAAGGCAGCCGAGCCACGAATACGTTGTGCGTATCCGGCGTCCCTTTCCAGAGGAACGTCACCAGCAGGTTCTTGTCATCGCCGGGCAGTTGCTCGATGATGGGCGCGCCTTGTTTCTCGACTTCCTTCCAAAAGGAGTCAGCGCTTCCCGGCTCTCCGGCCTCGACCGCCGCTTTTAAGGCATTGATCCGAGGACTCGCATATAGCGGTCTTAGGGGCGCCAGCCGTGCCTGCAAGCTGACGATCTTCTCGAGTGTGATTGCGTAGGACCCGGCAATCGCGTTATCAGTGGCCGCAACTTCAAGCCGGTACTTGCCGTCGCGATCCACGATGAAGTCGAACTTGTCCTCGCCCGGCCCGAGCTTGGCCCCGCGAAGTTTGTTGCCGGATGGATCGTAGGTTATAAGCGTGAGTTCTTTCCCACGAGGATCAAACTTGATTTGGGCATAATCCTCTGCGGTGAGTACGAGTTCGTAGGACTGCGGTTTGCCAGCGCTTACGATTCCCTCTCTAGTCTTTGCCAAGACCAGTTCAGCGTCGCTCGCAAACGAAGGAATGCTGATCGATAAGAAAACTACTGACGCTATTCGCACAAGCTGCTTCGCAAGCAAGGCGTGCTCCTTCCGGCACGAAATATCTGCTGGAGGCGGTTATAGCAGGTCCGATCAGATCAGGCAGGGCAGATTCTTCTCCCCCCGACACCCACAAACTGAACCTCCACCAAGTCGGTCAACACACCCAGAGCCGTCCCCGCCACAATCACGCCTACCGCTGCTCTCCATGGAACACGAAGAAGAACACCATTACGGTGAAGCATCCAAACGCATAGATGAACGACGGGAACAGCACCACTGGAGCCTCCACGCCGCGGAGAACATTAAGAATGTTCGAGACGAAATTCCACACCAAAAGAACCGTCATCAAAATCGTCCCGACCAGAGCTAGCAGCGCCACATTTTTGAGGGTCATGGTCGGAGTATGAACGCTGCGGGTGTCGGGCGCAACCCAAACGGCTTTCCACAACGCACGATGATCGCTCCCCAACTATGGTCTAGGCTGCTGCGTAAGGTCACTCATGCCTGTGATCTAACTACGGCGGTCGCGTGACCGAGCGCACGGCGGTCTGGCAACGAACTGCTGTATCTAATGGAGCACAGTTTATGAATGCCTTCAAAGATGCTGGGCATCTATTTCGGCTGGCCGCTGTTTTCGTCGCTGGTGGCATGGCATTTGTGGGAGTGCGCGCGTTTCTGGTGCCGAAAAGTTTTGGACAGTACGGACACTACCGCGGAAACGCCATGGCCGAGATCGCCGCTCGCCCCGTGAACTTCGCCGGCCATCAGGCCTGCGAAGACTGCCATGCGGACGTCCTGGAAAAGAAGAAGAGCGGCAAGCATGTGCACGTCAACTGCGAGGCGTGCCATGGCCCACTGGCCAAACATGCCGACGACCCCGGCTCGATACAGCCTGCCAAACTTGACACGGCTGTACTGTGCGTCCGTTGTCACGAGGCCAACATCGCCAAACCGAAAACATTCCCGCAAGTCGTTTCCGCCGACCACTCCTCCGGGTTGCCTTGCGATACCTGCCACCAGCCGCACAGCCCTGCCATCACTGCCGAAGAGACGACCGGAGGAAAGAAATGAACATTACCCGGCGCCACATGTTGGTTCTGTTGCCGGCAGCGGCGATCGCATGGAAACACGTTCTTGCTGGAACGCCCGAAGCTTCTCCAAACTACACCATGTCCGAGCACTGGTGGGGCATGCTGATCGACCTCCCCAACTGCATCGGGTGCGGAAACTGTGTGCGGGCGTGCCAGACCGAGAACGAGGTGCCCGACGGATACTTCCGCACCTGGGTGGAACGCTACCATGTGACGGACTACGACATTGAAAATCCCCACGTGGACTCGCCCGATGGCGGCAAGAAGGGATTTCCGCCGGCCAAGGAAGCGGGAGGAAAGAACTTTTTTGTACCCAAGCTGTGCAACCACTGCGCGGATTCACCGTGCACTCAGGTTTGTCCGGTGGGTGCGACCTTTATAAGCCCAGATGGCGTCGTTCTAGTGGACAAGACGTATTGCCTCGGCTGCCGTTACTGCGTTCAGGCCTGCCCCTACGGTTGCCGCTTCATCCATCCGAAGACCCTGACCGCCGAGAAATGCACTCTCTGCTATCACCGGATCACGAAAGGCCTGACCACCGCTTGTTGCGAAGCATGCCCGACCGGTGCGCGCCAGTTGGCGGATTTGAAAAACCCCAACGATCCGATTCATGAATTCCTGAAGACCCACAATGTTCAGATCCTGAAACCCTACATGGCGACCCATTCCAAGGTGCTTTACAACGACCTAGATGGTTCCGTGCGATAAGGTTCTGTGCAATAAGGAGACTGCGATCGTTATGCCTGGCGTTGAAGGCTTCATGTATCCGAACGAAGTGGAGCTCCAGTGGAGCGTGCTGATCGTGCTCTATCCGTTTCTGACGGGGTTGGTGGCCGGGGCCTTTATTCTGGCTTCGCTGGAGCGTGTTTTTCAAGTGCAGGCGGTAAAACCCACGTACCGGCTGGCGTTGCTGACGGCCCTGGCTTTCCTGCTGGTGGCGCCGCTGCCGCTGCAACTGCACCTTGGACATCCGGAACGCTCGTACGAGATGTACCTGACGCCGCACCGGACGTCCGCGATGGCCATGTTCGGGTTTGTGTATCTGTGGTATTTGATGGCTGTCCTTTTGCTCGAAATCTGGCTCGACTACCGGCGCGACATTGTGGTGCTCTCGCAATCGACCACCGGCTGGAAGCGCCTGATCTATCGCGTGATGACCCTGGGCTCAAGCAATATCGATGAGCACGCGCTGGCGATCGATGAGCGAGTGGGCTGGCTGGTTACTCTCATCGGCATCCCTTCCGCTTTCTTGCTTCACGGATACGTCGGCTTCATCTTCGGCTCGGTCAAGGCGAACCCGTGGTGGTCGTCCCCGCTCATGCCGGTGGTGTTTATCTTCTCCGCCATGGTGTCGGGCATCGCGCTGGTGATGCTGATTTACATGCTGGTGACGTGGTCCCGCAAAGAGGCCATCGATATGCACTGCGTTGACACGGTGGCCAGCTACCTCTTCTACACCTTCATCATCGATTTCAGCCTGGAAATGCTCGACCTGATTCACCGCATCTACGAGTCCGATGAAAGCTTCCGCAGCCTCGATTTCATGGTCCATACCAAGCTATACATGTCGCATATCGTGGTCCAGATCATGCTGGGCACAGTTGCCCCCATTTTGCTTCTCGCCTTGACTCAGGTCTTGAAGCTCAGCGAAATGGCCCGCAAACGTATTTACGTCCTGGCCGGATGCCTTACCCTGATCGGTATTTTTGCCATGCGCTGGAACGTCGTGATCGGGGGTCAGTTGTTTTCCAAGAGTTTCCTGGGATACACGACTTACAAGATGGGCCTGATCACGCGCGAAGGCTTGCTCGTGGCCATTGTGTTGATGGTTCTGCCCTTGGTCATTTTGTGGGTGCTGGTGAAGCTCCTGCCTCCATGGCCGGAGAAGAGTTCGGGATCGCTTCCCGACGCCGCGCCCGCGCACTGACTTACGCCTTCTGTCCTGATGCGGTGAGATCGCATTGACGGGCCGACCGTAGAGACATGCTCAGCGAGTGCTGACGCTGTTATCAACGGTTGCGACAAGAAAGTTTGACTTGACACCGTGCGAGCGACAGGCGAGAATTCCGGCCGTAGTAAAGGGTGGTACGCATTTCATATGAAGTCTTTTGCACTCCCAATCCGTTGCCTCCCTCAGTTGCGCTATTTAACGATTCCGCGTCCGATCGACTAGTCAGACCCTGCGCAACCAGCGGCATGTGCGGGGCAAGCCGTGTAGCTCTTATCCATCAACCGGGTGTGCAGGAGCAGTATGCTGTCCCACAGCCAAAACCTAAAAAGGGGTCCATCCCGTGAAAAAACAACTTACTCCACGCGTTTCGGTTGGTGTCCTCGTCGTGTTTTCCCTGGCTGTCGGCTTGTTGTCGACGGCTCAGTTAGCGCCATCGCGGATCACGCAGAAGATTGACAATGCCTCGCGGACGACGATTGGCGGAAGCACGCATCCCGCAACGAAGACCGCGAAAGACCTCGGCGCCGTCGATCGCAACCGACTCCTGGAAAGAATGCTGCTGGTGTTAAAGCCAAGCAGCAACCAACAGTCGGCCCTCAATAGTCTGCTGGATAGTCAACAGGACAAGACTTCGCCGAATTACCACAAGTGGCTTGCGCCGGAGCAATTCGCGCAGCAATTCGGCTTATCTGATGAAGACGTTCAGAAAATTACAGGATGGTTGCAGCAGCACGGCCTGAGCGTTGCGAGAGTGGCCCGCGGGAAACAGTGGATCGAGTTCTCGGGAACGGCCCTGCAGGTAGAAAACACTTTTCAGACTTCGATGCACAGCTATTCGCGCGACGGAGAAAGTCACATCGCGAATGCGAAAGACATCTCTCTGCCGCAGGCGCTAACGCCGGTGGTAAGTGGCGTGCTTTCCTTGCATAACTTCCTTAAGAAGCCGATGCATTCGAAGGTTACACAGATGAAGAGAGACGTGGGCGGGAAACTGAAGCGGATCAATCCAGATCTGACCATCTACGATCCCAACAGTGGGAATGTTTATTACTTTGTAGCGCCGGGTGACTTTCAGACCATTTACAACGTACGCCCTCTGCTCAGTTCCGGCATTGATGGCAGCGGCGCCTCCATCGCCATCGTAGGCCGCAGCGATATCTGGTTTTCCGACGTGCAAGCGTTCCGCCACATTTTCGGCTTGCCAGAGAATGACCCTAACAGCCCGTGGCAGAACTACTGAAAAATCGCGAGCGGTGACGAGGTGTGCGGCAAGGCCACGATGGTTCTCTTTGCGGGCCGGCGGCGAGAGAGCGCAGCCGGATCTGCGAAACAGCCG
>Ga0182027_10006006_pt1 | contig 18310 bp, 12 predicted proteins | sample 712E1DmetaG_FD_121300 | JGI IMG/M metagenome (GOLD analysis project Ga0182027, IMG submission 121300) | Permafrost microbial communities from Stordalen Mire, Sweden - 712E1D metaG (Illumina Assembly) | ecosystem: Environmental > Terrestrial > Soil > Wetlands > Permafrost | place: Sweden... | reverse complement strand
CCGTGGAAAGTTTATGGCGAAGGCCCGTCGGTCACCAACCAGGCGCCGCGCGGACAGTTCGGCGGCGCGCGCGATGTGCGGCCTTACACCGCCGAAGACCTGCGTTTCACGATGAGGGGCGACACGCTTTACGCCTTCCTCATGGTCTGGCCCGAATCGCTCAGCACGGTGGTCAAAAGCCTCGCGACCCACTCGCCGCACCTTGGCGGACGCAAAGTCGCCCATGTCTCGCTGCTTGGTCACGCGGGCAAGCTTGCGTGGACGCAGGACGAGCAGGGCCTCAGCGTCAAGCTGCCCGCCACGCCGCCGTGCGCGAGCGCCGTCACGCTGAAAATCAAGGGCGTTTTACCCGCGTAAATTACACCAGACACGCGCTTCCGAATTTAATGATAAACATCTAAAATGTTGACATGAAACTTGCATCCGCACTCAAATCAAAATTCATTCTGCTTGGATTGCTCGGAGGATTATTCGCGGCGCACGCGGAGGATCCGGCCTATTGGGCTTGGTCGCCAACGCCGCCCATGGGCTGGAACTCCTGGGACTGCTATGGCGCGGGCGTTTGGGAATCCAACGTGATGGCCAACGCCGAGTACATGGACAAGAACCTCAAGTCGCATGGCTGGAACCTGGTCACGATTGACATTCAATGGTATGAGCCGCTGGCGCATACCGGCAACTATCGTCGTGGGGCCATCCTGGAAACGGACACCAATGGCCGGTTGCTGCCCGCGCCCAACCGCTTCCCGATGACCGCCGCCACCCGCTCGTTCAAGCCGCTGGCCGATTATTTGCACGCCAAAGGTTTGAAGTTCGGGCTGCACATCATGCGCGGCATCCCGAAGCAGGCAGTGGACCGTGATAACGTGGAAATCCTCGGCACGCCCTACCACGCCGCCGACATTGTGGACAAGCAGAACTCCTGTTTCTGGAACGGCGACATGTACGGCGTGGACATGACAAAGCCGGGGGCGCAGGAATATTACGACTCAGTCTATAAACTCATGGCGTCCTGGAACCTGGATTTCGTGAAGGTGGATGACCTCGCCGGGAAAAAGCCCGAGATCGAAGCGATCCGCAAGGCGATAGACAAATGCGGCCGGCCGATCGTGCTCTCGGTTTCGATGGGGTCGGGACCGAACCAGGGCGAGCATCTTCGGACTAACGCAAATATGTGGCGGGTCAGCTTCGACTTATGGGACCGGTGGGACGCGTTGTACAACCAATTCAAGAACCTCAACGACCACCAGCCGTTCCAAGCACCGGGACACTGGCCGGATGCGGACATGATTCCCGTGGGCCATCTGGAAACATGGAAGACCAATCCTCCCCATGTATCGCTATTCAACCAGGATGAGCACTTCACACTCATGACCCTCTGGTCCATTGCGCGCTCACCGCTCATCCTGGGCGCCGAGTTGCCGGACAACGATCCATTCACGCTCTGGCTTCTGACCAACGACGAGGTCATTGCGGTCAACCAGAACTCCACGAACAACAAGCAACTCTTCAACACCAATAACCAAGTCGTGTGGGTTGCGGACGTGCCGGGATCCAAAGACAAGTACGTTGCGCTCTTCAACACCTCGCCCGCTCCCGTCGGTGGGGGCCGTCGCGGTGGATTCGGCGGAGGCCGTGGAGGGCGTGGAGGCCGCGGAGGCACAAACGCGCCGTCGAACGTGATTGCGCCGTCGAACACACCGGCGATGCCGCCGCCAGGTGCTTTTGCCGCTGCGCCGGCAACGAATGCCGCGGCTGCGCTATTGCCCGTCAGTGCGCTTCAACCCGCCAGCATTTCGGTGCCGCTGGCGGACATCGGCCTCAGCGGTTCCTGCAAAGTGCGCGATCTCTGGACGCACAGAGAGCTTGGCACTGTCACAAACATGGTTTCAGCGACGGTCAACTCCCACGGAGCTGCCCTGCTCAGAGTCCAACCGGAGAAATAGACGCTCGGAATCTCTAACCAGACACCCTGCTATTTGCCTGTCAACCACCATATTCCAATGAAAAACACTCTATGGCTCGCCCTTATGCTATTACTGGCCGGTTCTCGATCGTGGGCGCAAACCAACGCGCCTGCGGACGACTCCAAGCCAGCCAGTTCAAACGTGCCGGGCCAGCAATATCCCCGGATAGACTCCGAACTGCGCGCAACGTTCCGCATCAAAGCCCCCGAGGCCCAGAAGGTTCAGGTCAGCGTCGGCGCAACCTACAACCTGACCAAAGGCGAGGACGGATTCTGGACTGTCACCACCAAGCCTTTGGTCGTTGGGTTTCACTATTATTGGATCGTGATTGACGGCGTGACGGTTAATGATCCGGCCAGTGAAACTTTCTTCGGCGTCAGCAAGGTGAGCAGTGGCATTGAAGTACCGTCGCCGGGCGAGGACTTTTACGCCGTGAAAGCGGTTCCGCACGGCGAGGTGCGCGCGCGGTGGTATTTCTCAAAAACCGCCAATGCAACGCGGCACTGCTTTGTTTATACGCCGCCGGATTATGACAGGAAACCCAGGCTCCGGTATCCGGTGCTGTATCTACAGCATGGCATGGGCGAAGATGTGCGCGGCTGGTCCACGCAGGGGCGGGCAAATATAATCCTCGACAACTTGATCGCCGCCGGCAAAGCCAAACCCATTATTATTGTCATGGAAGATGGCGGCATCGCGGCGGGCATGGGGGGTCGCGGCAGTCGCGGCGGCGGGGCCGCGCCAGGCGGCGCGCCGGCCGCCGGCTTTCCCCAGATTCTGATCAACGACACCATCCCGATGATTGATGCCACCTATCGGACGATTTCCGACCGCGAACATCGCGCCTTGGCGGGGCTTTCCATGGGGGGAACCCAAACTTATCAGATCACGCAGGCCAATCTCGACCAGTTTGCGTGGATCGGAACCTTCAGCGCCCCGTTCGGTTTTCCAGACCTCAAGACCGGCTACAACGGATTGCTTGCCGACCCGAAAGCGTTTGCCAAGCAAGTCAAACTTCTTTTCGTCAGCATGGGCACCGAAGAAGCCGGCCGGATGGGAGGAAGCAAGACCTTCCACGAAGCGCTGGAGAAAGCCGGCGTCAAACACGTCTATTACGAATCGCCCGGCACCGCCCATGAATGGCAGACGTGGCGCCGCAGCCTTCATGAAATGGCCCCGCTCCTTTTCCAGAATTGAACCATCATATTTCCATGATACCCTTTGCAATATCAACCCTCATTCCCAAATCCATGAAAACGAAACTGCTCATCCTCGCACTGACACCGGTGCTCGCGGCTCAACTCTGCCTGGCGCAGGCAATTCCATCCGGCGATGACGCCAAGCCGGCCACCTCCAATGTGCCAGGCCAGGAGTATCCGAAAATCCATTCTGATTTGCGGGTGGATTTCCGCCTGAAAGCGCCCGAGGCGAAGAAGGTGCAACTTCAACTGGATAAACGCTACGACCTGGAGCGCGGCAGCAACGGCGTCTGGACCGTCACCACAACGCCGCTGGTGCCTGGCTTTCATTACTACTGGTTCGTCCTGGACGGCGTGAATGTTTCCGATCCGGCCAGCGAAACTTTCTACGGTGTCAGCCGCCAGTATAGCGGCCTTGAAGTGCTGTCGCCGGGCGAGGATTTTTACGACGCCAAAAACGTGCCGCACGGTGAAATCCGCGAGCATTTGTATTTTTCCAAAACCACTGGCGCGTGGCGGCGCATCTTCGTCTATACGCCGCCGGATTACGACCAAAACCCGAAGACGCGCTATCCGGTTTTGTATCTGCAACACGGCGGCGGCGAGGACGAACGCGGCTGGGTGGTTCAGGGGCGCGTGAATTTGATCATGGATAATCTCATCGCGGAGAAAAAAGCGAAGCCCATGATCATCGTCATGGAAAAAGGTTATGCCACCCGGCCGGGCGAGCAGCCGCCGGCCTTTGGCGGCGGGCTGCGGCCACCCGGCGGCGGCACGAATCAGCCCCCCAGGTTCAACTTTGTCGGCACCTTGGATGATGTTTTCATCAAGGACTTGATCCCGATGATTGACTCGACCTATCGCACCAAGACCGGCCGTGAAAACCGAGCGATGGCGGGGCTTTCGATGGGCGGAATGCAGACCTTCGCCATCACGCTGAACCACCTTGACAAGTTTGCCTGGATTGGCGGCTTCAGCGGCGCGGGCGGCGGCTTCGGCGGCAGTTTCGATGTGAAGACCGCGAACAACGGCGTCTTCGCCGATGCGATGGCATTCAACAAAAAAGTTCGTCTCCTCTGGCTGGGCATCGGCACCGCCGAACCGGCCAACATGCATGCCAGCGTGGTGAATTATCACGACGCGCTGGTGAAGGGCGGCATCAAAACTGTGTTCTACGAATCGCCCGGCACCGCGCACGAGTGGCTGACGTGGCGCCGGGATTTGAAGGAATTCGCGCCGCTGCTTTTCAAGAATTGATTTCTGCGCGTGAAATAAACCGCTTAACTTTGTCAGCCGATGAATGCGCCGCGCAGAAACATCATACCTTCGTTGGGACCGATTCTGGCGGCCCATTTATTGGTCATGGCCGGAACGGTTTGGTCGGCGACTGTTGCGGACAATCCGGTCTGGCCGAGGCCAATAATCGTGCCAGTGCCGGAGATGACAGCAGGCGTGACACAGACGGTCGCCGTGCTGCGCGGGAACTGGAAAACAATTTCCAATCCCACTAACGATTTCTGGTCCGATTCCACAAACCTTTCAGCGTGGCGCGATTATTCCGTGGGCGGTCGTCGCGGGGGTTTGGGCGGGGGTGGTTTTGGCGGCGGCGGCAGCCAGTCGGCCTACCGAACGGTTCTGGACATTCCGGCGGATTACGCGGGACATCGCGTGATGCTGCGCTTCGACGGCGTTTCCAACGGCGCGAAAGTCTGGGTCAACGGCAAATTCGTCCGCGACCATTGGGGATCATTCATGCCGTTCACCTGCGACATCACGGATTATGTCGAGCCGGGCAAAACGGCAATTCTGGTTGTGGGCGTGGACGACCGCCGGACGGGACTGGCGCAATATGTCCGCGCCGGCGGACTCCAGCGCGACGTGAAACTTTTCGCCGAGCCGGTGGATTATCTTACACGCTTCCACATCACCACCGATTTTGACGCGCAGTATCGCAACGCGACGCTGAAGGTCTGGCTGCGCATGGATTTTCACGGCGGAGAAAACGGGCGTCTGAAGCTGTCGCTCAAAAACACGCAAGGTCAATCCGTGAAGTTGAAGCCCGAGGTTGTCAGGCTGTCGCGCGCGATGCCCGAAATCATTGCCGAGGTGCCGGTGGCCAAGCCGTTGAAATGGGACGCCGAGCATCCGGACCTTTACACGCTGGCGGTAAGCGTGGCCGGCGCGGACGGCGTGGCGTGGCAGACGCTTTCGCGCAAATTTGGCTTCATCAAAGTGGAGCGCGTCGGACGCCGGGTGCTTGTCAACGGACGCGAAGTAAAACTCCGCGGTTTATGGGGCGGCAACAGCGTTCAGGACATGGTGAACTGCAATATCAACCACACGCGCCAGAAATGGGCGACCGATGAGTTGCTCGACGATTGCGACCGGCTCGGCGTTTATGTCACGGACGAAAACCCGGTTGATTTTGCGAAAAATCCCGTCGCCAGCGACCCGCAGTTTTTGCCGCAATATCTGAGTTTCATGGCCGATCTGGTCGAGCGCGACCGCGATCACCCCTCGGTCATCATGTGGGGTCTGGACAATGAATCGGAATACGGCGCGAATGTGGAGCCCACGTTCAAGTACGTCCGTGCGGAAGATCCGCAGCGCACAACGATGTTCAGTTGGGCAAGCCACGTTCCGGTTGACCGGGAGCTGCCCTACGATGTCTATAGTTTTCATTATCCGCCGTTTGACGGCGACCTCGCGGCTTACGGCAATTCCGCGTTCAACCCGGCCTCGCGGGTGCTCAACCGCGAGTCGCCGCCGCAGATGCCGGTGATTGCCGACGAGTACGCGCACCTGCCAATCTATAATCCCGATGAATTGCGGCGCGATCCCAACGTGCATAATTTTTGGGGCGAGAGCCTCAAGTATTACTGGGAGAAAATGTTTGTGACTGACGGCTGCCTTGGCGGCGATATCTTCGGGCTGCCCGGCGGTCGCGGATCGCACCCGCCGGAATACTGGCTGATCAAGAAAGCGTACTCGCCCGTGCGCGTGGACAATCAGACGCTCGCCCATCCCGGCGCGGGAAAACCGTTAAACATTCCAGTTAAAAATTGGTTTGATCACACTGACTTGAATGAGTTGAAAATCCATTGGGCGGTTGGTAATAAATCGGGCGATGTCGCCGGTCCGAAAGTCGCGCCGCACGCGGAAGGGCGTTTGAAAATTCCCGCACACAACTGGCAGGATGGCGACATGATTGCCCTCACATTTAAGCGGGCCGACGGTTTGACGGTCGAGGCGAGTACTTTACCAATCGCGCCCAGGCTGCCGACGTTGCCCGCGCCGCAAGGCCCGGCGCCGCAAATCACCGAAGCCCCCAACGCGCTCACCGTGGCCGGCGCGAACTTCGCGCTGGTGTTCAGCCGTCAGACCGGGCTGATCACGAGTGGAGTTTTTCAAGGCGCTGTAATCATCAAGGCTGGGCCGTATCTCCACCTCGTCGCCACGGACAAAGGCCACTCGGCCATTGATCTGCCGTCGTGGTCGTTGAAGCAGATCACCACAGCGCGCGAGGACAAGGAAGCGGTCGTTCGCATCGCCGGCAACTACGGCCCGGCGGAAGTGAATTTCGAGTTGCACGTTGATGGCGCGGGTTTGATCACGACGAAATACCGGCTGGGCGCGTTTCCGTTCACGCCGCCGGTGGCGCATCCGCGTCCGTGGAACGATTCGCATTTCGGCGGTTTTTCGGAAGTTGGAATTTCATTCATTCTGACGAACACCGTGGATCGGCTCGCCTGGCAACGGAAGGGGCTTTGGTCGGTGTATCCTGACGATCATATCGGGCGCAACGTGGGATTGGCCCAGCGCACGCCAACACAAACGGAAAATCGTCCGTGGTCGCAAATGGAAGGCGGCGGCGGGCGCGGCGTTTTCGGCGGGCCGTCGGACGGCGGAACGGCGGCCAGCGGCGCAAATGATTTCCGCGCCATGAAGGAATACATCTATTCGGCGGCGGCATTGGTGGGCGGGACGGACTTGGGTTTGCAAGCTTTGTCTGATGCGCACGATGCGGTGCGGATGGAGGTTGTCTCCGGCGAAACCGGCGGCGTCAATATGTTCGTGAACAACGAGTGGAACTATCCCCAGCTCGGCAACAGTAATTTTATGAAGCCGCCGATTGCTGTCGGTGAAGGCTACGCCAACACCGTCCGGGTGCGTTTTGCCCGCAACCCGGCCGCTCCTTGATTTTTTCCACTCCTGAAACAATCCATCCAAAAAATGATCACAAAACGACCTGGTTTGATTCTTTCGATGTTTGTCAGTTTGCTCATGGCAACGGGCACGCCAGCCCAACCAGCGCCGGCGACAACGAACGCCGACGACGGGCCGCCAGGCCCGCGCGGCGGCGGGTTCCGGCGAATGGCCGAGGATTCCACGAACATCGTCAAGCTTGCCAATCTTCGCGCGCAAGATGTGTGCATCCTGCCGGACCCAGTTTCCAAGGCCTATTACATGGTCGCGTCCGGGTTCGGCGGCGTGCGTGCCTGGACCAGCACGAACCTGGCGGACTGGCAGGGGCCGAAGACCATTTTTCGAACGCCGACAAATATCTGGGGCGACATTCGCACCGCCGGTATCTGGGCGCCGGAGATGCACTACTACAAGGGTAAATACTACTTGTTCCTGACGTTCGACTCGCGGACGCAACTCCAGGAACAATGGCACGATTGGCGTCCGCGCGTCTTCCGTGGCTCGCAGATACTGTGGGGTGAGTCGCCGAACGGACCTTTCCAGACCTTCACCAATCATTCCACCACGCCGACAAACATGATGACCTTGGACGGCACATTCTGGGTGGAAGATGGCGTGCCTTACATGGTCTTTTGCAACGAATGGGTGCAAATCTCCGACGGCACGGTCGAATATATGCCGCTCAAGGATGACCTGTCGGAAGCAGCCGGCCCGCCGAAGCGGATGTTCCGCGCCAGTTCGGCCAAGTGGAGCGAGTTGGTCGAGGCGGGCGGACACGTCACGGACGGCCCGTATGTCTGGAAGGGAAAGACCGGCAAGCTCTATGTGATTTGGTCAAGTCGCGCCCACGACCAACGTTACCAGTGCGGTGTTGCCATTTCGAATTCTGGAAAACTGGCCGGCCCGTGGCGGCAAGAAGACACACCCATCTTCAGCGACTACGGCGGTCATGGAATGCTCTTCAATACGTTCGAGGGCAAGCTGATGATGGTGCTGCACGCGCCCGATGGCGGCGACTCTGGACCTCGGCGTCCGCGCATTTTTGAAATCGAAGACACAGGTGAAACATTGCGAATCGTCAAGGAATTTACCGATGAAAAATAACCCACACCATCCCGTTTTGATTTTGGCGGCGGCTCTCGCCACAGCGAGCAGCCTCGCCCAAACTTCCGCGCCCACCAATTCATCCACCGCGCCAGGCGCGATGGCACAGACCAATTCCCGGCCCCGCGAGCCGCGCCAGGATCGCAGCGCCCCGCCATTCTCATCGCCTCCGGCGGTTTACGCCGGCATCAGCGGGGCGGGGTCGCCGGTGCAAGGAGACGGTTATGGCGGCTACCGCACTGGCCGCGAAGGAGTAATGTACCGCGGCACCATTCCACCCAAGCCGGGGTGGCTGCCCTTGGGAGACAAAGCTAAGGGTACCGCCGTTCGTGACGGACTTATTCCGCCGCTGCGCCCGATCTGGGAACTTCACCTGCGCGACACGATCATCAAACGCGCGCCGGACGGGATGTATTACATGACCGGATCATCGGGTGACAACATCTGGGACCGCAATGATGGTGTGGAAATGTGGCGTTCCGCCGATTTGAATAAATGGGATTATGTCGGTCTCGTGTGGAGCGTGGATCGCGACGGCACCTGGCAAAAGCAACTGAGGTATGTCTGGGCGCCGGAAATCCATTTCATCAACGGGACCTGTCTCCTCGCGTTGTGCATGGCCGGGGGGCCGGGCGGCGGAACTTTTCTGCTAAAAAGCACCAGCGGCAAACCCGAGGGGCCTTATGCAAACCCGTTGGCCGGCGATACCACCACCAGCGGCGGAATTGACGCCACGTTGTTCCGGGACGACGACGGCAAGGTCTATTTCGCCAACGGCGGAGGGGGCGCAATTCGTTTGTTGAAACCGGACTTCAGCGGTTTCGAGGGCGAAAGCCACCGTCTGGAAATCGACCGGCCCGCCGACGCCAACTGGCGGGAGGGACAGGTCTCGCTCGAAGGCGTCTCGATTTTCAAGCGCAACGGGAAGTACTACCTTACGGGCGCGGCGTTTTACCATGGTCGCTACAGCAGCGTGGCCACGATTTCCACCAACCTGTTTGGTCCCTACAAACAATGGCACGAAGCCGTGCCGTGCGGCGGCGGCGGGAATTATTTCCAGGACGCGCAGGACAACTGGTATTGCACTTACTTTGGCAACGATGAACAATCACCCTGGCGCGAGAAACCCGGACTCATGCGAATTGACTTTAAACCGGATGGCCGGATCAAGATTGCCGACGAGCAGCCGGCGTTTGTCTTGCGGGAAAGCACCCCTACAAGCTGGCGCACCGTACTGGCAAAACCGGCCACAAACTCCATCCCGAACCCGGACCTACTACCGTGAAATCCCTTACCAAAACCAGTCTGCTCGCCGTCGCGCTCCTTTCGAGCACGGCGGTTCTGATCGCAGCCGACGCTCCTACAAACACGCCCCCGGCTCCCGCGGCTCCGCCTCCAGCCCCGGTGATTCTGACGCCGAAACCCGCCGCAACGCCACGCCTCAACGGCCCGAAGATTTTCGGCGTGCGACCGGGTTCGCTGTTTCTTTACTCGATTCCGGCAACGGGCGACCGGCCGATGAATTTTGCCGCTGACGGCTTGCCCGACGGATTGAAACTTGATCCCGCAACCGGTCGCATCACGGGCACTCTGAAAAACCTCGGCGAATACAAACTCACGTTGCGCGCGACGAATGCGCTCGGCGCGGCGGAGAAACCGTTCCGCATCGTCGTTGGCGAGGAGATTGCGCTCACGCCTGCCATGGGTTGGAACAGCTACAACTGTTTTGGCGAACGCGTGACCCAGGACCTGGCGCTGCGTGCAGCGCGACAGATGATCAAGCTCGGCCTTAATCAACATGGCTGGACCTACATCAACATGGACGACGGCTGGCAGGGGACGCGCCCCGGGCCGTTCACCGCGCTGCAAGCTGATCCACAGCGCTTCACTGACATTAAGGCGATGGTGGACGAAATCCACGCGATGGGCCTGAAAGTCGGCCTCTACTCCAGCCCGTGGGTTGTCACCTACGGCGGCAAGCTCGGTGGTTCGGCGGAAAATCCCGAAGGCGCTTCGCAACGCTGGCCGGGCAACCCGCCCAAGAACAAAAAAGTCCTTCCGTTTGCCATGGGCAAATTCCGGTTCACCTATCAGGACGCGCAACAGTTCGCCGACTGGGGTTTTGACTACTTGAAACTGGACTGGGGTCCGGTGGAAGCGCCGGAAACGAAGGAAATGCACCAAGCCCTGCGTATCACACGTCGCGACATTGTTCTGAGCCTTTCCAACAACCATATTAAAAGTCTGTTTCCGATCATCGGCGACGTTTCCCCGTGGGCGCAGTCGTGGCGCACGACCACTGACATTCGAGATGTCTGGAGTCGCGTCGCCAATGACATCGGCTTCAGCCAGGAAAAATGGGCGCCCTATGCCCGGCCCGGACATTACAACGATGCCGACATGCTCGTCGTCGGCCAGATTGGCGGCTGGAATCCCAATAATCTTCATCCCACCAAACTCACGCCGGACGAACAATACCTGCACATCAGTCTCTGGTGCCTGATCGCCAGCCCGCTGCTCATCGGTTGCGACATGGAGAAGATGGACGACTTCACCTTGAGTCTGCTGACCAACGACGAAGTGCTGGAGGTGAATCAGGATTCGCTCGGCAAACAGGCCACGCAAGTCGGTGGGCAGGGCGATCTGAAAATATATGCCAAACCACTCGACGACGGCTCGCTGGCGGTGGGGCTGTTCAACGCCAGCACGAACGCCGCGTCAGTGACGGCAAACTGGTCGGACCTCAAGCTGACCGGCCAGCAGCGCGTGCGCGATCTCTGGCGGCAGAAGGACGTTGGTTTTTTTGAGGAAAAGTTCGAAGCACAAGTCGCACCGCACGGCGTCGTGCTGGTCCGTGTTTATCCAGCAATATGAAACACAATAAGCCCCAAAACACTTCGCTTCTCGTCACTCTTCTGGGCGGCGTTCTGCTCACTGGATGTGTCGGGACAGAATCTAAAACCGGGCGCAACGCCGAAGACCGAACCCAAAGCGCAGCCGGGAATACCCGGCCGGATGGGCCGGCGGTGGAAGCGATTCGGGTTTCGAGTGAGGACGCGAAAGTGTCCGAGTCGAACGGAAAAAGCTTCACGATTGCTTTTCCGGTCAGCCACGGGAAACCGGCGGTGTTGTTCTCTTTCAAGGAAACGGACGTCAACGACCGCCTGGGCATGGCTTTGGATATCAAGAATGCCGGTCGCGCCCCGGTTCGGATTTTCGCCGACCTCGATGGTGACACCTGGGTACGGGGTTATGCCACCGTGCCGGCCGGGCAGACGCGCACGCTCTACGTGTTTGAGAGACGAAAGAAACTCGCGACGGCTGACGCGGAGAAATTTCCCGGCATGCACGGCATTCCCGGCGGCAAGATGTCGCTCTGGGCCGGCTTGGAAGAACCACTCACGGCGGGTCAACTCAAGGTTTTCCTGGTGATGCCGAAACAGCCGGCGCGCTTGGTGGTGGGTCATATCCGGCCTTTTGGTTCTTCGAAAGTTCCCGACCCGGCAAACTTATTCCCGTTCATTGACCAGTACGGCCAGTACAAACATAAAAATTGGCCCGGCAAGGTGCAGGCCGATGCCGATTTCAAGGCCCGGCTCGAACACGAAGACGCTGACCTCGCGGCGCACCCCGGCCCCGCGGCTTTCGATCAGTACGGCGGCTGGGCGACGGGGCCGCAATTGGCCGCCACCGGTCACTTCCGCGTGGAGAAGTATCAAGGCAAATGGTGGTTCGTGGATCCCGAGGGCCGCCTCTTCTGGTCGAACGGCCTTGACTGCGTCGGCTTCAACCAAAGTTTCACCCGGACCCAGGGCCGGGAAAAGTTCTACGAAGACACGACGCAAAACGGCAATTTCCTGGGCCACAATCTGCAAATCAAATACGGAACCAATTGGAACAGCATCGCCAGTGATCGTCTCTTGCAGCGCCTGCGGAGCTGGGGCTTGAACACATTGGGCGGCGGCGCGGACCGTGGGATTATGCAGAAACACAAGGTTCCCTACACCATTCAACTCTCCAGTCGAAGATTTGGCGGGACAATGGATCCGGCGAGCACGAATTGGGTGGCGGGTGTGCGCCGAATGCTGACCCAAGCCGCCGAGACGATTAAAAATGATCCGTGGTGCATCGGATTTTTTGTGGACAACGAGATTCACGCGAGCACTGAGCCGGCCTGGTTTGAAAGCTATTACCAACAAGTCGGCGCGCTGGCCAAAGAGATCCTGCCGGACACGCTTTACCTCGGCAGCCGGCTGGATTACCACGACTGGCCCGATGATCCGCCCGCAAGATTTGAGATTGTCCGCTCGGCCGCCAAATACTGCGATGTGATCAGTTTCAACTTCTACAAGTTCACCCTGGACGATTTTGTCCTGCCTGAAGGCGTGGACAAGCCGGCCATTATTGGGGAATTCCACATGGGCGCGCTGGACCGTGGATTATTTCACACCGGCTTGCGCGTGGTGATGGATCAGAACCAGCGCGCCGAGGGCTACCGCTATTATGTCACCAGCGCGCTGCAAAATCCCGCCATCGTGGGCGCGCACTGGTTTCAATGCTATGATGAATCCACCACGGGCCGGTTCGACGGCGAAAATTACCAGATCGGTTTTTTGGATATCTGCGACACGCCTTATTGGGAAACGATTGCCGCCGCGCGCGAGATCGGCTATACACTTTATAGCCTTCGTGTGGATGCAAAATAGACTAGATTTTCCGGCAAACAAGAAATCAAATAAAAACCAAATACGTATGCGAATGAGTCCTATGAAAACATTAATAAAGTTATTTGCGGTGATGTCATTTACGATCGGCGCCTCGTCGCCTGCCGCTGACAAGACCTTGATTGATTATTTTCTGCCGACGCCCATTGTTGGTTCCCTGGTGTCGAACGTGTGGGGCGCTCCGGGAGTTTTCCCGCGCGATCCGCAGAACGGCCTCGAAGACACGACCATGACCAATTGGTGCTATTGGGATGGCCAAATCATCAAGGGGCCGGATGGCAAATATCACATGTTTGCCAGTCGCTGGGATCAAGCCCGGGGCCATAACGGATGGTTTGGCTCGGCAGCCGTGCAGGCGGTCAGCGATAAGGTCATCGGAACTTATGTGGACAAGGGACTTTGCTGGCCTGAAAACCAAGGTGGAAAAGGGCACAATGTGACGGCGCTGGTCATGCCAGACGGCCGTTACGCCGTGGTCGTCAGCGAGACCCGGCCGGGTGATGTTTTTGTCTCCAAGTCGCTTGATGGACCTTGGGAACAGCTAGGCTCGATCCAAGTCGCCACCAATGAGTTCAGCCGCGGGGGGCGGATGTCCAACGTGAGCATCATGGTTCGTCCGGATGGCGCCTTCGAGATCGTGCCGCGGTCCGGCGCCATTCTGATCAGCACGAACGGCATCCTGGGACCCTACACGGTCCAAGGCCCGAGTGTGTATCCGAAGGTTGCCGGCCTCCCACTGCGCAACCTCGAAGATCCGGTGGTGTGGTATAGTGGAGGACTCTACCACATCGTGGTCAACGGCTGGAGTGATCGCAAGGCGTACCACATTACGTCACCCGATGGCATCAATAACTGGACGTTCAGGGGCTTGGCTTACGATCCAACCACGGACTTCATCCGCTACACGGACGGGACCGTAAACCATTGGAACAATATTGAGCGTCCCGGCGTGGTCATTGAAAATGGCCATGTCACCCATTTTACCTTTGCGGTCCTCGATGTTCCAAAACGGGAAGAACTGCCCAATGACAACCACGGCAGCAAAGTGATCGTTGTTCCATTTGACGGTGCGGCCCTGGATCGCGATCTGCAAAACGTTTCCAGTGCCACGCCACCTGCTGCCGCGCCCGCGCAGCGTCAATAACGGGGCGGCGCGGCAAGAAGGAAATTCGACGCGCATCCACCATTTCAGATTGACGGCAACTTCGGCGGCGTCTCCGGCGTCAACGAGATGTCGCTTCAGAGCGGCCAAACCTGCGTGGATTCCGCGAGTCGGGGTGATCCGTGCTGATGAGTGAAGATTAGCGGTTCAATGCGCGCTGCATTCGTTGCGCTGCACTTTGCACTCCGCGCAATATTTCTGCTGGTGGGTGGATAAGCCGTAGCTTTTCACCGCCTGCCGGGGTGGGTGATCAGCAAGGAACTGCTCGTGCGAAACAAACTGGCCGCCGGGCGTCCACAGGATTTGGCGTCCGGGGCGAGAATCGGCGGGGAAAAGTAAGGCGTGCATGTTCATGCAATCGCCCTCCGCTGGGGGAAAAGCGGCGGAGGGCCGCCGCAATCCAAGACGCTGGCGCGATTGGGTGCGGCTCGCGAAACGCGCGAGGCGTTTGGAATGCGTCCGTCTTCAGCGGCGCTTTTTTGTTGGCGGAGGCAAAGCGGTGCTAAAGCCACCGCAGTCCAAACGCTGGCGCGATTGAGTGCGGCTCACAAAATTCGCGAAGCGTCCTGGACTGCGCCAGCCCTCTGGCGCTTTGATACTGCACCGTAACTGATGGAGTTGACTTTCAATGCAAACCAGCCAGTTGGGCGGATCACTTTTACTGCCGAAGCTTGCTAAGCGAAGTTGTCCCGCCTTTTTCCAGATAATTCAGGCTGGTCTTGAAATAATGTTTCACGTTTACCGACAAATGCCTTTCCCATGCGTTCCCTGAATTATTTCTCATCCAAGCACAGGCAGCCAAAGCGTACCCAAACATCTCCTCGGTCATGTAACCCTGGCGTGAAATTGACCAACCCTGATGACTATGATCCTGCCATTGTGAAAACTGCACGACTGCATTTGCCGTAAAAATTCCGAGTCCCAGAAAAACGGTCAGTAAATCCGTCATGTACTCATGGCTCTTGTCTTCCCGGGACAGCCGGCCGTCCGCTAAAAGAATTACATGCCCCAACTCATGTGCAACCGTCGCCACGAGTGCTGTTGGATTATTTAATTTCGATGTGTTAATTGAAACCTTGATTCGATCATTTGGAGTGCCGGGATGCAGATACAAACCCGCAGCACCTGAATACTGCTCCTCGCCCAGCCGATGTTTGGAGACAGTATCGTCGCGGTCGGAAAATAGTTCCACCTCGACACGATTCGGATCAACGTCCATGTATCCGCAGATGCGCGTGACCAGTCCATCCACGCAGGCCTTCGTTCCATGGAACTTGTCTGGAAAAAACGACGAATCGGGCAGGATCATCCGACGCCCCAGGAAATATTCAGATCCAAATTGTCTAATCAGCCAATGGAGAGAATCTTCAATCCACTTTCTCTCGTCTTCTTTGAGCGGCAATTTATTGGAAGTCCAAAACATCTTTTAAACATTCCATTTAAAAATTACTCAACGGTGGGCTGGAGCTTTTCTTCCGCCTCCACCCATTTCCCATGCTCCCGAATCAAATCCACCAACCGGTCCACGGCCTCGGCTTCGGGGATGTTGAACTTGACCGGCGTTTTGCCGACGTAAAGGTTGATCTTGCCAGGCGCGCCGCCCACGTAGCCAAAATCCGCGTCCGCCATTTCGCCGGGGCCGTTCACAATGCAGCCCATGATGGCGATCTTCACGCCTTTGAGATGCTCCGTGCGCGCCTTGATGCGCGCGGTCACGGTTTGCAGGTTGAACAGCGTCCGCCCGCAACTCGGGCACGCCACATAATCGGTCTTGAAACTGCGACAGCCGGCGGCTTGAAGAATGTTGTAAGCCAGGCGCAACGACTGCCCTGCCCCGCTCTCGCCGCGCACCAGAATCGCGTCGCCGATGCCGTCCGAGAGCAGTGAGCCGATGACGACCGACGCGCGCAATAGGGCGATTTTGGATTCGAGTGGCACGGGCGTCCCGCCCGTTCGATGATCCGCATGGAAACTCACGGGCAAGATGCCCGTGCCACTAATGCAATCCTTCAGCAGAATCGGGTTCTTGCGGCCCAGCTCCACTAATTTCGCGGCGAGCAAACGAAACGCGCTGATGGCCGGCAAATTCACGCCATCTTTCACGGTGACAAGTTGCGTGTCGCGGTTGATGGTGAAATTCTGCGTCGGGTCAATCTCCGCGACGTGGAGGTCTTCATAGACCACCTCCGGTTTCACATCGTCCTTGGGCCGGATCTTCGGCGCAGCCTTGTCAAAGGCCGCGCGCGTCACGACCACGCGGACGGTTTGTTCGCCGCCGCATTTGACACCGGGCACAAGTTCGATCTCCGGCGTGACACGGCGCTCGTAGCGGAAGGGTTCGAATGGGAAATCTTTTGGGAGGGACGCGTTCCACCGCGTCCCATTCATTTCGGGTGAAGTGTGGGACGAGATGGAACTCGTCCCTCCCAGTGAGAGGGTCGGAATCTGCGCCAGCAAATCGCGGCAGACTTCGATCTCGCGCGGCGAATCTTCCGTAAGCGAAACGCGGATGGTGTCGCCCAGGCCGTCGCAGAGCAGCGAGCCGATGCCGATGGCGCTCTTGATGCGGCCGTCCTCACCCCCACCGGCTTCGGTGACGCCAAGGTGAATCGGATAATTCCAGTCCGGCCCTTCCTGTTCCAGTCGCGCGACCAGCAGGCGATAGCACTCGATCATCACCTTGGGATTGGACGCCTTCATCGAAAACTTGAAGTTGTGGAAATCGTGCCGGCGGCAGATGCGGGCGAACTCCAGGGCGCTCTCGACCATGCCGAGCGGCGAATCGCCGTAGCGGTTCATGATGCGGTCGGAGAGCGAACCGTGATTGGTGCCGATGCGCAAGGCGCGCTTGAGCTTTTTACATTCCAGCACCAGCGGCGTGAATTTCTCGTCAATCCGTTTCAATTCGGCGTCGTACTGCCCGTTGGTGTATTCCTTGACAGCGAATTTTTTCGAGTCGGCGTAATTGCCGGGGTTGACGCGTACCATTTCAACCCATTTCACCGCCTCCAGCGCTGCTTCGGGTTTGAAATGAATGTCCGCGACGATCGGTGCCAGGCAGCCGCGGCGGCGCAATTCAGCCACGATGTTCTGCAAGTTGGCCGCGTCCTTCACAGACGGCGCGGTGATGCGGACGATCTGGCAGCCGACGGCAACGAGGTCCAGCGACTGCTGCACGCACGCGGCGGTGTCCATCGTGTCGCAGGTGAGCATGGACTGCATGACAACGGGATGGCCGCCGCCGATGATGACGCCGCCGTGCGCCGGATCGCCCACGACAATTTCACGGGTCGGGCGGCGCCGATAAAAAAACGGTGATGCGCAGTATTTCATGCCACCGGTTTTGCGGTTGGCGCGGGGGGCTGAGATTTTTCCGATTCCGCGCGTTGAGCGCGGCCGGCGCGGCGTTTCGCGAGCCAGCCGCGCGTGATCGGAAAGTAAAAGGTGCAAAGTTTGCACGTGTCGGGGCGATTTCCGGCGTAAAAACCTTGGATGATGTTTTTCACCCCGGGCGAGGCGGCGATTTCCTCAAGGCTTTGCTGGTTGATGTTGCCGACGACCAGGTCATCAAGATCGCTGGACTTCATCCGGCAGCCGCAAATCCGCACCGAGCCATCGTGCCGGACGGCGAAGCCAAAAAGATAGAAGCAGGGAACTTTGACTTTGGGGCGCAGTTTCCGGAGCCGCATGATGCCGGGCAATTCCTCCTGGCGAATCGTTCCGCCCCAGTTGTCAAAAGCCACGGTGAAATTGACCTCCACCCTAGCCGAGAGGAACGGCTTGATGTAATTGGTGAAATCGGCCGAGTTCAGAATCTCGCTGGGGCGCTGGGCGTTCCGGAACCGGAAATTGATGTAAACCGGCTCGCCCATTTGCCGGTTGTAGGCCAGCAGATTGTGGATGCCGCCGATGACTTTTTGATACTGATCCACCCCGTAAATCTCGCGG
>Ga0182027_10006004_pt1 | contig 18312 bp, 13 predicted proteins | sample 712E1DmetaG_FD_121300 | JGI IMG/M metagenome (GOLD analysis project Ga0182027, IMG submission 121300) | Permafrost microbial communities from Stordalen Mire, Sweden - 712E1D metaG (Illumina Assembly) | ecosystem: Environmental > Terrestrial > Soil > Wetlands > Permafrost | place: Sweden... | reverse complement strand
TGTTAAAACTATAGCTGTGATCGGTCCCAATGCAGATTCACGAGATGTGCTGCTCGCGAATTACAATGGCACGCCATCGCGGTATTCGACCGTCCTCCAGGGGATCAGGAACAGGGCTTCCATCTGCACGAAGGTCATATGTGCCGAAGGCTGCGACCTTATCAAGCCCGAAGTCGGCATATGGGAGGGCGATCTTGTTCCTCAAGCCGTTCTGGCAGCTAAAGCGGCGGACGTCGTGGTCATCTGCCTCGGTCTGTCGCCCAGGTTCGAAGGCGAGGAAGGCGATGCCCTCAGTGCAGAGGCTGAAGGGGACAGGATAAGCATCGGTCTGCCCGGAAGACAGGAAAAACTGCTCAAGGCTGTAAACGCTGCCGCTGCCGGCAAACCGGTGATCCTCGTTCTGCTGAATGGAGGCGCGGTGGCGGTAACGGACGCGCAGAAATATGCAGATGCGATCATCGAAGCATGGTATCCGGGGGAAGAAGGCGGCAACGCGGTAGCGGACGTGATTTTCGGTAATTACAACCCCGGCGGCAGGCTGCCGGTCACATTTGTCCGGTCTGTCGACGACCTGCCCGATTTTGAGGATTATGACATGAAAGGCAGGACGTACAGGTATATGGAGGCGGAGCCCTTATATCCGTTTGGGTTCGGCTTGAGTTATACGAGATTCGGATATTCAAACCTCAAACTTGGCAAATGTTCAGTCAAATCCTTAGTCAAATGCGGCGAAGAGCTTGGATTGAGATGCGGTGAAGATCTTGAATTGAGCTGCGTTGTCAAGAATACAGGCGATTTGGCCGGCGATGAGGTCGTTCAGCTATACCTTAAGAACACAGCGGCCTCCGTCGGTGTTCCAATACGCCAGCTTGCCGGTTTTAAAAGGGTGAGGCTCGAAGCCGGCGAGAAAAAACAGATATCATTTACTGTGAAAGCAAGGCAAATGGCGGTCATATACTATGACGGCAGCTGCGTCGTCGAGCCGTCGCAATTCACTGCATATGTGGGCGGCAGCCAGCCTGACGCAAAAAGCAGGGAGTTGTCCGGCGGCAATATACTTGAAGGCGCTTTTAAAACAATAGGAGGCAGTTTAAAAATAGCATATTGATTTTGAAATAGCGATGAAGGCGGAGGCTATGATAGTGGAGGCTATGACAAATGGATAAGAAAAAATACCTGGAACAAATCGATAAAACTATTGAAAACGGCAGATTTAAAGACAACTGGGATTCATTGAGCCGGTATCGGCCCCCTCAATGGTACAAAGACGCAAAGTTCGGGATATTCATACACTGGGGCGTTTACTCAGTTCCTGCCTTCAATAATGAATGGTATCCACGCAATATGTATGTCAAAGGGTCAAAGGAATACGATCATCACATCAAAACTTATGGCGGGCATAAAAACTTCGGTTACAAAGACTTTATACCAATGTTCAAAGCAGAGAGATTCAATGCAGGCGACTGGGCGGAACTGTTCAAAAAAGCCGGGGCAAGGTATATCGTGCCTGTGGCTGAGCATCATGACGGCTTTCAGATTTACAGGAGCGGCATCTCCCATTATAATGCCTATGAAATGGGACCTCGCAGGGATGTATTGGGCGAATTGAAGGCGGCTGTCGAAAGCCTGGACATAAAGTTCTGCGCTTCATCCCACAGGGCGGAGCACTGGTTCTTCTTTTCGCCCGGCAGGGAATTCGATTCCGATGTCGCAGGTCCTTTGAGATGCGGGGATCTTTACTGGCCGGCGATGCCGCAGCCCGAACCCGGAGATCTGTATGGGTCGCCTCCGGATCAGGAGTTTCTGGAGGATTGGCTTGTAAGGTGTTGTGAGCTCATAGATAATTATAAACCTGAGATATTGTATTTCGACTGGTGGATACAGGTCGCTGCATTCAAGCCGTATATCAAAAAGCTGGCTGCATATTATTACAATAAAGCTGAAGAATGGGGAAATGGCGTCGCTATCAATTACAAGGACGACGGCTACATGTTCGGCTGCGCCATTCAAGATGTAGAAAGGGGACAGCTTGCCGATCTCAAGCCGTTTTTCTGGCAGACGGACACTGCGGTGGCGAGAAACTCATGGTGCTATACTCCGGAAAATGACTACAAAACTCCCGTTGAGATAATCAGGGACCTCGTCGATATTGTGAGTAAAAACGGTTGCCTGCTGCTTAATATAGGACCGAAACCCGATGGAACGATCCCCAAAGAGGACTGCGATATCCTGCTTGCCATCGGCGATTGGCTGCGGGTCAACGGCGATGCAATTTACGGGGCTTCATACTGGCGCGCCTATGGAGAGGGTCCGACCGAAGTAAAGGAAGGCCAGTTTACGGACAGCGCTGCAAAGGCATTTACGAGCGAGGATATCAGATTTACCTTAAAAGGAGACAGCCTTTTTGCAACGGTTCTTTCCTATCCGGAGAACGGCGTCGTTGCCATTAGGTCCCTTGGACAGAAATCGGAGATATTCCACGGTATTATCAAGGACATAACTGTACTGGGATTTGATGAAATACCAGAATGGAAAAGAACGGATGAAGCCCTGGTCATAAAGACGAATACCGGCAAGGTTGCCAGTCCATTTCCGGTGGTATTTAAAATAAGTATTGATTAGGACATATGCGTTTGCCGAAAAGCTGCCGGCGGGAGGATGACGGTCATGAAATACAAGAATCCCATAATCCCCGGTTTTCATCCCGATCCAAGCATTTGCAGGGTCGGAGAGGATTTTTATCTTGTTACGAGTTCTTTTGAGTATTTCCCGGGCGTCCCCATCTTTCATAGCCGCGACCTTGTTCATTGGAAACAGATCGGGCACTGCCTTACCAGAAGAAGTCAGCTGAACCTCGATCACGAGCCGAGTTCCGGCGGCCTCTACGCCCCGACGATACGTTATCATAACGGATTGTTCTATATGGTCACGACACATATTTTCCACGGAAACTTCTATGTTTTTTCGGAGGATCCGGCAGGGGAATGGTCCGACCCGATATGGCTGCAGCAAAAAGGCATCGACCCTTCGCTGTTTTTCGATGACGACGACAATTACAACATTAATTGCAATGCCAAGTGTGATACTAATTGTGATACCAGTGATTGTATTAATAATGATACTGCCAAAAGTTGCACAAAAGTGTACCTGACTTCAAGCTGCGGTATTGAAATCATGCAGGATAAGTACGGCATATATCAATGCGAGCTGGACATTCAGACAGGCTGTCAGCTCACGCCGTCAAGGCTGATATGGCAGGGAACCGGCGGAGCATACCCGGAAGCGCCTCATCTGTATAAAATTAACGATATCTACTATCTGATGATCTCCGAGGGCGGGACCGAGCACGGGCATATGGTCACCATAGCGCGCAGCCTGACGCCGTATGGGCCGTTTGAAGCATGTCCTTCGAATCCCGTTTTGACGCACAGGAGCCTGCACACGCCGATAAAAGCGGTCGGACATGCCGATTTGGTGCAGACGCAAAATGGCGGCTGGTGGGCGGTATGCCTTGGCATACGTCCCATCCCTTATCCGTGGAGACATCATCTTGGACGCGAGACCTTTCTCACCCCGGTTAAGTGGGGTGATGACGGGTGGCCGGTTTTTGGCGATAACGGCGTCATACATCCTAAAATGGATGCCGGGCTGTTGCCGCAGGCAGTTCAACGGCTGGATTATTTTGATATAGAAAAGGTCCCCATACGGGACGATTTTGACAAAGGATCCCTTGACTTTCACTGGAATTTCATCCGGACGCCGAATGATGAGGACTGGTCACTGTCCCAACGCAAAGGATTCCTTACTTTGAACGGTTCTGCATCATCATTGGATGGTCTGGATTCTCCTGCATTTGTGGGAAGGCGGCAGGAGCATTTTAATTGCACTGTCCGCGCGCTGCTTGATTTTAAGCCGGCGCAGGAGGGGGAGGAAGCGGGTCTGACCGTTTTCCTGTGCGAAAAATTCCATTATGAAATAGCAGTGCAGCGCCTGAATGAAACCAGAAGCATTATCTTCCGCCGCAGATTGGGCTCGCTTTGGAAATCTGAAACCTGTTTTGAATTTGATGAATCGGATGAAGTACCGGTTATACTGGAGGTCTGCGCGGATGAGGAAAACTACACTTTTTCTTATACTTTGCAGAAGCCGGGGACAGCTGAGGGTCCCGACGAACCGGTCGTTGTCGGCAAGGGCGAGTGCGCCTGCCTTTCCACCGAAGTGGGAGGAAAATTCACAGGGGTGTTTTTCGGTATATACTCTACCGGCAATGGTAAAAAATGTTCATCGCCTGCCTATTTCGACTGGTTTGACTATATTCCCGCCAGTTGGCAATGGGAATTGAAGATCTAAAACCATCTATTTCGTAAACAAAACTGTCTTCCTGTATTTGTTGGCCTCCCAGTTTTTGATCCCTGCAGACTTATCCTGTGACAGGAGCAGCATCTGCAACCCATGCTTTTTAATGGCATTGAGCACGAAAATAAAGCCTGCGAGAGTCTCCTCCATGGTCTGAGCCTCATTATATCCTGTATTGTATACTCTTTCGGAGGTCTTTGGGTCGATGACGAGTTTGAATTCGCCGCTGCTTGATGTTGCAGTGACGCTGCTAAAAAAGACGTTGCCGCTGAGATAAACGACCTGATCGGGGTAGAGTGCGACCTCTTTTATTACAGTTTCGCTGATGGAACCGTTTTTGATGCACTCATCAAGATATGGAGTATCGCCGGCATATTTGTTTGGTCCTATTTCCCGTACTCTGATTTCCGGATATGGCTGTGTGATATTAAAATGATCCTTTATAAGCGCATTGACCCTTTCATGCAGTCCGATGCAATCCGAACAATTGCCGGAATGGATGACAAGTCCGTGGTTTCCCATGAAGATGGCTTCAGGGGATCTGCCGGTTTTGCTGCGGTATTCGTCTACTTTACTCATGATCGCCATCGCAAGCATGAATCCGGGATTTACATACGGCACCCATACAAAGCCGATATTGCTTCCTTCAAATATCTCCTCCGCTATCTGAGGGCCTTCTGCGCTGCAGCACAGGATATTTGCGTAAACGGAATGGGAATGTATCACATATTTGTCAAGCAGGGAATGGAAGCCTGCCTCTACCGACGGGCGCAGGTCCTTGAGCCAATCGATCTTCACGATATTTTTTTGAACGAACATGGGACTGTCTTTTTCATAATCAAATCCCGACGTCAGATCAGCGCTGCGGAAATATTCCCTGATATTGCGGTAATTTACAACCACATACCCATCGCTGACGGTGACTTCGCTCAGTCTGCAGCCGGAAGCCTTGACCGCCATCAGTTCGCCGTCAAGCTTCACTGATGTGTTGCCGCCGCCTCCCTGGGCAATATCCGCGGATTTGCCCATTTCATGGGATATTCTTTCAAGTTCCTTCAACCCCACTGCGGATCTATCTGTCAAAACAGTCACTCCTTTTCGTCCTGTGACTTCATTAGACTTCGTCTGTACGCTTCACTTTCCCAATTCTGTATGAATTTTATACCTTCGTCGCCTATGGTCTTTATTGAAAGATGCCTTTTTCTGATTTCATTTATCACGAATAAATATCCCGCAAGAGTCTCTTCCATCGCCATAGCTTCGCTAAACGAGCATTTGTAAACAATTTGCCGCGTATCGTTATTGATGATCAGCTTGCCTGCTCTTGCATCAGTTTGAATATTTGCATTCAAGTAAACGAGTTGATCAGGATACAATGAAATTTCATTGAGAAATTTTGGCGTGATCCTGTTGTTTTTCATGAAATCAGCCATGTACCTGGTCTTGCTTCTAAACTCCCCATCGTTGATCTTTTCCAATTCAATGTCGGGAAACTTGATATCCAATTTAAGATAATCAATTATTTTATTATCGATATAATCGTTCAAGTCAAGGCATTCCTGGCTGTTGTCGGATGTAACCACCAAACCATGGTTCTCCATAAACAGTGCTTTGGGGAAGTTGCCCATATTATCCATATAATCATGGATCAGATCTCTTATTTTGACAGTCAGACTGAACCCGGGGTTAATATATGGGACCCATATGTATCCGAAGCTATCCTGCTTGAAAATCTTATCGACCGCATCAAACCCTTTTACCGAGCATCCAAGAATGTTTGTATATACTGTATGGGTATGAACGACATATTTTTTTAATAGAGAGTGAAATCCCACCTCAACAGATGGCCTCAATTTCTTCGCACTATCTGATTCCTTCCCGATGCCGAAGTCCAGTATATTATCATTTGTTATTTTAGTACTCTCCGCTTCAGGATTTGGATCTTCAGATAAGTCGATGCCTCTATAAAAATCCCCGATATTCTTATAATTTACAACTACATATCCACTGTCACTGGTGATCTGACTTATTCTGAACCCTGACGCCTTGATAGCCATCTTCTCGTCATCAAGCTTTGCAGAGGTGTTTCCGCCGCCTCCCTGAACAAGATCGATGCGATTCCCGACAGCTTGTGATATTCTTACAAACTCTGTCATCTCCTCATTGAACATTTGTATCCCTCCTCTGATTTACGTGACTCAACCCCTTTTATACTGCACATCCTGCTCGTATTCCTTTATCTCCTCGAGCCATGCCGGTCCGACCGGCGCTCCTTTGTCAAGGCAGTATTTGTTCCAAACGGCGCTGAACGGCAAAGTCTTGAATTCTTCCATGAGAGCCAGCCTGTTTCCGAAGTTGCCGGCGGCTTCCTCATTCTGGATCAGCTCAGTTGGCTCCAGGAGGGCGATCAGTATCGATTTCAATGCAGACCTTGTTCCTGTGACCCATGCAGTGATCCTGTTGATGCTCGCGTCGAAGAAATCCAGGGCGTAATGCACCTTGCCGAAGGCGCCAAACCTTTTGATCTCCTGCGCGATCGCCAGCAGCTCGTCGCTGAGTATGACCACGTGATCGCTGTCCCAGCGGACGCCCCTGCTCACGTGAAGCAGCAGCTCATCCTGGAAGGTCAGTATGGATGATATCTTGTCGGATATGACCTCGGTGGGGTGGAAATGTCCCGCATCAAGGCAAAGCATGACGCCGCGGCTGATGGCATATGCCATGTAGAATTCATGCGATCCTACGACATAGCTCTCCGAACCAAGGCCAAACAGCTTGCATTCGACTACATCAAGCATATTTTTTTTATCAAATTTATGATTGAGGACGTCGTCAAGCGAGTCTCTCAATATCCTGCGATGGATCGCGCGGTTGGCAGGCAGGTCCTTGTAGCCGTCCGGTATCCAGATGTCGCATATACACGGGGTCCCAAGCTCTTTGCCGAAGGCGTCGGCTATCTCGCGGCAGCGCTTTGCATGTTCGATCCAGAACCTTCTGATCCTGTCGTCCCTGCTTGAAAGGGTAAAACCTGTTGCCGCCAGCGGATGGGAAAAGAATGAACCATTGAAATCAAGACCTATCCCTTTGTTCTTTGCCCAGCCGATCCATTCCGTAAAATGCTCCGGAGCCAATGCATCCCTGTCAACAAAGGTTTTGGCCTCGGCATACATTGCATGGAGGTTGAGCCTATGCCTGCCGGGTATGAGGCTGAGCGCCTTGTCGATATCCTGGCGGAGTTCGCCGCCGTTCCGGGCTTTTCCCGGGTAATTTCCCGTGGCCATCATGCCGCCGCCTGTTATGCCGTCAGCCTTGCCTTCCAGCCCTGTGACATCGTCGCCCTGCCAGCAGTGAAGAGAGATCGGTATGCTTTCAAGCTGCTGCATAACCTTTTCAGTGTCCACCCCGAAATCCGCATAAACCTCTTGAGCCTGCTTATAGCTGCTATTGATCTGCTTCTCATTCATAATGGGACCTCCAATTTATCAATTCTTTGCGATCAGCTTACAGAACCTGAAGTACGCCTCGTCCCACTTTTCCCTGTCGACAGGCATATATGTATCGGTCGGGAACGATCTTTTTATCATTTCCCTTGCATCGTCTGTTCCGGACAGTTCGCCCAGCGAGATCAGCTGGCATGCGAGATTGCCGATGGCCGTAGCCTCAACAGGACCGGCGACGACCGGTATTCCCAGCGCATTTGCCGCAAACTGGCACAGCAGCCTGTTTTTGCAGCCTCCGCCCACGATGTGGAGCACCGGGACCGAGTAGCCGAGTATCTTCTCCAACCCTGTCATGGTCATCCGGTACTTCATTGCAAGGCTCTCTATGATGCACCGAGTAATCGCAGCCTTGTCGGAAATGACGGTCTGTCCTGTTCTTTTGCAGTAGTCTGATAGTTTCTGCGGCATATTGCCCGGGCTGTAAAAAAGATCGTCATCGGGGTTGATGAACGAAACGAAGGGTTCGGACGCCGAAGCCTTAGCCTCAAGCTCATCAAAGCTCATTGTATTGCCCGCCTTGTCCCAGTCCTTTTTGCATTCCTGGTATATCCACAGGCCGATGATATTTTTCAGCAGCCTGATCGTGTTGTCGTAACCGCCTTCATTGGTGTAATCCAGCTTGAAAGTATCATCGTTTATAAGCGGCCTGTCGAGTTCGACCCCAAGCAACGACCATGTCCCGCTGCTCAGGTAGGCGAATCTCTTCTCTGTGGCGGGGACCGACAGGACTGCGCTGGCCGTGTCATGCTAAGGCACATTGACCACAGGCACTGCGCCTATCCCAAGTTCTTCCCGGACCGTGGCGCGGATCTTGCCGGCAATAGTCCCGGGCTCTGAAATAGCGCCAAGCATCCTCCGGGGGATGCCGAGGCTGTCCAGCAGGCTGTCCGCCCACTTCTTGCTCTTTGCCTCGATCATCTGCGAAGTGCTTGCTATCGTATATTCTATCTGCTTTTCACCCGTCAGGAAATACTTAAGCAGGTCCGGAACGAAAAGAAGCGCCGCTGCCTTTTCAAGCGTCCAGCTATTACTGGCTGCAAGCGAAAGAAGCTGGTACAGCGTGTTGAATTTCATGAACTGCAGGCCGGTCTGCTCATATATCTGCCGCTTGGGCACAATTCCGGCTGCCTTCTCGATCATGCCGTCATTGCGCGCGTCCCTGTAATGGACGACGTTGCCGATGAGCAAGCCGTCGGCGTCCAATAGTCCGAAGTCGACGCCCCATGTATCGATCCCTATTGATGCAATATTTTTATGTCCTTTTTTGATGCATTCAAGGATGCCGGTCTTCATTTCCAGATAGAGCCTGAGGATATCCCAATTCAGCGTGCTTCCGATCAGTACAGGATCATTGGAGAACCTGTGGATCTCGGACAGACCCAGCCTGTTTCCGTCAAATTCCCCGAGGATCGCCCTGCCGTTGCTTGCGCCGTAGTCGAAGGCCAGAAGATCTGACATTTTCACATCCCGCTCCCTTTTACATTATCTCTGTTCCAGGCCTTTGCCGATAGTCCTGAATATCCGGATCCTCTCGTCCAGATCCGGGTATACTGCGATAGTCTGTTTTGAAAACATTCCGAATCTGGGGTCGATCGTTGCCGATTTTTCATGACCTATAAGCGCCCATGTGGCATCGATCAGATTCTTGAATTCCGGATTTTTCATCGCCTCGCATATAAAAGACTGGCGCGGCGTGTTGATGTCTTCGCCGCTTATCTGAAGAAAACCGAACTTCCTGCAGAGTTCCCGCACCCTGTCGAGTTGCTGCGGCGTATTCCGGGACGGCATATACGAAACCGCCCTGAATCCGACGTCGGTGATCACGTCAAAAAGCAGATCCAGATAATCGTCTTCGAATTTCTGCGTCTTTTTATCGCCTGTGACCGATAATGTTACATCGCCAAGATACTGGTAAGCCGAAATGGCCCCTATATCATCTGAAAACGCCGTGACCTCTCTGACATCGGGGCATTCCGTCGTGGCATCGACGTAGATCAGGTCGATGAAATCGCTTTTCAGAGCGCCGAGCAGGTCATAATCGTATAATTGATTGTCCTCATCCATGAGGCAGGCTTCTACCTTGGCGCTGAACTTCAGGCCCAGCCTGTGCTTCAGGAAATCCACGATCGCGCCGCCCTTGCCGAACCTCGATATGAGCTTCTGCGACAGCGCAAACAATATATGCCTTTCAGTTATGCTCCCTCCATGCTTCAGCATGGAAATAGGCACAACATCTTCATCATAATTTAATTTCACATCATATTGCCCGACGATGTCGTTGATCCTGTCTATCATCATGCGGTTTCTGATGTTCCGTTCCTTTACGAACGGAACCATGAATTGCGCGACATCGTCTATTTTGTTGTGGGGGATGGCCTGCAGAGCTATATATGCAATGGAGCTCTGGTCAGTATGATTGATCCGCCTTCCGTTGAGAGGCGTTTTTGAAAAATCCACCCTGATCTCTATGCCGATCGTTGTAGCAAGATTTACAATCCTTCCCGCCTCGATAAACTCCCTTGCGCCGCTTATGGAATCATGGTCAACTATACCGGCGGTGATGAGGCCGGCATTATAAGCCATCCAGACAGCTTTTGCAGGTGAATAGGGTGAAAATGAGAATGTCGTATGGATGTGATTGTTGACGCTGCCGACTTTTTCCGGTTCGGGCAAATAATCGTCATCTATGGCCTTTTTCAGCTGTTTCAGAGATCTGAGGCGGACATCGGCGTTTGGATCGTTCAGGCCGTTGATGTAATGTTGTATCGCGATCGCATCTGTCATGCTCTGTTCACCTGTATTCAATCAATTTTTCAACATTCTGTTTGATCAGCTTGAATTTACCGCATTTCCTGGCCGCCGGTCACATTGACCGCCTGTCCAGTCATGTAGCTGGAATCCTCCGATGCCAGAAACACCATCACGTTTGCGACGTCGTCGTATGTGCAGCTTCTCCCGAGCGGGACCTGCGACAGGTATTTCTGCCTGACCTGTTCCTCGGTCAGTCCCTGGTTCGCGGCATACTGTTTGAGGAGGCTGTTGTCCCCTTGCGTCCACAGCGGCGAATCGAGGAGGTTGCCGGGGCAGATCGCGTTGACCCTGATGCCGTATGCGGCTGTTTCAAGCGCAAGACTCTGTGTGAATCCGATGCCGGCGAATTTGGCGGAGGCATAGGCTGAATTCTTGAAAGATCCTTTTTTCCCGGATTTGCTGTTTATTTGGATTATATTGCCCTTTTTATTTGGCATCATTGCCCGTATGGCAGCCTTGGCGCAGAGGAAATATCCCGTCAGGTTTATGTCGATCATCTTCCGCCATTGTTCAACGGGAAATTCCAAAACAGGCTTTGCGATCAATATCGCTGCATTGGAGACAAGAAGGTCGAGTTTGCCGAACCTGGCCACGGCGGCGTCAACCATTGCGTCCACCTGTTTCTCATCCGTCACGTCCACTTTTACCGCAAATGCGCCCGGCAATGCTGAAGCCACTTTCTGCGCGCCTTCGAGGTTTATGTCTGCAACAACCACATTGCAGCCTTCGCCTGCAAGACGCGCCGCAAGCGCCTCGCCGAGGCCTTGAGCCGCTCCTGTGATAATTGCCGAATACCCTTCCAGTTTTCTACAACCGGCCATTTTATCATCCCCTTGAAATATCGAATAAAGTATATCACATTAACATCCATCATAAATATCGATTATAAATATCCATCATAAATATCGATTATAAATATCCATGATAGATATCTATCAGATTGTTTGTATGCCATATTTTTCCGCTTTGGATCGTACATCATCAGGCAATGGCTTTTCACAGACCCAGATGTCGATCTCTTCGAAAGCGGCATATGTATATGCCAGGTCTTTTCCTATCTTGCTGGTGTCCATGAGCATGATCACCTTGTTTGCCCGTCTGACGACCTTTTTCTTTAATTCGCATTCATACATATTGGACACGCTGAATCCATTGACGGATGAAAACCCTGAGGCTGCCATAAAAGCAAGGTCGATATTCATATTGTCAAGCGCTAGAAGGGCGTTGGGACCGGATGAGGAAAATGTGTTTCTGTTCATCATTCCGCCGAGGGTCACGACTGTGATCATGGGTCGCTTGATCAGCTCCAGGGCAATATTCGCCCCGCTGGTCAGTATGGAATAGCTCCCGTCCGGAAGCGCTTTGGCCAGAGACATCATGGTGCTGCCCGAGTCGAAAAAGACCGACCGCCCCTTTTCAACAAGGGTCACGGCCTTTTCTGCGATAACCATTTTTGATTCCACGTTTTCAGACGCTCTGATGGAATAGGCGTCCTCCTCGCCATTCAGTTCCAGCTTCCTCGTGCTTACAGCCCCGCCGTATGTGCGGATGAGGCGTCCATCCTTCTCAAGGCTGATGAGATCCCTGCGCAGCGTCATCATCGACACGCCGTCAAAGTGTTCTTTGAGCTGCTGAAGCTGGACCTCGCCCTTCTGATCCAGCAATTGCAGTATATATCTCTGCCTGTCGGTACCCAAGCTGCGCACCTCTCTTTTAGAAGTCAGGTCAAAAGTCAGACCAATACTGAAACCAAAACTGAAACCAAAACTACAGCTGCAATTTATACGCCCGCCCTGTTCAGCCGGAGCTGTTCGCTCACCGTGAAATTCGAGGAGGGCGTATGCCCTTTGAGCGGCAATATCCGTTCATGTATGGCATCGACGATCCATCCCGGCTGAGGGAAGAAATAATTCTCGAGTTCATGAGCCGGCGTGATCCAATTTCTCGCTCCGATAACGACCGGAGGCGCGTCAAGGTAATCAAAAGCGGACTCGCTGATCACCTGAGCGATATTCTTCAGGTATGAACCGCGCTCGCACGCATCGCTTGCCAGGACGATGCGTCCCGTCTTTTTAACAGACTGCAGGACTATTTCATAATTGAATGGGACAAGCGACCGCGCGTCTATTATCTCAACCGAAAGACCGTATTTGCCTTCAAGTATCTTTGCTGCTTCGAGGGCCCTGTACAGTGTCGCGCCTACTGTCAGTATGGTGATATCGCTGCCCTGCTTTTTGATATCGGGTTCGCCTATGGGCACTTCGTAGTATTCTTTGGGCACTCCGCCCTCGTGGAACATCTCCCCGATATCGTATATCCGCTGGCTCTCGAAGTATATCACAGGGTCGGTACCCATCAGAGCGCTGTTCATCAGGCCTTTTGCGTCATACGGGGTGGCGGGGTAGACCACCTTGAGCCCGGGTATGTGGCTGACGATGGAGGTCCAATCCTGCGAGTGCTGGGCGCCGTACTTGGAACCAACGGATACCCTCAGCACCACCGGCATTTTGAGCTGACCGGCGCTCATTGCTTGCCATTTGGAAAGCTGGTTGAATACTTCGTCGCCGGCCCTACCAAGAAAGTCGCAGTACATGAGCTCGGCTATGACCCTGCCGCCCTCAAGACCGTAACCGACGGCCGACCCGGCGATAGCGCCTTCCGATATGGATGTGTTGAACAGTCTGTTGTAGGGCAGCGCTTCAGTCAAACCCCTGTATACGGCAAACGCCCCGCCCCAATCCCTGTTTTCCTCTCCGTACGCTACCAGTGTGGGATCTGTGTAGAATTTATCCAAAACGGCCTCAAAAATGCCGTCCCTTAATTGATAAAGCCTGTTTTTTGATACCGGCTTTCCGTCCTCGAATGCAAACCTCGCTTTTTTCTCAATCTGCTGCACCCTCGGGTTGTCCGCCTTGCTCATCAATACCTCGCAGGGCCTGTCTTCCATCTTTTCGATGCGCTGGTTTGAGAACATCAGTCCTCCGATCGAATCGGGGTATGCGATCATGTCCATCCTCGGTGAAACGGCGTCATCCGTCACAAGACTGCAGATCCTGGTCACAAGCCTGGCAGTGTTGTCCAATATCCGCACAAATTCATCATCGGACGCCACACCGGCTTCAACGAGTTTTCTCCTGAATTCCTTCAGCGAATCCTGCGCTATCCAGGCATCGACCTCTTCTTTCGATCTGTAGCTTGAGGCGTCGGAAGGTGAATGTCCGGTCACCCTGTAGGTAAGCGTATCCAGCAATACAGGGCCGTCTTTTTCCTCGATGACCTTCTTCTTCCTCCGCATAGCGTCAATGACCGCAAGCGGATTGTAGCCGTCGATCCGTTCGGCATGCATCTGTTCGGGGTTGACGCCTGCGCCGACCCTTGCCAGCATGTCGTATCCCATCGTCTCGCCGCGCGTCTGGCCCCCCATGCCGTACTGGTTGTTGAAGAAATTAAATATAATAGGCAATCCGCCTTTGTATTCACCTTCCCAAAGCTTCTTGAACTGATCCATGGCAGCCAGGCAAATGCCTTCCCATACGGGACCGCAGCCCATGGATGCGTCACCGATGTTGGCTATGATCATGCCCTTTTTTCTATTGATCTTCTTGAAAAACGCAGCGCCCACGGAGATATCTCCCGAACCGCCTACTATTGCATTGTTGGGGTAAATGCCGAATGGCGTGAAGAATGCATGCATCGAGCCTCCGAGGCCTTTCTGGAAGCCGGTCTTTTTGGCAAATATCTCTGCAAGTGTGCCGTACAGCAGGAAATTATCCGCCATGCCTTTAATATCTGCAGCGTCTTTGCAATATTGATCTACGACCTTATAGATCGCACCGTCAAGATACGTCTCCATTATCTTCAAAAGCTCGCCGTCCTCCATTTTGCGTATGGCGGACAGCCCCTTGGCGAGGATCTCCCCGTGGCTCCTGTGCGAGCCGTATATATGGTCGTCCTTATCCAGGATGTACGCCTGACCGACTGCCGAACCTTCCTGGCCGAGCGACAGATGGGCGGGTCCCGGGTGCTCGTACTTGACGCCGTTGTATTCTCCGGTCGTCTTAATGGCGTTGAGCATCGTCTCGAACTCGCGTATTATTGCCATATCCCTGAATATTCTCAAAAAATCCTCTTTAGAGAAATTGGCCTTTTCATCTTCGATGGTCCGGCCGTATGCGTTTACCGGTATATCATGGAAGTGTATTTTTGAGGCTTTCCGCATTTGAAACGGATCGATGAATTGTGATTTTGGCATTATCTTCTGCTCCTTTTAACTGCTTGTATTTACTCTTCCGGCTTTTCACCACTATCCCTGCATTTCTTCTTAGTCCCTGCTTTTCATCTTAGTCGAATTTGAAAGCTGCTTCGCGTATGATCTCGGATACTGTAGGATGGGGGAATATGCATTCCCTGATGTCCCCCACCGTCATCTCGGTCTCGATCATTATTCCTGCTCCGAAAATGATCTCCGATGCAGAGTTGCCTATGATGTGCAGCCCGATGAGCTTGCGGTACTTCCTGTCTATGAGCGCCTTGCAAATGCCGTCTCCTTCTTCGTTTTCAGTGACATATCTGCCGCTGTAGCGCATGGAGAGGCTCACCTGTTCAAAATCCATGCCCTTCTGCCGTGCGCTTTCTTCTGTTTCTCCCACGCATGCAACTTCCGGATTTGTATATATGACTGAAGGGACCGCATTATACCTCATGATGTCATTCTTTCCAAGCATATTGTTGACGCAGACCTCTGCCTCGCGATAAGCCGTATGCGCAAGCATCGATACGCCGTTGACGTCTCCAGCCGCATACACCCCGGGCACGTTTGTCCTCCCGCGCTCGTCGGTCCTGATGCGGCCCTTTTCGGTCTCGACCCCGATGGTTTCCAGACCGATGCCCTGGGTCGCCGGGGTCCTTCCTATGCTCATGAGGATCTTAGCCGCCTTGACGTCGAACCTCTCGCCTTTTGATTCACAGATGACGCTTCCTTCCTTTATTTCTACCGCTTTTGTGTTCAGAAGGAATTTGATGCCTTTTTTCTGGTAGTTCTTCATCAGTATGCCGGAAATCTCGCTGTCTGTATAACCTGCAATATGGTCAAGCAATTCGATCACCGTGACTTTGCTCCCCGCCGAATTGAAATATGACGCCATTTCCAACCCGACGACCCCGCCTCCGACGACTGCCAGTGTTGCGGGAACCTCAATGGCGCTGAGCATCGCCTTGTTGGTCACTATGTACCCGTGCGCAACACCTTCTGAGATGCCTTTGATGATAGGCATGATGGGAATTGAACCTGTCGCTATCAGGAGATTCCTGGCGGTATGTTCCTGATCTGCAGTTTTTATGACATAACCGCTTTCGTTCCTTCCTGCAATGACCGCCGGACTATTTATGATCTGGACGCCGCTTTGTTTGAGCACTGCGCCGACGCCTGCTACGAGAGTCCTCACGACCTTGTTCTTCCTTGCGATCACTTTTTCATGGTTCAATAACGCTTCTGAGATTGTAACACCGTATTTTTCGCTGTATAAAGCGTTGTCCAGGAGCTTTGCGGAATAAAGCAGCGTCTTTGTGGGAATGCATCCCTCGTTCAGACATACGCCGCCAAGGGCACTCTTTTCAGCCAGCAATACGCTCAAGCCCCTGTGTCCTGCTCTTTCGGCCGCAATATATCCTGCAGGCCCGCCCCCGATGACGATCAAATCATATAACATCCGACTTTTCTCCTTTATTAAAACTCTCCATTAAAACTCTCCAGATAATTCCCGAGATCTTTGAGGAACCTTGCTGCAGGCGCCCCGTCGAGAGCCCTGTGATCGAATGTCAGCGACAATCCCATGGCGGGATAAAACTCAAACTTCCCGCCGGTCTCCTTCATCCGCCATATAATATTGTTAACGCCGAGGATGCCGGTCTGAGGCGGATTGATGACCGGAGTGAAGGATTCTATGCCTAACGTGCCGAGATTTGTTACTGTAAACGTCCCGGCTTTCAGCAGGTCTACATTGATAGAACCCTTCTTGCATGATTCCACCAGCGTTTTAGCCTCATTTGATATTTCCGTAAGCGTTTTTTTGTTTGCATTGAATATCGTAGGAACCATCAGGCCTTTTTCCACATCTACCGCAAGGCCGAGATTTACATTTTCAAACAGCAGCATCCGGTCTTCAAGGAAATGCGCGTTCAACGCTTCATGGCCGGCAAGCGCCCTGGACACGCTGAACAGGATGATATCGTTGATGGTCACGTTTTCGTATCCCGGTCCGGCTTTGCCTTCCTTGAAATTCCTGCGGATGGCGAGGATGGTCGACGCATCAAACGAAGAGTTCAATGTAAGCTGCGCCATGGATGATAATGAAAGGTGCATCGCCTTAGCAATATATTTCCTGGTGTTTGAGATCTTGATCTCCTTGAATGCCTGTATTCCCGGCTCATATGCCAGCGGATGCGCGGCGGATGACGTCTGCGGAATGGAAGGCGATGCCGAAGCAGCCGAAGCGGCTGAAGCGGATGACGCCGCAGAAACCGGTGAAGCAGATGACGCCGCGGAAACCGGTGAAGCAGATGAAGCCACAGAAACCGGTAAAGCAGCCGAAGCCGCAGAAACCGGTGAAGAAGCGGATGCAGCCGCTGCATTCTTAATGTCGGAAGTTGTGATCCTGCCACCCAGGCCTGTTCCGTGAAGGTAGCTGAAACTGCCGGGTCTGGCAGCCAGGACCTCATTCTGCGCGGCAGATGTTGCAACATGACTGTGAAGTCTGAGGTTTTCAATATCCGATTCGATGATCCTGCCTTTAGGCCCGGATCCTTTGATGCCCCTGTAATCCACTCCCAGCTTCAACGCGAGTTTTCTCGCGCGTGGTGAGATGCCTGCATCAGATTCGATTGCTGTAACGGATCCTCCCGATGCTGCCTGAACCGCCTTGGCAGATGCTGTTGGATCGACCGGTGCAGCAGCAGCTGCGGTCGTAGCAGGAGCAGCATTTGAATCGGCTTTGACAGTTGAAATAGTTGCTCCTGGTATGAGAGCGCTGATGTTTTCTCCTGCCTCGCCGATAATGCAGACATTCTGTAAAACCGGCACGTCGTCGCCTTCTTTGAAGAAAATATAAAGCAGCGTCCCCGCTGCCTTTGCTTCTTCGTCGAATGCCGCTTTATCTGTTTCATAAGAAAAAAGCAGGTCGCCTATCTCAACCTTTTCACCAATTGATTTATGCCATTTTGATATTATGCAGCTTTCCACCGATTGGCCTTGTCTTGGCATGATTACAAGTACAGCCATAAAAGCCCCCTATGTGATAATCGAACAAATAATGTTAATTGTTTTCACTATTAAGTTACATTTTAACAAACAATAAGAAATGATGTCAATATGTAAATCGCTATATCAACTTTTGCGCTAGATGCTCCGGGCATTTGCCAGAAGGTATTTTTCCGACTCTGCAGACCACAGCCCATTATTTTCTCTTACGATCGCGGCGAGGGCAAGCAGCATCGGATCGTCCGCCGATTTGCCTTTTTCTTCAAGATCGGCTAACGGCGTCAATTCCAAGTCGATATTCGTATAAATGAGCATTTTGCCGCCCCGTATCGACGGAAGATTCAAGGTCGTGGAAATAACGCTGTTCAGCCCGCCGACGTGCGTGATCAT
>Ga0182027_10006003_pt1 | contig 18313 bp, 15 predicted proteins | sample 712E1DmetaG_FD_121300 | JGI IMG/M metagenome (GOLD analysis project Ga0182027, IMG submission 121300) | Permafrost microbial communities from Stordalen Mire, Sweden - 712E1D metaG (Illumina Assembly) | ecosystem: Environmental > Terrestrial > Soil > Wetlands > Permafrost | place: Sweden... | reverse complement strand
GGCGCGCATCGTCGACCTCGAGACGGTGCTCGGCAGGCTGCGCGACCTGCCGCCCGACGAGCGCAACCGCACCCTCAAGCGCTCCGGCGAGTGGCTGCCCAAGGTCGAGCCGCGCACGCGGCCGGGGCGCACGGGCTGAGCTCTAGTACGTCTTGTTCTCGTGTGTGTGCTTTTCGAGGTCGGTCTTGAAGCGGTCCCAGAGGCTGGCCTTGCCGGGCAGGATCTCGGCGGTCTCGGGCACATTGTGCTCGGGCAGGCCGAGCGCCTCCTGGGCTGTGATGGTCAGGCGCACGTGCCCCTCCTGGATGGCCGCCACCTTGTCCTGGCTCACGTAGTGTGGCCGGTCGAACCAGTTATGCACGACGCTCGGACCGCCGTGATGGGCGATCGCCAGGCCATCGAAGATGTCGGCGTTCTCGTCGCCGACCGGCAGGAACACCTCGCCGATCTCGACGTCGTCGCACGACCAGACCTTCCAGTGCGGCTCGATCACCTTCCACGAAACGGTCGTCTCTTCGTCGCTTGCCACTGCCGCCTCCCTTGAGTCCCTGTTCGCTTCGGTTCTACCCCTCGCTCGGCGTCCCGACCCCCCCTGTGTCGACCGCCGGCTCGCGGTCGAACCAGAACCGCTCCCAGACGACCGCAAGACGCGTCGGCGGCGGCGCTCCTTCCGAGCCGCGCAGGCGCGCGCCGGCCATGACCGCCGGCAGGGCCGCACACCAGGCGGCGGTGCGGCGCCGGCCCAGAGCGAGACTGACGAACGGCAGGGCCAGGGCGGCGACCATGGCGCCCAGCGCGGCCCGCTTGGCCAACGCGCCGCCGACGACCGCCGGCAGGACGATGCCGGTCGCGGCAGGGTCGAGAGCCAGCGCGGCGCCCAGCGCGGCGGCCGCGCCGCGCCCGCCGACCACGGCGATGTGAGCGACCACCGGCGTGACCGCCAGCGCGCCGCTCAGGTCGGGACCGGCTCCGGCGCGGCGGGCGATCGCCGCCGTCGCCGAACCCTTGGCCAGGTCGATGCCGAGTGTCGCCGCGCCGGGCTTCCAGCCCAGCGTGTGGGCGACGTTGGAGGCGCCCGGCTTGCGGTCGCCGGCCTGCGAGATGTCGCCGGCGCCGGCCAGGCGACTGATCAGGCGAGCGCTGGGGATGCAGCCCAGCGCGAAGGCCGCCGGAAACCCGACCAGGGCGATGCACGCTGTACGGGACCTACTCACTGTCGCCGACCTCCTCGAGGTGGGGGGAGGCGGCGGCGGGCCGGGCTGCTGACGCAGCCCGGCCCGCCGCCGCCGACGGAACGCCGCCCTTGACCAGGAACGCCAGGCCCCCGACCGCACCCGGGATGAGCCAGGTGGCCAGGCGCCAGAGTATCAGGCTGGGCCCGCGGATGGTCTCGGCGGCCACCGGTCCGATCAGCGCGAGGTAGCCGAGCTCGGCCACCTCGGCGCCGCCGGCCAAAGGCGACAGCGGCATGATCACCTGCAGCACGGCCTGACCGGTGATGATCGAGAAGCTCGAGCAGCTCCTCGTCGGCCGCGGTGGGAGCCGGCGACTCCGATTCGTCAGACACGAGGGCTCGCGACGGCGCGCCGCAGCAGGTCGTGGTAGCGCGCGGCCGCCACCTCGGGCGCGTGACGCGACAGCGCCAGCAGGCGGCCGCGCGCGCCCATCCGGCGCCGCTCCTTGGAGCTCATCGACAACACGCGCCCGAGCACGGCGACCAGCTCGTCGGGCTTGTGGGCGTCGACCACGAAGCCGGTCTCACCCTCGACCACAGCCTCAGATGCGCCCCCGGATCGCCCGGCGATCACGGGCAGACCGGTGAGCGCCGCCTCGGCGTAGACGATGCCGAAGCCCTCGACCTCGAGACCGCGGAACCGGGTCCGCGAGGGACCGGCGAAGACGTCGGCCGCCTGCAGCCAGAGACTCAGCTCGCCGGCCGGGACCTCGCCGGGCAGGATGACGCGATCGGCGAGGCCGGCGGCAGCGGCCCGGCGGCGCAGCTCGTCAGCCAAGCGGCCGCCGCCGACCAGGGCCAGGCGCGCGTCGGGAAACGCCCCGTTCAGACCGGCGAGCGCCGCGATCAGCATGTCCTGCCCCTTGCGCGGCACCAGGCGCCCGACGCACACCACAAGCGGCGCGTCGTCGAGACCGAGCGCGGCGCGGGCCGCCAGGGCGTCGGCGACCTGGGTGAGCGCGTAGCGTTGGACGTCGAGCGCCGGCCGCAGGACCTCGGCCCGCGCCAGCCCGCCCGACAGGCGCACAGCCTGATCGGCGGTGTACTGGCTCACCGTGAACAGCAGCGACGACTCGGCCAGCACCCATTCCAGCAGGCGAGCCACGCCCGGAACGGCACCCGGCACCGTGATCTCGGCGCCGCCCAGGAAGATCACGTAGGGCACGCGCGCGGTGCGTCGCAGCCACGGACCCAGCACCCCGGCCGGCAGCGGGTGGCCGAGCTGGAGCAGCTCGAGGTCGTGCTCGGCGATGAGGCGCTCGCACAGGCGCTCGACCGACGGCGCCGGCCTGACCGCCGTCCCGGCGGTGCGGATGACGGTGTAGGGGTGGGTCGCATCGAAGGCCGCCGCGTCGCGGTGAGCGGGCGCCACGATGACCACCTCGCCGGGATCGAGCGTCTGGATCATGTTCCAGTAGTAGGTCTGGGCGCCGCCGACGCGCGGCGGAAAGTCGTTGGTGACGAAAAGCGAGCGCGGGACGCGCTCGCCGGTGTGGCGTTCCTGACCCATGGCGGCCATTCTACCGGTCCGACCGGCGGACCGCACCGCTCAGGCGTCGGCCGGCGGGACGCCCTACTGCGCCTGACGCTCCGCGATCGCCTGCAACACCTCGAGCTCGTCCTTGTCGAACCAGTAGAGCTCGCAGACGCCGCAGTAGTCGATCTCGACGGCCTGGTCGTAGTTGTAGTGGCGGCGCATCATGGTGCGTCCGCAACGCGGACAGGTGATCAGTGTCGTCTGCGCGGTGCCGCGACGCTTGGCGAAGTCGCGGCGCAGCTCGTCGCCGTGCTCGACGACGTAGTCGGCCAGCCGCTGCTGGCGGTCGTCGAAACGCATCTCGCGCCGGGTCAGGACGCGCTGGATCTGCGGTGTCGTGGCGAGGCGCCCGGCACACGAACGGCAGACCAGCAAGGTCGTGCCCTCGTAGTCGCAGCGCTCGAGCAGGGAGCGGCAGACCGGGCACGCCAGGGCCAGTTCGACCGCCGCGTGAGCTTGCAGCGACGACGCGGCCGCGGGTGCGACGACCGCGTGGGCGGCCGCGGGGGCGGCCGCGGGCGGTGTGCCGATTGCGAGCGGTGTGCCGGCTGCGAGGGCGGCCGCGTTCATGGCCGTCATGACCGTCGCGGCGACCGGCGCGCCGCCTGCCAGCGGTGCGGCGGCTGCCAGCGGCGCGGTGAGCACCTGCGCCAGCCGTTCGGCGCCGGGCTCGGCCGCCGCGCCGGGCGCCAGGGTCACGTGCTCGCGTTGCTCGAAGTCGGCCTCGGCCGTGGCGGCCTGCCCCTGGAACGTCTCCCAGCTCACGTGAGCGATGTTGAGCAGCGCGACGATGCGGTCGTTGACCGGCGGGTGCGTGGCCATGGCTCGCCTGACCGCCGATCCGCTGTTCAGATCGGTCGGCCTGATGCACAGCGCCGACAGCCCGTCGGGGATGTAGCCGCCGCCGCCCGGGTGGCGGACCATCATCTGCAGCGCCTGGGCCAGGCTCAGCGGGTCGCGCGTGTAGCGCGCCGCGGCCAGGTCGGCAGCCCACTCGCCCTGACGAGAGATGCCGGCGTTCACCACCGCCGACCCGAGCTGCAGCAGCCCGAGCGCCCCGCGCACGATGAGGGCGAGTAGCAGCGGCTCGGCGCGAGCGGACGCACCCGTTGCGGCGGCGTCGTCCAGGCTGTCGCCCAGCGACGTGTACACGCCGAAGAGCAGACAGGCGCTGGTCGCCGTGATGTAGTCGCCCGACAGGACGTGGCCGAACTCGTGGGCGACCACCGCCTCGAGCTGCTGTCGTGACAGGCGTGACAGCGCGCCCTCGGTCACGCCGATGCAGGCGCCGCCGCGCAGGTCGCTGAAGGCGAAAGCGTTGAGACCGACCGTCGGCACGGTGAGGCAGCGGATCGCCGGGGCGCCGGTGGCGAGGCGCATCTCCTCGACGATGTCGGCGAGACGCTGGTGGAAGCGGTCGTCGGGGTCGAGCGGCTGGGCGTGCATGGCGCGGATGAGGTGGTCGCGGGCGCCGATGCGCGAGACGAACCAGTAGCCCAGCGCCACGGCCAGCGAGGCCACGACGACCAGCTCGAGCCCACGCCAGCTCAACGAGAAGCTCAGGAAGCGCCCGGACGCGACGGGCGAGCCGGAAGACGTCCTGCCCTGGTCGACAACGGCCTCCGCCGCCAGCATGGCGATCCAGAGGCACACCGACATGCACGCGAACACCATGGACAGCAGCAGGGCAAACAGCGCCCAGACGCGCCAGCGGGCCTCGCGTTCGATCTCGAACATCGTCTTGGTCACAGACACCACCCTCCCGCCAGACAGTGTCGGCAGACGTGGCCGACTCTTGAAGCGCGAGGGTCATCGGCGGCAGACGCAACGGACCGAGCGTTTGCACTCTTAGCGGTGTGGAATACTCTTTCTGCGACTTCGGGTAAGGCCTTCCCAACCGCGGTACGCCCGAGACGCACGGTACCCTCCCAAGGTACCACCCATGGCTCCTTTCACAGCCCCAGACCCCCCTCTGGGGCTGCCGTTTTTGGGGCCGCCGACCGCTCGCGCAGACCTTCCCCGGGCGGCGGCCTAGCGCTCGCGCACCTTCCCCGCAGCCAGGAAGTTGGCCATGAGCTGCCCGCAGAGCATGGCGGAGCGCAGCAGCTCGCGCCGGCTCATCTTGCGCAGCGCCTTCAGGCCCCCCGGGTACGCGCGCACGATCAGTCCGGCCTCGGTCTTGAACCAGCCGTCCAGCAGGCGTTTGTCGACCTCGGGGTGGAACTGCACCCCCCAGGCGACTTCGCCGAAGCGGAAGATCTGGGGCTCGGCCGCGGCGTCGGCCAGCAGCAGCGCGTCGTCGGGCAGGCGACAAGTGTACGAGCGCCACGAGAACACGAAAGGCCGCGGATGGACGTCCCAGACAAAGGCGTCGCGCGCCGAGAACTCCAGCGGCTCCCAGCCCAGAGCCAGATCCGTACGCGCATAGACGTCGCCGCCGGCCGCCAGCACGAGCTGCTGCGCGCCCAGGCCCACGCCCAGGGTCGGCACCTCGCGCTCCAGCGCCCCGACCAGCAGCTCGCGCTCGTCGGCGAGGAACGGGTGGCCCGTCTGGTCGTCGACGTTCAGCGCCCCGCCAAGCGCGATCAGCGCCGCAAACTCAGCCAGCTCGCCGCTGTCGGGCAGCGGGTCGCCCAGGTCGAGCCGGCGCACGTCGAGCTCGAACCGGGCCTCGCGCAGATACTCGCCGATCAGCGCCGGCGGCCTGCGGGCGTCGTGCTGCACGATGATGATGGCTCGCATGACTCGTGTACGATACGCCTCAGGCCGAGCGGTTGCTCGCCCGGCGACCCCGCGCGACGACCGCGGGCGTCGACCGACCCAAGCCGAAGGAGCGCCCATGACCGCCCCCGCCCCGCGCCGCCGGCCCAGGCTCTTGTGAGCCCCGCCACGGTCGGCCCGTCCACGCCGACGGCCGAGATCGTGGCGGCCGGCAACGAGGTCCTGCTGGGCGACGTGGCCGACTCCAACTCCCACCTGTTGTGCCGCACCGTGACGGCGCTCGGCGGCGCCGTGACGCGCGCCGTGCTGGTGCGCGACGACCTCGAGGCCATCGCCACCGAGGTGCGCGGCGCGCTGCGCCGCGCCCCCGCTCTCGTCTTCACGGTCGGCGGCCTCGGCCCCACCGCCGACGACATGACCCTCGCCGGAGTGGCGCTCGGCCTGGGGGTGCAGCTCGAGCTGCACCCCGCCGCCGAGCGCCTCGTGCGCGACGCCTACGCCGGCTTCGCCGCCGCCGGTCTGGTGCCGTTCGCCGAGATGAACGAAGCCCGCCTCAAGATGGCCCGCCTGCCCCAGGGTGCCGAACCGGTGCGCAACCCGGTCGGCGGCGCGCCGGGAGTCGTCCTCCAACGCGGCCCGACCACCATCGTGTCGCTGCCGGGCGTGCCTGAGGAGCTGGTCGCCATCGTCGAGCAGTCGCTTGAGCCGGTCTTCGAGCGCATCTTCCACGCCGCCCACTACGAGGAGCGCACGCTGGTGATCGATCTGCAGGACGAGTCGGCGATCGCCCACATCCTGAGCGCGGTCGAGGCCGCCCACCCCGAGGTCTACGTCAAGTCGCGCGCCAAAAAGATGGGGCCGGCGGTCACCCTGCGCATCACGCTGTCGGCCCGCGGCGACGACCGGGCGGCGGTCGACGCCCTGCTGACCCCGCCGGCCGACGAGCTGCTCGACAAGATCGCGGCGGCGGGGTTCGCCATACGGCTCGAGGAGAGCGCCTGACGACGAGGCCGCTCCGGGAGCGCCGGCTGCGGCGGGCCCGGGGGCTCGGGGGCGCGCCTCGCGAACCAGAGTAGGGGTCCGCGGCTGCGCCGCGGACAGTGCTCACGCTCGGAAGCGCCCCCTCCGCCCCCGCGCCCTCCTCCGCCGGCGCTCCCCGCGGTCAGGCGTCAGTCCGGATAGGCTGCCACGAGCCTGCGCCGCTGCACGACCATCAGCACGACGACGGTCACCCCACAGACGGCGACGAGCCAACCGCTCGCGCCGAGCACGTGCATCAGCCGGTCGAACGACGCCCGGGTGCCCCAGACGCCGACGTGGAAGTGCCGCAGAAAGTCCTGACGCGACGGGTCGAGGAGCAGTCCGACGCCGGTACCGATGACGATCAAGACGGCCGCGCCGGTCAGCATCAGGATGGCTCGCGTGCGAGCCGTCACGTCCAAACGTACGCCGGCGGCCGCCGACCCGGCTCCGGCGAGGGCGAGCAACGCGATTCCCCAGGACGTCGTGTCGTCGACGAACCCGCCGGTTCGATTCCCGGCGGAGTCCCGACCGTACCGCCCATCCATGGCTCTGAAGTGCGAGAAGTTGAAGATGGCGAGCGCCATCACCGTGGCGAGCACCGCGACGACGACGGCGATCGTGAGCGCCGATTGCAGCCCGGGAGTGGCCGTAGTCGCCTTGTCCCGCGCCGACAGCAGGGCGCGCAACTCGGCGTCGGTCATCTGTGAACGGTAGCGCAGCCAGGCTGGTCCGGCGTCCGCAGCCGGGCGGGCTGGTTTCGGCTGGCCGTTCTGTTCGGTCATCCCCACGCCCCCAGATGGTGACGGGTCGGCGCTCTCACCTTACACCGCTGACGCACGTACCCGCTTGGCGCTGTTGCGCGAGCTGGTATCCTGCTTGGCGACGCACCGTTCGTCGCAACGCACTGTCACAGACGTCGCATGCCGAGAGTGACCGCATGACCATAACGAGCGCAACTCGCCCCTGGTGGGACAGGCTCACGCCCCGTGCCGGCGTGCGCGTCCAGATGTTCTCGGCGGCCCTGCTGTGGCTGGTGGGCGTAAGCTTCCTGCTCGTGCGCGGCGTGCTGTTCATCGAACGGCCGGGACCGGGCTTTCACTTCAGCTACCTCATCGCCCCCATCGCCCTGGTGGCCATCGCGATCGGCGCCGTCAAGGCGCGCTTCATCCTCATCCGCTACGCCAACAAGGCCGTCGCCCGCATCCGCGCGCGCGGACACGCCTGCTACTTCGGTTTCTTCGCCCCGACGTCGTGGCTGTTCGTCATCGTGATGATGGGCGGCGGCATGATGCTGCGCCATTCGGCGCTCGTCGACTATGCCTGGGGCCGAGCCGGCCTCGCCACCCTGTACATCGCCGTGGGCACCGGTCTGGCCATCGCCGACCGCATCTTCTGGATCGCCGCGCTGTGGCCCCAACCGGCGCCCGAGGTGAGCTCGGCCGCTGAATAGGTCGACGAGCCGAAGCGGCCGATCACGCGTCGCCGCCGAGCCGCTGCTCCCGCCGGCGGAGGCGGGCCCGGGGGCTCGGGGGCGCGCCTCGCGAACCAGAGTAGGGATCCGCGGCCGAAGCCGCGGATAGTGCTCACGCTCGGAAGCGCCCCCTCCGCCCCCGCGCCCGCCTCCGCCGGCGTCCCGCACGGCGCGCCGCACGACGTACCAGACGCCACCGCCCAACGCTTGAGCCGGCGAACTGTGATGCCGATAGCAGCAGGCGATACCTTGCTCACAACGAGGCTCGCAAGCCGACCGGGAGGCCACGCGAATGGCGGCCACGCGCGGACGCAGACGGATCCTGTTGAGCACCGGCGTCGCAGCGTGCGTCGTGCTGCTCGCGTTCACAGCCGCCGCCCTCCTCGCCGGCTGCAGCCGACACCAGACCAGCCCACTGGCCGCGATCACGCCCGGCCCTCGCCTGCCGGCCAGAACGGGCGCGCACGTCTGGGTGGTCGGTCTGCCCGACGTCGTGCTCGGCAGTGCGGACGGCGGTGCGTCGTGGAAGCTGGCCCACCGAGGCGAATTCACCAGTGATTCCTTGGCCGACCTGTGGGACGTGGCCTTCGGTGACGCCGCCCACGGCTGGGCGATCGAGCGAGGCTCTCCGCTGCGGCCGGCGCAGATACTCGCCAGCACCGATGGCGGCGCGACGTGGAGCTGGCAGCACCCAGGACCTTCCGGCAAGCTGCTCGCCGTCGCCGCGACAGACGCGCGTCACGCCTGGGCTGTCGGATATCAGGCGCACTCGGCACTCGTGCTGGCGACCAGCGACGGCGGCGCCACCTGGAGGCGGCAGACGATCCCCGACCACGTCCAGCTCTACGATGTCGCCTTCGGCGACGCGCGTTACGGCTGGGCTCTGGGCGGCGCCCCTGATCAGTTCGCGAACATGGTCTTCTCGACCGCCGACGGTGGGGCGCACTGGCGCCTCAGCTACTCGACGAAGACCGCCCAGCTCAGCCGGCTGGCGAGCTGTGGCCCTCGCCGCTGCTGGGTCGTCGGCTCCAAGAGCAAGCTGGGCCTGATCGACTCGCCGGGGTTCGTGGTGGCGACCAGCGACGGCGGCGCGCACTGGCGCACCCAGCAGTCCGTGAGTGCCGAGCCTCTCGTCGACGTGGCCTTCCCCGACGCGCGGCACGGCTGGGCAGTGGGTACGTCCGGGACGATCTTGGCGACCACCGACGGCGGCACCACCTGGGTGGCGCAACACGCCGATCGGACGGATACGCTCATGGGGGTCGCTTTCAGCGACGCCACGCACGGCTGGGTCCTGCTCGGCCACCTCGCCCTGCTGGCCACGACCAACGGCGGCGCCACCTGGACGGTCGTGAAACCGACGCAGACCGAGTACTACCTCGCGGCCGTCGCCTGCCTGGGACCGGGTAAGGGCAGGTAGGCCATCTCGCCAGCGAGAGCCGCCTGCCCCGACTCGTGCGTTCCGAGTGGGGGCACTCTCCGCGGGGCGCAGCCATACCGTCCGAGCCGACGGAGGCGGGCGCGGGGGCGGAGGGGGCGCTTCCGAGCGTGAGCACTGCCTGCGGCGCAGCCGCGGGCGCCTACTCTGATTCGCGAGGCGCGCCCCCGAGCTCCCGGGCCCGCCGCAGCCGGCTCGGTCACCACACCCCGTTCCCGATCCCGCCGCAGCCGGCTCGGGCGGGGCCCGAAGGGAGCCGCCCGGCCGCCGCTCGCACCTATCCCGCGGGTGGCGCCTCCGCATGCGCCGGGTTGCGCTCGAGATCTTCGTCGATGAAGTGGGTCGAGACCGTGCCGGCGCGAAACAGCGGGTGGTCGAGGACGCGCAGGTGGAAGGGGATCGTCGTGGCCACGCCCTCGACGCGGAACTCGGAGAGCGCCCAGTGGGCGCGGGCCAGGGCCTCATCGCGGTCGCGGCCCCAGACGACGAGCTTGCCGAGCAGGCTGTCGTAGAAGGGCGGCACCGTGTAGCCCGGGTAGACGTGGGAGTCGAAGCGCACCCAGGGGCCGCCCGGCGGCGACCAGGTGGTCACCGTGCCCGGCGACGGCAAGAAGTCGCGCATCGGGTTTTCGGCGTTGATGCGAAACTCGATGGCGTGGCCGGTGATGGTCACGTCGTCCTGGCCCAGCGGCAGGCCTTCGCCGGCGGCGATGCGGATGCCGGTCTTGACGATGTCGATGCCGGTCACCATCTCGGTGACGCAGTGCTCGACCTGCACGCGGGTGTTCATCTCCATGAACGAGAACTCGTTGGCGGGGTCGAGCAGGAACTCGACCGTGCCGGCGCCCTTGTAGCGGGCGGCGCGGGCGGCCTCGACGGCGGCCGCGCCCATGCGCGCCCGCAGCTCGGGCGAGACGGCCGGCGAGGGCGCCTCTTCGATCAGCTTCTGGTGGCGGCGCTGGATGGAGCAGTCGCGCTCGCCCAAGTGGATGGCGTGACCCTCGCCGTCGGCCAGCACCTGGATCTCGACGTGGCGCGGGCTGGGGATGTACTTCTCGATGTAGACGGCGCCGTCGCCGAAGGCGGCTTGGGCCTCGCCGCTGGCCTGGCGCACGGCGGCGGCAAGGGCATGCGCGTCGTGGACGATGCGGATGCCCTTGCCGCCGCCCCCGGCCGAGGCCTTGACCATCACCGGCAGGCCGATGGCGCGCACGACCTCCTCGGCCTGGGCGATGTCGCCGATCACCCCGTCGGAGCCGGGCGTCACCGGCACGCCGGCGGCCATCATCGTGGCCCGCGCCATGGCCTTGTCGCCCATCAGCTCGATCGACTCGGGACCGGGGCCGATGAAGGTGATGTCGTTGTCCGCGCACAGCCGCGAGAAGGCGGCGTTCTCGGCGAGAAAGCCGTAGCCGGGGTGGATGGCGTCGGCGCCGTGCGTGACGGCGGCCATGATGAGGTTCTGCATGACCAGGTAACTCTGTGCGGCCGGCGGCGGACCCACGCAGACCGCTTCGTCGGCATGGGCGACATGCAGCGACGACTCGTCGGCCGACGAGTAGACCGCCAGGGTCGCCACGCCGAGCTCGCGGCAGGCGCGGATGACCCGGACGGCGATCTCCCCGCGGTTGGCGATGAGGACCTTCTGGAACACGGGAGGCACTCCTGTGAGCCTGGGGCGGCGGTCCGCCAAGCGGCGGAAGTATAGCAGAGGGCCGCACAGGCGTACCGCGAGCTGACAACGCTTTGTCAGCGCACCCCCTGTCGGCGCCCTCTCCGCTGCCGATACGAGGGGGGACTACCACGGAGGCCGAGACCCTTCACCACGACACTGGATCGGGCTACACGCCCGCATATCGCTTCCCTCTCCCTGCCGGGCCGGTCTCCTTCGACTGTACCCACCAGCCCGCATAATGCGAAGGCCCTAACCGGCCCGGCCCTTTTCCCTCTTCACGCACCCGCCCGCCGCACCTGCGGCGGCGCGTCATCGTCGCTGCGACCAGCCTTCAGCGCCGCCCCATCGTCGACCCGGCGCGCCCGCTGGAGCGGCGGCGAAACTCAGCCTCGGGGCTATACTTGTCGATGCTTTGGCCTTGAAGGGACGCCCCGGGCTGGAGGGACTCGTGACCAAGTCGACCAAGAAGCGCCTCGTCGTCATCGACGACGACATCGGCCTGCGCGAGGAGCTCGCCGCCTTCTTCGACGACTCCTACGCGGTCGACACCTACGCCGGCACGCCGGCGGCGCTCAAGGCCCTGCGCGACGCACCACCCGACGCCCTGCTGCTCGACATCGACCTCCAGGCCATCAAGGGCTTCGACGTCCTCAAGCTCATGACCTCGACGCCCGATCTGCGCTCGGTGCCGGTGATCGTGCTCTCTGCCACCAACGATTTCGAGACCTTCGAGCAGGCTCACCGGCTCGGCATCGCCGAGTACATCACCAAGCCGTTTCGGGTCGAGAACCTGCGCGACAAGCTCGAGACGGCGATCGACCGTCGCCATCGCCGCAGCGCCGGGCGCCTCAAGCTGGGCGCCATGCTCGTCGAGAGCGGCCTCGTCACCCAGCTCCAGATCGACAACGCCCTCAAACAGCAGCAGCACGGCGGCGGCCGCCTCGGCGAGGTGCTCGTCGGCTCGGGCCTGGTGTCCGAGGACGACCTGATCAACGCCCTGGCCGGCCAGATGCACCTGGCCGTGGTCGACCTGCGCACCGTCACGCCGAACCCCGCCGCGGTCGGGCTGCTGCCCCGCGACTTCATCGTGCGCCACCGCCTGCTGCCGCTGCGCATCGACGACGAAGGCAGCCTCGTCATCGCCATGACCAACCCGCTCGACGTGGTTGTCATCGACGAGGTCCGGCTGCGCAGCAAGAAGCGCGTCGTGCCGGTGATCTGCGCCGAGAGTGCCTTCGACGAGGCGCTCACCATGTTCACCAGCAAGCGCGGCAAGCTCAAGGAGCTCGAGAGCGTCCCGGGCGAGGCGCGCTCCGACGAAGCGCCCGGCGCGCTCGACGCCTCGATCATCGAGATCGTCGACTCGGTGCTGATCGACGCCGTCGGCATGAAGGCCTCCGACATCCATTTCGAGCCGCGCGAGGACGTCCTGCAGATCCGTTGCCGGGTCGACGGCGTGCTGCACGATCTGCGCGAGTACCCCGCCGAGCTGCAGGCCGGCGTCATCAGCCGCATGAAGATCATGTCCAACATGGACATCGCCGAGCGCCGCCTGCCCCAGGACGGCCGCGCCAGCTTCGAAACGACCGACGGCACCGTCGTCGACATGCGTCTCGCCTCTATCCCCAGCCTCTACGGCGAGAACATCACGATCCGCATCCTCGAAGCCTCGCCGCTGCCGCCGACGCTGATCTCGCTCGGCTTCGCCGAGTCGAGCCTGGTCCGCTTCCAGGAGGCCATCCGGCGCCCCGACGGGGGCATCGTCATCGGCGGACCGACCGGCAGCGGCAAGTCGACCACTCTCTACACCACGCTCGAGCTGATCAAGTCGAAGGAACGCAAGATCTACACGGTCGAAGACCCGATCGAACGCAAGCTGCACGGCATCGTGCAGACCGAGGTCAAGCCGGTCATCGGTCTCACCTTCGCCCAGGCCCTGCGCGCCCTGGTGCGCGCCGACCCCGACGTGATCATGGTCGGCGAGGTACGCGACCTGGAGACCGCCAAGATGGCGGCCGACGCCGCCATCACCGGTCACCTGGTGTTCACCACCCTGCACACCGGCGACGCGATCTCGTCGATCAACCGACTCATCGAGATGGGTCTGCCGCCCTACCTCGTCGCCGCCGCCTGCCGCTGCATCGTCTCGCAGCGGCTGGTGCGACGCTTGTGCCGCCACTGCAAGCGGCCCGAGGTGATGAGCGCCGAGCGCTGGGTCGACCTCGGCCTCGGCGAGGCGCCCGGCGCCCGCATCGACATCGCCGCGCCGGTCGGCTGCCCAAAGTGCTTCGGCACCGGGTACATGGGCCGTCTCGGGCTCTACGAAGTACTCGACGTCGACGACGAGCTGCGCGAGATGATCGCCCTGGGCGGCACCATCGGCGCCATGCGCACCGCCGCCCGCGAGCGGGGCGTCGAGAGCATCCACGACGACGGCGTGCGCAAGGTGCTCGACGGCTCGACCAGCTATCTCGAGCTCGTGCGCGTGACCGCCTGACGGCGCGTCCCAGGCCCTCCACCGGCGTCGGCAGCCTCAGCGGGCCCGGCGGCGGCGGCGGACTCAGCCGCGTCGGCAGACTGCGAGGCAGGCAGTAGACACCTGTTCTATCTCACCTCGCAAGCCCCCGCCCGATAACGGGTACTGGAGACCAATCGCGGGGAGAGGAAGCCTCCTTACACAAGAGACGGGGCCTCAGAGATGAGGCCCCGTCTCTCTTTGTCATGTGGGCGGCGGGCGGGCGGTGTCGCAGGCACCGACGGGCGGCCGACGAGCGGCTCTGAGATAGCGGCCGGCGCATGCCTCCATAGGCGATGATCCTGGTCGGGTATGATACCGTCAGGGGTATGTGAGCGCCGACCCCGGCGGTCCGGCGGACGACAGCTCGAGCGCGACCAGGAAACGACAGGTGCCAGACGACCAGACCACAGTCGAGATCGCCATCGGCGGCATGACCTGCGCGAGCTGCGTGGCGCGTAACGAGAAGGCGCTGCGGCGGCTGGCCGGCGTCAGCGCGGCCAATGTCAACTTCGCCACCGAGAAGGCGACGGTGACCTTCGACCCGGCCCAGGTCGACGTCGGCCGCCTCGCCGCCACGATCGAGCAGGCCGGCTACGAGGTGCCCGCGGCGACCGCGACGCTGCTCATCGGTGGCATGACCTGCGCGAGCTGCGTGGCGCGTAACGAGAAAGCCCTGCGCCGTGTTCCCGGCGTCGTGCGGGCCGACGTGAACCTGGCCACCGAGAAGGCCACCGTGGAGTACATCCCCGGCGTGGCCAGCCGCGACGACCTGGCGGAGGCCGTGCGGCGGGCCGGCTACGAAGTAGCCGAGCCGGCCCGCCGCACGGCCGGGGGCGCCACCGACGCCGACGCGGCGAACGAAGGCGTGCCGGGCGAGCTCGACGACGCCGACGCTCTCGCCCGCCGCGCCGCCTACCTGCGACTGCGCCGCAAGGTGGCCGTCGGCGCGGTGCTGTCGGCGCTCGTCTTTGCCGGCAGCATGGGATTTGCCTTCGTGCCGTCGTTTCTCACCAACGGCTGGGTCCTGTGGGCGCTGGCCACGCCGGTGCAGTTCTGGGTCGGCCGCCAGTTCTATCGCGCGGCCCTGGCCGCCGCCCGCCACGGCAGCACCACCATGGACACGCTGGTCGCCCTGGGCTCGTCGGCAGCCTACTTCTACAGCGCCGCCGGGGTCGTCTTTCCCGGGTTCTTCGACCACCACGGCCTCGGCGCGCCGATGTACTTCGACTCGGCGGCGCTCATCATCACCCTCATCCTGCTGGGGCGCCTGTTCGAGGCGCGCGCCAAGGGCCAGACCGGCGAGGCCATCCGCACGCTCATCGGCCTGCAGCCGCGCACGGCGCGGGTAGTGCGCGACGGCGTCGAGTCGGATGTGCCGATCGCCGACGTGCGCCACGGCGACATCGTGCGCGTGCGCCCCGGCGAGAAAGTGCCGGTCGACGGACTCGTCGTCGAGGGCTCGTCGGGGATCGACGAAGCGCTGCTCACCGGCGAGGCGCTGCCGGTCGTCAAGGGGCCCGGCGACGAGGTCATCGGCGCGACCCTGAACACGAACGGCACGTTCACGATGCGGGCCACGCGCGTCGGCGCCGAGACGGCGCTCGCCCAGATCGTGCGCCTGGTCGAGCAGGCCCAGGGGGCGCGGCCACCGATCGCTCGCCTCGCCGACCTGATCGCGAGCTGGTTCGTGCCGGCCGTCATGGCGATCGCCGGGCTGACGTTCGTCGTCTGGCTGCTGGCCGGGCCGCAGCCGGCCCTCAACTACGCCCTGATCAACGCCATCGCCGTGCTGGTCATCGCCTGTCCGTGTGCCCTGGGTCTGGCGACGCCGACGGCGGTCATGGTCGGCACCGGCAAGGGCGCCCAGAACGGCGTGCTGATCCGCGACGGCGCCTCGCTGGAGACGGCCCACAAGTTGCAGACGATCGTGCTCGACAAGACCGGCACCATCACCGCGGGGCGACCGACCGTGACCGACGTCGTGCTCGCCAGCGACGACGGCGAGCGGGCTGCGGCGATCTCGCCCGACGAGCTGCTGCGCCTGGCCGCGGCGGCCGAGCGCGGCTCGGAGCATCCGCTGGCCGCGGCCGTCGTGCGCGCCGCCGGCGAGCGCGGTCTCGAGCTGCCCGACGCCGGCGAGTTTCGCGCCACGGCCGGTCACGGCGTGCGGGCCGTCGTCGAGGACCACGAGGTGCTGGTCGGCAACGAGCGACTCATGACGCTGAGCGACCTGACGGGAGCTGCTTCGCAGAGCGACGGCGATGCCGCCGGCGCCCTCGCCGCCGCCGGCAGGACGCCTGTGTTCGTGGCCGTCGACGGCCGACTGGCCGGCCTGATCGCCGTCGCCGACCCCGTCAAACCCGGCGCCGCCACGGCAATCGCGCGCCTGCACCGTCTGGGCCTGCGGGTGGTCATGGTGACCGGCGACCGGCGCGAGACCGCCGCGGCGATCGCCGCCGAAGTCGGCATCGACGAGGTCGTGGCCGGCGTGCTGCCCGACGGCAAAGCCGCCGAGATCGCGCGCCTGCAGCAGGGCGGAACCCGGGTAGGCATGGTGGGCGACGGCGTCAACGACGCTCCGGCTCTGGCCCAGGCCGACGTCGGCATCGCCATCGGCACGGGCGCCGACGTCGCCATCGAAGCCAGCGACGTGACGCTGGTCTCGGGTGACCTCAACGGCGTGGTCACGGCCATCGCCCTGTCGCGCGCTACGATGCGCACGATCAAGCAGAACCTGTTCTGGGCATTCGCCTACAACGCCGTGCTGATCCCCGTCGCCGCCGGCGTCCTCTACCCGCCTCTGGGCATCCTGCTGAACCCGATCTTCGCGGCGGCGGCCATGGGCCTGTCGAGCGTGACCGTAGTCGGCAACAGCCTCCGCCTGCGGCGCTTCCGCGCGGCCGCCTGAGGCGCCTCGGCGCCGCCGACCGCGGCGCGGCTCCGCGTGGCCGCCCGAGGGGCTCGTCCGCGGCCGCCTGCGCAGCCGCCCGGGCACTCGCCGAACGCCCGCGACTGCCCGGCAGACGCCGACGGGGGCGGCAGGACCTTTCGTACGAAAGGTCCTGCCGCCCCCGTCACACGCCGGCTCAGAGCCGACGATCGCGGTCGGTCGGCGTCTGGCTAGCGCGCCCGCGCCGTGTTGTCGCGCCGGTGCTCGTTGCGGCGGTTGCGGGAGTAGAAACTCGTAGCTACGAAGTTGCCCATGACGATCCTCAGTTCCAATACCGGATGATTGCTATCCTTTTAGTTCCCACCCCCCGGCCCGGCCAAACCCGGGCGTGACGGCGTCGGCCCGTGAGCATCGTTCGCGGATGGTACACTGGCCGGGTTCGAAGCTCGAAGCGAGGGGGAGTCTATGTCGGCCCGTGAACGGGGTGAGAACCGGGTGTTCGTCGATGACACCCTGAGCCGTGCCGGCATCGACCTGTGGGGCGCCGCCGCGAACGCTGCCGCCTTTACCCTCGCGCCCGCCCTGCCCACCGCGATCTCGCTGCTGGCCCGCATCGACCCGCAAGCGCTCGGCGGGCTCGAACACGGCGATGCCGGCGCCTACCGAGCCGAGTACAAGCACCTGAACGCCCGACTCGACGCGGCCGCCGACGGGCTGGTCACGGCGTTGCGCGACAAGGGCCACCGGGCGAGCGCCGCCGCGGCCACCATCTACAGCGACCTGCCCGACTCGGGCGACTGGCTCGCGGCCGGAGTCTTCGCCCACAAGACGGCCGCCACGCAGGCCGGCCTGGGCTGGATCGGCAAGACGGGGCTGTTCGTGTCTCCCGAGGCCGGCCCGAAGGTGCGCCTCGCCACCGTGTTCACCGATCTGAAGCTCGACGTCGGCGTACCGGTGACCCGGGGCCGCTGCGGGAGCTGCCACGGCTGCCTCGACGCCTGTCCGGCCGGCGCCGGTCGCGACGTGACCTGGCAGGCCGGCATGACCCGCGACTCGCTGTTCGACGCCGCCGCCTGCGAGAAGCACATGGACTCACTCGAGGCCGACGAAACCCACACCTGCGGGCTCTGCGTGGCCGCCTGCCCGTTCGGCCGAACGCGTTCGTCGTAGGGCAGTCAAACCACCGTCAGGAGGCGACGATGCCAAAGTGGCGCAGACCGCCGGAGGACCTGGTCGATCGCTTCCTGAGCCTCGTGCCCGACGACCCGGGCGTCGAGGTGCGGCGCATGTTCGGTTGTCCCTGCTTCTTCTACGGCGGCAACATGTTCGCCGGCGTCCACCAGGAGAACCTCTTCGTGCGGTTGGGTGACGACGATCGCGCGGCGCTGCTGGCATTGCCGGGCGCCGGGCATTTCGAACCCATGGCGGGCCGACCCATGCGCGAGTACGTCTGCGTCCCGCAAGCGGTGCTCACGGACCGGCCGGCCCTCGAGGCCTGGCTCGCAAGGTCGCTCGTCTACCTGCGCACGCTGCCGGCCAAGCAGAAGAAGCCCCGCGCGCCCAAGCAGCCCGCACCGGGGCGCTGGTAGCGGGGGTTACTTGCCGTTGTTGCCGTCGGAGGCCATCGGCAGCAGTCCGCCGAGGTCGCCGATCACGTTGACGAGCTGGGTGTCGCTGGGCACGACCACCTTGCTGTTCTGATAGAGGGCGCGCTCGACCGCCTCGAGCTTGCGCAGCATCTGGGCGTTGCCGATGAAGTACTTGTCGGCGGCCTCGTTGACGAGCTGGATGGCCTGGGCCTCGCCT
>Ga0182027_10006002_pt1 | contig 18317 bp, 13 predicted proteins | sample 712E1DmetaG_FD_121300 | JGI IMG/M metagenome (GOLD analysis project Ga0182027, IMG submission 121300) | Permafrost microbial communities from Stordalen Mire, Sweden - 712E1D metaG (Illumina Assembly) | ecosystem: Environmental > Terrestrial > Soil > Wetlands > Permafrost | place: Sweden... | reverse complement strand
TTTGATGATGTAATGCGATTACAAAAGCAGTTAGCATCATCAATGATGGATGATTTTGAACTAGATTCCAAAATTAAAGTTCTCACAATATTTGATGAATTAGCTGGAAGCAAAAAAAAGATTCATACAGAGAAGTTGATGATAGAAGCAGAACATCATGGCATGGGTGAGTTTGAAATTGCGTCTGTCATCGAGAAACTGAAACGTGACGGATTATTATTTGAACCGCAGCCAGGATATTTACAGAAATATTGAACTAAAAATCAATTAATATAATTGAACATTGGTATATTCAAATGAACACTTTAGTTGTATACTACTCGCGCACTGGTCTTACAAAGAAGATTGCAACGCTTATTTCTACAAAACTTAGATGTAACATAGATGAAATTATAGATAAAAAAGATAGATCTGGAGCTATGGGTTACATGAGCGCCGGTAAGGATGCTATGAAAAGTGCATTGACATCAATAACATATACCCATGATCCTAAAGATTATGATATGATACTAATTGGTGGTCCGGTGTGGGCTTGGACTGTAAGTCCTGCAGTAAGAACATATATCGATAAAAATGCAGATGTGTTAAAAATAAAGCGCGTTGCGTTTTTTGCCACGCAAGGCAGCAGTGGATCAGATAAAAAATTTTTGGCAATGGAAAATGTATTAGGGATGAAGTCTATAGCTACATTAACAGTTAATGGCAAAGATTTTAAGAGCGAAGTTTACATACAGAAAGTAGAGCGTTTTATTGATGATATAAAATCTCGAACTAACTAAAATTGATTATATCATTTATTTTCTAGTTTTATTAATTTAAATATTTAATCGAAATTAAATTTTTGCATTAATTTCTTCTTTGCAAAGAATGTAAGTATTATATACGCAAATACTATTCCATATATCACTGCAATATATATCCATGGTAATGGTTCGAATCCAAAGAATTTACCTATACGAAGCAATGTTAAACTTATACCTACTAAAACTACTAGCAGAGTCGTAAATACAACTGGAAAGCTCGGCTTACTTTCTAAGAATGGTATCTTATTAGTTCTAATAATGTATACTATTAAAACTTGCGTCGATAATGATTCTATAAACCATGCAGTCTGAAATTGTGCAGGCACTGCACGGAATACAACAAAGAATACAAAGAATGTCGTAAAATCAAATATTGAACTTAATGGTCCTATAAATACCATAAATCTTTTTATGGATTCGATATTCCAAGGTCTAGGTTTTTTTATATATTCATCATCTACATTATCTGTTGGTATAGCCAGCTGTGACATATCGTAAAGAAAATTATTTAATATTATTTGTATAGGCAACATAGGAAGAAATGGCAAGAATAAGCTTGCTCCAGCTAATGAAAACATATTGCCGAAATTACTGCTAGCACCCATCCTAATATATTTTATAAGATTTCCAAATACTTTTCTACCATCAATAACTCCTTCTTTCAAGACCATCAAATCCTTGTCCAATAAGATTATTCCTGCTGATTCTTTGGCTATATCCACTGCATTATTTACACTGATTCCGACATCAGCTTTCTTTAATGTTGGAGCATCATTTATGCCATCTCCTAAAAATCCTACTGTGTGACCGTTCTTTTGAAGTGCATCGACTATTCTTTCTTTCTGTAATGGTGCGACTCTAGCGAAAACAGAAACTTTCTCAACAAGAATTCTTAATTCCTCATCATTTAATTTATCAATATCTCTTCCAGTAACGCATCCTTTGATTTGTAATCCTAATTCCGAACATATTTTCTTAGTAACTAATTCATTATCTCCTGTGATTATTTTTACTTCTACACCTAAATCTTCTAGCGCGCGTATTGCTGTGAGTGCGCTTTGTTTCGGAGGATCTAAGAATGACAAATACCCTTTTAGTATTAGTTGCTTTTCGTCGCTAGAATTATATTTGTCTTTCTTTTTTATAGGTGCATATGCTACCGCTATTACCCTAAATCCTTCGTTGCTTAATTTTTCATATTGATCTTCTGCCTTCTTTATAGTTTTTTTATCCAGCTTGTAATATTTTCCATTTAACTCATATTTTGAACACTTCTTGAGCAACTCTTCCGGAGCACCCTTGCTTACAATAAATATGCCTTTATGTTTTTCTGAATCTATGTCTACAACTATAGACATCATTTTTCTGACAAAGTCGAACGGCATTTCATCTATTTTTTTTATGCTCTTGATTGTTATGGGTGAGTGCTTTAAGATAGCTTCATCAAGTACATTTTTTAGACCTGTTTGATAAAAACTATTGATATATGCATATTTTAGGACGCTGTAATCTTCATCACCTAATATATTGCAATACTTTTCTAGTATAATTTTATCTTCAGTTAATGTGCCTGTTTTATCTGTACATAATATATCCATAGCACCAAGATTTTGTATTGATTCCAGATGTTTGACTATTACTTTTTTCGTGGACATATCTCTTGCACCCTTGGCAAGATTGATTGTCACAAGCATTGGAAGCATTTCAGGAGTCAATCCTACAGCGACAGCTAAAGAGAACAATATAGCTTCCATTAGATTGCCTTTAAGTATAGCATTGATTGCGAATATTACTATTATTAAGATGAGAACAAACTTTATCATGAGCCAAGTAAAATCACGGATTCCTTTATCAAATGAAGTTTCGAAATTGTCTCTTGCAATATTTTTTGCAATATGACTAAATTCAGTGTACTTACCAGTCATTAGAACAATACATGTGGCTGAACCGCTAACAACTGAAGTTCCCATAAATGCTGTGTTCTTTAAATCATTTATAGCTTCAGCACTTCTTAATGCTTCATGAGTTTTTTCTACTGGAAAAGATTCTCCTGTTAAGGATGATTCGTTTACGAATAGATCCTTAGATTCTATTATTCTGACATCGGCTGGTATTATATCTCCTGCTGATACTTCTATTATATCTCCAGGCACTAATTCATGTATATTTATATCTCTTCTTCTGTCATTCCTGACTACGGTAATCTTTACACTAACTAACTCCACAAGTTTTTCAATATCTTTATCCGATCTATATTCTTGAAAGAATGAAATGCAGACACTTATGAATATCATTGCGAAGATAAATATGGCACTAAATTTCTCTGCATAGAACAATGTGAAAACGGCTATAAACAATAGCACGACAATCAATGGATTGGTAAATTTTAATAAGAACTGTATTATTGCAGGTCTCTTGTTATGTTTTATCGGATCATTATAGCCATATTTCTTTATGCGCTCTTTAGCTTCATTATCTGTCAATCCGTCAATACTTGAACTGAATTCTTTCAAGACATAATTTACATCAGATTTAGCATAAGTATAATATTTAGCGTCCAGTCCCAAATTTACAGAATCTACAGTCAACTCCTCACCTCTAACTACTCTTGATAATATATCTAGACGACGAGTTTTTAAAGGTTGTGGCATTATGTGCTATTGTAGAAATTTGTTCGATATCGGAGTAAATTTATAAAGAATAATTTCTTATTTTGATTATGAGTCATAATATACGAGATAGGAATGATTTTTACGAGAAATTATTCAAGTATTTTACTCAATTGAGTGATAAGAAATATGAATATGTTTTTTCCGCAACCATTACCTTGATTGTGGGATTGTTGGAAACTTACATCAAATCCAAACAAAGTGATACTGATGAACTTAAGAAATTTCTTTTTCTTCTATGGCAAAAAATAGTTGTAGATACTCATAATGGTGTACAGAATCAAAAGATGCTCGAGGATATTAGTGTATATATTGATAGGATAAAAGATTCCCGGCGAAAGAAAGATGAGAAACAAGATGCTATTATTCGTACAATCAAACCTGGAGCTGAGTCTATTTTTATTCAATTCTCAGAGCTGGAAGATATAGGTACTAGCGAAGAATATTCAGCATATCTGGATAATATATTCCCCGAGAGTAAAGTAAAAGATATAGTTTATTATGGTACTAATACAAAAGTAAGTTTTTTTGATGAGAGGCTGCTAGGGAATTCTATTGATACAGAGACTGCGGGTTTAGGATATTATATCAATACAAAACCACCAAAGAACAATGCAAGATATGTCATTCCGGTTATGATAGATGCAAGAACTTCTTTAATTGGCCTAAGGTATACTATACTGGATTTTGGAGATGTGATCAAGAAAAGATGGAGAAAGTCCAACGAGATTGTAATACATAAAGAACAGATATATACGAGCAATGATTTCGAGAAAGAATTTGTGCGACATGCATTATATCGTATTGGTAATAAGAAGATTATATCTTACAAGGATTTAAGTACGATATTTAGTCTTGTCATTAAATCTTTTGGCTTTGATTCATTAAAATTTCATTCCAGCATGTTTAATGATGATGAAATAGTAGTATTCGAAAAAGAACAGGTACATGTCTTAGGTTCTAAGCAAGATATAGAGATGTTTAAAATGTTCGTTGCAAAACAAAGATCTAATATCCGAACAGGCTTGACTGCGTAGAATTCTTCAATATATCATCAAAGCTTTTATCGTAGACGGAAAGTATTGTGTCAGCTATTGGTTTTATCTGTTTTTCGACATAATGATCATAGTCTGGCTTATGTTTTAGTTTTTCAACGGGTTCAGGACCTTCAACAGTCATGACATATTGTATTATGTTTGAAGTCAATTTGTCGAGCATTCTTGCAGCTTTTACATGAGGTGGTGTCGTTTTAGTGTATTCATCTAGATTTTTGCTTATACTTTTTTTATATATCAGCATATCATCGTATTTTCCTTCTTTCAAATCTTTGACAAACTTCTTCACATACTCAGTCACTTCTTTCTTATGGAATACTCTTATGAATAATTCTTCTTGGAATTTTTTAGCTACGTCGGTCCAATCTCCGCGTACAAATTCCATTCCTGTGAATTTTAATTCTTCCTTGTCATTTTCATCAACAAGTATTCCTGCATAACGTTTCTTTGCGCCTTCTTCAGATCCTCGAACTGTTGGCATTAAGAATACTTTGAATAATTTCTCGAATTGTAATTCCATAATGTTATCTCTATGATATTCTTTTTTAATATATTCATCATAAAAATCATTTACATATTTTTGTATCTTTTTACCAATCTTTCTGGTTTCTTCCACACTATCAGCACCACTCACTACAAATATAGAATCGGTATCGCCATATATTACATCATATCCTAATTCCTGCACCTTCTTTGTCGTCAACTGAATTATCTCTTGACCTGTATATGTTATTGCATTTGAAATTTCAGGATTGAAGAATCTGCATGCAGGATTTCCTAGGACTCCGTAGAATGAATTCATGATAATTTTTATTGCATAGATAGTTTCTGGAGTATCTTTACGCTTCTTTGCTTCATCACGCTGATGCCACACATCAGCGATAATCTTAGGCAATACTCCTTCTTGATTCTTGAATACTGCGCCATTTGCTGTTGTAACATATTTTTCTTTAGATATATGTTTAGGTCTGTCTGAGACAGCGACATAACTATATGGATCAATGTTGAATGTCCGAATTATACTAGGATACAGGCTCTTAAAATCACATACGATGACATTATCATATAATCCTGGTTTGGATTTCATTACAAATCCTCCTTTGCCAGGTTCATCTTTCTCTCCGAATTTGTTGCTGCTCAAGACTATTTTGGATTTACGGGCATATCTTAAGAATAGACTATCTAGGCTTGCAACGCTTGCCTTAACTCTGTCAAGAGTCATTCCAGTAATCAATGACCTTAATAATGTCAATTGCATTGAACTAGTTTTATGAATTATCTCGTATACAAATTCTGAATCTTCAAGATTATAATCGACAAGCTTCTGTTGGTCATGCTTGTAATATTTTTCTATATTTTCTCCTTTATTTTCTTCTCCAATTATCTTTTTCTTTCCCACGAATTCTTCTGCTGCTGTGTCTAACTTGTAATTCTCTAATTTGATGAATGATGTCTTTAGGAGCACTATACCGTCAAGGACCATTCTTCCAGGAAAATCTGCGCTAGAGTCGCGCATGAATTCTGAATTTAATTCTAGTTTGCATGGCCAATCAATTCTCCCAAGAGCAAATGGTATTTTGTGTTCTTCAAATTTTTCTTTTAAGATTTTTAAATCGAAATCTATAAGGTTCCATCCTGTTATTATGTCGGGATCTATCTTCCAGACCAATTCTTGGAATTTTTCTAAAAGTTCTTTTTCGCTGCCAACGGTTAGAGCATTATGCAGTGGCTTTCCTAAATCTTTATCGAGACCGACAATTATGACTTTCTTATAATCAGGAGCATATAATGATATACAGTAAATGTGTCTCGCCTTCATATCTGTCTCTATATCTATAGATAGTACTTTCAGATCATTGACTGTAGGTTTCCAGTCGCTGGATTTTATTGTTGGATCCTCATATATTCTATCAACATAATTTCCTTTCTTGTACTTTCCACATAGCTCTAGACTGCCTTTTATGTCATGATCTATCAAGAATCTTTGATAGAATCTAATGTCTGCTTCATAACACGTGATGCTGTATTCTTCCTCTAATGTTTTTCTTAGTTTTGCGACATCTGCCGGCAATTCAGCAAAGATTTTTGACACGTTCTCATCGCTAAAATCTTTATAATCAGTTTTTTCTATGGTAGCATTATAGTTCTTCAATGTTTTATTCAACTTTTCTTCATGCTTTTGGTAATCTTTTGTTGATATATAGAAATATGCCTTGTATTCTTTGATTGCAAGGAAACTCTCACCATTCTCGAGCTTACCGAATAAATAGACAACCGATTTCTTGACTTTTCTTCCATTGACTTCCTCATCAAGAATTCTGTATGTAGGATAGATTACATAACCATTTAGAGGCTTTTCGGAATCGGAAGAATCGTGCATAATTCCAATATGCTTGATGGATTTATAACTTTTATGCGAGAAAGATAAAGGTATATAATAATAGATAATTTTTTGCTTAAATTTGATAATAAAATTTATAAGATTGATAATCAATACAAAAAATGTAATACAATTGAAATGTCTCTAAATCCTACTTTATAGAAATATACTTTATTCGTCAATCTTCGTTATCTTTATAGCGCTTACAGGACAGCCTTCTTCTGCTTCCTTGTTTGCCTTTAGGTCTGCTTGCTCTATTGTCGCATTAACTACTTTAGCCTTATCGCCTGCAGGTACGAAATTATCACAAACTACAGTACATGCTCGGCATCCGATACATGTATCCGCATCTAATTCTACTTTATATTTAGTCATACTTAAAGAGGTTAGAAATGGTTTATAAATCTTTTTGTGTAGTGTTGATTATCTTGTTTAGAATTTGAGTGCTGGTAATATATTATATAATCTTATTCTTTAATAAATTCTAATAATAGTATCTTTTGATAAAATGAATCCGCGACATCTTTCTAAGAAAGTTGCACCAAAGACAGAAAAATTAACAGCATATTTATATTCTAATATTATATCCTTTTATTGTAGCCCATGATGAAGTTATTCCCGTCTGAGTACATGAAGACGAAGTATACTCTGAGGCTACAGTAATATTCTAGAATCAGCTTATGATATGGTCATGAGAAATTATATTATAGAATTTATAACTATCTTTTTAATCTAAATCATCTTTCTTTTAATATGGACGAGCTTACTACTGATGATGGATCAAAGACTTTTCGTAGTCCTGTAGTGGATGAATGGTATCATACTAAAGCGGGAGCGATTGTCGAGGCGGTCGAAAAACACGCTAAAGCGTTGCGTGTATGGGAGAAAGAATCTCCAATAATATTTGATGTATGCTCAGGATTATCTTATAGTGCAGCATGTGCTCTTGAAGAGATCAGAAATCATGGAAATACTTCTTTAGTCACTATATATCTTTTTGAGAATGATAGAGCGATACTCGAAAAGAATCTTGAATTGCCTGATATCATAGAATATAATCATGATGGTGTCAAAAAGAAGATTACTTGCTATCATTATTTTAAGGAAGCAATAAAAAAATATTTAGAGCATAACGTCAGTGTCTATGAATCTAACACATTATGCATACATTTGATGTTTGGTGATGTCAGACTACAGATTGAAAAAGTTGAAGAATCAGCTGATTACATATTCTTTGCACCATTCTCTCCGATGTTTACGCCTAACATGTGGACTTATGATATATTTAGACAATTATATTTGCATGCCGCTCCGGGTGGAAAACTATCGACATATTCTTATGCAAAGAAAGTGCGTGATGCGATGGCAGAAGCAGGATTCAAAGTCGAGAATGGTCCAACACTTGGAAGAAGAAGTCCATCATTGATAGGTGTGAAAGAATAATTAAAAAAAATAAAAGAATAAAAATATTCTAGCTTTTATAGTAATGGGTTCTGTCCACCGTATAATGCGTAGAACTTTCCATTCTTGAATTCTAGCGAGAATATGTCTGTCTTTACTGATGTTGCTCTCATCTTGACAATACTAACTTCTCTAACTACATTTCTTCTGAATGGCGATAGTCTGATGAAGATTATACCGTCACAGAGGAAATCTTCTACACCATATTCAGAATACTTGCTTCCGTCAAGTGGCATTTCAGAAATAAGATAAGATGTTATGTTCATTTCTCTCAAGAACTCAAATACATAGAATAATTCTATTCTAGGATTCTCGAACTTGCTTAATACATATAGTGCTGATAACGAATCTACTACAACCATCTCAAGACCCAAATCTGTCTTTACTTTCTTTATTACATTCTTTATTACGTTCAACCATCCCGCATTTTGGCTTGTAGCTATTTTTGCATCTTTGATTTCTTTTCTTATGCATCCTAAGTCTGCAAATATTATTGTTCCCTTCTTGCTGTTCTTTAATTGCGCAATATTTGCCGCTATATTAGATAAATCGTTTATCAATAATACATTGACTTTAGATAAATCATATCCCATATTTATTATGTGATTTAGAAGCGAAGAGTATGATTGTTCGAGTGTGAAATATAATGAGGTTTTTCCATGTAGGACACACTCATTGTATACACTGTTGAAGCATACTGATGATTTCATAGTACCTGCTGAACCGCATATTAATGTTATATGTCCTTCAGGTATTCCTCCTTCCATTACATCATCTAATCCTTGAACGTATAATGGGATTCTCTTTATATCTCCTTGTTTAGTTATTATTCTGTCCATTTTACCTCACCTTTATTTATTCTTCAGTCTTATGTATTAAATCGTTAATTTTTCCAGATTCAGTATTTACAATCAAATTCTTTTCACCGCTTAGATACGCGCATCCTACAACTACTCCGTCTGTCTTGTATTGCCATATTTTTTTGCCTTGAGTTTTTCCAGGGCCTGAAGTCATTGCTTCTCCATAATGTCCTGTTTGTGCTACTATTCCTGAAACTCCTGGAACATAATCTAATATGTATGTGCCTTCAGAATCTAGAATGTAAATGTTATGGTCGTATGATCCTATAACTATCTCAAGTCTTCCATCACCATCTAGGTCAGCAATTATGGGTGATGCTACGATCCAGAAATCTGTTTCGTAGCTCCATAGTTTTCTACCATTCAAGTCAAGCGCATATACGCTGTTATCGCATGATCCAAAGACTATCTCTTTTTTTTCATCTTTATTTATGTCCGCTATACTGACTTTTGAACATATTGCACCGTCAGTTTCATAACTCCACATGAGGTTGCCTCGATCATTCAAACAATATATTATTCCGTCTGTTGATCCTATTATTATTACTGGCTCTGTGTTTTGTGATAATTTATCATATACTGCTTGTGCAAGTATTTTATCTTCAGTTTTGTATTGCCATAATAGTGTGCCTTTCAGGTCTAGAGCATGTATAGTTCCATCATTGCTGCCAAATATTATCATCGGCTTTTGTGAAAGTACTATTGTTGGGCATGATTCTATCTCGCTTTTCGCGTTGTATCGCCACAATAATTGTCCTTTATCATTTAAGAAGTACAAGTTTTTATCGCTTGAACCAAATAATATTCCTGTTTGATTATTTGCAAATTTTTGGATATATGGTGTTCCTCTTATAGGACCATCTGCTCTATACGTCCATAATTCTTTGCCTTTGTTATCTAGAACATACAATCTTCCTGATTCTGTTCCGAAGACTATTTCTTTATGTCCGTCTCCGTTTATGTCTGCAACGTTTGGAGTGCTGCTTATGCTGTTAACTGTATCAGTATCTAGAAACATTAGTTCTACTTGTGAATGTTGTTCTTCAGCGGAATATATCCATTTTGGTTTTCCTTCCAAATCTATGGAAACTATTTTTCCATTCTTTGTGCCAAATATTATTTCTTTTTTTCCGTCACCATCAATGTCTTCTATTACCGGTGATGATAAGAGTAACGATCCTGTATCATAGTTCCAGCGTTCTTCTATTCGTCCGCTACGCTGGCCTGTGATGTTCTTGAATGCAAATGTTATTTTATTCATTAACTTAACCTCTAATCCCAATTTCCAACATATTCTAACTTCTAACTCAAATACATAGTAAATTCTACTGTTTTAGTATTATATCCAATCTGTATAACCATCATATATAAATATTTTGGAATGTACTACCAATGTAGGACAAGATATGAAACCATTATAGAATGGTAATAAATTTATAAAAGTCTTTCAGGCAAAAATTTATATATTATAACTATTAAATCTAAGTATGGGGTTAAAAGAGGAGTTAGTTAAAGAGTTAACTAGGAATAGTTCTATTTATCTTGTCAAAGCTAATTTGATTAGTAGAGGTTACCTGGAAGAAGATATAAATAGAGCCCTCAAAGGTGTAATTGAAATAAAATCTCAAGAAAGTGATAAGAACAATAAATTGATGGGTTTCAAGGAATTCTTGGACCGTATCGGATATGGTTTTGCAAGTCAGCAATTCATTAATATATTATTCATGTTATCTGGAGCATCATTATTCTTAATAGGATTCATCAACGGTCTTAAGACATCCTTAGTTTACTTTTTTTCAGGTTTTCTTAAAGAATATTCTAGAATAAAATATTTTGGTAAGAAATATATCAGCACTGCAGGAATAATATATGGTCTAAGTTTTTTAGGAATGGCTTTTGCTGTTGTACTACATAGTCCTTTCTTGTTCGTATTATCGCTATTAATAGGAACAGTAGGCATAATTGCTCATGGAGATCTGTATGTAGCATTTTTTAATAGCATTCTGAGAAGCGAACATCGTAAAACTTTTTTGAAATTCATCTCTTATTTTGGTATATTTATCACTGCAATATCATTGATGCTCGCAGCGCTATTGATGGAATTATTTCCAGTAAACGGAACTCCTTTCAATTTCAATCCTTCATGGCTGCATCTTGCAATACCTATACATTTCCAAATATATGGTTACTTGTTAGCATTTGAGATAACCGCGATAATGTTTATTGTATCAGGATATTTGATGTCATTTATTGAGGAAAAGAAAGATGAAGTATATGGTTCAATACTTTATGCTACAGCATTCGTTAAAGAATATATGCAGACCGCGAAGGAGGATAGCAAGATATTTATAAAAAATAAGAAAGTGTTGCTGCTGACATTGGCTGCAATATTGATGACAATTATTCAGGTTGTAGGTAACTCATATTTTGGAATATTCATTTATGATAATTTTAAATACCAATTTCTTGGTGGATTCATGAATGTAGCAATAATCTTTGTTATTGCACTCATAACATCTATTAGTGGGACAATGCTGACTAAAGCTTTCGCAAAAAGTCTTGGAGAAGCTCCAATGCTTGTATTTGGAACATTACTTATTGCATTACTCCCATTAACATTATATTACAATCCAAATCTATACGCTATTGGTCTTGCGACTGCATTGTCGGTAATCGGTGGAGCCGTCGTCGGTGTAGCTCAAGGATTGATTGCTGAAAGACTCATGAGTGAAAAAGAGCAATCAACATACTTCAGTGGATTAGGATTTGTCTCGATAATTCCAACATTCATTCTAGTAGCAATTGGAGCAATCATAGCACAAATGTATACGCTTCAGACATTATTCTTAGTTCTCGGAATAGCATTAGGAGCAGTCGTCATGCCATTATATTTCATTCTAGTCTTAATGATAGATGCAGAATATAAGAGAGAACATGCAGTTGCTAATTAATACAGTTGAGATAAATATGCTAATTTATACTTATCAAGTTAAATTTTTAAATCCTTGGCATATTTACCATTCTATAGTAAAATAATTTGGAATTCAATTTAATGTTGATTAATGCATGTCGGGGGTTAAGATGGATATTCAAAAAATACTTATCGGAAATAAATATGTAATGCCTTTTACGATTCCTTCAGGAATTATCACTACAGAACCAGCGACTATAGAATGGGTGGCTAGAAACATTCCTGAGCTGGGTATTATAACAACTAAAAGCGTGGGACCTCAACCTCGTCCTGGAAATAAAGAACCAATTCTTCATCAATATTCTCCAGGAGAATTTGTCAATGCAGTTGGACTAACAAATCCTGGAGCAGAAGAATTTGCTAAAAAACTTTCTAAGATTGATTTTCCAAAAGAAAAATTCTTGCTTGCATCGATATTTGGTCATGATATTGAAGAATTTAATTATGTAGCAAAAACTTTAGATAATCTGGTAGATGGTTTTGAATTGAACTTATCTTGTCCTCATACATCTGATAAAGTTGGTATGCAATTAGGAACAGACAAAGATCTTGTTGCAGCGATAGTTAGTGGAGTAGTCGGAACTACAAGAAAACCTGTTTTTGTAAAACTAACTCCTAACGCAGCAAATATTGGAGAAATAGCAAAATATGCAGTCGATGCAGGAGCTTATGGAATTGTTGCAATAAATACAGTCGGTCCTGGCTATTATTCTGTTGATGGGCATCAAGTGTTGACATTCAAAAATGGTGGAGTTTCAGGAAAAGGAATTATCCCAATAGGATTAAGATGTGTAAGAGATATAAAACTTGCTATAGGTGATAATCATCCAATAATAGGAATGGGTGGAATAAGAAATATTAATGATATTAATGCTTATTCTGCAGTTGGTGCTAATGCTTTTGGAATTGGAAGTGCATTAGCAGGGATGAATAACAATAAATTACAAAATTATTTCTCTACACTTGTAAAAGATAATAATTTCAGTTCGAGAAATAATGCTGAAAAATTATTGAAACATGTGAATATGAATTATCAAAAAGTAAGTATTCTTAATAAATTAGATATTGCTGACGATTTTAAGATTATTCAGACCGATGGAAATATATTTGCTGATCCAGGTCAATTCGTATTCGCGTGGATTCCTGATGTTGGAGAAAAACCTTTTTCAGTAATGGATACTGATCCTTTGACATTAGGAGTTTTAGGAATAGGAGATTTTACAAAGAAATTTAATTCTCTAAATGTTGGAAATGAATTTTATGTAAGAGGGCCTTATGGTCAAACCGCAAATGTTCCAAAAGATTCCAATGTTGTTTTAGTAGGTGGTGGATGTGGAATTGCAGGATTGTATCTACATGCAAAAAAACTATCACACAAAGCAGAAATATTGACATTACTTGCGGCAAAAAATCGTAGTCATATAGCCTATTTGAATGAGTTTGTTAAGTATGGTAAAATAAAAATTGCAACAGAAGATGGAAGTCTTGGAAAAAAAGGACTAATTACAGACTTGATGGATAATTTGAAAGAAGGAAGTTATTTCTTCAACTGTGGATCAAAAGGTATGGTTAATGCTGTTCTACCTTTTGAATTACAAGTGTCTTCTCCAGAAAGGATTTATTCATCTGTAGATTACATGACTAAATGCGGTGTCGGCATTTGTGGAAGTTGTGTTGATAAAAAAGGCGTAAGAACATGCATAGAAGGACCATTTATGAAACCCTAATAGAAGCTCTTATAGAAACTCTTCTAAGATAAATTTTTAAATCCTTAAAGTTTTTACTATTCTATGGTTAAATCAGATGTTGGGGTTAAGGGTCAGATTATTTCTGGTAAGTTTGGAGAGATTCTTGCTAGACAGAAATCCGACCAAGAATTCGAGTTAGGAGAAATCTTGGTATCGGAAACCGATACATCAAAAATATTTCTACAAGTATATGATTTACAGTATGGTTCTCAGATATCTCAACAGAATCTTGAATTGATATCTGGAATGAGTCTTGAAGAAGATTCTGATTTTGAATTTATGGATAAGAATTTGAGAAATTATAAGATTGCATTCCTGAAGAACATGATTAGTGTTGACAAGTCTGACAATAAGAAAGTTGGTATTTCAAAATCTCTACCTAGTATGTTCTCATCAGTTCGGACTGTTACTCGTGAAGACTTATCATTTATTACAAAACCAACAAATCCTCTCTTTATGGGAAATCTTAGGAGTGGAAGTAAAGAATTAGATGTTCCAATATATCTTGACGGTTCTCAAGTGTTGACGCATCATATATTAATCAGTGGAACAACTGGTAAAGGTAAAAGTGTTTTAATGAGTAATCTATTATGGGATAGTACAGGAAAAGATTATAATGGTATTCTGGTTTTGGATCCTCATAATGAATATTTTCTTGGTAATGGAAAGATTGGATTAAAGGATCATCCATCACAGAATGTTTCATATTATACTGTGAGAAGCATTCCTGGAAGTCGTGGACTTAAAATAAATATTAAGATACTTCGACCTGCACATTTTGGATGTCTTGATTTTAGTGATGCGCAAGAGCAGGCAATGAATGCTTACTATCGTGATTATGGTATAAAATGGATTGAATCACTCTTGCTTGAAAGGCCTATCAAAGTGAATTTTAATGATGCTACAATAAATGTTCTTAAGAGAAGATTGATGTACTTATTGGATATTGATATAAGCAATAGTGAAGTGTTTTGCAATGGAATATTTGAATTTAATGCTGGTGAAGCTACGATAAGCGGTATATGTGATTCTCTAGAAGCAGCAAAGACAGTTATACTTGATACTAGTGCATTCAGTGGACAAGTAGAATTGCTCGTCGGATCATTGATTGTGACTGAAATGTTCAATCGATATAAGCAATATAAGATGCAGGATACATTGAATGATAAGCCAGTAATATCTATAGTTCTTGAAGAAGCTCCTAGGGTTTTAGGAAAAGAAGTCTTGGAGAAAGGTTCTAATATATTTTCAACGATAGCGCGTGAAGGTAGAAAATTCAAGGTAGGATTGATTGCAATCACTCAATTACCGTCGTTGATTCCAAGAGATATACTTGCAAATATGAATACTAAAATAATTCTTGGAACGGAGATGGTTCAGGAAAGACAAGCGATAATCGACAGTGCATCGCAAGACTTGAGTACTGATTCTAGAAATATTGCAAGTCTTGATAAAGGTGAATGTATTGTTTCCTCGAATTTTGCAAAATTTGCAATTCCGATTAAAGTTCCATTCTTTGACGAGTTTGCAAAGAAAGATGTTCAATTGAAATTGAAGGAAGGCAAAGAAAAATCTTCTAATAAAGAGATACTAGGATTAGGAGAATAAAAGCTCTAGAATATATCTTCTCCTAATTTTTTATCAAGCTGCAGGCGGGATTTTATTCTTTTTAAAAATAGCTATTGCTCGCATAATATTAAGGAATCCTCTTTTCATATTTTCTTCTAATCCTAATGCCTGATTAATTTTTAGAACATCTGCTCTGATTACTTCCAATTGATTATTAATAGCTTGTTTACGTCCATCAAGTTCTACAAGAAGTCCTATTGATCCTTTTTCTCCAGTTCCATCACCATTTATTAGATCTCTTAACTCTGGTGTTAATGTCTTGTCTTTAAGAAGTTCAGTATAAAATAATTTAATATTTCCGTCTTGCTGTAACAACTGGTTATAGGTGGATTGTATTTCTATAAGAGTGGCTTTAAGTTTGTTAAGGATCAAATCTCTTTTCTCTGCATGATTAGTTCCTTCATGTATATGTGCAATTATGCTATCTACATCTGGCTCATATTCTCTAGGATGAAGTTTGATGTTACCGCTATAATCAGTAAAAGCGTCGATGACACGCATAAAAGTTTTATAACTAATTCCTTTTTCTTTTGTTTTAGCTTCTTCTTTTTTCTCGGGTCCCATGCCGTGAGTATATTGAAGCTCTAAATTTTCAGTTTTTTTATGATCATTGATTAGGACTTTTAATATCTCATGAGCTTGGCCAAACACTCTAAGTAGTTTAGTTAGTTCGGGATTAAACGGCGGAAAATCTCTTCCAGACAGTTTGGACTTTACTATACTTATTTTGTTGTTGACTCCAACTCCATGACCATATACAGTCATTGTTTGGTCAATTATAGCATCTACTGTATCAGCCATGCCTTTTAGAACATCGCCTAATTTAACTTCGTTATCAAGAATCAGTTGTTCTGCCTGTAAGAATTCTGTCATTGCTTGTTTATTCAATTCATCTTCGCGAAGTTGATTTGTGATTTCTCTGCTATGTTCTTTCAGATTTGATTTTTTAACATTATATATCATATTTTTGAATTCAGCTTTAGCCATAATTATCACCTATATTGTTATTTTTATGTATAATTATAATACTCATTCTCAGTCATTATCCTTTATAAACATTTCTCTAAAATAATCTAATTTAACCACATTTAATCAAATTTATTAACCATAAATCATTCCTTTCTCTATGAAATTTTCGCACATGGCTGACTGTCACATCGGATCTTGGAGAGATCCTAAATTGAAAGATTTAGCTACAGATGCATTCATCAAATCGATGGAGATATCTGTGCATAAAAAAGTTGATTTCATCCTTATTTCTGGAGATTTATTCAATACGGCGCTTCCTGGTATCGATAATTTGAAGAGTGTTGTTAAGGAGTTTAAGATATTAAAAGAAAAAGATATTCCTGTATATATCATTCCTGGAAGTCACGATTATTCTCCAAGTGGAAAGACAATGATTGATGTACTTGAAGAAGCAGGTCTGCTTGTGAATGTGTTCAAAGGAAAAGTTGTGGATGGAAAATTACAATTAAGATTTACAAAAGATGAAAAGACCGGAGTCAAGATAACAGGCATTCTAGGACGAAGAGGAACTTTAGAGAAATTATATTATCAAGACTTGGATTTAGAACATCTAGAAAAAGAGTCTGGAAAGAAAATATTCATGTTCCACACATCAATCACTGAATTAAAACCTGGGCATAAAAGTGCGATGGATTCAATTGACGTATCGTACATGCCTAAGAATTTTGAATATTATGCCGGTGGACACGTCCATATAATTCATCAGTATTCATTCAAGGACCATAAGAACGTCGTATATCCTGGACCAATATTTCCAGCAAATTTTGAAGAGTTGGAAGAGTTAGGTGTTGGTGGATTCTATATTGTCGAGGAAGATAAACATGGTATAATTAAATTGGAAAGAGAAGATATTCCAATCAAGAATGTTTTTAAGATATCAATAGATTGTGAACATAAAAGTCCTGAAGAAGTCAACGAAATGATATATGCAAAACTTAAAGGTAAAGAATTACTTAATAATATTATATTGATCAGAATTGCTGGAAAATTAAAGAGTGGAAAAGTTTCTGACATAAATTTTAGAGAAATATCAAGCAAATGTTATACTCAAGGTGCATTCTTTGTAATGCATAATACTGTAAAAGTTGTTTCAGCTGAATATGAAGAGATCAAGATAGATCAGAAGAATCCAGAAGATGTTGAAGAAGCGATAATTCAAGAACATTTAGGGCAGATTAAGGTAAAAGGATTTGATGTTGAGACAGAATCTAGAATAACAAGAGAAATGATGCACCTTCTATCATCCGAGAAGCATGAAGGTGAGAAAGTCTACGAGTATGAAGATAGAGTAAAGAAGGAAGTAGATAGGTTACTCGAATTGTAAAAATAATTTCTGATAAGAGTACAATAATTAGATTAGTGCGTTTAGTCATATAATTTGAGGTCTCCTTAACAAGATTTAAATACAAAGTTAGTTTAACGTTATTAGTGGGGTGGTTAGAATGAAACCTATGCTCATAATTGCAATTATGATACTCGTCGCAATAGTGAGCGGTTGTTCTGAAGAATATTCTCGTCAGGCAAATATATACAATTCTTATCCTGGACAAGATAATAATGTTCCTGCATCAAATAGTTCTATTGTAGAAAATATTGTCATAAATAATTTAGCATTCAATCCAAATTCTTTAACAATACAAAGAGGCACTACAGTAATTTGGACGAATGATGATTCAGTAAATCATGACTTGTTTTCCGATGTTGGCAACGTA
>Ga0182027_10006001_pt1 | contig 18318 bp, 24 predicted proteins | sample 712E1DmetaG_FD_121300 | JGI IMG/M metagenome (GOLD analysis project Ga0182027, IMG submission 121300) | Permafrost microbial communities from Stordalen Mire, Sweden - 712E1D metaG (Illumina Assembly) | ecosystem: Environmental > Terrestrial > Soil > Wetlands > Permafrost | place: Sweden... | reverse complement strand
GGGTCGCGACGCCCTTCGGCCGTTTTAGAACAAACCTCGGAAGATCGCCGAAGGGCACTTGGTACTCGGGGACAATCCCGCAGAGTTCCCAACCCCCGCGTCCGAGCTTGTTGAGTTCGTCGTCGATGTTTGACTCCACAGGGTTGTTCCACTCGCTGACGAGGACAACCTTGTACTCCCACTCTGTCGCCATGCCTGGGTCTCCTTCGTGCGAGTTAGCGGAACAGCTGACCGACGCCGGCGCTTACCGGCGGCGTTAATAACGATCGCATCTTTGCTATACGAGTCAAGATAGAGTATGACCAACTTATAGGTCGCTCGTCGTGCTGTACATAATGGCGTTGTGGAGGAAGCGCCAACCTTCGGCCATGTGAGGCTGCTCGCCCCGAAACTCGATGCGCGCGAGCATTAAAACATCACTCTCTGGCAGTCCCTCCTCCTCGGCGAACTCCTTTAGGCCCGCGGGCATCCCAGCCTCCTCGAGCTGAGTTCGAGCAGCAAAAAGCTCATACACGGTGACGCCTAGTGCGCTTGCGATTCAAAAGAGACTCTTACCCGACGGTCGGCGGCGCTGCGGCGCCTGTTCGTTCTCAAGCGCCCAGATATAGCTCTTTGAAATTCCTACTCTCGAAGCGATCGCCCGCCTCCTTAACCTCTCCGAAGACGAGCACTGCGAGTACTGCTGCAACGAAGGCCTCGTCTGCGTCGACTGGAGTAAGGTCGGAACGGAGCAGATGGCACCCTGCCCCAGCTGTGAGCTAGGCCGGCAGATCGAGTTTCCCAGACGCGAGCGTTCACCGTGGGGGCGACTCGGCTACTGGTGTGGCCGGCCTTGGGATTGGCTTAAGAGGGACCGCTCACACCAGGTGACAGACCGACTTCCCGTCTCTGAGGTCATGGAAATGCTCGTTTCCCTCGGTTGGCTTGTCGATAGGCGAAACGGGACAACGTCACCGCCGGAGGCGATCGAAGTTCCGATCGCGGTACGAAAGTAAGGTGAAGAGTGCTCGCTTTTGTCAGCGCGCTCGGTGGCAAAGTACGATACTGCTCCGCGACGCAGCTGGCCAAAGCCAAGCCCGCGCAAGCGTCCCCGGTTCGCGGCTAGAGGGAGATGAGATGCTTGATTCCCAAGGGAACGCTCCTCCGCCGACGGGCAGTGGCGACGCTCAGGAAGTCGTTGCACCGGCAATCAGCCCCGCGGATCTTCGATCGCTCGCGGGGCGTTATCTAGGCGACCATTACTTACTTTCAGAGTTGTGGGGTTTCCGCTTAAGACCACCTAGTCCTCCCGGAGGCGGACCGCCGCGATGCTGGCCAGAGTTTCGCATAAGAGCGACTTATCGGGCTGCGCTTGCCTGAAACGGCTTGCGCGGTTACAGGCCGACCTGGTTCGCCGCGTACACGGCTTGCGCGTGGGTGAAGCCCGCACCGGCTGACGAAGACAACTGTTCGATCAGCCCATCGCGAGAGAACCCCATGCCCATCGCCATGTAGCCCTTGGCGGACTTGACGGCCTCCTCATTCCAGTTCACCTGGAGGTGATTGATCGCAAAGATGACGACAGCCTTGGGGAAGCCCTCACCGGCTGATGACGACAACTGATCGATGAGCCCGGCGCGAGAGAACCCGCTGCCCATCGACAGGTAGTTCTGGGCGGACTGGATTGCCTGCTCCTGTGCCGCGGTCATCTTTGGCGCCGGTGGCGCTGAGGTCGTTGCCGGTGACGTGGTGGATGTCGACGCGGCTGTGAACGGCTTGTTCGCGGACGTCCCGGATGATCCGGAGCCATTCCCCTTGGAGAGGGCGGAGCCGATCGCGCCGAGGATAATCAGCGCGAGAATGACGGTGATGATCGGGTGCCGCCGGAACCAGATTCCCTTCGCGGTCATGGGCGGAGGAGGAACGGCAGGCGGCTGCGGCGTCTGGGCCGTTGGAGGGGCGGCTACGGTCGGTGTGGGGGCCGGAGCAGCGCCAGTCGGGAGCGAGGCCAGAGTCGTGTCCATCGGCCTGCCGCAGTTCGGACAAGCCGCGGCCGCCGTTGAAACGTCGTTACCGCAGTCCTCACACTTGACTAGCGCCACGCTGCTCACTCCTTTGAGAACGCCTACTTCGGGGGAGGGGAAGCGAGCATCCCACTTTTGTCAGCGTTCTGTCAACCGGCGCCCGCCGGCCACCACGAGCACGTTTCTGTCCAGCAAGCACCACACGATCGGGTGGGTTGCCGGGGTCCTGCTATCGGCGAGTATCAGGGCAGGAAAGCTTCGAGCGGTCTCGTTTGCCGAGGTGCGAATAGTCGGCCTGAAGCTGATCGAGGACGTTGTCCGTGTCCATGAAGGCGGTGAAGCTGTAGGCGCCCTGCTCCCAGTTCAGCTGCGGAGTGGCCTGGGTGGCATCGTAGGAAGTCGTCGGCGTACCCATCTTGGCGATCGCCTCGGCCTTCGTCATGCCAGGCTTGAGGCTGCACCAGTTGGAAAGCCAGCGCGAGATGTCGGCTTTCGCCTGCTCCTCGTCGGAAGAGCCGCTGTCACTAGATCCCATATCGTCGATCAACCAGCGACCATCCTGATAGACGAGCTTCGCCACCCCCTTGTCAGTGCTGGTCGCGCTCTTTGAGACCCAGTGGACAGTTCCGTTATCGCCGGCGACAGCCGCGGCTGTGATCGTCTCTTTTGGAGCGACCGAGAACATCTTCATCAGGGCGTAGGCGGCCATGACCGCGTCCTTACAGTCCTTGACCCTCCCGTCACCGACGGTGATCCCGCCCGAGTTCAGTTCGGCGACGAGACGTTGCTGTCCCCTGGCGGTCAGGGAAGAGCAGAACTTCTCGGGGTCGGGCTTCAGATAAGCCTGAATCGATGCGTTGTAGGCTGCCTTGAGGGCGGCTGTCGAATGCGTGTTGTCCGGAGATCCCTTCGCGGAGCTGCCGCAGCCGCTCGGCGCGACTGTCATCGTCACGAAGAGAAGGGTGCCAAGTGCCGTCCTGATTAGCAGTCTCATTGGGCGCAGTATCCACTGTCTCTCCGCTCGCTTCAAGCAGTTAACCATCGAGTTCGGTCGCCCCCCTCTAGTCGAGATCTCGCTGAAAAGACGCCGTAGACCTAAGAATCGCGAGAACCTTCTGAGGCGCTCAATACACTAGGCCTCCCTCAGAGGGCGATATGGCCGACTTCCTGCAATACGACCTTGGTCACTGCAATCGGGGCGATGTCGCCGAGGTCACACTCTCAACGGGCGCCAACGTCCGCCTTCTCGACAGCTCGAATCTCAGCCGTTACAAGCGCTCCGCAGACCATCGTTATTGGGGAGGTCTGGCAACCCGGTCCCCGACTCGGATCGGTATTCCCCATAGTGGTCATTGGTTCGTCGTGGTGGACATGCAAGGACTCCGAGGCGGACAGATCCGCAGCGGCGCTCGGGTCATTCGCGCTTCTGCCTTCAAGCCGTTGCCTCCGATCCGCGAGCAGCGTCGAGACCTCGCCGAGATCGCTCACAACGTGAGCGATATTCCACCGGCGCGAGCCACTGAGGAGCGCGAGTTCGACGTCTTCATCTCGCACGCAACCGAAGACAAGGATGCGATCGTGCGCCCGCTTGCCGTTGCCCTTCAGGAGCGCGAGCTTCGTGTCTGGTACGACGAGTTCGAGCTGAGGATCGGAGATAGCCTCAGGCAGAAGATCGACAGTGGCATCGCCAATAGCAACTTCGGTGTTGTGGTTCTCTCCCACGCCTTCTTCGCCAAGGGCTGGCCGCAGTACGAACTCGACGGCTTGGTGACGATGGCTGTCAGCGGCAAGCAAGTGATTCTGCCTCTCTGGCACGAGATCTCGAAGGACGAGGTGATTACCATATCCTCGTCGTAACGGGATATCCTCGTGGCTTCACCGAGGAGACTTCGACTCGCCTCACGTCGATCGTCGAAGGCGGCGAAGCAGCGGGTGTCCAAACGATCGTGATGACTGACGACTCCGTCGGCGCTCGCTGGAACGTCACAAAAGACGGCAGCATCAAGGATCCAGAAGGTGTCCTTACTGGAACGCCTGAATGGTTCAACGCGCGACTTGTTGTTGGGGTGAAGTTCGTGCTTGGGTTTCCAGCAGGACTCCGCCACGCCATCTGCTCGCTAACGGATCGCGAAGAGGTTCCCGTCGTACCACGCCTGCCGATATCACGTTGGAAGCCGCCGAACGGATCGTGCACGATTATGCTGTCTCGAGTGTGTCGGCCTCGTCGGCCTCTGTCCAGCCGGAAACTCCTCAACCGACCGCAAAACTATGGCTTCCTCCCTCAATTTAACCGCGGTTAGGTCGTTATTACCGCTCAAGGAGTCGTTACAGTGTCCACTCGGCGTCGTTTAGCACCTTTGCCTCGTCATCTCTATCATGACGATCCTCGGTTGCGGGTCTTCGAACTTAAGCGCCAGAACGACCTTCTCCGCGCTCTTATCTTTCTTGTGATCTGTGTAGTTCTCGCGTTATTCGGGTTCGCGTTCGTTATATACGTTGGCGTACGCCATCTTCATATCAGCGTCGCTAGCGAGATCATCGTCGCGTTGTCTACTGGCCTCGCCGGCTCATCCATACAAAACTACCTCTCCGTCCTGAAACGCTCTTCTGATGACTACGCTGAACTTCTAACTCTTAGTTCTGATTTCTATAAGAGCCCGGAAGCTATCAACATGTTCTTACATCCCGAGGTCGTCGAAGCGTCTATCGAGAACCTTCTCCGTGCTCGTCTCGGTAATGAGATCGGTTCTGCTTACTGGCAACAAGCGGTCGAGCCGTATCTCGAGCACGGTCGTCGCGGGTTTAAAGAGGAATGGCGTTACGTTATCGACATTAAAGCTCTCGACGTTCCCGTCGTGATTCGCGATGCCGATTCTGCTATTTCGCTTGATCCTGCGGACTACTGGGAGCTACACACGACCCTTAAGTACAAGCAGAGTGCGTTCGACAGCCATCCCGAATTCTTCATAGCATGCGCTTTCGATAACGATACGCTGCCCGAATGGTTTAAAGACCCGAACTTCTTTCTTCGAGAGATCGTGTATTTGTCTGATACCGATCGCTCAAGCTTGACTTCGATGCTTCCGATTCATTCGGAGGCAGTCGCAAGAGCAAAACAACCGCGGTTCGGCCATGAAGAAGCGGAACGTCGCTTTGCACTCGCCAGCCAATTGTTTTACCCGCAACTGCACATTGATGGATCGTCGATCTCTCCGAGCAACGTTTGGGCGGATGAACGTGGTCTCCGCTGGGGCTTTGCTTTACCGAAGCCGATACAGAAAGCGCTCTCCGAAACAGTATCTATAGAAATCGAACTAAAGACCTATCAACACAAGAGCCAGCGGTATTTCCCTGTCTATCTCACGTCGCCAACGAGGAACCCGGAGATTCGCTTAAATTACTCCGGTACCCACGGGGAGATTACGGACGTTAAACTTGAGACATTCCTTTCTGCGCAGAAGCCGTACGATAAGGGACTGCGCATACTCGCGAATGAGTATGATCACTGTGACGTAAGCACCGGACCGGCGGATTGGGTCTTCGTTGGCAGTGGATGTGTATTTATCTGGTGAACGTCAATGACGACTGCTATACGGGCGATACCTTCCCATAAACCGCTGACCGTGACATAGCCTCTGCCCAAAACTGGTCTCCGTAGTCGAAGTGCCACCACTCGGACTCGAAGTTAGTGAACCCTACCCCATGCATGACCGCGAGTAGCATCTCTCGACGTTCTCGAAAGATCGTATGACTATTATCGCTCGTTGTGCCGTAGTAATCGGTGTACGAGCGCTCGGTTAGTTCGTCGAAAGAGCTGCCCATATCTAATGGTGTTCCCGTTAAATCCGTTAGTGTCAAATCGACAGCGCCCCCAGTTAAATGAGGCGATGGATGTGTTGGATCAGAAGAGGGCATGGAAACGAACTTCGCCACGAGATCTTCGAGTTCAGCGCCATCGAGTGATGAGCTATCGACGAGTTCCGCCTTATAGTCGTTGTAGAGTCGCGATTGCAAGGAGACTGGCCGCCACCCGTCCCATACTTGTATAGCGAACCCGTCGGGCAACGCTTGCGCCGCGGCACGAAGGCGATCGATGACTCCGGTTCGGAGGAATACACGGTCGAGCGCCTCCGGATAGCCTAAACGCCGGTAGATGGGGTCGACAAGAAGACGATCACCCGGGATAACCCTCTCTAGAGGTTCTCCGCACTCGGCGATTGGAACTTGCTGCCAGGGCAGCGGCTCCCCGTGCGGGTCAGTCGTCATCCCCGCTCTAGTATCTTCGTCGCCGCTCGCTTAACCTCTGGCTCATCCTCGCGCACGGCAAGCTCTCGAACGAACTTACTCACGGACTCATTCTCAACTAAATCCGAGAGACCGAGCGCTTCGATTGCGACCATGCGAACCATCGGGTACTCGTCACGATCCGCAGCTAGCTCGATTACGTAACCTAGGAGGTCGGAGCGCCGCCAGATACCCAGAAGGACGTGGATTGCCTCAGCGCGGAGAGTCGGGTCGCTGGCGTACAGCTGACGACGAATTAGGTCGTCGGCCTCGTACACATTATTCTCTCCAAGGCGCCTCATTGCCGCCCAGCGACGGTTGACCTCTCGCTCGGCAAGCGAATCGGGGTCAGGGTCCTCAAGCGGAGGCCCCTCGCCTCGCAGAATCGCTAGCTCTGACGCAAACTCACTATGATCGCTCACTTGCTTTCCTCGCGTATAGACCCTACTACACGCACGACGACTTGCTCGGCTCTCATACATTCCCCTTAACACCAGACACCGGCGCGCTAGCCAGAAGCGTGCTCGCGAACACCCTCGTTGTTGCTCGCTTCTTTTCGTGCTCGACGAACGCTAGTCGTAGAAGCTCGTCGAGTAGATCAGCGAAAGCGAAGCCATCATGTTCCCAGAGATAGAAAGAAAGCGATCCAGGAATCGTGTTCAGCTCGTTGACGATAATTCGTCCATCTTTGTCCATCAAGAAGTCAACGCGAGCTAGGCCAGCGCACCCGAGGGCCGAGAACGATTGTTTCGCAAGCTCCTGGACTCTCTTCGTCGCGCCTTCGCCTATCGGCGCGGGAATGATCCGCTCGGCGCCTTTCATGCCTTCGGTCTTACTGCCGCGCAAGTACTTGTCATCGAACGACAAGACCTCTTGTTGAGCGATTGGCTGCTCGCAAACCGAAGCTCGGAGATCGCCGCCGTGAGCACCTAGAACGGCGCAGTTAATCTCAACCGCGTGCTCGACGCTTGGTTCTATAAGCGCCGCTCGATCAAGTTCGAACACGAGCCGTAGAGCTTCTATTGCTTGTACTTCATCAACACAACGATTAACACCGATGCTAGAACCCAAGGAGACTGGCTTCACATATACAGGCCACCGAAAAGTCTCCGAAGCTAATGTCACGACCTCTTCGCCGCGTTCGACCCATGTTTCGCGCAGAATCTCTTTTGACTCTAGCGTAGGGAGACCGTGTGCCCTCAAGACCGCCTTCGTTAGGATCTTGTCCATCGCCACGGCCGAAGCACTGACCGAACTACCAACATACGGAACGCCACTCAGCTCGAGCAGACCCTGAAGCGATCCGTCCTCGCCATATGTCCCATGCACGGCCGGCAAGATCGTGTCGACAACCGCCTCCTTGGCACCTCGACCAAAAATGCCTCTCTTTCCCTTAAGAGGACGAATGACTCCATCGCTCAGATCGCGGTAAACCTCGGTAACGTTAGGTTCGACGTCCGTGCGATAAGTCTCGATATCGCGGAGGTTGTCTCCGCTAAGCCAGCGGCCGGCTCGCGTGATGTAAATGGGCACGACCAAGTGCCTTACCGATAGAACAGCCATCGCCTGAAGAGCGGTGATTATTGATACATCGTGTTCAACAGACGCACCGCCGAAAATCACTCCAACTCTCATTAACTCGCTCCTAAACCTTTCTACTAATGAGCTATCCGTATGAACCCAGCGGTAGCGAAGTGAGCGATAACACCGCCCAAGAACGACTCGAAGTCCGAACTGTTATCGCCGATTTCGTTTATTCCGCGGCGCGTAGCGTTAAACTCATCTCTACCGCCTGTTTCCTCGTTCGGACCTTCAAAGAACAGGCGAATGTGTTGGTTCCCGAACTTCACGTTTAAGATATATAGGCTGCGCTCAGTCATTCCGGTTTGAGTTCTCCTCCGCGTCACCGCGGTCAGCCTTCGCGTCGCTCATCGATGTAGGTGTCCGGTAGATCATTCTCGAACAAAACAATATCGCCCGCACGGATGATCTTACTGAGTTCTCTCGTCGCATGCTCGACATCCGGCGAGTGCACGATCCGGTCGTCGGCAAGCCCCCCGTCTTTAAGACCTCGCTCGATCGGCTCCGTCAGCTCTCCTCCGACGAGGATCACGAAATCACAGACTCTCGCGGCGGTTCGACCGAATGCGATATTCGCTGCTTTCTCTTGTTCCCCTAATTCGACCATCCCCGGTGTCACTAAGACGCGGCGGCCATTCGTATGCGTGTTCAAGATTTCCAGAGCGGCGGCTGCGCCATCGGGATTCGAGTTATACGCGTCATCGATGACGGTGATCCCCGTCGCTCGATTCTCGATGCGAGCGAGTCGATGAGGTGGCGCTTCAACTATTTCAAGCGCGCGGACGATCCGCTCTTCGTCGATACCGACTACTGCGCCGCAGGCGGCGGCCGCAAGAAGATTAAGCACATTATGCCGTCCCAGAAGATGAGACTCCACCGGATATTCCCGCTCGTTAAGATGAAGAGTGAATGATGTTTTGTCGAGCGTAACGTCTATATCCGTTGCGCGTATATCCGCATCTGAAGACTCGATCCCAAATAGAGTAACTGGAACCTCGGCGGCCTCCGCAATCGCACGACAGAGGGCGTCGTCCGCGTTCGTGACGAAATGCCCATCCATTGACAGCCCTCTACATAGCTCTGCCTTTGCTCGACTGATCGCATCGATAGACCCGAAACGCTCAAGATGCATTGCGCCGATCGCCGTCAAGATGCCGATTTTCGGCTTTGTTAGATTGCACAGCTCGGCGATATCGCCTTTGCGATACGCACCCATCTCGACCACGAAGAATTGGTGTTCTAGTCCCAAGCCTTCATTAATCGCGCGCGTGACCCCGAGAAAACTGTTGAAACTATCGGGGGTCACGTATGTCTCGCCAGCGGTCGACAGCACGGCACCTACGCAAAACTTGGTCGTAGTCTTCCCGAAGCTTCCCGTAATCCCAATCGTTATAGGGCTAACGGCCGTGAGCTTGGCCCGCGCATTCGATACAAAGCGGCCATTGACTCGTCTCTGAACAGGCGATAAGGCAGCATTGGCCGTAATCAGAAGGGCGGGCACGACGATCACCATCAACAGACCGGCCCCAAGCAGCGAGCCGAGAGCTACCGCTGAAAGTGTGCCGGCCTCGACGATCGCGAGCGCGCAAAAAACGAGGACGAAGAAAGCAGCTGGAACGAGAGAGGTAGCGAACAGACGCTTAGCCCTCGCGGTAAACACGAACTCCTTTTTCTCTGGCCGTCGCCACTCACGAAGGGCGACCACAGCGGAGGCGATTGTAATAGGAATGAGTAGAACCGCCGCCGCCCAACTGATGTCCAGGGCGAGTAAGGCGTCAGCCGCGATAAGAGCGCAAACGGAAACGAGAAGCGCCGCCGGATGAAGAAGGTCGCGTCGACGATGCCACCAATGGAGGAGACGCACGCCGTCATAGTGCTCTAGTTGGTAGATATGCAGCCACCTCCGAGCGCGCCCGGAGTAATCGGCGACGATAGCTACCACCACCACGACGGAACCAAGAAACACCACTGTCACGCTACGCCTTTCGCTTCAACGAAGTTCCGAGCGACCCTTCCAAACGCGTCGGGCTCGTCGATGTAGCTGTAATGTCCGGCGCGTTCGAAGACGACGAGTCCCGCATCAGGTATGAGCTTCTCCATCAGCCTTCCTTGGGACAACGGCGTCTCCTCATCCCGACCTCCCCAGAGGAGAAGCGTGGGAACGGCGATCTTTGGTAAGAGGGGCGCCAGGTCTTCATTCACGACTCGGACGAAGGTCGATCGAAGCTCGCCGGCGCTCAGGTAGTCAGGTGAGGCAGTGCTTCGCACGATTCGGGCTTGGAGGCGTCTTCCAGGAAGACCGGCGAAACGTCCAAGAGCCTTCCCGACCTTCGCGAGCGCGACGCGACGATAGTACCTTGCTTTCCGTCTAGGTCGGATCCCGGCGCTGTTGACGAGGATCAGTTTCTCCACTCGATGTGGATACTCAACGGCGAGGCGGATAGCTATGCGACCGCCAAATGAGTGCCCGACGACGGTTAGCCGGCTAAGCGCGAGGGTCTCGAGAAGCTCGTTTATGAACTCGGCGTATTCACCCGTACCCCAGGCCCGCGGCGGAGGATCCGACTCGCCGAATCCAGGCGCGTCGATTGCATACACGGTCGCGACCGAGGCTAACGAGGTCACGACGGGAAGAACGGACTCGATGCTGCCACCCCAACCATGGAGCACCAGCACTGGCCTGCCACTGCCACGCGTAAGGCACCGAATATGGAGTCCGGCAACTTCAAGATGCTTAGTGGCGGCCGCAGTTTCCGTTTTGTTCATCTCAGACATATGGGAGAGGGACCTCAGAAAGAACTATTTGCCTAGCCTCACTCGCCGTCAGGGTACCGTCTTCGGAGCCAGCGTACGAGATAGAAGACCGGTGAAACTTCTATCAACGCTACTGGAGCGCACAGAGTCGACCGAGTAGTTCACTTAGGCACCTCATCACCTCACGGCCTAACCTCCACTCCCTCCCTGTAGAGGCTCAGCCATGTATCTAGGTACGCTCGGAGCTGCCGCTCTTCTTGCCGTGGGCCGGCCACCCCTACTGGCCCGACGACAACAACCTCGCCGGAGATCTCGGCGACGGCCTGAACGCACTGGAAGAAGTCTCGTAAGTCGGGGAAGCGACTGGGATCGCTGAGTCCGACTTTCACTAACCGACGCTAGCCCGCGGGTGTCGCACCATGAATGCGGATCTGTTGCCGGCGGGAGTCCGGACGACTCCGACGCGTCAACTCTCCGCCTCAGACCCCTCCCACTCCATGGCCGCCTTGCGACGCGCTACTCATCTAGCCATGTCACTACGCGTAAACGCCGTCTACAACGCCCGCCTGGTCTTCACCCTCGACCTCGACGAGCGAAAGATCGAGTCGATCGAGCTGCGCTCACTCAGCCATATCGCAACCGGTCTCGCGCTCAAGCGAACCGTCCCGGAAGACTGGGAAGAAATCCACGAGCGAACGCGCGAGATCGTCGAGGGAGACCCCATCACCATCCAGTGGAACAGCTCTAGCTGAACGCGTTTCGCAAACACGCGTGCGCGCTCCTCACCCGGAGCACTCTCGATATTCAAGGAGCTGGTTATCTGAGTAGTCCAATTCTGACTGAGCGTGGCTCACCCGTTTCTCTTCTTTCGTTCCACGCGTGGTGTCGCGTTCAAATAGCTCTCGAGGCCTTTCTCGGTCAGAGACCGGAGCTTCTCTTCCAAAACGGCTCTGCTCTCAATGGCGCCTCCGCCTGTGCCTGGCAGGTCAAGGGCCATCCCGGAAGCGGCCTCGAGTTCATCGAGGCCGTCTTGCCCGACTGGATTAAGTCGAACGAGGCCTCCCAGGTTGGGGTCTCAATCATCATCCCTGACGAGAACCCAGGCGTCCTTCTCGTGACAGCCGACGAGACTGGAGCCATAGCCGAATCGGCCCATGCGGAGATAGTCCGCGACCACATCGAGTTCTGTGGCTGGATTCCCGAGACCACGGCGCCCTTCTCGACCGTCAAGTGGGAGCGGCTCCTGGCGCGGAAGGCCGGCTACGAGAATGCCACGAAGTGGCAATGCGAGAAGTGTCAGAGCATCTGTCTAGAAGAGGCGGCATCCGCACCCGTGCCCTGCGAGTTCTGTGGGAGTGAGAACGTTGCAGCCGTCCCGCTGGAGACTCCGCTTGCACCTCCCCTTCCTCCCTACGACGAGGAGTTCGACTACTCGGAGCTATGCCCGAACCCGACTATCGCCCAGGAGATTCTCGACGTCATCACAGGCCTTCGAGAAGGTCTCCCGCCCGTTTCGCTTGATCGTTCCCGGCGCTTTGTCCATTGGCGAGCCTACAAAAGCCCGCAGCAGCGACCGCGTCGGCAGTAGAGGAAGAAGAGGCAGTGGCGACCTCCCGCGCGCTCGTTGCTCGGCGCGCGGCGCGCCGCCAATCTCTCCCTCAAACGAGTGCTTGACGATCGGCCTCTCGACGAGGCCGGCGAAGCTCGCCTTGCGGACCCCACGAGTCGCGTATGGATACCAACGCGACTCACACCAACAGCAAGTCAACGCTCTGGGGAGCAGGCGGCCCCGGCTACTCGAGCGACACGGATAACTGGGCCACCCCACAAGACTTCTTCAACCTCCTCGACCGCGAGTTCCACTTTGAGGTCGATGTCTGCTCCTCCGAAGAGAACGCGAAGTGCCCACGCTACTTCACCATTGAAGACGACGGGCTCGCCCAAGAGTGGCGCGGTGCCTGCTTTATGAATCCGCCCTACGGACGCACCATCGGCGCCTGGATAGAGAAGGCCTACCTCAGCTCTCTCGAGGGGGCGACCGTTGTCTGCCTTGTTCCGGCTAGAACCGATACTGCTTGGTGGCACGACTGGGCCATGCAGGCCGATGAAATCCGCTTAGTGCGCGGCCGGCTCAAGTTCGGTCGTGGAACAGCCCCCGCTCCCTTTCCGAGTGCGGTAGTCGTCTTCCGGCCGCAGGGACGCTCGGCGCCTACTCTCTGTACGCTCAACCGGTCTTCAAAGAGACATTCGCCGTATTGAGCCACTCGGTGCCTCGCGCCGGCCGCTACTAGTCAGTATGAGCGCCGGCGGCAGCTAGAAAGATGGGGCAGGAAGCACTGCCTCCGCTGGGCGTTAAGAGATCGACCACGAATGGAATCGACTTACCCGGAGCTGCGCTGTCCTGATCCGTGAAGGCTTCGTACTGGGCGAGAAGCCGGCCTTGGGTAGAAAAACACAGCACGTAAACCTGAATGGGGCCCGTCACTCCGCTCGGAAGTCCGTTCTTCAAGTATCCGACGACGCTCCCGCCTCGATGAGTGGCTTGCGTTACAAGCAGATCCGCCCGAGTGTCGTATTCGTCGGAGGCTTGTGGTGTACCCGTCGCTTCGAGCTTGAAGACGGCGTTCGGTAGTTGCTTATCGTCGAAGTAGACGTAGCCGAGCGTTATCTCACCTGGGCGCACGACATTCGGATACAGATCTTGATCACGGCCGGTAGCGAGTAATTCTCCGCCTTTTGTGTTCGCCGTCCCCGTGACCGTGATGTTGGTCATGATCTGCGAAGTGTTATTCCGCACAACGACAGGCACAGTCTTACCGTTCGTGCCTGTTGAATCGCCGTACGGGCCCGTTGCGACGATTGCGAGTTTGCCCGGGGCGCCCGCAGGAAGAGGCGGATTGCCGCCTCCGATGAACCCCGAGGCCTTAGCGGCAAGGGGCTTAGGCGGCTTCGTGCTCACCGAGCGGTGTGGAGGCGTGCACTGTTCGTGAGACGAGTTCGGGTTCGCTATGACCCCTTCTGTCTCCTTCTTGTATTCGGCCGCCTCGCTCGGGATTAGCGTCGTCGAAACGCGGAGCACGGCCCGGCCAACTAAGTAGTCGTACTCGTTCATCAGCGCAGGCGCGGCCTTTCCAATACTCACCAAGTAGTTAAGGCGCGACTTGGCATCACCGAGATTGGTGAAGACCTCAACCGACCCGCCGTCTGCGACGTCGAAACCCGGTACCTGATCCTTGATTCGCGCGTCAACCCAGTTTGCTTTCGACACGTAGCCGCCGGGCCGCCCCAGCAAATGGTTGACGTCTGTTCGCTGGGTGTAGTTCTCCACTTGACCAATCGGAAGCGCGTTGCATCGGAGAGCGGCCACAATTTGCCCAGCTGTTAGGTCTTTCGACGTTCTAGACGATGTCGACTTTCCGCTCACAGCAGACACGCTAGATGACCCAGCCGTCACGGTCGTCGTCACCGTACGCATGGTTCCACGCCCAATAGCCAGTGTCACTCCCGCCCCCGCGACCGCCGAGATTAGTACCACTAGCGCGAGCCGTAGATCTAGTTTGGGCACGCGCCCATGCTGAACGGCGCTCGCCGAGATGTCAACTGGGACATCGGGAGGATCGCTACTAGTTCGCTTAGAGTCTCGACACCATGGCCCGCCGACCGCGTGCTAGCTATCAACGTATGCCGCTACGCGCCCTCGTCGTCTATGACCTCCGCATCATCTTCGCTGTTGACCTCGACGCCGAGACGATCGAGAACGCCGAGATTTGTTCGCTCAACCACTTTGCAACGGATCTCGCGCTTGGCGAAGCGGCGCCCTTCGACTATGCGGAACTTCAGAAGCGCGCCAAGGAGATAGTCGAGAGCAACTTCGTCATCGTCCGCGGGGACGGAGTGGGATGAGAGATCGTCTCGCCTCCAAGGATGCTCCTCCCACCCAAGACTCGCCGCCGCGGCAAGGACGTGGCGATGGGTAAGCGTCGAGCGAATCCAAAGCCGGGCTCTCCGATGTCGCTGCGTGCGTTTCACAGCTGGTGTCACATCCAGGTTGTGCTCGCTGCTTCACGGCAACTCCCGCCTGCCTTCCTCTTCGCCAGCGGGCCCCGCCTCAAGCGACCGTTCGTCCTTGCCTGGACGCCAGAGGACGGAATGGGCCCGAAGGAACTATTCGAGAACGTCTTCCTTTGCTGGATCGAGATAACCGGGGCGTCCCAGGTCAGTGTGGCCATTCCACTGAGTTGGAGCGAGGAGAACTTCCTTTTACTCGCGCTCGATGAGACCGGAGTCCTGATTGGAGGAGCGCTCACCGATGAGACAGACGACGAGCCCGGCCTTATGGATTGGGCGTCTTATGATCTGACGTCGCCTGCGGTACTCGACTGCCAGCGCCTCCTCGCGCGAAACGCCGGCTACCACGATTTCTCAAAGTGGCGCTGTGGCCGCTGCCGCTCCGTCTGCTGCGGGGAAGCAGGCGGGATACCTCGTAGATGTCCGTACTGCAAGGGTGATGACATCGCGGAGGTATCGCTCGATACGCGGCTTGTGCAGCCCCGACCGCCATACCACGAGCGCTACGAGCCAGATTGTTCGGGGTTTCCTCCGATACCGACGCTCATCGGCGACGTCCTTGACTTAATAATCCGCCAGCCACGTAGCTGATCTCACCTGAGCGCTAACGGTCGACGACGACGCGGAGTCGCTTGACAGAGCCGGAAACCAAGAGAAGACTCCGCTTGACCAAAGTCGCGATCCAGGAGGCTCCGGTGAAACGCTCGCTCGTGCTCTTACTACTTGCCGCGGCCATAGTTGGCCTCGGCACATCAGCGGCCGCTATGGGTTCCTCTCCCCCGGGCGCCACAGCCCGTTGTACCGACGGTACCTATAGCTACGCCGTACACCACCAGGGAGCCTGCTCTCACCATGGCGGCGTCGCTCAGTGGCTAAACGGGAGTTCGTCCTCCTCGTCTTCCACAACGTCGAGTGCCTCTAGCGGAAATGTCGATGTCGGTAAGACCGTTCTGCTTGGAAGTAGAACAAAGACCTCGGGTTGCAAGCTCGGCCCTAACCCCGATCGCGGCTGTTCGCCCGGCGCGTATTACTCAAAGCTGACGAAGAACGTTTTGTGCTCTTCCAGCTTCAGCACAAGTTCGATTCGAAACGTTCCTCAATCGGAGAAGTACGAGGTCGAAGAGGAATACGGGATGGCGCCCGCGTCGTACGGCTCGTCGCTTGAGATTGACCACATCGTCTCGCTAGAGCTGGGCGGCTCAAACGACATCGCCAACCTCTTCCCCGAGAAGGCGAACGCGCACCCCGGATACCACGTCAAGGACAAGCTCGAGAACAAGCTCCACAGCCTCGTCTGCTCCGCGTCGATGAGCCTCCAAAGCGCCCAGCGCCAGATCGCCACCAATTGGCAGAAGCTCTACGAGAAAGTTTTCGGAGTTGCTCCAGTTGGTTAACGCCCACTCATCTTCATATCGTGTACTTAGTTCAAATGATTAACGTATCCTTCACGATATTCGACTCAATGCTTGCTTCAACTCCGTTTACTTCGGTTCTTCTCGAGTTCGCGTTTCTAGTAGGTGCATTTGCTCTTCTAGTTAATATGCTTACCGAATACGCGGCTTACCGGATTGATTCTAATCTTCTACAACGTGCGAAGTTATACGGATCCATCGCATTCCTTGCGAGTTTTATACTTGGTTCCCTTGGAACAACCTACATCGGCAATGGTGCGGTACGCTATTTACCGTTCATTGGCTTTGTTATAGCGTCGGCGGCATTTATCTGCTGGTACAAGTGTAGACTTCTCTCGGGCCTTTTAATGAAGGAGCAGGAGAAACACTCGACAGATTAATGTTCCCACAATCGGATAAACGCGGTGCCTAAGAAATAGCCGAAGGTCGCCTGTCCGAGGAGGATGAGGCCGACGTCTCTATTTGCTCCTGAGTATAGAAGAAGGAGTACTACCCCACCTAACGCGGTGATACAACAGACTATGTAATAAGCAACTGCTTCAATCGATAATCTACTGGCTCCGTTTCTCCCACCCTGGCGCAACATGTCTTAACACTATCGTCTCGTATGCATATTAACCGGGATTCTCGCATCCGCTCATTCATCGTCTTGGGCTCATATCTCTGAAAGGCGCTGGGCAGACGAATCATTATCGACACTTAGTTAATCGACAACCATGGCACCTATTCCGTGCGCTACCTATCACGCCATGACCGAGAAAAAGAAGAAACCCAACTTCTCCGCTCTCTGGGATGCGGCCATTTCAGCGGCGTCTTCAGAGACCCCGTACGTCAAGCGGCGCAAGCGTCCTCCGTACACTTACCACTACACAGACCGACACCGCAGATAGTCCGCAAACGGTCGCGCTATTTGCGGCCCAGCCCTGTAGCGGCTCTTCTTCACGAAGGGCCGCTACAGGTACCGCGTCAAGTCCCTCCGCGTGTTCCTAGCGGCCATCGAGAGCGCGCCGTAGCCTACGAGCCTTGTTATCTGCCCCAGCCGCTTCGAGGTCGTAGGCGGCCATCGAGACGAGCCCTCGAAGCCGACCGATCTCTTTCTGAAGTTCCTCAACCTCGCGCTCAAACCCAGCCCACTGACGCGCTAGCGCGAAGCCCGGTTGATATTGGCGCAAGAGATCGTGGTAGTAGCGCTCGCCCTGGGCGTAACCTTTCGCTCGGTACTGCTCCTCGAAGTCCTCGATGTACATCAGGACGGTCTGAGGTTCAGCTGCCGCGAAGGCGCGAGCCAGGCGTTCAGCTCCCTCGAGGGGAAGATGAACGTCGCCTTGGCGATCGACGAAGCCGAGCGGATGGAGCTTCTCGGGTGGCCCTTCAAGGCCAGCTCGCATCGTGATGTTTTCGACCTCGTCGAGGGGCATCGAGAGCCCGCCAACCTCAGCGCCAGCGCTTGGCTCACCACTTGATTCGAGGATTCTCCTTATGGCGTCGACGATGGCGCCGCCTCGCACACCCTTGGCGTGCTCGTGGAGGCGTTCAAATTGCTCTTCGTCGCGAAGGAAGACTCTACGGTCACTCCACGGAACGACTATCTGGCGCGTCTTGACGTATTCCTCGAGGCCCGGATGTGGCCCGTCCTCGTAGCGCACCTTGACGTGGCCGCGACGCCCGACTTTGGCCACGAGCTTGACCTTCAGAAGCGGTGAATCCGTTCGACGTGGGTTCTCGCGATACCCGTAGAAGCGGCCTTCGATGAGGTAAGCGCTCTCCATGTCGCCACTACTATGCCGCGGTTTTACCCGGTGCGTAGGCGGCAGGTTTTCGCCCGGAGGCGGCGGGTAGCGATCTCAGTGCTCTGAAGACCGGTACTTGTACGGCTCTATCGCTTCCGCAGCCCGTGCGCGGCCCGGCTCGAAGCGCTTAAGACGAGCTTCATCGTCGTAACCGAAGTGCTGAAGAGCGCTATCCCAGTCGCCCCAGCGACGCCTGTAGGGAGAGTCGCTCGGAAGCCACAGGTCTTTCCCGCGAGCTTTCGCCAGCTCGATCTCGCGATGGCGCCAGTGAGCGTACTCGACCACCAACGGCACGTGCCCTAGGGCCGCGACGCACTTTTCGAGAGCGTCGCGTAGCACCTCCTCGCGATACGTCTGGACCTTGCCTATCAATCTTGAGCGAAAGCGGGCTTCGATCTTCAGAGGCGTGGTTGTCTCCGAGAGTCC
>Ga0182027_10006000_pt1 | contig 18320 bp, 19 predicted proteins | sample 712E1DmetaG_FD_121300 | JGI IMG/M metagenome (GOLD analysis project Ga0182027, IMG submission 121300) | Permafrost microbial communities from Stordalen Mire, Sweden - 712E1D metaG (Illumina Assembly) | ecosystem: Environmental > Terrestrial > Soil > Wetlands > Permafrost | place: Sweden... | reverse complement strand
TCCGACGTAGCTTGCGTTGCTTTTCGGCGCGCAGGCGAGGTATATCGTGGCCTGCGCCAGCGGAATTTGCGCATCGGGTAGGCCCACATATTCCACGGCGTGAGCAGCGGCGGTCGCAAGGACCAGCGCCATTGGGTCCGCGTTGCCGACATCCTCCGCCGCCTGAATGACTATCCTGCGGGCGATGAACCGGGCGTCCTCACCGGCTTGAATCATCCTGGCAAGCCAGTAGAGCGCCGCGTCAGGATCAGAACCTCTCATGGATTTTATGAAAGCGGAGATCACATCATAGTGGCTATCGCCGTTCTTATCATATTTTAGCGCCCGTTGCTGGATTGCCTCCTCGGCAAGTTCAAGCGTGATGATTCGCTGCCCATCCTCATTAGGAGGAACCGTCAAAGCAGCCATCTCCAGCGCGTTCAACGCCGTCCTGGCATCGCCGTTCGCGATTCCCACGAGATGGGCTATAGCGTCATCCTCGATCACGATATTCCAGTTCCCAAGCCCCCTCGACTTATCTTCCAGCGCGCCGCGAATAATGCGCTCGATGCTCTCATCGCTAAGTTGTTCAAATCGGAAAATCCTAGATCTGGAAATGAGTGGGGAATTAACCTCAAAGTAGGGGTTTTCAGTCGTCGCGCCGATCAGAACAATCGTGCCGTCTTCTACGTGGGGGAGAAACGCGTCCTGCTGCGCCTTATTGAAGCGGTGAATTTCATCAACAAAAAGGATCGTCTTTTCGCCGTAGAGCTTCTTGCGATCTCTGGCTTGAGCGATGATGTTGCGAATCTCCGCGACGCCCGATATCACCGCGCTGAAGCTCTCGAAGCGAGCCTTGGAGGTTTGAGCTATGACCGCCGCCAGACTGCTTTTCCCACATCCGGGCGGCCCCCAAAAAATGGCCGAGCCGATCTCATCGGCCTCGATTGCCCGACGCAAGAGCTTGCCGGGCCCCGTGATATGTTCTTGCCCAATGAATTCATCTATGGTTTGGGGACGCATGCGGGCGGCGAGAGGCGCACCGGCTTCGGCAGACGAATCCGGCATCTGGTCAAACAGGTCCTTAGACTGTGGATCGCCTTTTCCCTGTCTCATAATCGAGCATCCTAAGCGCGGACTTTTTGGAATCTGTCAGGTGTGGTTTAGACGACAAAAGATCAGAAATGGCTTCTGATCTTTTTGCGCGCGGTCTACAAAACCCTGCTGTGCCGTGTGCTTATTGAGTTTTTGAACCCGTTTCAAAAAAACGGGCGGGTGTCATCTCGCATACTTTGCGATTCTCGCGGTTTTACCCGGAGCTGCCACGCCGCATACGTATCAGACCCCATTACTTCATGAGTGTAGGCTCAAAACTCCCTCGGCAAGCACGTACACAGAAGGGTTCGTCATGAATTACTTTATACCAAATTCCATCTGAATTGTACCACAGGAGAGTGAATCTGGCAATACTGGAATTTGGAGACGAATGTTACGGATGCGGAGTTACCGCTACGACGGTGATCTTCTCTCTTCCAGGGCCATAATACCAGAAGATACGAAATGCGGCCGGAGTCTTGTTTTCGACGTATGCCTCGAATATCTTTTCACCGTTCGGGCCCCTGAGTGAAATATACTCGTGCGTTTGAAGCAATGGGTGCTTCGGATTCGTCTGCAACAACCCAAGCGTCTTATGTACCTTTTTAAGTTTGCTCGGATCCGTCACCGCCAGATCTTCGCAAGCTCTTATGGCAGTCTCCGTAAGGATGATCTTGAATTCCACTCTTACTCAGTCTCCGTGTCGGCATACTGGGCAAAGGAACCAAGTTCGCGAACTCGCCCTTCCGCCGCATCCGCTAAACCTGCGCGAACTTGCGCAATAGAACTCTGGTTCTGATAAAGCCAAGCCTCACGCTCCGGGATGAAGACTACTGGAATCAGCGAAATAGTCCCATCCTCGCTGTATTCAATGCGGAAATCTTTATCCGTTGCTCTCGGCCCGAGCGGAATTCGACCGCGAGAATCGGATCGAACCACCTTCCCAGCGCCCGGACGTTTCCGTATAGTCGGCATATCACTACCTCCTCCAAAGCCATAATACCCAATAACCTTATATGGGTATTTCCCACACACATTATCGGCCCTTTCACTGATTCTGTCAAGTGTGTTCTATTCCCTAAGAACACAAAAAACACCGTTGACATGACGATGGTCGTGTGGTACATTGTACATGCCATCGATGGCATATTGCCGTCGATGAGTATTCTGAGGTTGCAGGAGTCATTTTATGTCCGAGTATTCCGGGAGATATGGGAGTGATAGATGGCGGTTGCTGTACGGCAACTACGACGGCCCTGAGAAGTTCGCCGTGAATGAGCTTCAAGAAGTCCGTGCAGGATTATTTCCCGTACACCCTGACAACGGAGAATGCAAATCAGGCGTTGATAAGCGATAAAGACCATCTTCTGCTGATCGGCACGCAAAAAGATAACCGGTATATTTGTGAACTCATCGAAACAGGTCGTATTTCAGTAGGCGCGGATGCTGAGGGATATTCTCTGGCCTGCATCGATTCGCCGTGGCACAAAGGCAGACGAGTGGTTGTCATAGCGGGAAATGATCCGTCAGGAGTAATTTACGGGGTCAGCGAATTCAATTCGCACGTCCTGTCAACGGCAATCGCGCCGAATGAGCCCGCGCAATATCGCAACGCTTTCGATAAGATACAAGATTTCCAAATTCGCGAGCGCCCTATGATTACCAATCGGGGCATTTGGTCGTGGGGCTATGTAATATACGATTACAAGCGCTTCATAGACAATATGGCTCGTCTCCGATTGAACATGCTTACTATTTGGAATGACTGTCCTCCCGCGAATTGCCGGGAGATCATCCAATACGCTCACTCTCGCGGCGTTAAGATCGTTTTGGGATTCCCTTACGGCTGGGGCAACAAAGAGATCGATCTCGCCAACAAGCAGGATCAAGAGCGGGTGAAAATCGAAACCCTGGATGATTTTCACCGAAATTATCTTGACCTGGGCATGGACGGCATATACATCCAAACCCTCACGGAACGCACGGATATGGAAATCGGCGGGAAGTCGATTGCGGGCCTGGCGTGTGATTGGGTCAACGGGTTAGCGGAACTGCTTTACAATGAATGTCCGAACCTATACTTTCAATGGGGCATACATGCGCCGTCAATACTGGGAAATTACCGGGAATTCGAGCGTTTAGATCCCAGGGTTGTACTGGTGTGGGAAGATGCGGGAGTAATTCCCTACTCTTACAATCCTGTAACCACTTACAACGACAACCTGCCGCCCCACGCAAAGGCCGCCGTATTAGGCTCAGTCGAATCTACGGCCGAGTATTCGATAAAACTCGCCTCTTCGCGCGGAAAGATGGAATTCGGCATGGTGGCAAAAGGCTTTATCTGGCTGCCGTGGGAAAGCGAGTTCGAGCATCATGGTCCATTTATCCTCGGAGAACGCAGTTCGGATTTCGTAAGAAGTCGCTTCGAACTTCGGAAGAAGCGCTGGGAGATGGTCAACGCCCTTTGGGCCAGGAATTACCCGGCGGCAGCGAGTTTCTACCGACGCATTCTGGACTGCAACCCAAGCCGAATGACGGTATCCGCCCTGATAGAAGATGGAATGTTCGAAGAGTCAATACAATCCAGCGTTGCCCTATTCGCCAACACGCTGTGGAATCCCCGCGTGGATGATATAGAGTTACAGGCACGAGCGGTTGCGTCTTGCCGCTAAATCCGCAGCCGTTACATTTCCAGTTTCGACTGGAGAGGGGTTATGACGTGGCGTGCAGCCGCCAGGGCTTTTCGGGGGTTTGGATAGAGAACCTGAATCTCTTCGTAGATTTCAGGATAGGCCTGCTGAACGTCTTCCATTTCAGGTAGACGGTTCAGATTGCGGGCGAGTTCCTGGATCACGGTCTCTATGTGCTTTTTTGTTATGAGTCGATTTGCCCTTTTGGTAGGGGTGCGCGGCACAACATGTTGACCGGTTTCCTGGAGATTCTCCTCCATCATGGATAACTTCTGCTTGGTGATTTCAACGTAGGCGGGGTCGATATCCGTTGTCACGAAGTGCCTACCCAGACGTTTGGAAGCGATAGCCGTGGTGCCGACGCCGCATAGCGGATCGAAAACAGTCTGGCCCGGATCGGAGGCGAGCATTATTATGCGCTCCATCAACTTCTCCGGAAGCTGGCAAGGATGATAATCTCTATCTTTCTTGTGTCTTATCCTGTAAATATCTGACCAGATGTCGGTCAGCGGAACCTTCTTGTCGTCGCCTTTACCCTTGCGCTTTTTGATGCAGGTGGCTCTCAGGCAATATTCGGGTGAATCCAGCGGGCCAACGCAATTTCGAGAATCGGTGCGATAATTGAAAACAGGCGGCAATCCCGGCTTCGTATAATAAAGGAGCGCGTAGTGCGCCGGCATGATCTTGCCTCGCGGTTCGGCAAGCGCCTGCCAGACAATCCAATGCCTGAAATCAAGGAACTTGTCCAGGGTTCTGGCGTGATGAAGCGCCCATTTCGGCAGATTCAAAGCAAAAAGCGTACCTCCGGGTTTGAGCAGCCGCGCGCAAAGTTCCAGCCATTTGTCGCACCAGGCCAGATAATCTTCACCGGCATGCGCATCTTTGTAATCGGCGTACATCTTGTCCAGATTGTACGGAGGATCCGCGAATATGAGATCGAAAGCCTTGTTTTCATACTCCGGCAGCAGGCTTTCCATGTATTTAACGCAGTCGGTTGCCAGCACAGAATCCAGTTTCAGGAGATCACTCGAAGATGCTTCATCAGTTTCGGCGACATTTACGGAAGTTCTTGCGCTGCCGACGGAGGCTTCTCCTTCAAGCAAGTGGAGCACGCGCTTACCCTCTCCACCCGCCAAAGCCCTGACTCTATCCAGCACATCGCCCGGCATTCTGTTGCCGGCTATCGGCCTTGCAGGGAGATCGAGCCAGACATCGGAGAGAGCGACACCTTCGGGATTCATCAGGTGCTTCTTGCCTCCCCAATCCCTAATATTCTTCCCACACGCCGGACAATCCACATGAGGGACTCGCACCGTGCTGCCGATATCAAACGGCGTAATCCCTTTCCGAGCAACCTTATGGAATAGCAACAACCCCACGTGCGCCGACTGCATATCTCGTGGTTTCGATTTATTGTTTAGCTGGATTCCAATCCAGTACTTGAAGTCCATTCTCCATTCATCTCCCAGCCCATCCAAAATCGCAGCGTAGGCGGGCAACCGATGTGGAGCCCCGTATATGAAGAGCAGACCGCCCACAGCCAGCGACTGCGAACACGTTCTAAGAAGATCGACCGTCGAATCCGCCAATCGACATTCGCCGGAAGCAGGCGAGATCAAATCGTTTGAATCAAACCAAGAACTGAGTATAATTGAATCCCATTCAAAATCGGCTATCTCAGGAAGGTAAGCGATCTGGGACTTGAAGTGCAGGTCGATTTTTTTGTAACCAGACATGAATGACTTCCACCGTTCCGTTGTACTTGACGAATCTCTACCAAATTTACACTTATCCGGCAATCATGTCAATTTTCGAAGATCATGTTGTGAATACTTGTGGTAGTATGCGTTTGTTGATAAAATAGTGTATAGTAATTGTTGGCTTAATCTTTGGACAAGACCTGACGTTCACATTTGAAAGGAGATTAGGCAAGTGACTCAACGCACGATTTTGATAGCTGATGATGAGCCGCATACCGCGCATGCCCTCGCTGAGTTAGTGGAATCAGCCGGTTATCGCGTTGTCGGCAAAGCCACAACCGGCGAAGAGACTGTGCTACTGAATGAGACTCTATCGCCAGATGTTGTTATACTCGACATCCTGCTATCCGGCGAAATAGACGGCCTGCAAGCGGCGGACATCATGATGAAGACGCGACCCGTGCCGGTAGTCGTATGCACGGCTCGTTATGACGACCGCTCGCTAGACTGCGCCTCACGCATAGGCGCCTACGCGTATATCACGAAACCATGCCGCTCGATGGACCTGCTGCCCGCCATTAACCTTGCCATCGAACGCTTCGAGGAATCGAAGACTCTGAAAGAGGAGGTGCGCAACCTAAAACAGGCGCTTGAAGATCGAAAGATCGTAGAACAAGCAAAGGGCATCGTGATGCATACCTACCAAATGACTGAGTGCGAAGCTCATAGATTTCTTCAACATGAGAGCCAGCGGCAGAGAAAATCGCTTCCTGAACTGGCCCAATCGATACTGCTGGCCGACAAGACACCCTCTGACACAACAAGAAATCCTCCGCCTGAAAATATCACCTAAAGAAACAATTCATAAATACCGATTATAATATTGCACTACGGTATACAGCTTTTTATGTTGCGGGTGACCAACAGTGATGGACAAGGAGTGTCCGAAAGGGCGTAAATTTCCATCATTCGGACACTCCTTCTTTACTCGGTTTTTCACGGGCGACCGGTCCAAATACTATCGTATTGTTGCAGGATGGGTTCGGTATGAATAGTGAAAAAGTCGACATCGCGCATTTCAAGAGGATCGAGTTAAGAGACTCACAGTTATGGTGGCTTGCGGTGTTCATTATGACGCTGCTGGCCCTGGCGGTCTTTGCTCTCGATTACATTAACTCCAGGTCTGTTTTGTGGACCAGCCCTACCTGGAGAATTGCCATAAACACTGTATGGCTCAGGAGTGGGCTGGTAATATCCACTCTCGTAATCTGCGCTTATTTCCGCGAAACCGCCAGGAAACTGCGATGCATGAACAGCGAATTGGTCAAGACTTTGACCGGTCGCAGTAAACTCCTGGAGAAGAAGAATCACGAACTCTTGCAGCTAAAAACGGTCTCAGAGGAATTGATCGGAGTCGCGGACCTCCAAAAAGCACTCAATATGGTATTAGACACTGCAGTAGAGATAACCAGTGCGGATACCGCATCTATTATGCTTAGAGAAAAAGATGAAGATACGCTCAAAATAGTCGCGGCGCACGGCCTGCCCCAAGAAATCGTGGAATCAACCTGCATTCGCATGGGCGATGCGATAGCCGGGCTTGTCGCCGAAGACCAAAAAGCGATCATCCTAAACAGCGATGATCTGCCGCCCGCACTTGCGGATAGAGCACACAGAAAAACGAGTATCGTTTCGTCTGTTCTTGCGCCCATCCAGATCGATGGAGAAACGCGAGGCATGGTGAATATCGCAAAACGACGCCCGGGCGACTGTTTTTCCGAAGAGGATCTCAGCGTGATATCTACCCTGGCAAATCAGATATCGCTCGCAGTGCAGAAAGTCGAACTTGACGCCTCTCTTAGACACCAAATTGACCTCCTCGCATCGGCCCTAGAAGATTTGAGAAAGAAGCAGGCCGAATTGATAGAAGCCGATAAACTTGCGAGCATAGGACAACTGGCGGGCGGCGTCGCTCACGAATTGAACAATCCGCTTCAAATAATCCTTGGCCGCGCAGAACTCTTGCTGGCCGCAGAAAAAAGGGAGCCAAACATGGGATCTATGAAAGCCATCATAGAAAACACCCTGCGGATGGCGGATATCGTCGGAAACCTTCTGAGCTTTTCCCGACGAAGCTCTGATTCGAATACCCATGAAATGCATATCAATGCAGTTGTTAACAAAACACTCGATCTACTGGAGCCCGAGATGACCCAGCATAATATTGTGATCGTTCGCAATCTGCAGGAAAACCTGCGGCCTATAAACGGTAACTCTGGACAGTTGCAACAAGTCTTTACGAATATAGTATTGAATGCCTATCAGGCAATGCGCGGTGAAGGCGGCGGCACATTGAGAGTGCTTACCGCATCTGACTCAGACGGAATCAGGATCGACCTTGAGAATACCGGCCCTTCAATATCCATGGAAGATTTCGACCGTATTTTCGAGCCGTTCTTTACTACCAAAGCCGAGGGCGAAGGCACAGGCTTGGGTTTATCAATCGTTCACGGCATAGTGCAAGCGCACGGAGGTCGAATAGAGGCCTCGAACAAGCCGGACGGAGGAGTCTGCTTCTCCATTACACTGCCGGCGCTTGAAGATAGCAACCAGCGCAAAGCTGCGTGAAGACGGTGCCGACATCGGCAATAACGCGTTGATTTCTCGAAGGTTAATACGGTATTTACAGTGTGCGAGCCGGGGAGGATTATGCGAAAGCCCACCCCCCTCCCCTTGACAGACAGATCGCTATTCTGGCTGTCAACGCTTTTGCATCCACCCGGCTCGCCGAATCTTGAAGGTGGCAGAAAGATATGGAACCATTGAATATTCTAGTGGCTGATGATGAATTGGGGGTCAGAGAACTCCTGTATGACGTTTTGACCATGCACGGTCACAATGTGACCTGTGTAGAGAATGGAACGCATGCTCTTTGCGTGCTGTCGTGCTGCAGTATCGATGTGGTCTACCTCGATCTCCGAATGCCTAACGGAGACGGCGTATCCACGCTAAAACTGATTCGTGAGCGCCATCCTTCGGTACCAGTGATTATCATCACAGGATCCGGAATCGGCGAACTCATAGATCAAACGATGGAACTAGGCGCAGCGGCCTGCCTGCCGAAACCATTCAGCATAAGCGATGTTATAGGTATGCTGGATGTAGTAAACCCGGCAGCCTAATGCATGAGTTGAAAACAATTTGGCCCGCGATTACGGTACCACAAAAGTACATAAAGCCCTAAGCAGAGTAATCGCGGGCCAGAAATAAGATCGTCGGCAACCCCTTTCCGGCACGGATTTTCAGTGCCGGAGTTCGAGTCGCCGCTCCAGGAGTACCAAAGCTCTCATTTCCTGAAGCGGCGCTCGATTCCCAAAGACAGACAACGCTCTATTCTCTCCTACGGTATCTTCTCCCCTATGCGCCATCTACACTTTTGTTTTCATCTGTGTAATAATGTATGAAGGATGGATTTATGACCGGAAGGGTAGTAATACCAAATACCGGCATCATGAATCAGATGCCACGCGCCAGAGGAGAAAAAGATGTTGCAAAGATTGTGCCGAATATCTATTGTCTGTCTATTCGCGGTTTTTCTTGTCTCAGCAGCCTTCGGGCAGGAGGCTGGCAATATGCAATACAAATTTGCGCCCGGTCAGGTGTTCCGTTATCAGATTGACGTTGACGAAACACTGGTCTCAAAATCCAACAAAACTGTCGCCAGGACCACTCCAATCCAAACGAAACTTACGGGCGTAAGAAATGAGCAGGTGAAACAGGTCTTTCCTAATGGAGATGCCGAGATACTCTATACATTCGAGTCTATGCGCATCAACGACGGCAAGAACTGGCAGAACACACAATTGCCGGCGGTAACGCTGTTGGTTTCTAACACCGGCGTTGTGAAAGACACACGCGGCTTGGAGTCTAAGGGCGGTTTCTTTGCGGCAATGCCTTTCCTGAACCCAGAGAACCTGGATGAGTATATGAGCGCCCTCCCAGGGAGCACGGTTTCTAATGTGGGTGATTCATGGACGCAGGATATACTGATTCCCGGCTTGGCGAAGCTGCAAAGCGTCGGCGGGCTGAAGGCCAATGGAAAGCTTTTAAGCCTTGATGAGACTGCAAATGGGGTCAAGACGGTCAAATACAATCAGACCGTCGGCGGCACCGTCCGTTTCGTGATGGCTGCCCCTCTCTCCGGTCAGCCAGATGGAAGTATGGACACAGCCATGATTGTTAATGCTCAGGCTGACAATTACTTCTCGCCGGAAAAGGGTGCAATGATGCTCAATGAGGGACAGGGTTCCACGAGGCTTAACTCGGAGGTCAAAGATTCGAAGGGCAACAGCATGGGGATAGTTAATACGCTGATCTCAATCAAATATCAAGTCTCTCTGCTCTCTATAAAGCGTCCTTAAAGATATGATGAGACTCGGAATCCACGTCCGCACCGGCGGAGGCTTGGAAGAAGCCGTCACAACCGCCGCTCAAATGGGCTGCGAGACTATTCAGATATTCGCATCGAATCCCTCCGCCTGGAGATCAGGGTCGATCCCATCATCCAAGGCGGAAATCTTTCAACGTCTGGTCTTGGAGAACAATCTGCACCCGGTGGTTATTCATACCCCTTATCTGTTGAATATGGCTTCGCCGGACGCGGAAATCTACGCGAAATCTTCCACCGCGCTTGCCGATTCCATGTCTCGCGCCGCCATCCTCAAAGCCACATACGTGGTGACTCACATCGGAAGCCACAGAGGAGAGGGATTGATGAACGGAATCGCCAGGATTTGCGAAAGTGTGTCTGGCGTCCTAGATCAAGCCAATGGTTCAGCCGAATTGCTGCTCGAAAACTCAGCCGGCGGAGGAGATGGGATTGGGTCAAAATTCGAGGAGTTGCAGGAGATACTGGATCATCTTAGCCGCTATGAAGGAAGATTAGGCATCTGCCTCGACACGGCTCACATGTACGGCGCGGGTTATGATATCTCATCGCCTGAAAAAGTCTATACTATGGTGGAAAAATTTGACGAAATAGTGGGACTGAAATGGCTGAAACTCTGGCATCTGAACGATACCAAGGTAGACCTGGCTTCCCGAAAGGACCGCCATGCGCACATAGGAACCGGCAACATCGGCGAAGAAGCTTTCGCGGCCCTGATAAATCACCCCGCCATGGACTCCCTGGCCGGAATAATAGAAACCCCTCAGCCCACGCCCAGGGATGAAGAAGATGTGGATGTGCTCAAGCGGTTGAGGGGCTAACTGTGCAATTTGTACTTTGCCTGCTTCTCCAGCGCTTTGTCTAGCTGCTCTTGACTGACAAATCCGGTCTTCATCAAGAGCACTCCAAGGGGAATGCGCACCTCGCCTTTGTGATTGACGTCTGTTTGCTTGTTCAGACACTCAGTCACCAGCTCACGCGAGGCGATACCCATTTCTACCATTATGTCACCTATTAGCTTATTTGCCATTATCATCTCCATCCGTTGACTAAAACAGTTTTGGTTCTTCCACGGGCTTTGGTTCGGGGTTTTGCTCGGCTTTCGCTTCGCGTTTCAATTCAAGCACTTTCTGGCGGGCGGCGGCTATGTCGGCAACCAGCGATGCGCGGGCGGTCTTGAAGGTTTCGGCATCCTGGCGAAGGATGTAGGCCGGGTGAAGCGCGGCTATCGCGTATTTCGCGTACTCACTAGCATACCATATGCCGCGCTCTTTCATCATTCGGAAATCTTTATGTATGATTGTGTTCGCCGACGGCGCGCCGAGGGAGACAATGACCAGCGGCTTTATAATCGCCAACTGCTGTTCGAGCCAGGGCAGGCAGGCGCTCATCTCTTGTGGTCGAGGAGGACGATTACGAACGCTGCCGTTCTCAATTATACTCGCGCGACACTTCAGAACATTGCAGATATAGACGTGCTTCCGAGTAATGCCGTTCTCCAAAAGCGCCTGATCCAGAAGCTGCCCCGCTCTGCCGACAAACGGCCGACCGGTAGCATCTTCCTGCGCGCCGGGGCCTTCACCGACCAGAACCATCGGCGTGTTAGGATTCCCTTCGCCGAACACAACGTTCGTCCGGTTCTCGCACAATTCGCATATGCGACAAACCACCGCTTTGGCCTTAACTTCTTCCAATCTCTCATCAATCTCAGTCAACTTGACTCACCCTAACCCGGCTTAGCCGGAATCAAGAAAAAAGACTTCGGTGTTTCGGGAGACTTGCTCCCGAAACGGGATATCTCAGGTTTCGGGAGCAAGTCTCCCGAAACACCACGTTTTGGTCCATTCGGAATACAGAAGATTCCTCGTAACCCTACAACTCCCCCAGTTCCTCGATTTTCTCCTTGAGCTTATCATACGTGGATTGGAGGCTTTCCGGCAAGACCTTTGTGCCCGCAACCACCGGCATGAAGTTACAGTCCCCATTCCATCTCGGCACAATGTGCCAGTGAAGGTGATCCAGCACCCCCGCCCCGGCGGTTCGCCCCAGATTGACTCCCAGGTTGAAGCCATCCGGCTGCATAGTCGCTGAAAGGAGTCGAACCGCGTATCTCAGCAGCTTGTTTATCTCCATCAGTTCGCAATCTTCCAGGGCATACATATCCGCCGTGTGCCGATACGCGGCCACCATGAGATGCCCGTTATTGTAAGGGAAGCAGTTCATCATCATGAAGCTTCTCTCCGCGCGGCAGAGTATCAGGTTCTCTTTGTCCTTATTCTCCGCCGGCAGCGTGCAGAATATGCAACCCTTATCCACCTTTGCCTGCTCGATATATTCCATTCGCCAAGGCGCCCATAATCGCTCCATAAATCATTACCCCTTTGCGCTCTGCTGGACGTAATTTATTCGCAAATCGCTGAGAAGACCCTGCAAGTCGCGCCACTCCGAGGCGTCCACTTTGCCTTCAAGCTGCTGGATCAGAGAGGCGATAGTGTCTATCGCGACCTTCGCCTGCCCCAGGTCTCTGTCTAATTGACCTGTAGATGGATTTTTGAGAAGCCCCATCCAGTACCAAGTGTTCATCGCAAGAACGCCGATGAATGAACCCAGAAGCGCATAGACATCCATAGTAGGAAGCCCCGTGCCTTCACGCTCTGAAGATTCCTCCGCTTGCTCAGTCACAGGCGCGGAATCAGCTTCAGCCTCAACCTGGACTTCCCCATTCTCGTCCATCTTGATCTTGCGTTTATCCTTAACTTCGTAACCCTTTTCTTCGTCAGACAATGTTTAGTCTCCTTACCCGGCTAGCCGGAACAAAAAAGCAATATCGGTGTTTCGGAAAAACTTGAGATATTCCGCTTTTTGAGCAAGTTTCCCGAAAGAACTTTCCCTCGCCCGCCTGCGGGAGAGGGCCAGGGTGAGGGCACTATCGCAATGTCACCAAATCCCCGCCAAACCGTAGGGGCGGGTCTCCGTGCCCGCCCGCAAGTCTCGTGTTGGTTCGGGACACCCTTGTCTCGAAACGGCCCTCTGCAACTCGTTTCTGTCGGCCCTTCGGGGCTTGAGAAATGTTGTCTGCCTGATATCCACGGGTTACGCTACGCTCCACCCATGGCTAACATCTTCGGCCCCTTCGGGGCTATTGGAGATCCATCGATACCACCCAATAACACCAGAATTCTATATGCGATTGTCAAAAATCAGCGCTTTTCCGCCATCTCCAAGAACTGCTCTTCGGTCAAAATGGGAATATTCAGATCCCGCGCTTTTTGGAGCTTTGAACCTGCATTTGCGCCTGCCACAACGAAACTCGTCTTCTTGCTAACACTCGATGCCGCACGGCCGTCAAGAAGGCGCACCTTCTCCTCTGCTGCCTCACGCGTCATTATTTCGAGAGTCCCAGTGAAGACAAATGTCTTGCCCGCAATAGCGCTCCCACTCTCTATCTTTTCAAGCCGAGGAGAAACCCCGGCCTTGCGAAGCTTCTCCAAGACTTCTTTATTATGAGCTTCGCCGAAGAATTTCGCAACGCTCTCCGCGATTACAGCGCCGATCTCATCAATGTTGCTCAATTCCTCTTCCGCCGCTCCTTCGATTCCTTCAACCGACCCGAACCGCTCCGCCAGTATCTGCGAAATGCGCTCGCCCACATGCCGGATTCCAAGGCCATAGATCAGTCTGGGAAGAGTCGTCCCCTTGCTCTTCGCGATAGAAGCAAGAATCTTTGCAGCCAGCTTCTCTCCCATACGATCGAGTGTGAGCAGGTCATCCAGCGTAAGCGAGTACAGCCCGGAAGGATCAAGTATCAAGCCTTTTTCCACAAGCTGATCGATGTGCGAAGGCCCGACTCCCTCGATGTTCAACGCGCCCCGAGACGCAAAATGGATGATCCGCTCCTTCACCTGAGCCGGGCAGGCGATATTCACGCACCTCGTGACCGCCTCTCCTTCAGGGCGATCCACCTCGCCGCCACAGATTGGGCACTTATCCGGCATCTCGAAAACAACTTCATTGCCGATCCGCTTGTCCATTATAACCTGGACTACCTGGGGAATCACGTCACCAGCGCGCTGAATAACGACGGTATCTCCTATCCGAATATCCTTCCGGCGAATTTCATCCTCGTTGTGCAAAGTCGCCCGGCTCACGGTGACGCCGCCCACGACCACCGGCTCCATGATCGCCACCGGAGTGATTGCCCCGGTACGCCCGACATTGACGAGGATATCCCTAATAACCGTAGTTTCCTGAATGGCCGGATATTTATAAGCCGTCGCCCAGCGAGGGCTTCTGGCTACGTAACCAAGCTCATTCTGAAGAGCAAGAGAGTTGACCTTAACCACCACGCCATCGATGTCATAAGGCAGCGAATCGCGCTTTTCACCCCACTCGGCTATGAATTCCCTGGCTTGCGCAATGTTCGCGCAGAGCCGCGTCGCGGGATTCGTCTTGAACCCCCACTGCTTCAGTGCCCGGAGTATTTCATAATGCGAGTCGAACCGCGCCCCCTCCACGTAGCCAAGCCCATAGATAAAGATAGCCAGATTCCGCCGAGCGGTGACGGACGAATCGAGCTGTCGCACCGAACCCGCCGCAGAATTCCTGGGATTAGCGAAGGTCGGTTCGCCCGCCTCTTCCCGCTCCCGATTGATGCGGGCGAACTCCTCATGCAGCATATAAACCTCGCCGCGCACCTCAATGAGCGGAGGGATGTTGTAAGTATTGAACAATCCCCCGCCCTCGACCGGCGGTTGATAAATCGCCAGCGGAATCGCTTTGACCGTGCGCAGATTGGTGGTGATATCCTCGCCCGAAGCCCCATCCCCGCGAGTAGCCCCTCGAACGAACTTCCGATTTTCATAGGTCAAAGAGATCGCCAAACCATCGATCTTCAGTTCAGCGACGTATTCAATATCGGAATCAGCCGGTACTCCAAGTGTACGCTTGACCCTTTGATCGAACGCATACAACTCATCATCGCCGGAGACATTCGCAAGGCTGAACATCGGCTGCCGATGAGTATAAGATTCAAACGCGGAAGCCGGCGGCGCCCCGACGCGCTGCGTGGGCGAGTCAGGAGTCACAAGCTGAGGAAAAGCCGCTTCGATCTCCCCAAGCTCCCGAAGCAGCCGATCATACTCCGCGTCAGACACGACCGGCGCATCCAAAACGTAGTACCGATAATTATGATAATTCAACTGCTCCCGAAGCTCTTCAACGCGAGCAGCAGCCGTTCGTTCGTCCATAAAGCCCCTTCGCCCACATCCATACTCAAGCCCAAACAATGTGGCGTCACCTAACAGAATTTAGCATTCCCCAAATGACTTGTCAAATACGCCTTGTGAAAAGAAGGAATCAGGATTGAGAGGTTAGCGGTCAGCCCGCCCAAGCCGGGCCGATGTGTGAGGGGAAATCAATGCAAAAACCGTAGGGGAGGACCTCTGCGTCCTCCCGCTCGTCCCCGGTGTTCGTCGCTTAACTTGGGCGGGAGCACGCGGAGGTGCTCCCCTACATTCCAGTCCATAAATGATGGTTTCTGACGAATAAGCCACGCACCTTATGTGCATATCTACAATATATAGGCCGCAATATCAATGTCGCTCGCCCGGCGGAACTATCCAGAGGCCGGATACTTGGCCTTGGGTGTTGAATACTATTTTGAAATCGACCGTCTGGGAGTCGAACTTCGTGGTGATGTACACAATTTGATAGTCCACAAGCCTTTCGGTTCTCGTGCCTTCTATGTCTTTATATTTGCCGATTCCCTGCCAGATATTTCTGAGTCGTTCGGGCGAAAGAGCATCCTTCATCGTCTGGTCGAAATTCTTCTCCGCGCCCGCGAAATCACCTTTCGACTGTAGTTGGACAACCTCTCTTGCTCGTGTGACGAGTACCTGCGAAGCTGAATTAGGTTTCGAGGCAGCAGAGGGGACTATCCAAAGGCCGGATACCTGGCCGCGGGTGTTGAATACTATTTTGAAATCTACTGTCTGAGACTCGAATTCCGTGGTGACGTAAACAATTTGAAAGATGAATAGATTCTCTGTTCTCGTGCCTTCTATATCTGTGAATTTTCCGAATTTCTGCCAAAGATCTTTGAGTTTTTCCGGCGGGAGAGCATCCTTCATCGTTTGGTCGAAGTTTTTCTCCGCGCCCGCAAAATCACCGTTTGCCTGTAGTTGAACAACTTCTCTTGCTCGTGTAACAAGCGCCTGCGAAGCCGAATTGGGTCTTAATCTATAGACCACTCCGACCGCCAGGAGGAACATCAGCACAACGGTAAAAACAGCCACGCCTTTCAAAGTGGAACTGCCGGGCTGGATTTGGCTATTATCAGCTCTGCCAGGATCCATTTTCCAGGCGAAATAAGAATATATGGTCACCATTAGGGCGCTAACCAGTATCTCGCTCATCATAAGCGTAAAGGGAAGTACCAGGTTCTGAGAGAGAGCGCTGGCAAGAATAATTATGCCGAGAAGTATGTATATCTTTCCTCCAAACCGATGTGTCTTATCCCAGGCGAACTCGCTGGACAGTGTCCACGGTGTGCGAATACCGAAAAAGTAATTGCTCCGTATTTTCCCCATATAGTTTCCGATCACTATGAACACAGGCCCGATGATATAAATAATCGAATTGACACTGAGCTTCATCCCGATGTCCCTTAGTATCCCGAACACGTGCATGACCAGAAAGAAGCTCAGGCTGGCTAGCCACATCGTCGTATAAGCCTTAGATGAAAGTTGAAGATTCCGTTTTCTGGGTTCGATTTTGGCAATCAACAGGAACAAGCCCGTCATAAACAGAGCGGTTACGGGAAGCCCTAGTAATGCTTCGGCCTTACTTCCATAACAGTCCGGGCCATTCAGCCCGCCATGCACTGGGAGCAGTTTCCCTGCTGGAATCACAGTCCATGCCCACACGGACAGGATAATCATAATGCTGATGATAATTCCCGACCCAATCAGTCCGGGTTTCAGGTTCATTCTTGCTTCAGTCTCCATCCGTATGTCCTCCTCGGAGCAGGTCGAAAGTATTCATGAGCGCCAAGAGAGCCTCTTCCAGAACCGAGACATTCAGGCGATAAGTGATCGTCCTTCCGGATTTGTCTCCCTGAATAAGATCGGCCTCGGCAAGCACGGAGAAATGGCGCGACAGCGTGGGCTTGGTGGTCTTGAAATGACTCGCGATTTCACCAGCCGTCATATCCCGCTCGCGCAGCATCTCCAATATCTTCCGCCTAGTCGGGTCAGATAGCGCTTTGTATACTTTGTTCATGCTTCACTTTTCGTTATTGAATGGTGGTCAAGAAAATTGCGCCCAAGAATGTATGAGTGCATACTAACTGATACATTTTCGGCGGCATATCCGTTAGGCGGAGCACTACGGCCACTACAATAGTGATAATCCCCGTCAGAATCATCCCTTTGGCAGCATACACGTTAGCGGGGTACCAGATGCGTTCATCGGATACCGTCTTCGGAATACGAAATCCATACCAGCCGACTGGGACTTTCTTCATTAGGAGCGGCAATGCTACCAGAATGAAGAAAATACCCGCCTCGATGAACCGCAGTGATCGATATGCTGGATTACTCAGAAGCTGAATCATTGTATGCATATGGCACTCCTTTCCTTCGGCACAGGGTCAAGAATACAGCTACATGATACTTACATAATTTGGCGGTTTTGGAGCAAGTCTTCCGAAACACCAAAATAACCTCGCTACTTGGCCGATTGAGCCGGCACGAACCACATGCCGCTAACCTGGCCGGAACTGTTGAACACCAGTTTCACGTCAAGGTTGGCCTTCTCAAACTGGCATGTGACATATACGATTTCGTATCCCTGACTTTTCTCCGTCCGGCTGCCGGTTCTTGTCTTGAATGCGCCGACCTGTGCTGTGAGTGCAGACCATACCTGGCCAAGCCGTGCCGTGGACATTGCTGATGTCATGGTAGCGTCGAAACTACTTGTCACAGCCGCATAATCTCCTTTTGACATAGAATCGACCATGCCTTCTGCTTTCCCGACAACGCCCTTCGAACCACAGCCTGCCGTAAGAGCGATGGTGATCATTGCCACCAAGCAACACGTCATAATTTTTCCCATGCGTATATCTTTTGCAGTAGCCAGTTTCATTATTAGGTTCTCCTTCTTGTCACCTGTTCGATATTTAGCCAAACATCTAAATATTATAACGGATTTGTTCGTTTGTCAAGGATATTTTCGAGGAGGTAAGAGTTCAGTCTCGCGGGAAACAAATATCAAACGCATACTGTCATCCTGAGCAGAGCGAAGGATCATCTTCCTAGAGTCTGTTCACACTACTGGAGAAATTGTTCTGCATGCGATATAATGGACGCATGGAAATAACGACAAAGCAGTATGAACGAATCGCGCCATATC
>Ga0182027_10005999_pt1 | contig 18320 bp, 18 predicted proteins | sample 712E1DmetaG_FD_121300 | JGI IMG/M metagenome (GOLD analysis project Ga0182027, IMG submission 121300) | Permafrost microbial communities from Stordalen Mire, Sweden - 712E1D metaG (Illumina Assembly) | ecosystem: Environmental > Terrestrial > Soil > Wetlands > Permafrost | place: Sweden... | reverse complement strand
TCGGCATTATTTAAGAAAGATGCACTATACCGTAAATGCCAACCATCCACAAGCAGTCTATCGATTGTTGACCAAGGGCTCTAATTTCCTAGTCCGCATGGCCAGACAACATCCTGATGTTGTCGCTCGTTGGACTAATGAACTGATAGAGGAGCGCAGAGCCAGAGATGAGATGGCTAAATTTATGCGCGAGCATCTTAGTCCAAATGCTCCGGAGAGCATTAAAAGACAATGGGGACTCCTGAAATAAGAATAAATAATGAGGATATTTTCCAACGCCAAGTAATTGGAGCTTCTTAAAAACTATTAATGCTAATCCAGACAGGTCATGTAGTAGGAGGAGGAAAAGGGTATATAGGGGAATGACCTCCTCCTACTACCTACTTCTACAATGAATCCGATGGATAAAGAGAAGTAAGGGATGTACGGAATAGTAAATAATACGGCGCGGTTCGACCACTACTCCCACGCTCAAAATTTTAACCATTACCCCCACGCTCAAGAAACTTAAGAAAAGGCGCTATTGGAACTTCGGGATAGCATATAATACGGTGCCAAAACAGCACTACCCCCAGTCTCGAATTTTAAAACGCTACCCCCAGATATCCGACACCCTCGATTCTTATTTGAATCTAACTAACTAATAAGGAAAACTACTTAACGTAACAATAAACTATAACGCGCCCTCATTTCTGGTGGCGTCATGCGTAAAACGGCCAAGGGTGGCGTCACACACGGCCCACACGTGACACCCGCGACACAACTAAAAGAAGAGGGGTATTAAGACAATATATAATATGGCGCAATTAACCAGGGTGGTGCAAAGCTAAAATCTTAGACCGTGGTGCAGGCTAATTAGTTGAATCATCATTTAAAAAGAGAGAGGTGCATCTGATACGTATAGAATAATAGTTGGCGCAACCTTTATTATGTCGCCGTATCTGGCGAGGTTTATTATGTCGCTAGTCTCAGGTAAAGAAAAGAGGACTAATAAGACAATATATAATATGGCGCATTTGACCACCCCGTTGCAAAGCTAAAATTGAGGATGGGTGTTGCAATAATTCGGAATAATATATACTATGGCGGGATTCGACCATGGTGGCAATACTAATTTGTCTAACCATGGCGACAATCTTAGCATTGTCATGTCGAAGTTCCGATGTGGGAGCAAACCCTAAAAGAAGAGGCACTTTAACATAATAAGAAAATCATCTCGATGATTATTGGATATTCTTCATCCGTAATATTGGTTGAAAACTTCTCTTACCATTAATTGTCTTTTCTCTTACTAAACCTTCTTGAAGTGCAGTGTCAATTCTTGGTCGTATTTCAATTTCGGTGCTTGCAATAGATTCCTCTTTTGCCAAATCTTCAACAGTGAACCAATGACTACGATGGTCGGCAAGGAAAGCAAGGATTCGGGTTTCTATAATGTCCTGATTAAATAACTGGTCACTCATCTTATCCTCCCAGGGATGTTTTGTTGCAGGAAATTATCAAAAAAGAACAGAAAAGCTGTTTCATGCACCCGTTTTTAATATTAGCAGCGCGATTAATTCATTGCAAATTTTCAATGTTGTCTACCTAACATGGTTATGTCTTGTGCGAACTTAATTTCAGGTGTATAATCGGACTAACCAAAAGGATTCCACCTTGAAGCATACATCTATGGAGCTAAACAGTGGCTAACGAATTTTTTGAGCATCCAATACTCAATTCTCCTTATAATTATCCGCAGCGATATTGGGAGCTTGATTCAACCGGTCAACCAACCCAACGAATCATTGAGAGCCGCCGTAAGGCCGAGTTTATTACCCCTATCCCTAAGCCTAAAAAACGTAAGGCAATAGCGGATCAACAGCGAATGGTGTTTGATGAGGGTAAAGCACTCTCAACTCAACAACAGCAATATGAAGCGACCTCAACAATGATCAATGAACTTCGCCGCCATGTAGATCAGTGGCGAAGTTTACCAAATTCTAATGATTGGCATTGCACACCCGAAACAACGCGTTTACTACAACATTGGCGCAATTTTAAATTTAACAACACTCGCCCTTTCTTTTGCCAGGTAGAAGCTGTTGAAACCGTAATTTGGCTAACCGAAGTCGCTCCTCAGGCAGGCAAGACCGGAAAAGGTTTCCTTGACCATCTGGTCAACGCCAACCATGATGCCAACCCCGAACTCATGCGCTTAGCCCTAAAACTCGCTACCGGGGCGGGGAAAACTACTGTAATGGCAATGATAATCGCATGGCAGACTGTTAATGCTATACACAGACCTGGTAGTAAAAATTTCACTCGTGGTTTTCTTGTTGTTACTCCAGGTATTACGATTAAAGATCGACTTCGGGTATTACAGCCTAATGACCCAGATAGTTACTATGCCAACCGAGAATTAGTTCCAAACGACATGCTGGAAGATGTAAATAGAGCCAAGATAGTTATCACAAATTTCCATGCATTCAAGTTACGTGAACGCATCGATATATCCGCAGGGGGGCGAGCATTATTACAGGGCCGAACAGGCGACGAGTTAGACACGCTTGAAACCGAAGGGCAAATGATTCAGCGAGTTATGCCTGAACTTATGGGCATAAAAAACATTATCGTGCTTAATGATGAGGCACACCATTGCTACCGCGAAAAGCACTTGATGCCAATGACGAAGGGTTGAAGGGTGATGAAAAGAAAGAAGCGGAAAAGAATAACGAAGCTGCCCGTCTTTGGATTTCCGGTCTTGAAGCTGTGAATCGAAAGCTCGGACTTGCGCGTGTTATTGACCTCTCGGCAACTCCATTCTTTCTCGCCGGCTCAGGCTACGCAGAAGGCACGCTATTTCCTTGGACAATGTCCGACTTTTCACTAATGGATGCCATCGAATGCGGTATTGTGAAATTGCCGCGTGTTCCTGTCGCTGAAAATATTCCCGGCAATGAAATGCCGGTTTATCGTAACCTATGGGAGAACATTGGAAAGGATATGCCTAAAAAGAGGCGTGACAACGAACTCGATCCACTTAAACTTCCAACTCGTTTGCAAACTGCGCTCGAAGCTTTATATGGGCATTATGCAAAAACCTTCAAATTATGGGAAGAAAAGGGGATTCGTGTCCCACCATGTTTTATCATAGTTTGCCAAAATACCGCTATATCAAAATTAGTATATGATTTTATTTCCGGCTTCCAGCGAAAAAATGAGGACGGGACCACCACATTAGAAAACGGACGACTATCTCTCTTCCGTAATTTCGATGAGGTTACTGGAAACCCACTTCCACGACCGAACACTCTGCTTATAGACAGTGAACAACTAGAAATCAACGATTCGCTCGATGACAACTTTCGCAAAATGGCATCCGATGAGATCGAACGATTCCGCCGTGAAATAGTTGAGCGTACAGGGGACACTCGCGCCGCTGAGAATATTACAGATCAGGATCTGCTTCGCGAAGTTATGAATACTGTCGGTAAGTTCGGTCAACTCGGTGGATCTATCCGTTGCGTGGTATCAGTTTCCATGCTTACCGAAGGCTGGGACGCTAATACCGTCACCCACGTTCTGGGCATCCGGGCTTTTGGCACACAACTCCTATGCGAACAGGTTATCGGACGCGCACTGCGCCGTCAATCTTACGACCTGAATGAAGACGGACTTTTCAACGTTGAATATGCAGATGTATTCGGGATTCCCTTTGACTTTACGGCTAAACCGGTGATCGCTTCACCTCAGCCACCACGCGAGACGATTCAGGTTAAAGCTATCCGTCCTGATCGCGATGCACTTGAAATCAGTTTCCCTCGAGTTGAAGGTTACCGTGTCGAACTACCGGAAGAACGATTAACAGCCACATTCAATCAGGATTCTATTCTTGTTTTAAGTCCGGATCTCGTTGGCCCATCCATTACACGTAATTCAGGGATTATCGGTGAAGGTGTAGACCTTAGTCTCGAACATTTAGGTGATATGCGCCAATCAACAATCCTGTTCGAAGTGACAAAGCGGCTTCTTTACACGAAGTGGCGAGACCCTGGCGAAGAACCTAAGCTATATCTTTTTGGTCCACTCAAACGGATTACCAAGCAGTGGCTTGATACTTGTTTGGTTTGCCAAGGTGGAACATATCCTGCGCTGCTTATGTATCAAGAGTTGGCAGATATGGCATGCAACCGTATTACCGCTGGCATCACTCGTTCATTAGAAGGTAAACGACCAATTAAGGCACTACTTGATCCGTACAACCCTACCGGATCTACATCCAATGTTCGGTTCAACACATCGCGTATGGACCGATGGGAAACAAGTTCTAAGTACTGTCAAATAAACTGGGTAATTCTCGATAGTGATTGGGAAGCCGAGTTTTGTCGCGTGGTAGAATCGCATCCAAAGGTTCGGGCTTACGTTAAAAATCACAATCTTGGTTTAGAAGTGCCATATCGTTATGGCTCTGAAACCAGAAAATATCTTCCCGATTTTATCGTTTTAGTCGATGACGGTCATGGGCCGGAAGACCTCCTTCATTTGATCGTTGAAATAAAGGGTTACAGACGAGAGGATGCTAAAGAAAAGAAGTCTACAATGGATATCTATTGGATTCCTGGCGTGAATAACATTAAACAATACGGACGCTGGGCTTTTACCGAGTTTACAGATATTTATACGATAGAGTCTGATTTTAAAGCTAAGATCGAGTTGGAATTCTCAAAGATGGTCGAGTTGGTATCAGGACGCAAATTCAATGATTTTGTCTTACCTAGGAACCGTTCGGAATGGATTATCAAAAAACAATTTGGAGAAGAAACGTCTTTAGTTAAAATTAACGATGCCATCTGGGAAGCTATTCAAACCAACGAAGCCAATACCGTCGGATTATCCGATTTAAATAAAGATTTAGGATCACGAAATTTTGATCAAATGTTGGGAGTATTGGGATTGCTTAGTAGTCCATCCGTTGGCGAACTCAAAATCCAATTCGTAGCTCAAAACGGGAAAGGACTTGAAATATCTCCAGAGGAATTCTATCAAAAGCTTAAGAATTGGTGGCGTTTTAAGCTGATTGATGACGATCAATGGTTTGAATTGGCTTCTAAAATAAATGTGAGATGGGTTTTGGCACATGATAAAAGGAGTAGTTATGAGCGATCAGACAGATAGCGCTTTAAATTTTATCGAACAAATCAGACAAAAAGCTCCGGAGTTTCTTAACCTGATAACTGCCGAAAATAATATAGACTTCGAACAGGCATTTGATGCTCTTCTGGAGAAGGCGGTAATTGGTCTTGAAACGAATAAGAGAAACTTTGCCTCATTAGATGAGGACGGATTATCTGGTGTATTAGCTTTGGCTCTTAGTGTTCCAGGTCTTTCTGTAACTCGGGAAGCACATTCAAATGGTCATGTCGATCTGACGATTGAAACAAATCATTGTACCCCTGCTCGGAGAAAACTCGGTGAGGCAAAAATTTATAATGGACCAGCTTATCATATCAGCGGTTTACAGCAATTGCTTGATCGTTATACAACAGGAAGGGAAAGCCGGGGCTTACTGATTGAATATTTCCGCCAACGAAATATTGCTGGCTTAGTTGAAAAGATCCGTCAAGAAATGGATAAGAACCATCCATGCCAGCAACACGGAGATACATCTAATCATGTGCTCCGGTGGTCATTCCTCTCGAAACATGATCACTCATGTGGAGAAACTCTAGAAGTTGGACACATTGGATGCAATCTTTACATCGAACCCACTGAAGGAGTAAATTAATGACTGCAAAGAAGCAAAATACTCCAAAAACTGTCGAAACTCTCAAACATGATGAGGCCAAACGGAAGAATATTCCGACTGCTGAACACCAATCAGTGTTAAACAGGGAAGAAACCAGCCCTAGAGAGTTAAAATACCCTCGTAATACAGACCTTGACCCTCAGTTAATGTGGCGTGGGAAGGACCTTCAAGATTGGACCGACCTTGTTGTCCATGCTCCACCAATCTATATTCAGGAAAAGGTTCATCCCAAAGTTTTGATTGATGATTTATTGCGTGAAACTAAGAAGTTTAAAAAAACTGAGCTTGGCACACAATTTGATCTTTTTGCTGATTTCAACGGATTACCCAAAGGAGTGGATAAAACTGAATTCTACCAGCACGAACAAAACTGGTCTAACCGCATGATTCTTGGTGACTCCTTGCAGGTAATGGCTAGTCTGGCTGAACGTGAAGGGTTACGCGGTAAAATTCAATGCATTTATATAGATCCCCCTTATGGGATTAAATTCAATAGTAATTTCCAATGGTCTACTACTGATAAAACCGGAACAATCACGGATTCAATAAGTAAAATTAGCCGTGAGCCTGAGCAGGTTAAAGCTTATCGTGATACATGGCGTGATGGCATTCATAGCTATCTTTTTCATCTTCGAGATCGATTTACAGTTGCTCGTGACCTTCTTACGAATTCTGGTTCGGTTTTTGTACAAATATCTGACGAAAACATACACCATGTCCGAGAAGTACTCGACGAAGTATTCGGTAGTTCTAACCAATGCGCTACGATAGTTTGGAAAAAAGGAACTTCGGATTCAAATACTATACGAAATGCTTTTAATTACATACTTTGGTACACCAAAGACTTGAAACAAGCATCTTCAAAGATTCATAAGTTGTTCTCGACTAGATTAGGCAATGAAGGATCGACGGAAGACCCTCGAAAGCTTGCTCTCTGGGGTGAATTTTTCAATGGTGAAAGCAGGCAACTTTCCACCGATGAAAAGCGCAATATTTTAAGTACTCGGGAAAATGCAAAAGTATTTCGCGTTGACCCAATTCTTGCTGCGGGAGATGACGAAGAAAGAAAAAGCCCGATAATATTTGAAGGCAAACAATTTATTCCTAAAACTGGACAGTGCTGGCGTGGAAAACCTCAAGAGTTGCCTCGATTGTTATACGCTAAACGAATAATAAAAACTGATGATGGGTTTGGATATAAATTTTACGTTGATGATTATCCAATTATAGAACGTACCAATCTTTGGGAAGATACTGGTTCAAGAATCAAAGATCAAATCTATGTTGTTCAAACTTCAACTAAAATACTCGAACGTTGTATCCTAATGACTACTAATCCAGGTGATTTGGTCTTGGACCCAACCTGTGGATCTGGGACCACAGCCTATGTTGCAGAGCAATGGGGGCGTCGATGGATTACTATTGACACTTCCCGTGTTGCTCTGGCGTTGGCTCGAGCTCGTATAATGGGAGCTCGATATCCATTTTACCTATTGGCCGATTCCCATGATGGTCAGATTAAGGAAGCCGAGGTTACAGGCTCAGCCCCAAGTACTCAACCAACTTATAGCAATATCCGGCATGGTTTCGTCTATGAGCGAGCCCCTCATATTACGTCGAGTGTTATTGCAAACAATGCAGAAATAGAAGTCATTTGGGATAATTGGCAAGCAAAATTAGAACCACTTAGAGAGTCCTTTAACCAGTCGATTAAAACGAATTGGCAAGAATGGAATATTCCTCGGAAAACTGATGCAGGTTGGCCGGATTCGGTAAAGAAAAAACATGCGGAATTGTTACAAGGTTACATCGACCGGCAACAGGAAATTGATAAGTCTATTATTGCGAAGGCGGATTTTATATACCTTTACGACAAGCCCTATGAAGACAAAAAGAAAGTCCGAGTTGCTGGTACTTTTACTGTAGAAAGCCTCAGCCCTCATCGTGTACTAGGGGTCGACGAAAACGATGAATTGATTGACCCTTTTAATATGAAAAAAAATAATACAGAATATGGAGCCAAGCAATCTTTCCCACAGATGATATTGGATAATCTGAAGATAGCAGGGGTACAACAAGCTCATAAGGAAGATCGCGTTAATTTCGTTTCTCTCGCTCCTTGGCCAGGTGAAATGGTATGTGCAGAGGGACGCTACATGGAGGGGGAACTTGAGAAACGTGCAGCCATTTTCATTGGCCCCGAATTCGGTACCGTTCAACGTGCCGATTTGGTTGCAGCAGCTAGAGAGGCGGGGGATTCTGGATTTGATGTTCTTATTGCCTGTGCTTTTAACTATGAGGCAATGGCAACGGAGTTTAACAAACTGGGTCGCATCCCTGTACTCAAGGCTCGTATGAATGCCGATCTCCATATGTCTCAAGATCTAAAGAATACAGGTAAAGGTAACCTATTTGTTATCTTTGGGGAGCCGGATATTACAATTCTCACTGAAAAAGATGGAAATCTTCGAGTTAAAGTGAATGGAGTAGATGTTTTTAAACCACAAACTGGTGAAGTTGTCAGCGATGGAGCTGATGGCATAGCCTGCTGGTTTATTGATACTGATTACAATGAGGAGAGCTTCTTTGTCCGCCAGGCTTACTTCCTCGGAGCTAACGACCCGTATAGTGCCCTAAAAGCCACACTCAAAGCTGAAATCAATCAAGAAGCATGGGCTACTCTCAATAGCGACACTTCGCGCGCTTTCGAAAAACCGAAGAGCGGGCGCATTGCAGTAAAGGTTATTAACCACCTCGGAGACGAGGTGATGAAAGTATTTAAAGTATGAAAAGTGACAAGGTGTTCTGGATCGGGGTTGATCCCGGGGGCAAGAGTAATTTTGGTATTGCTATTTTAAACGATAATGAACCACCTCAAACTTCTTTAGCGGATTGTGCCGATGAGGCTGTTTTATTCGTTCGCAGACATCTGGGTCGAGCACCTGCAGGTGTTGGTGTTGATGCGCCTTTGTGGTGGTCATCCGGTCAATCGAGCGATAGAATCGCAGATCAGTGGTTACGAAGGAGATACAGTCTGTCAGGCGGTGAGGTGCAGACAGCAAATTCATTAACCGGTGCCGCGTTGGTTCAAGCGGTGATGTTCATTCGTCGGATCCGCGAGGTATATCCCGGTGTCCGTGTTACAGAAAGCCACCCTAAAGCGCTTTTAAAATCAGTGTATGGAAACAGTTGGGATGTTTTCTCGGCACGTTTTCATATAAACGGGCCACGACCGATTGAACATAGACGTGATGCCATTATAGCAGCAGTCGCAGCCAGAGAAGCATTTGAAGGCAGATGGACGCATGATCTGAGTATCAATCGATTACCCAGCGAGCAGAATCCTAATAACTACTGGCTGGCGCCAGTTCATTATTTTTGGCCGGAGGAATGATGGACTTTCGTATCGCTGATACTTTTACCGATAGTCTCGCCCACCTCACCGGAGAAGAACAGAAGGCAGTTAAGACAACAGCTTTTGACTTGCAGATTGATCCCGCAAATCCGGGTCTGAGTTTCCACAAGATTGAAAAAGCTAAAGACAAAAACTTTTGGTCCGTCCGTGTGAGTGCCGACATCCGATTAATCATATACAAAAATGAGTCTACTATCATTCTTTGTTACGTTCATCATCACGATAAGGCGTATGAATGGGCAGAACGCCGCAAGTTAGAGATACACCCCAGAACCGGAGCCGCACAACTCGTTGAAATCAGAGAAACGGTGAAAGAAATTGTAGTTCCGGTATATGTTCCTGATACCATCGCTCCGCCACCTAAACCAAACCTTTTCGCTGATAGATCCGATGAAGAACTGCTTGGCTACGGCGTGCCTGCCGAGTGGTTAGACGATGTTCGCCTTGTAAATGAAGATGGGCTTCTGTTGTTGGCAGATCGTTTACCTGGTGAAGCATCTGAAGCTTTGTTAGAACTTGCCACAGGAGGCAAACCTCGCGTAGCCCAAACTATGATGCTGGTTACGAATCCTTTCAATCATCCCGATGCTCAACGTCGATTCCGTGTAATGACAAACCTCGAAGAATTGCAACGAGCTCTCGATTTCCCGTGGGAGAAATGGACAATCTTCCTTCATCCGGAACAACGCCAATTGGTAGAGCGGGATTATTTTGGACCGGCCCGTGTTTCCGGCTCCGCTGGAACTGGAAAGACTATTGTCGCACTTCATCGAGCCGTTTATCTGGCTCGCACAAATCCAGAAGCACGTGTCCTCCTCACCACCTTTTCTGACACGTTAGCTGATGCTCTACACAACAAATTGGCTCGATTGGTTGGTAATGAACCTCGCCTCGCCGAACGTATTGACGTTTATTCACTCAACGCGATTGGATTGCGTTTGTACAAGGCTCATTTCGGAATAGTGAAGCTAGCAAGCAGAGATGATATGAAAGAGCTTATCAGGGAATCATCCGAAGTTGTGGGTGGTCAAAAGTTCAGTCTTCATTTTCTACTTACTGAATGGGAGCAAATCGTAGATACGTGGCAGTTGGAAAACTGGGAGCAATATCGAGACGTCGCCCGCCTCGGACGTAAAACTCGTCTACCGGAGGCACAACGACGGATTTTGTGGTCTATTTTCGAACATGTGCGCAGTTCGTTGAAACGGGAAAACCTCATGACAATGCCAGAGATATTCACTAGTTTGGCATCTACATTTGTCGGAGGTAAGAACCAACCTTTTGATTTTACGGTCGTAGACGAAGCGCAAGATATCAGTGTTTCTCAACTACGTTTTCTTGCTGCGTTAAGTGGAAAAAGTCCTAATGCCCTGTTTTTCGCTGGAGACATCGGTCAACGTATATTCCAGCAGCCTTTTTCCTGGAAATCACTCGGCGTTGACGTCCGCGGACGTTCGCGTAATCTAAGAATAAATTATCGGACCTCCCATCAAATTCGCCAACAAGCTGACCGTTTACTTGGTCCGACGGTAACAGATATTGATGGTAATAAAGAAATCCGTGATGATACCATCTCCATTTTCAACGGGCCTCCGCCTGTCATCCGAATATTTGCAACCGCCGGAGAAGAGATTAAATTCGTTGGGGCATGGCTCACCGAGCAATTTAATGCCGGATTATTACCCCACGAGTTTGGCATTATTGTACGTTCGGAGAGCCAAATACTCCGAGCTGAAGCAGCAGTTAAAGACGCAAAACTACCCTTTAAAATCCTCGATTCGCATGTAGAGACAACCAGCGGTTATGTCTCAATATGCACAATGCATTTGGCCAAAGGATTAGAGTTCCGCGCTGTAGTCGTGATGGCCTGTGACGACGAAATATTACCTTTGCAGGAACGTATCGAAGCAGTATCAGACGATGCAGACTTGGAAGAGGTCTACAACACAGAGAGGCATCTGCTATATGTCGCCTGCACTCGCGCCCGAGACCACCTGTTAGTGACCGGAGTTGATCCCGCATCTGAATTTCTGGATGACCTGCGGATGTAACGAAAGTCAGTTTAATATGGGGAGTATAAAACAAAATGGGCGAAATCACATACCGAACTAACATGGCTTCTGAATTTTATGTTCTTTCGGCGTTAGCCAGATTGGGCTTTGATGCCAGTTTGACACTAGGTAACAAAAAATCGGTAGATATCGTGATTATTAGGCCGGACTTTGGTACGAGCACAATTGATGTTAAAGGCTTGGCTGGTAAAAATGATTGGATCCTCGGTGATTCCCCCCTAAGCAAAAATGCTAATCATTATTATTTGTTACTTACTTTCGATGGCAAAATAACCGATCTTAATAACGTTCCGCGTATTTGGATCATTCCCGCTAACAAGATTGTAAGTTTTGTCAAAACTTCAGCGAATCAAAAGACGAAATATGTATCTCGTAAAACAATTCGTGAACAAGCTTCAGAATACGAAAACGCTTGGCAGTTGCTCAAAAACTGAATAGAATATTTTGTTAGTAGAATAGTTCTTTTGTACACATACATAAGAGATATGAAGAAAAGAGAAGGCGGTGATTATGCTGTTCAACAATTCTGCAGCCACATTCGAATCAGAAAAGGAACGTAATTTATATTACAAGGTTTTTGGTGGCTATCTATTTAATGAATTTATCTATGGTTATCAAGATCGGCTCCTCTCTTTTTGCAACGTCGTCAACAATTCAAAAGAGAGAGGTAAATTTGCTCCAACATTCACGCTCAAATTAGACCCTATCAAGACTCACATAAGTTTCGATAACCATATATACCTATTCTCTCCAAGGTTGAACCGTGGCGAATTTGCAGATATTTTAATTCAAGACGAGTCAAATAAAACCCTAGTTTCAATAGAAGCTAAACTACATTCAAATTGGTCTTACGAAAAGGACATTGTGGAAAATAAAAAAAGATTGGACTTTATAGCGGGAAGAATCCCTAACATCAAAATATTTCCCATTTTACTTGTATCTCGCAATAGTTGGAAGAATGTAAAGAGGATGGGACCGCATCGCGACAGTAACTATACTAAGTTTCAGTGTGACCAAGATTGCCCATTTATAGTGATATTTTGGGACCAATTGGCTGAAATAGTAAATAATTCTGAGGTAAGTCGGTTCATTTTGTCCCAGCAAGATCGACGCAGCCAAGGTTATGAATTTGACGACCAATGGTTCAAACAACAAACGAGTGTCCCTCACTAAATGTGGGTGGCCGATTTCACCAAAATATGCAAACTATCCGTTTGATGAAAGAAATCGATGGGGTAATAGATAAATCCGGCGGGTGACAAAGTGGGTTTTTATAAAGAGGAAAAGTAATGAGAGAAGATAATACAGAAGCAATTAATCCATTAAGACAGAAGCTCCTAGATTTAAAAGAGCTTATCAATAAAGGCATATATAACAGTCGAAATACATACCTTTATGGTTTCAACAAGTGGACTGCGGAAACGTTGTATATTTTAGCAAGTATATTCGGGGAAAAATCAAAGGAATGCTCCAGACTTGAGAAAGCGTCAAAACTGCCAGCTGGCAAAGCTAAGGAATCCCAGTGGGTACGATACAGAAAATCTGTGATGATAAGAACTTATGCTGAACTAGAGGCAATTTTGTCATCACCGCGAGCACTTACAAGGAGTCAGTCTGCAAAACCAGAAAAAAAAGTAAAACCAGAATCACTGGATGGTAAAGATATCGAACAATATATTGACTCAGAAAGAATGACTCAACTTCGCGCTATCAAATCTGAAAGTTTTGATCTATCCAAATTAATCGCCTTGTGCGAAGAATTAAATAAGTGCTATGCGAATGGGTGTTACGTTGCAGTCGCGATGCTGGCGCGCGCAATTGTGGATCATGTGCCCCCTATATTTAATTCCGGTACATTCACTGATGTTGCAAACACTTACCCAGGTTCAAGGTCATTTAAGGAATCGATGAGTAATTTGGACAGGTCCTTGCGCAAAATTGCTGACGCTCACTTACACGTTCAGATTCGCAAAAGTGAGACCCTTCCTACTAAAACTCAGATACATTTTTCGCCCGATTTGGATGTACTACTTGGAGAAATCGTAAGGATTCTTAAATAGCGGTTTTATCGTCTGTACGTCTCCTATAAAACACCATTGTTTCAGGTAGAGGTTGAGCCTCCCCTACCCATCCATGAGAGTTTATTGCGTTAATAAGGGTCCTTTTTTAACTAAAGGGCTTATGCTGACATCAAGTAATAACTACTCGTTATTAACATGACAATAACCATGCCATTGCAATGCCTGCATTTCGGTTGGCGTTGTCTGGCTAGATAATGCCTGGGATTTTCCTAACAAGATGATCAGGGAAGCGTTTTTTATGCTCATTAGCGCCACGTAAGTCTCTAAACTTATGTGACTCACCATTCGGACCTTTACACGAGAGGCACTCATATCTAATCTGCATGTCTGCTCTACTTCTCCTCCTTCAGTTTGATTTCGAGATAACGCTCTACAACGTCTGGAAATAACGGAACAAAACCGATGTTGGTTTATTTCTTTTCCGCAATAGAGGGTTTTTCTATGTTCTTTTGTTCAACTGAAATATTCTTTTTGGGAGATATTTTAGCTATTTCCTCCAACCATTGTTTCTTAATATCTTCTTTATCCACAAATTTCCCCGCTGAAATTTTGTCAAGAAATTCATCGGCCAACCTTCCTCTTTTGACCAAATATTGACCGTTAAAAAATTTCCCTTTATTAAAATACCAAATACACATATATATGGAGAACACCACAATTCCAATAAATTTATATGGGTTAGGAATTAAGTCAGTGGCCATGAATACAATAACGGCAATAAAAATTGTTCCAGAACCCAACACAGCATTCATGTAACCAAACTTTTCACTACTAAGAAATGTAACCCAGTCACTAATTTCCATTTTATTGTCCTTTCTTATTTTTATTCATATGAAAACTGCCTACATTCTAATCTCCCAACTATGTTATGTCAATAGTTGGTTTTCTATAATCAACGTAAAGCCTTTCTAATCCAGTGAGTTGATGTTTAGTATCCCTATTGCTAGGCACAAAACGAGAGTGACAAATGGTAACGTAAATGCTGTGATTGTGCGTCTCTGCTTAACATCGTGAATAAATGCTACTCCGAACATAAAGGCTGTGATAATTGTCCAAGCATGGCAGATTGCCGGCGCCGGTGGGATAAAAAAGCCGATTTTAGAGGTTAGGGTTATCATTCGATAAGTACATGGAATTTTCGGAGTTTCGCCGCAAGTTTGTCATCAAGGTTCGATACGTCGCTATCTGTCAATTCAATCAAGTCAATTTTATTCTTTTGATATATATCGATTTTCCATTTTTTCGTCGCTAAATAGGCTTCATTATCCATGCCCCAATATTCGATATAAACTTTACCGGTTGGAATGTAGAAGTCACTTTTCATGTCCTCATCAATATTTGGAACTTTTCTCTCATAGGCATGGACAATCTTTGCCATGTATAACCAATTATCGATTAGCATTTCTGCTTTGGATCGTACAAAATGGCCATCTTGTGCGCGATATTTCGGTTGACCATATTTTAATCTAATATCATTATCGCTAGCATCTTTGGTTTCAACATTCTCTTGGTCAATAGTAATTGCTTCGCCTTTATTCTCCTTGACACTTGTTATTAGCGTTTTGTTTTCGAGGATATTTTGCGGCCACCTAGCGTATGGTATGCCGGTATTTTTGAATGTGGATTGTACTCCACCTACCTTCTTCCCAAAATCAGTCACAATCCAACCGTTTATAGCAGTATCCCTTTTTATCCAACCAAGCTCGGAAAGTATCGAATTGATTCTCGTTGCGGAGATTTCATATCGGTCACCGATAACCGTCGCCGTAACAAGATTTTGTCCTTGCTTTCCTTGTGAATCATCAAGTTCTGTGATAATTGATGGAGGCCAGACAATATACCGTCCATGTTCTCTAGATTGCCTATAAATGCCACCTTTTGACTTCCCAATCGGAGTTAAATCCCAATTCTCTCCATTCCATCTAATTAAGCCTGTGTCAACTAATAGTTGAAACATATTCTTAGTACTCATTGTAAGTTGTTTGGCCAAAATAGTTGCGGATAATTCTGGACTTGAAACCTGTTTATCTTCCATCTTTCCCCCTATCGAGTAGAATTAGCCAACTTTAACATAATAGTTATGAAGATACAATCATATTTTAGTTTTTGAAAATGGTACCGGAAACAGGCAATTCCATCTAATGAATTAGCTAATGAACTTTTATAAGGTTGTAAAAAATTGAGGCGCATATGTATGACATAACCGCCAATAGGTTAGGGCCCTTCGATCACGCATACCACCATTTTGTTAACCATACTTAGAAACCATAGTCAGTTACGAATAATTGAAGCTAAGAAGGCTGCTGAATCTAAAGCCAATCTCATTGAAAGCCTCGCTTCTTCTTTTGTTGGTTCTATTCCATCATGTTTCTCCGCGTGTGCAAGTTCGGAGCACAACGACCAGTTTTGCGCTAAAACAGAGACTATTTGAGTGGAAACATATGGTTCGATTAGTTTCTTTAACGATGTAATGTCGGTTGATTTTCCAGAATCAAAAGACACCGCCTGTCTAGCCTTTTTTTCAGCGACCTGTTTCCATAAAGTGGCTAGAGCGGTTCGCATGTTATAACACGATTCGGCAAAATGATTAGCTGCAAGACTGCTTTCAGCTTTCTCAAATAATTCCCAGGTATTGTTCCATCCGATAGCTTGGAGCGTTTCTCTAATTTCCCTTCTACTATTTGTCTCTAATGATGCCCAGGAGGAACTTATTACTAAAGATTTTGTTGTTGAGTTAGAATAAGTATTATCCAATATGAGGTAGTATATTCCCTTTTCAGAAGGATGGAAAATCAATGTTCCGAATCTATGTCTCGATGAAGCGATAAACACTGCAATTGGAGCTTGCGCAATGGCACCTGCGGTTTTCTGAATAGTAGTCCATCGAATATAATTATCATGATCTGATATGTGCAAGCCTATATCCAAAGAAAGATTTTGGGTTATATCAACTCTCACATCGAATACCCAAAAACCTAATATATCAGTTACATCGATTGCAATGGAGTCGAAAGCTCCGGCAGGGATCACATAGTGAAATGACACGGGTTGTTTTGATAATGTATTCACAATAAACTCCTTTTGGATTGTTTATTTTCAAGAAAAACAATATTTGCCGTTTATACGAAAATTTTCTATTTTTCATCATATTGCATGATATTTGTCCCTTTGGGATTGATACCAATAATAAACTTACACAATTTCACTGTCAATGGATAGAGAAATTAGGTAGTGCATTGTTTTGAAATTTCAGGTCATTGACAATGCTTGACCGATTTAGTATCTTTAGGTATGGAAAAGAAACAGAGAAAACCAAAGAAAGATTATGATTCCGTTGTCAAGGCTTTCCGAGTAGTCCAGCAAGCTACAGGACAGATGCCTGAAATACCCGAACCTGAACGCAAAGCACTCTATCCTTTTGAAGGTAAGAACCCTGCTGCCGTTGCTCTAGGCCGTCTGGGTGGTTTAAAGGGTGGTAAGGCTAGGACTGAAAAACTAAGTCCAGAACGCCGGAAAGAGATTGCTCAAAAAGCAGCCAAAACCAGGTGGGAAAGGAGGTAAAAATGTTCAACAAAGTAACTTGCAATGGCATCGTAGAACGTGAACTCGATAAAAGCGCTCGCACACTTGAAAAAATTACAGAATCAGATGTATTCATGCTTAATGCTCCGCTCATAGGAATTTTAGACGATTATGTTAGAGATTTTATTGAGATCCTTAAACAACGTTCAACAAAACGTAACAAGTTAACGGTTATCCTAACGACTACAGGTGGTTATATTGAGGTTGTACATCACATTGTGGATACTATTAGGCATCATTATGACTACATTAGTTTTATCGTGCCCAATTATGCTTATTCGGCTGGAACTGTTTTGGTAATGTCAGGTGATGTAATTTATATGGATTATTATTCCCGACTTGGACCAATTGACCCTCAGGTAGAATTAGCCAATGGTCATGTTGTTCCTGCGTTAGGATATTTAATTCAATGGGAGCGTTTGTTAAAAAAGGCTGCCAATAAAACTATTACTCCCACTGAAAAAGAATTAATGAAGAGTTTTGACCAAGCTGAATTGTTTAAATTTGAGCAAGAACGTGAATTGTCCATATCCCTCCTTGAAGAATGGCTTGTAAAATACAAATTCAAAAATTGGGATGAGACTAAGTCAAGGAAGTTAATAGTAACTGAGCAAATGAAAAGGGATAGAGCTAAAAAAATAGCTAAAGAACTAAATAATGCTGAAAGGTGGCATGTTCACGGCCATGGAATTTCGATGGAAGTTCTTGGGCGAGAAGATATTAATTTGATAATTGATGATTTTAGTGCTATTAAGGACTTGAATGTAGCAATAAAAGAGTACTATAATCTCATAGATGACCATATGAGTATGACCGGGGCACAAGGAGCGTTGCACATAATCGGTAATTACAAGCCTTTGTGGCAAGAGGAGGACAATGATGGCAGTTCTAACGGATAATCAATATACTCTTGTGGCCAACAAACGTTCCTCTGGTTCTAGAGGAACAGATAAACGGAGATATAATTTAGCATCTCCAACTAAGCGGCGTCGTATGTTGGTAGGTTCTAGACAGAAAACCAAACGTCGATTGTAATCTAAATAAGGGCTTTAAAGGGAGGGTAAAATTACTCTCCCTTTTATTTTATTACTGATTCAAGGTATTGGGTCAATGCTAACCAGACCTTCAAATGGTTCCTTCTATCTAACGAAAAATCTAACGAAATTTCGAGGCAGCATAATTTTCTAGCTTCAAAGCGCTATCTCTTATTGACATATTATTATGCAGTATTTGAGACTGTCATCCCCCTCTGCTTAAAATTCACACGCAAGGGGTCAGTGGTTCAAATCCACTACTGCCCACCATCAACCCGTTTCTCTTTATTTTTCTGCTTTCCCGTCTGCAAAGCCGGAATAATCGCCAATAATGTAATGATGCCTAAT
>Ga0182027_10005998_pt1 | contig 18321 bp, 11 predicted proteins | sample 712E1DmetaG_FD_121300 | JGI IMG/M metagenome (GOLD analysis project Ga0182027, IMG submission 121300) | Permafrost microbial communities from Stordalen Mire, Sweden - 712E1D metaG (Illumina Assembly) | ecosystem: Environmental > Terrestrial > Soil > Wetlands > Permafrost | place: Sweden... | reverse complement strand
TGATGAACGCAGGAAAAGTGGAGCATGGTGGTCCAGATGCTGTGAGCATACTCAAACCAGCCCTGGCGCGTGGTGATATTACCTGTATTGGCATCACAACTGATGAAGATTTCACTCGTTTCGTTGAGACCGACAAAGCCCTTGTTCGTCGTTTCCAAATAATTCATATTACTGAGCCTTCTCCAGAAGATACAGTTCGCATCTTAGAGCAGATTTCCCCGAAATATACCAGTCACCATCATGTTGAAATACCACAGCAAACATTCGAATCTATTGTCCGCTGGGCAGAACAATACCAACCTGATCGTCATTTTCCAGACAAGGCTATCGACATTCTTGGTAAAGCTTGCGCCCGGGCAGAACTGCAAAAACAGGCTTTGGTTACCCCGGCTTTGATTGCTGAAATAATGACAGAAATGACTGGAGTTCCGGTTGGCGACTTGGATATTAATTTGCGGCAGATATTGGTTAATCTTGAAAATGAGTTAAAACAGCGCGTTATCGGGCAAGAGAGTGCAATAAAAATACTTTGCCAGGCCCTCCGACTTTCTTACACTGGCCTCAGGGATCCCAACAAGCCAAAGGGTGTTTTTCTTTTCCTGGGTCCTTCTGGAGTTGGTAAAACTGAAATGGCGCGTGTTTTGGCGGAAATTTTATTTGGCTCACAAACTGCATTAATCCGTATTGATATGTCAGAATATTCGGAACATCTCAATGTATCTCGCCTGATTGGTTCAGCCCCCGGTTACATTGGCCATGACGAGCCTGGTCAACTTACACAGGCTCTGCGTAACCACCCCCACTCGGTAGTTCTATTTGATGAGGTTGAAAAGGCTTGTCCTGAAGTATTTGATCTATTCTTGCAACTCTTCGATGAAGGCCGTTTAACCGACTCGCAAGGACATCTGGCAAACGGACGGAATGCGGTTTTTATAATGACCTCCAATTTGGGCGTAAAAAGTGACCATAGGGAAGGAATGGGATTTCTTGGCTCAACGGCTGTTCAAAACCCAAAAAGTTACGAAACAGAGATGCGTGCGTTTTTTCGCCCTGAATTTATAAACCGCATTGACCATATCATTTATTTCCAGAATCTGGCTAGCGCCGACTTGATAAAGATCGCCGATCTAGAAATGCACCAACTATCACAAAGGCTGCACGACCAAAAAGTAGTTTTGAAATTTGAAGAAAACATACTACCTCTCATTGTTCAAGAAGCACGCGAAGAGAGTGGCGCAAGAGGCATCAACAGCTCTATAGAAAAGCTTATTGAAATTCCTTTAAGCGAATTCCTATTACAGGATTCAGATGGTCATGAACGTTCGATCCATGTCGATTCTGATGGAAGCAATATTCGTTTGGAGTGGATATAAATGTCCTGGGTGGGCTTAGGCGAAACCTCAGGGAAAACCGACCCTAAATACTGGGATCCGCAGCTTACCAAGGCTAAGGAAGAGCTTTGGAAGGGGAATATAGATACTGCCAGTAAGCTATTCGCCAAAATTTCCAAGGAGCTGGACACAGTAAGGTCGAAAAGTTTGCAAGATGCTATTCTTGTTACCAAAGCTGAAGCCCACTTGGGGATATGGGCAGTTGGGTATCGTAAAAACAAACTCGATGGCGCAGGGTACAGAGCAATCCTACAAGGTGTATCAAACGCCTACCAACTTTGGTTGTTTGTTGCCAAAGCATTCATATTAGTTTCGGATACCAGTCCGGACGCTTTATTTGCTTATCAAGAGTTGCTCAAACTTAAGCCAAGCGAAAAAAATGCGCTGGCTCTTCTGGGCGTTCTGCAAAAAGCGGAATTTTCTCCTGCCGCTACAAACCTTTTGAAAGCCGTTATTGCGATATTACCAGATGATCTGGATTCGTCCATCTGGTATTGTCGGTGGGCGCTCAAAGCCGGTCACCCTGAGAAAGCAGAAGCGATCTCATTGAAAATATTACAGCGCAACCCAGATCATGCCGAGGCAAATCGCTGCTTAGGTTACCTGGCCGAGACACGGCAGCAGTGGTATTCTGCCAGAGATTATTATCAAATAAGCCAAGATTGGTTGCGCCTAGCTGTTTGTTATAACCATCTGGGGGATAATTCTGAGGCGTTGCTTGCACTGATGAAAGTAGAACAAGAAAAACGGATGAATTCGACCTGGTTGTATCATGCTGGCTGGGCTAACTATAAAACCGGTTCCTTGGAAAAGGCTAGCCAGTATTGGCAGGAACTCGCTGCTTGCTCTCCTCAAAAAGGGCATCAGCTCGTATCATTCATTGGGGAAAAATTATATTATCAGCATCTCACTGATCTGAGCCGGCCGGATCAGCCAATCCCAGAAACAATGCCAGAGGAGTATAAGAACGAGGTACTTTTACGAAGAGGGGCGATTCTGCTTATGCTCAATCGTGATCTCGAAAGCGCTGGGAAGAATTTCCAACAGATTACTTCAAACTATCCAAAATCAACTCTCCTGAGTACTTACCTCCTTGCAAGCAAGAATTTTAACAGTGCAGATTTATCATTGGACAAAATCGCTTTTGAGCAGCTAAGAAAAGAGAACAATGATGCCAGTATTTATCTTCTAATACGTGGTCTTTGGTTTGCAACATCCCGACCAGATTTAGCCCTTCTTTTTCTAGAGAAAGCCTCTCAGGAAGGAATCTCACACCATTTATCAGCCCATGTTTTATCCACTATCCGATGGATACTTACTCTATCAGCACAAAACAACGGATCAATGGGATTAATAGCTGAAGTATTGCCGTTCTTGGAAGCGGAAATTGAACGCCCGGATAAAGACGAAACGCCGTTCTACTTTGCAATTTACCCTTCTTTGGTTGCTCAAAAGTTAAAAACCGATCCTGGTGTTGTTATTCCCTGGATCAATTCATCTCCAAAAGTGGAATTTATCAGTCCTATCCCGTGGAAAATGGTTCAGGCAGTCTACTATGCGCTGCATTCAGCTTGGATTCCAGCCCTTAATGCAATCCAAAAGGAGCCAGCTCATGATCTTGAAGAGAATCTTATCCATCAAGGTGTTTATCAAAGTGCACAAAATAAGGAATGGCAGATTACTGGCGAAATCTTGAGTCGCGCCTTAAACAAGTACCCTGATAATCCGGCTTATCTCGAGTGGGGAACAAAACTTCAGGGAATACTGTTGCAAAGACAATGGCGAGAACACGATTACGGGACAGTAGAAAAGCAACTCCAAACCACGCTTATATCCCATCCAGGGGATAGCCAGACTCATCATAACCTGGCAATTCTCTATACATGCTGGGCTAGGGAACAGGATGAAAAGAACAGCATTGAATCATCCATTCTTTATTGGAAGCGGGCCATTGGTCACTGGGCCGTTGTGTTGAGCGACAACCATTATTGGATATCCTGGATGAAACAGCACAATCATGTATACGAGAATGAAAACGAAAAGTCAGCCATTAATAATCTTATTGACATTCAGTTGCCTGATCTCTTGAGAACTTATTTCAGTGAGCGTGAGAACCAAGTTGGTCCCGTGCAGGCTGATAATTATCATTATTTTTCTATTCTACTTGAGCAAGAACGGGATATTTTGCTGGTTATACGGAGGGTGGTGAAGCAAGCAAAGAATAACAGCCTGCCAGAAGCAGTCTCCCGCTGGCTTAGCCCCGTATTAGTGAAAGAGTATGCTGGGGAGGAGATCGGAAAACAACTGATCAAGAATCTACAGCAGTATAAACTTTCTGACGCGGAGACCAAACAAATCGGATTCGCTTTTTCGTATCTCTACGAGATTCACTTAATGGCCCTAAGTGGCCAATATGAACCTGCATTGAATAAACTGCAGAGTTGGGAACAAAAACGGGGGGGTGACAAAAGTGATCGTGCTCAAGCTTCAGAAGAGAAAGCCTTTGTAATGGAAAGGTTCATACGTGATCTATTGAGGCGTTCCCTTTGTGATGATGCCCTAAAACGAGCCCTGGAAAATTGGCAACTCCAGCTTGAAAATAAGGCGGCCGAGAAACTTTATCTTGAGGTAAGTTTGGAATGGGCTAAAAAACGTGTGCAGGTGCACGATTATGAAAATGCTGTTAACCAATTGAGAAGGCTCAGGAAGCGCATCTCAGAAGTTTCGCTTGAATTGGATGATCAATTGGCTGAGGCATTGACCAGTTGGGGCTGGGAGGCTTTGGATGAGAAACAAGTTGGCCAAGCCCAAGATAGATTTAAAGAAGCCCTGGAATTAGATTCAGCCAACTTAAATGCTCAGAGTGGCATGGTACAGGTATATTTAGCGTATGTGATCGATGCAGATCAAAAAGGGGATAAAAAAAGTGCTTACGAATATGCTCAAGAGATGTATAAATGCTTACAGGATGTTGGCACTGCAACGATCTATGCCAGGGCTTGTGCGCGTTATGCTCTTCAGTTATCAGAAAGCGGAATGTTTCAGAATGCAATCGGAATTTTAAACCCGGCATTCCAATTGCCGTATGATCGGTCTGCATTTCAATTAGAAAAATTGATGTCTGGGATACTAACCGATTATGGTGCCCAGCTGTTTAATTCAGGCCAGCGCTCTGCAGGTATTGAGATGGCGCGACAGGCTGTGTCATTAGATCCCGAAAATACTGTCGCTGCGCAAAATCTGAGAATTGCCAGAGGGTGGTAGGGATGATAAAGCTAACTGATAAAAACCCATATGAAGTGCTTGGCATCCCGAATGATGCCGATAAAAAAACTATCATGGCAGCATTCGCCAAGAATAATCGTGGCAATAATGAGGAACACAGGATTGCCCGTCAAGCTTACGATTCTCTTCGTAAACCGGAAGAACGCTTACAAATTGATGCATTAGCTCCAATATTTTCTGATGGTCAAGAAGATCAGATAGTAAACGAATTTGAGAAACAGGCTTTTAAGAAAGTTGATTGGTTAAATTATCTAGATGAGGATATGATACAAAAAGAAGATCTAAAGGCATTAACTGAGGCAACTATCAGGCATTTCTTTACTAGGCTGCCCCCGCCCCAGGATAAACTTGTATTGCAATCGGATTTTGATGGCTTGCAGAAATTCCTTGCCGAATGGCTAAAATGAATACTTCTCCTATCGTTGAGCTGCAAGAAGAATGTCAAAGAATTTGTTCTCGGCTGAGCGATCAGACCTATTTATATGGCCGGCGGCGCTTTCGCTTTGTTGAACTGCTCCGCCCTGAATATCAGCTCTTTCAGAAGAGGTTAAAGAGATTTCCTATCATCACTCCCAAACATCAGGAATCGTATGGTGAGTTCAAGCGTAGTTTTGATTTATTCGGTGTGCAATTCGAAGAGATACTTGCAAACCTGGAGAGACCGGTTCAAATCCACTCTAGGCTGAAAAAGCCCCAAACTCGTGACATCCAACAATGGCAGGATTATCGTGACGATCTGAAAGATGAACTAAAAGACCAGGCTCGAACCATCGAACAACAGGAAAAAGACGGCTTCCTAATGATATTACGGATTCTTGATACAGCCGAGCGTTTTCAAATATTTACTTTTCCAGAAACCGATTCGCGGGGTGAAAGATACCGTCGGGCTTTGAGCAAGTTGAAAGATTATACGGATCAATTCAGCAAAACCATTCTGCGTACACTGCACCGGCGTAGGATAGACGAGATTTCACTTATTCCAGGGGCATATCCACCAATGCAGACAACACGTATACTCTATCGCGATGATAACCAGACCAAAGATGAAATTATTATCAGTAAGGTGGCTGAAAAAGGCTATATCTGGAAAAAGGCAATCCTACGAAAAGCCGCCGTTATTGTAGTTACAAAGCCAAAGGAGTAAATTATGGGACGTATCATTGGAATTGACCTGGGTACCACCAACAGTGTCGCTGCCTATTGGAATCGACGTCGGCCTAAACCGATCATGAATTCGGATAACTCCTCCTTGACCCCTTCTGTGGTTGCCATTGAACAAAGTATTCGCTACGTAGGGCAGAAGGCCAAGGAACGCCGTTACAACGGATCAAAAAACGTTGTCTATTCAGTTAAGCGCTTTATTGGCCGGGATTATGACGATCCCGAGTCGCAAAAAGCTCTAGATCCAGAACGAATCAGTTATTCAACGCGTAAAGCCCAGAATGGCGAGGTTGAAATTGGACTGGGCGACCGATATTTCAGTCCGGTCGAAATTTCCGCGATGATCCTGGAAAAACTAAAAAAAGATGCCGAACAGGAATTGGGCGAAGATGTCACTCATGCCGTTGTAACCGTGCCAGCCTACTTCAGCCAGCGACAGAAAAATGCAACTAGGGAGGCAGGAAAATTAGCGGGTTTGAACGTGCTCCGAATTATCAACGAGCCGACCGCATCTGCATTGGCATGGGGATTTGAAGAGAATATCTCTGAGCCGCAAACCATCTTGGTATATGATTTTGGCGGCGGTACATTCGATATTTCCATTTTATTGGTTTCAAGCGGCAATTATGAAGTGCTGAATGTAGATGGAAACAAATTACTGGGAGGCGATGATTTTGATAATCTGATCATTGGCGAAATGCTTGACCTGATCAGGCAGGAAACGGGTGAGGATTTAGGAGCAAATGAGGCGGTTAAGGATGAACTCAAGGGCCGTGCAGAACAGGCTAAGATCAGCTTGTCTCGGGATGAGCAAACGCGGGTGGTAGAAGCAGGGATTTTTACATCGCGCCGTGGTAGACCAGTGAACCTTGATTACACTTTGACCCGTAAGCATTTTGAAAATATGATCGAAGACAGGGTACGGGAATCAATATCAATAACGAATAGAGCACTGAAGCAAGCTAACCTGGAGATTAAAGACATCGACCATGTGCTGTTAGTAGGGGGAACAACGCGCATTCCTTTCGTTCGGCAACAACTGAAGGAGATCTTTGGCGATAAGATCGAGATCGATGTGGACCCGATGCAATGTGTCGCTCTCGGTGCGGCAATCCAAACTACGATCCCGATCGAATGGGTATGCTCAAATTGCAAAACCGTTAATGAAGGAACCGAAGATGTCTGCCATTCATGCCAGCATCCACGCACAGAAGAGGGCGAAATTATTCCTGTGATCGTATGTGATGCTTGTGGGAAAAGTAATCGTCAGGGGCGTTTGGATTGCTGGTCTTGCGGTGCCAAGATTGGTGCGGCGATGGGTTTCGACGGTGGTGAGAATAAACTGGAAGGGAATGAGCACATCCGTATTGGTGACATAACATCGAGCTATATTTGTATAGAGATCGAAAGAGATCGAACTGATATGGGTCATGTTCTCTCAACAATTATTCCCAAAGGGACCCCATATCCTACCCATGAACCATTTTATGGGGATTATTATACTAACCGTTCAGGGCAGGAGCGTATCGAAACTCCTGTTTTTGAGGTCGAACAAGAAAATGTTGAAAAGGATAAATGGGAACATATTGGTGTGGTAATAAACGAGAAAATTCCAACCGGAACACCAGAGGGGACGCCCGTCATGGTTGAAATGAGAATTGATGGCGATGGCATCCTCACTGTCAACACATATTTGAAAAGAATGAAAGATGATACTTTGGTATCAGGAACATTTAAATTTGGGAGTAAAGAATCATCTAGTAATACCAATGAGTCTAAAGTATTGGATGAACTTGGTATTTTGGGATTCATTCTAGGAATATGTGCAGATGACCCAAGACTTAAGAAGCACTTAAATCCAGGGCAGGCAGAACAGGCCAAACAAATTGCGGATGAAGCCAAAGAGATTGTCGAAGCAAAAGACGAGAGACGTGCAAAACCCGCTCTAGAACGAGCGGAAAAATTGCGGAATGAACTTCCTGTTCCTACCTTGGATTTATTCTATGCTTTTTGGTCAATGCAACAACCCCAAATTTCTGCGGTTGAAAAGAGTGAAGTTAATCAAACTATTATTCAAATGGAAAAGAAAGCGGATCAAGAGGATTTTGATGAGGCGAATCAACAACTAAAGCGTTTACGAGAGCTTAACCAGGCTATGGACCAGAAGATACCCTCTAATTTATTAAAAGCTGGGCGTAAATAACGCTGAAAATGATGACCACGGTCTACATTTCCTAGCCAAGCAGCGTCTTGAAACGCTATGCCCAGCTGTATCATATTGGGCTATGTCGAGACTCACCATGTGATCATCAGCGGAGATTAATTCAAAATAGGGGGCGCGTAAGACGTTGATCAGGGCGCGCGACCGGTACCTGTTCAGGGGCAGGGTCAATAAGTTGAATAGGGCAGTGATGGCGGGTGAATTCCCCAGCTTTTCATCCAGGGTAAAGCGGATCGGCATGCCGAATTCTTCCGCACTGCATCCCAGAAGCTGGTGGTAGACGGACTGATCAGGTGTGAATATTACACAGTTTGAAAGGGTTACATGCTGGCGTATCACCAGTTTCTTGATCCAGCGCAGGGCTTCGCGTACCTCATCTGCCGGCGAACGCGCTTCCAGCAGGAGCAGGCCCTGCTTTGCCGGGGTTTTTGGGGCTGTGGTCTCAAAAAGTTAATGCTCGATTAAGCTCAAATCTGCAGCCAGGTGCGTGTTCGCCTCGCTGCCGTTGAGCCAAACTATTGGGCGGCCTTTCGTAAATGCGAAGGGTTAAAGACCAAAAAATCAAGTTGCCAAGGAGCGTAATCACAATGACGAAGAACTATTATATTATTGGGTCAAAATACGGCGGACACGATGATAAGTATCCAGTCATGCTAGAAATGGGTGCAGTGAGTGTTGGTTGGTCTCGCCAGGTCGATTTGAGTGATTGGTACGGTGCAAGCGAAAAGAGTATCATTGAGTATCTAAGATCGTTAGGGGAGCCGGGGACTTCCTATCACAATTTGAAACGATTTCTGAATATCAGGCCGGGCGACCTCATTGCCATCAAGCGAAGCGGCTCACCGGTCGGCGATATGGCACGGCTGGTTATCGCAGGTTATGCTGTCGCTCAAGAAAAATATGGCAAACTGTATAGCCATGACCCCAAAGGCTTAGGGCATTTGATATTCGTCAAATTCCTTGAGACGGAAAGCGCTAAAGAATTCAACTTGGGATACGGTCAATCCGTCCACAAACTGACTAATCGATCTCACATTCGGCAAATATTCTCTGATTACTCCATAGACTAACAACCCGAGCAAGGGTATAAAATACTACGTTTACGAGAACTGGTAGTTCGAGGCCCACAAAGCCAAGGTGCATTTTGCAAATTGTGGTTTCTGCACCAAGCAAGTGTAAGAAAAGCAAGCCAAGTTAAAATCCTGTGGCTGCCCAACACCGGCTCCTGTGGACAGCGGTTGCCGCCGCTCCTGTTGAGCCGAGCAGTTCGTTATCTTATGAGGATATATCCAAATGTATATGAATAAAACTGATTCAAATATCACCTCATTTAGTTCACTATTTCTTGTTGGCAAAGGGAAGTGGATATGAAAAGTATTGTTTGGGATATAAGTAATCGCTTGGTTGTACCTTTTGATGCCGATAAAGAGCATAGCATGAAGCTGACTGCCGCTGTTCTAGCGCGTTTCCACATTCAATATTTGAAAGAAAATGGAGATTTACCATCAATTAATTACAATCTATCTGCTCCTTATACTATGTGTGGGAACTCTATTTATAAGGAGCGCGGCACTGATATCACCTTGACCCCCGACGAACAGATTATGTATGATTACCTGATCAAGTCAGGCCATTTCACCTAGTTTCTAAATTGGAGAATCGGGAGAAAGGGTGGAAATCTTCTGCAAGCGAGCATCATAGGGAACAACAAACTGAATAGCTATTCTGGATACCACTTCATTCTCAACTCCATTTCCAGAAAGATAGTATTAACTTGATCTATTTCCGGTTGCGATTCGATGTAGTATTTTATTTTTAAAAAGCCATCGAATGTCCAATAGTTCATAACACACCACATGAAGAAAACACTTCAACATTTTGGGAACAATCCCCAGCCATTGTTCTATGGCCTTGACGATGCTGTCCAACGTCGCAAGCTTCTGGGCGGCGTCGTCAACGATTCCTATCGCCCCTCTGCCAGCCCTTCAACCATCCTAAACTGATACAAATGCAACTTGAAATATTGCTCCCCGATCGCCAAATTATCCTCGGCGACTACTTTCGATTCGTTTCAAGGTATCTTCCTACTTTCTGAGCGCACCTATTCAATCGATCATTTACCCGACTGCGTCAATTTTCCCGAAAACACCCGAGCGTAAATATATTCTATTTCCACACTTGAGCCCGAGGATCCTGGATAAACCCACAACTCCGACCTCGAAACACGCAGGATATGGTTTTTGCACCCTACGGGGTCAATTCTCCCAAGTCATCGATGTCATGCTGTCATTCCTCTTGGCATCCATGTCCTTCTGCCGTTTGTTTGCCCTGTTCTTCCTCTCATTGCTGATCCGTTCCTGCAGAGGATGCAAGTATGGGATTTGACCTCGTGGTATTAGCGTGGCTCCAAGTCTGTTCAAATATACATCTCCGTTCAACGCGATGCTAAATTCGTAATCGCCTTCATGCAGATTCCCAATTCTGCTGAACTCCTTCCCTTTGCGCCCATCAGCATACTCAAGGAGCAGCCTGCAATCATAATAGGTTCTATCAATTGTAAAGGGGGCGGTTGAATAAAGAGGCAGGGCAATAGATGCAATGCTTTTATAAAATTCGTAATATTCAAAAGGTTTTACTAGTGAAATAGTCTGTTCATCAGACCGGTTGCTATCATTCACAAATTGCAGGGTAAATCCGAATGGAGGCACCGAGATACTGAAGTGTTCCTTTTCCTTCTTGAAAGCGGCCCCAATGGCTACCGCCATGATCGGTTCAATAATATTCTCGGATACAATCTTGGACTCTCCAAAAACCTCCGCAAGCCTCCTGCGGATGTAAGGAATCTTGGTGATGCCTCCTACTGGGATGACGCGTTGAATGAATTGGCCCGCCTCAGGAAGCGTTTTTCTGAAAATATCAATATTGAAAAGATCGCTTTGACATGCTCCATCCAATGCCAGTGCCAATTTCAAGGCCTCGTGGACGGACTTCAAGCTTCTCTCCACCAGGTCGGAGTTCTCAAGTAACGCTTCGAATTTTTCCACATCCAGGTTGAGATCAACAAAGCCCAGTTTCTCAAGGTTATAAGTATCTTCGTAGGATTGTTGATCAGTGAGTCGTTCCTTTGCCATTCTGGCTTGTGAACGGATATTCCCGCGATCCAGCCAGGAAAGTCCTTTTTCCACCTCGGCAGGCGACTCCCCTGCAATGCCGGCGATCTGGCGGATGAATTCCTTGTAGACAAGGGAATCAATATCATCACCTCCCAGCCATGGATCGCCGGAAGTGGACAACACTGTTATCCTGGGTTGCCCATCCTTCAAGGTAACATCGATCACAGCAATATCCAGGGTGCCGCCGCCAAAGTCATATATCAGGGAATACCCTGCGGGGTCTTGTTCAAACCGAGAAAAGGCAAACCCGGCCAGGATTGGTTCTTCCACGATATTCCCGATCCTGACCTTTTCAAACCCCAATAGCTTGACAGTCGCGAGGAGAAGATCCCGTTGGGTTTGTGAAAAACGGGCTCCGCAGCCGATGTTCAGAGGAATTTCAACAAGATCATTCTTTTGAAATTCATGGCCCCATTTGTTATGAATATATTTCGTTGCACGTTCCAATGCTTCCTGGATGATAAGATATGCAATCTGAATTGGAGACGCAATTATACCTTCGCCTATCTGAATAGATCCATCACCAACACACCAAAGCGGAGGGCGAAGTTGCCCTTGCGCCGCTGTCTCCAGGCAGCGATCCCCCTTGCATTCCAGGCAACGCTTGATGGAACGAATGCGCTTGGTTTCATCACCCTGGCTTTCTGCATCTTCACCAACGATTGCGCACTGTTCCCAACTGCCATTGCCAGGATTGATATAAACCACGGATGGCATATAGCGAGTCACGCCATCCTTCCCAATCGGGAGAGCGACTGGCATTTCATCCCCGATCTTGACTGAGACAGAAGTGGTGGTTGTTCCAAAATCAATCCCCAAGCGAAGTACTTCACCGGTCAGGGAAACCGGCGCTTCTGAGCTTGGAACAGTTTCAATTTCCGGTAGCGGGAGCGGGAGGATCGGTTCTTCCGCAGTTGTCGGGAGTGACTGCTCCTGAACCAATACAGGTTCTTCGGCGATGACAGGGTGTTCATCATCTAGTTTTTTTGATCGGGCTTCTTGCGGCTTGAGGGACGTGGTGATCTCGGCAGCAGGCGGCTCAAGGAATTTATTCTCTTCCATAAGCCTGCTCAGCTCCTCCTGAACTTGTTTTTTGATCTCGATGCGTATATTCTCATCCAAGTGTGGTTCTTCGCAGGAGGCTTGACGATCATCCAGTAGATCGGATGGTTGGATATTGAATAACCTGGCAATGAATCGTTTGAAATTCATGATTCCTCTTCCTTTTTTACCAAGGCTGTCTTGAGCAAACGCAGGTTATCCTCAAAATCCCGAATAAGGAAACCTCGTTCGAAAATGATCACTGTTTCGCCTGGATCAACATGGACGGTATCCACCAGACGATGCTTTTGAACATTGAAAGCCACTTTCGTTCCAAGCGGTTCCATTGGCACTACTTTCAACCCGGCTAGTATATTGAACATCCGCTTGAGCAGGGCTTCCATCCCACGTGATTGTTCCAAGTTGGCTACGGCTGCACGCTCGAATTCCGCCAGTGAGGTAGCCACCTCTTTCAAGATGTGAATGCGTTCCTCAAAGCGCGCATTTGCGGTATCCCCACCAAATCCCGACCGCAACTCAGTGATCCTCAAATCTTTTTCCCGTAGCTGGGTTTCGAGCTGCATGATCTTCTGGCTTGCCTGCGCGAGCTTATCCTGGGCAGTGACCAGATCGTGCTGCATGCTTTGTTTTTGCTGGTTTGCATATCGCTGCACCGCGGTATACAAAGCAGGATCTGCACCCTGCTCCCGCGAGGCTCTCTCAAAGGAAGCTAGGAAAGCCTCCTCACGCAGTGATTCCAAATGCCTAGTCCAACTCCAGGAACCTGTCAACCCATGCAATTGATCAAAAACCGTCATGTAATCTAACAGGTTGTTTTTTTGATCCTGCCCAGCCAGGTTGCAAATCTTTTCACCAATCAAATTTCTCAGAAACGGATGATCAATCCTGAGCGCTGGTCGAATCAAGCTCACAGAGCGCTCCAGGTTGCTTCCTATCGCGATCCTATCCAGGAAATCGAATTTCCATCCCTCACCCGATTCCCACAAACGGTCTTGCAGTTTGCCCGATAATTCCTGCGCGCCGACGACCTTCCTGATAACATCCATTAGATCCAAAATGAAACGGAGGGGAAGCGCAGGATCAATAAGTATTCCCAGGAATGTGGTTTCTAACTCAGTCTTTATCCGGATGGCATGGCGGTAAATCAAGCTTGCCATTTCCCCCAGCGGAGGCAGGAAGATGCTGGCCTTTTCGGTCGAGAGACGGCTGATAGATGCCAAGGCAAAAGAGTATTTTTCAAGGATCGTTTTCCAGGCTGGGTCCATGGTGGAGATTGCCGGGATCAAGCGCAAACTCCCTTTCCATCTCATGGCCAGCGACTGATATTTTTCACTTTCCAAGAGGGGGGGCAGATATTCTTCCAAGGCCTCGATGAAAAATCTTGTAATAATCTCTTTTTCTCCGCGTTTCAAGGCCCAATCTATCAATTTCCTACTCATTTCCTCTGTGCTGCATATCCCGGTCGCGAGAATATCCAGTCGCTTCACTCCGGAATAATCTTTCAACAAATGCTCCACCACCCGGTTCAAGCTGTAAGAATTCAAGTTATAAAGCTTGATGTTCTGTTCAAGCAAATTGTCCAACTTTTTACGGGCATCTTCCCCTTCAAGCCATTTTCCATCCATGAGTCTGAAGATGGCATCAACCCTGTCAGGGAGGGAATAATGGTCAGATTGGATAACCATTGATGTGAATTCTAATACCACCTGGAAATGTTCTGGCGATAATGCCTGCCCATCCATGTGCTCGACAAGTGCCCTTCTTGCTTGATCATATATTTTTTGATAATCATGTTTCTCGCGCAAACGAACATGATCAAAACCAAGATAAATTTCTTCTGCACGGGAAATCAGCTCGCGATAAACCCTGTATAGTTGATTGCGTGATTGCGAGGTGTCAATACGTGGATCTTCTTTCAGCTTCGGTTGAACTTTCTTCCACCACAGTTCCCATTCCGGAACATAGGGCGATAGGTAATACTTTAGATCATCCGTGCTTGCGCGCATGCCAGGAAAATCATGGAGAACCATCAGAATCACATCAACAGGTTTTTCCTGGACGGCCTTTTGTGCTCCGGCCGGATCAAGATATTTGAACGCGTGGAAACCGAGTGGTGAGACCTTTTGACAAGCGCGTTCCAGCAGGTATTTGGTAAAAGTTTTTACCTCGCCCGAGCCGAAATCGATGCTGACGTTCGCCGAATCAGGGTCACCACCATCTGGCAATATTACTTCCGTAACTTGCCCAACCCCATATGTGAAATGAACTACATAATCCTCTTTGAAAAATTCCATACTGCTTCCTACTTGGTTTATGATGCTTCCTCGGCGCGCGCCTGACCTGCCCCAAGAATATGTACCAGTTGTTATGTTAGACCTGGAGCACGGACTGGTGGCTGAGCAAGCAACCAAGCCTGTGGTGCAGGGGGAGGATAACCTAAAGCACTGTGGGGTCTGATGTGATTGTACTCCTCTCTCCAACGCGCAATCAAGGTTTTGGCTTCTTCCGAGGTGAAGAAGATCTCGCGATCAAGCAGTTCGTCGCGCATCTTGCCGTTGAATGACTCGATGTAGGCATTCTCCCAGGGACTATTCGGCTCGATGAATAGGGTTCTTACACCCAGGTGGTTGAGCCCGTAGGGTGCAAAAACCTCATCAAAGCTAGATTTGTTCGATAATCGCCAAGAAATTCAATCCCACCTTCAGTCTCCTTTAGAATGGTACCTCATTCCTGATCGAGGAGTATATTGGGTTGGTTTATCCTGGTTCGCATTCTCACGACATGGTTGTCGATCCTCAGCATTGGTCGATTATCCGAACAAGAGAAAGATCTCGAAATCCTGGGGCTGCACCACCAACTGGCCATTCTTCAAAGTAAATGCGATATACCCGTAAAAGCAAACCGGATCAAAAAGATCACCCTCGCCGTTCTTACCACCAGACTAAAACAGATCACCCAGAAAACTACAAGCCAATCGAGCGATATCCTCCGCATTTTCCAGCCTGAAACTGTAATATCCTGGCATAGGGAGCTGGTTCGCCAGAAGTGGACCTATCTTAACCCTAGCCAGGGTGGAAGACCCGAATAGACAAGGAGCTGGAGGTTTTCATCCCATAGGCATCAAGCTAAGGGCTCAAAAGAAGGGCATCTGAATAATATGCTCCTCAAACAATCAGCAGTTTGGGGAGCATATTGAATACCATGGCTAAGAACGCAGATCAATCAAATTAATGTAAAGTCTTTTCGATGTTGTAATTGGCAACTTTCCATCCAAGATTGTCGAAATCGTCTTGAATTCCTTTACGCCAAAAGAGGTTTAGTGGACTCCGATTCTGCACTTTAATTCCCAGTACAGCCTCGGCAACCAGGGTATATTCGCAAGGCTGCCTTGGCAAGATATAAGCGCTTTTTTTACATCCCCTCCACCGACGGGTCCTATATCCGGTCCAATGTCAGATATGCCTGGACTCACATAATCCTCAAGGTAAATACCGCTGCTGTCTTTCGACCAGCAGTCCACAAGAACTTGGAGATATGAGAAGCTTCCCAAATACTGGTTGGAGCTGGCTTTGTAAAGGCTCAACACTTCGGCATTCCGATACCATGACTGTGTTTCGTTCACATAATACTTTCCATCGGGTGAGTAGTAGGGGAACAATAATGGAGATGGCCGATTCGGACAAATCTGGGATTTCGACAGGTCCAATTCGGGGTGTGTTTCTACTGGGAGGGATAAGACCGGCACATAGCCTCCAAAGAACCACAGCGCATACGCCAGCCCGAGGCATAGCACAACTGCCCCAGCACAGCCCTGCTTCCAAGATATCTTACGTCTCGGCCTCATTTCGTCTCCATTCAACAGCCCGACAGATCTTTTATTTTATTTGGTGATCTCAAAAATGGTGGTGTCCATTGGCTGCCCATAAGCGGAAGTTATCTTTACACTCCTAAGCTGTCAACGAAAGGGCCTCTGGAGTAGGATAAAAGGGTTTACCCGACCCAACCCCATCCGGAGGCCCATATGGATTCTAGCACAGTAAATATTCTGATAATCACAATATACCGAAGGCCGCGACAGCGATGGTCTTCCCAATCTGTTGTGGGACAAAAGCCATGAATGAAACCCAATAACCAGTTGATTGGGGAAAGGATCCACACCTTTTTTGGGGAGACAGTCGCTCCGATTGCCCATCAAACACAATTCGTTCGCCGGGCTTCGCGCCTGGACGGTCTGATGTTCTTGAAAGCAATCGTGTTTGGGTTTATTGAAAGACCTAATGCCTCATTGAATGAATTAACACAGGTTTGTTTTGACCAGGGAGTCGAGATCACACAGCAAGGATTGGATGAACGGATCAATGCTTATAGCGTGGCCTTTCTGAAATCCATCTTTGCACAAGCGATTGAAATGTTCCAGAACATTTTGTCCTTACCTTTACCGACCCTGCAACAGTTTTCCGCCATTCATATCGTGGATAGTACCGTCAAGGAATTGCCCGATAGTCTGATGCAAGAATATCCGGGTTGCGGTGGGGTCAGCGGACAGGCCAGTGTCAAAATTCAGCTGGTTTTCGAGTTTCTGCGAGGCAATCTGGAGCAAGTCGTTTTGCAGGCTGGTCGGGCAGCCGACCAGGGGTTTCGGGATTATTTGGGGCTGGTGAAGGCGGGATCCCTGACGATTGCCGATATAGGTTACTTCAGTTTAGATGCATTCAAAGCCATTCTGGCCAAAAACACTTATTTCCTTTCCCATTATTTGCATCCAACGGCTCTGTTTACGCCAAGTGGCGAGAGGATCGATTTGCTCTACCTGCTGCGAAATGCCACAGACGGCAAGCTGGACACATCTGTCTTGGCTGGCTCTGGAGAGCAACACCGTATATCTTGTCGCCTCATCGCTTTTCAAGTTTCACAGGCCGTGGCAGATCGCCGACGCGCCATTGCCCGAAAAAAAGCCAAAGGAAAAGGCAGGACCCCCAAACAGGAGTATCTGGAAATCCTCAGATGGACCATTTTTCTCACCAATGCTTCAGAGCAGATGCTCTCCGCCGAACAAATTACCCTCCTTTATCGCGTACGCTGGCAAATTGAGCTGGTTTTCAAACTTTGGAAAAGTTATGCCGGAATGAATCAGATTGCCAAGTGGCGTGGAGAAAGGGTGCTCACGGAACTTTTTGCCAAGATGATCGGCATCGTTCTGACCTACTTCTTGATCGCCCCTTTGCGGATGCCGGAAGGGGCAGGGGCGAACTACGAGATTAGTGCTGTTCAAGTTCGCAAAATCTTCGCACACTTTGCCCGTCAGATGAACCAAGATATGACCAATTTACCCGATCTGATCCTTTTGCTTGGCGATATGCTCCGACAAATTCTGCGTTTCGGGCTCAAGCAAAAACGTCGCAAGAAACCGAATGTGTGCCAGGCCTTAGTATTGGCGTCGCTCGCATCTAATATCCAAACTCAAAATACCCATTCATAAGTGGAGGATGTTCTGTCATTTTGTTAGCTTGATGCCTATGGGCGATTGGCCTCTCCCTTTTGTTAATAAACAAATTTTTGGCACGGTTCAAAAGATCTAAAAAAGTGGACATAGCAGCTTTACAAATTTAGCGAAGAAATGTTGTCCGGTGATAATGAAGCAATACCGGACAGGAAGGTGGTAAAGGCGGCCAGCCAGGTGCAGCTGGTTAGAGATTCGCCAGGCTCAACTCACGTCTGGCGGATACCCCAACAGGGTGAGCCAATCGTCGGTGCCCAGATCGATACCGGCGATTTCGTAAGGGCTTTTCCCTTTACGAGGCCCGCGATCGAATTTGTGCAGATTGAACCACAAAACGAACAGGTTCAAGAATAATTGACGGCTGATCAAATCAGTGCATTCACGCCGACGGACCAGGTAAGGGCACAACACGCTGTTGATGGCTTCAGCGGCGGAGCTGGTTCGCACCGTTCTTTCGAGCAGGGTCAAAAGTTGTTCAGCCAGCCCTTGGACCGATGGGTCACCTTCGATCCAGAGCGCCAGCCATTG
>Ga0182027_10005997_pt1 | contig 18321 bp, 12 predicted proteins | sample 712E1DmetaG_FD_121300 | JGI IMG/M metagenome (GOLD analysis project Ga0182027, IMG submission 121300) | Permafrost microbial communities from Stordalen Mire, Sweden - 712E1D metaG (Illumina Assembly) | ecosystem: Environmental > Terrestrial > Soil > Wetlands > Permafrost | place: Sweden... | reverse complement strand
CACAACGCCTGTTCCCACCCCGCCTGCTGCGCCCGGGCGCGGAATTGGGCAGCCTTGGCCTGAAAACGAACGTGTGCTGCCTGGGTCAAAAGTTCGGCCAGTTGCGTTCCACTCAATTCTTGCAACGAACCGGAGCATCTGCCGCGGCATTTTTTTGGAAGCGCGCGGGGTGATTCATTTTGAAACCACAAACTTAATTCTTCAAGCGGCGCATCGAGCGAATTTTTCAGTGACAAAACCACAGGAGCATCCGCGCGTTGCTGCGCATCCTCCCAAATGACGTGAAGCAGGACGTTTCGGAAATTCGGGTTGCGGTGATGACCGTGCGCGCGCCAGCCATCCGCCCGCAAATCGATTTCCACATCACCGGAACGCGGCTTGCCATCACCAATTTGAACGACTGCACCCTGGAAATCCGGCCCGCCTTCCACGCTGATAAAACCGGGGTGAAGAATGCGGACGGTTTCCCCATCCGCAGTTTTGAGTCGGTCACGGCGCAGGCGTTGATGCTGCCAAACAGCTTGGAGCAGGCGCTCGGCTGGCATGCCATCTGTGTCATGCAAAAGAGTTGCCGCGTCTGGAGGCACTCTCCAGGCGGCATAAAAACTTTCAAATAGCGGGGTCATCTTGAAATTGCTTTTGCGCGGACGCGGGAGCAAAGTCAAGCCAGTGTGTGAAAATTTGAATGCATCTTATGCCGGATTTGCCTGTTTATAAGAACACACAGCTGCTTCGTGATGGAGTTTTTGTTGGCGGAAACCCGGATTTTCCAGCTAAACTCCGTGAAGCTCCGATGAATGACAACGCGATGATTGAAGTGACGAATCTGACGAAACGCTACGCGGGCCGCACGGCGGTCGCGGACATTTCATTCACCGTCACGCGTGGCGAAATCGTCGGCTTGCTTGGTCCGAACGGCGCAGGCAAAAGCACGACCATGCGGATTCTTGCCTGTTACATGCCCGCGACGTCCGGCACGGTGCGTGTGGCGGGGTTTGATGTGTTTTATGAATCGGCGGAGGTGAGGCGGCGAATTGGTTACATGCCCGAGAACAATCCGCTTTATCCTGAAATGCGCGTGCGCGAATACCTGAAATTTCGCGCGAGACTCAAAGGGCTGGGCTGGCGGCGTTCGCGTGAGCGCGTCAGCATAGTAATGGAACAGTGCGGATTGACGGACGTCAGCCGCCGTATCATCGGGCAATTATCGAAAGGTTATCGGCAGCGCGTGGGAATGGCGGATGCGTTGGTGCACGACCCGGAATTAATCATCCTCGACGAACCGACCATTGGCCTCGACCCGCATCAGATCCGCGCAGTGCGGCAACTCATTAAAAATCTCGCCCGGGTGCATACGGTGTTGATTTCGACGCACATCCTTCCTGAAGCGGAGATGATGTGCAACCGGATGCTCATCATGTACGACGGTAAAATTCTCGCCGCCGACACACCGGAAAATCTGCAACAGCTCATGGCAGGAAGCACTCAAATCATTGTCGAGGTCGCTGCTCCGCCTGATGTGCTGCGCGAGTGCTGGTTGCAAGTGCCGGAGATCGAACACTTTGACGTGTCGGCGAGCGAAGGCGAATTCCAACGCTGCACCTTGACGCCGCGCGATGGATTGGACTTGCGTCCGATGATTTTCGCGATGGCGTTGCAACGCGGCTGGGTATTGCGCGAATTGACGCGCAACCGCCATTCGCTGGAAGATATTTACGTGCAGGTAACAAAACCAAACGAAGAGGAAGAATTCTGATGCGAATTTTTTTTGCGCTCACACGCCGGGAACTGGCTGCGTTCTTCGTTTCCATCACGGGTTACGTCATCATCGCAGCGGTGGCCTTTTTGATCGGGTTAAGCTTCGTGGTGCTGGTGACGAATCTCGGCAGCGATCCATCGCCGATGCCGGTGACGGAACTGTTTTACCGGACTTACTATTTCTGGCTCATCGTGTTGCTGGCCACTCCGATCATCACAATGCGATTGTTCGCGCTGGAAAAGGCCGCCGGCACATTTGAAACACTGATGACAACGCCAGTGGGGGATTTGCAAGTGGTTGCGGCGAAGTTCGCGGCAGCAGCCGTTTTTTACATCATCATGTGGATACCGATGCTGCCATGTCTCTTTGTTGTGCGGCATTTCACAAACCAGCCGGGCACATTGGATCTGGGCACGATTGGCGGGATGTACCTGGGTGTGTTTCTGGTCGGTTGCCTGTTTTTATCGCTGGGCTGCTTTGCTTCAGCGCTCACGCGGAGCCAGATGGCGGCGGCAATGATCAGTTTCGTGTTCGGCGTAAGTTTGTTTTCACTCGGATTCCTGGCTGAAGCGGTTTCAGCGGCAACACAATGGAAAACACAAGTGCTCTTGCATTTCGGCCTGTTTGAGCAGATGAACGATTTCGCGCGCGGCGTAGTGGACACTCGCACCGTGATTTTTTATGTGAGCCTCACGCTGTTTTTTTTATTTTTAACCCTGCGTGTGGTGGAAAGCCGGCGCTGGAAATAAAATGGCAACTCATTCAAAAACCCAACCCAGTTTCTCATCAGGCCGCCGATGGAAAATCGGCTTCAACGTGGTCGTGCGAACAATCCTGGTGTTGGCGGTCGTGGTGATGGTGAACTATCTCGGCGGATTTTTCTTTGGACGATTTTATTTCAGTTCGCAAACGCGCGTTGAATTATCCCCGCGCACCGTCAGCATTCTCCATTCACTGACAAATCACGTCACCGTAACGCTATACTACGACAAGCAGGATGATTTCTACCCGGCCGTTGTCGCGTTGCTGAACGAGTATCATTCGGTAAACCCGAATATTTCAGTGAAAACCGTGGATTACGTGCGCGACGCCGGCGAAGCGGAAAAAATCAAGGAGCAATACAAACTCAATTCACCGACGGACAAAAACCTCATCATTTTCGATTGCGAGGGGCGGATCAAAATTGCCAATGGCAAGGCGCTTATCCAGTATGCACCCGGGGCAATCTCAAGGGATAAAAGACTGGAATTTCGTCCAGTCGCGTTTCGTGGCGAGATGATGTTCACCTCGATGCTGCTTGCCGTCATAAATCCCAAGCCGCTTAAGGCATATTTTTTGGAAGGCCACGGTGAACCGTCACTCGAAGACACCAGTGAAATCGGTTACTTTAAATTCGCATCCATTTTGGCCCAAAATTTCATCCAAGTGCAACCTCTTCAACTGTTGGGTGACAGTCCTGTACCGGCGGATTGCAACCTGCTTGTCATCGCAGGACCAAGAACGGCACTTTCAAATCTCGAGCTTGAAAAAATCGACCGGTATCTCTCCCAAAGCGGAAGGCTGTTGGTACTGCTGAATTATGCCTCCATTCAAGAACCGACCGGCATTGAAAACATTCTCAAGCAGTGGGGAGCGAACGTCGGTGCCGATGTGGTGCAAGACCCAAAGAACACCATTTCCGGACAAGATGTGATCGTTTACAATTTCAGCCAGCATCCAGTTGTTAATCCACTGACGCGACTTGCGTTGCAACTGATTTTGCCGCGACCTGTCAGTCGCGTGAATTGGCAAAACCCGCCCGCTGACGCGCCCAAAGTGGATGAACTTGCATTTTCGGGTCCTGATTCCGTGCTTGCGGGTGAACGGGGTGAAATGCCGCACAGCTATCCCTTGATGGCAGCGGTGGAGCAAAATCCGGTCAAAGGCGTGGCCAACCCGCGCGGCACGATGCGCATGATTGCCGTCGGTGATTCCTTTTTCCTCGGCAACCGCCAGATTGAATCCGGCGCGAACCGTGATTTCGCCAGTTACGCAGTCAATTGGCTGCTCGACCGCCCAACCTTGCTCGAAGGCATCGGACCGCGTCCCGTCACTGAATTCCGGCTCATAATGACACGGACGCAACAGTACAATGTCCGCTGGTTTTTGCTAGGTGCGTTGCCCGGCAGCATACTGATGCTTGGTGGATTGGCCTGGCTACGACGGAGAAAATAATGAGCTCGAAAAACACGTGGATTTGGTTTGTTCTTGCCGCGGCCTTGTTCGCGTTCATTTTTTCCTTTCAACGTTTCTCACGGTCATCCACCACGGAACCGTCCCACGTTCTGCCGGGTTTACACCCAAATACCGTGACCAGCATCCAGGTGATTCCCGCCAATGCGCTTGAGATTCGGGCTGAGCGCACAAATCGCACATGGCTGTTGACAAAACCTGTTATTTATCCCGCACAGCCGGCAGCCATTGAAGCGTTGATTACAGCACTTCAGAAACTCATGCCCATCATTCGCATCAGTGCCAGTGAACTTCGCGAACACAGTGGCACCAATATTGAATACGGTTTTGAACCGCCCCAAACTTCGCTTGTCGTCACAGACGGAGACCAGCGCTGGCAACTTCAGGTAGGTAATAAAACCGCTCCCGGCGACCAGGTTTTTCTCCGTGTTGTCGGTGTTGATGGGGCATTTGTGGCCGACGCAGATTGGCTCAAATTCATTCCGCATTCGCTCAATGATTGGCGCGACACGGCGCTGGTGGATTTCAATGGCGGCACGCCTGATTGGATTGTCCTGACAAACAGTACGAAGGTCATCGAACTTCGCTACGATGCAACCAACCACCTTTGGCGCATGACCCGGCCGCTTGCAGCCCGTGCGGACAGCAGCCGTATCATGGGAGCACTGCAAGCCCTGCAAACCACCCGCATCTCGCAATTTATCAGCGACGACACAAAGACGGATCCCAGTGTATTCGGTCTGCTCCCCGCTGATCTTGACTTGTGGCTGGGCTATGGCACGAACTTTACAACCGCCATCCACATCGGCAAAAGCCCCACAAACGCCGCTTCGCAAGTCTATGCCAGGCGCGAAGGTTGGAACACCATTGTAACGACCGCCAAGGAACCTTTGGCGCCATGGCATGGCGCCGTGAATGATTTTCGCAATCCTTATCTGCTCGATTTGTCTGTCCCCATCGCCGAGATTGAAGTGCACGGCACAAACAATTTCATCTTGCAAAGGCAAGGCACAAACGACTGGCGCGTGGTGGGGGAAAAACTCCCGGTGGACGCTGAAAGCGTGCAACAATTCATTAAAATCCTCGCCAGCCTGCGCGTCGCGGAATTCGTCAAGGATGTTGTGACCGCGCCGGATTTGCCAGGTTATGGATTGGCAACGCCCACCGGGCAAATCACGCTGCGTTCAACGGCAGGCGATACCAATGCAGTTATCGCACAACTTCTTTTTGGCGCGACACAAGACAAGGAAGTTTTTGCGCGGCGTGCGGACGAGGATTTCGTATACGCCGTGACCTTGGAAGACTTCAACCGCCTGCCTGAAGCGGGTTGGGAATTCCGCGAGCGTCGCATTTGGACATTCCCGGAGAATGACGTGGCGCAAATCACAATTCATCAGAATGGCAAGACACGGCAAATCGTTCGCAACGGACTGAACAAATGGTCGTTTGCGTCCGGCTCGGAAGGCATCATCAACCCGCCGGCCATCGAGGAAACCGTGCATCGGCTGGGCGAACTCACCGCTGCCGGCTGGGTCGCCCCAAACACGACCAACGCCGTGCCATACGGTTTCAAACCGGATAATTTGCAAATCACAGTCGAACTCAAAAACGGCACAAAAAACATGGTGGACTTTGGCGCGGAAGTTCCCACCGCCCAAACCGCCCTGGCTGCCGTAACATTGGAAGGTGAACGCTGGGTGTTTGTTTTCCAGCCGGCACTTTATCAGTTCGTCTTGAGTTATCTCACCATTCCAGCCAACGTTCCCTGATATGCGCAACCCCATTGGCTTCTGGCGGAGATGCCGGGTGTTGTTTCGCCAGCTTCGCCGCGTGATGATGTTTGCGGCGCTCGTTTTGGCTTGCGCCATTTTATGGTTTAACAAGGTCGGTTTGCCGGATTTTCTGAAGCGATCCCTTGTTGAAACACTTCGGGCGCGCGGAGTTGAATTGGAATTTACCCATTTGCGCTTGAGTCTCCACCGGGGATTGGTGGCGGACAACGTTCACATCGGAGGTGCCGAAAAGACCGGGGGTCCCGCATTATCACTCCAGCAAGCTCAATTACAGCTGGATTATCGCGCACTATTGCATCGTCAATTGCAAATTGACGGACTCGTCTTAAGCCAGGGCAAATTCGTCTGGCCTCTTTCGCCAACCAATGCGCTCGTGCTCGACCACATCCAGGCTGATTTGAGATTCCAAATGAACGACACCTGGTCGCTGGATAATTTTCAGGCCGATTTCGCAGGTACAAAACTCACGCTGTCTGGTGATGTTGCGCACGCTTCAGCCTTGCGCAACTGGGAAGTTTTTCACGGCGCAACGACCAATGCCGCCGCGCAGCAGGCAAGTTTGCAAAAAATCACCGATATTCTTCGCCAAATCCGCCTTGCCGGAACGTCGCAATTGAGTCTGGATGTCAATGGCGATGCCCGGGATCCGCGTTCCTTTTTAATCTGGCTGATGGCCAGCATCCCTGCCGTGGAAACACGATGGGGAGTGGCGCGAGGAATTCTGCTCACAGCCGAACTGAAAGCGCCTGCCGGAACGCCTGCAAACACCGATTCTTCGTGGGTATGGTGGACAAACATTCAACCGTATCAGCTGGAATGGGCTGTACGGGTTTCTGAATTAAAATCAAAGGACCTGGATGCGCGCTCGGTTTCGTGCAGCGGATTTTGGCGCGCGCCGGAACTGGCTGTCACCGATCTATCCGCCAAACTGGGCAATGGCCAGCTCAATGCCAGTGCGCGATTGAATGTCGCCACACGTGAGCTCACATTCACCAATTCGTCGTGTTTTGATCCCCGCGTGATCATCGCGCTGTTGACTAAAAAAACACAGATCTGGCTCGCGCAATTTTCGTGGACACAACCGCCATTACTGCAAGCGCGGGGTTCGCTGATTTTACCTGCGTGGACAAATCGCCAGCCTGACTGGCAGAGCACCATGCAACCCACAATCCAGCTCACCGGTGGGTTCATTGTGACGAATGGTGCGTTTCGCGGCGTTACTGCCGACTTGGCCCGCGGACATTTTTTCTACTCAAACTTTGTCTGGCAACTGCCCGATCTCGTCGTGACGCGGCCTGAAGGCACTCTGGCACTGGCCGACACTGAAAACGACGACACAAAAAGTTATCACTGGCACATCCACGGTGTATTGAACCCGGAAGCCATCCGACCGGTTCTGACCGCAAATCATACCGAACGGGGCCTGGAACTTTTTACGTTCACCAAACCGTTGTTTCTGGATGCAGACGTATGGGGCCGTTCGCATGACCATGACAGCATCGGCGCAACCGGGCGCATGGCGCTCACAAATTTCACGATTCGCGGTGAAACTGTGAGTCGCGTTGAAAGCGCGTTCAGTTACACAAACCGGTTCCTTGAATTTTTCCGGCCTCATTTGCAAACGCGCGGGCAAACGATGTCAGCTGATGGTATTGCAGCGGATTTCAATTCGTGGCGGATTTATTTCACCAATGGTTTCAGCACCGCCGACCCAAGATTGGTGGCACGCGCGATTGGCCCGAAGACCGGCAAAACAATGGAGCCATACCGCTTCGGACAGCCTTGCAACGTGCGCGTGAATGGTTATGCGCCGTTACATGGCGTGGACAACGCCGATTTGCGGTTTGACGTGGACGGTGCGCCCTTGGAATGGTTGAGGCTGAAAACACCTGGTATCTCCGGGGAAATCCACTGGCTCGGCCAAACATTGATTTTGACCAATTTGGCGGCGAAGTTTTATGGCGGAAATGCGACAGGTTTCGCCTACTTTGATTTTCATCCCAAGGAAGGCAACGATTTCAACTTTGTTGCCAACGTGGAAAATGCAAATGTGCACTGGCTGGCCGCGGATTTGTCATCGCCCACGAACCGCCTGGAAGGGGCTTTGAGCGGACAATTCACCATGACAAGCGCAAATTCTGAAAATTGGCGGACTTGGAACGGCTACGGCCAGGCCAATTTGCACGACGGGTTGATTTGGGATGTTCCAATTCTCGCCATTTTGTCGCCTGTATTGAACACCATTGCACCAGGCCTTGGCAACAGCCGGGCCACGGACGCCACGGCACGATTTATCATGACCAATGGTGTTGCATTTTCCGATAATTTGGAAATCCGTTCAACAATGATGCGGCTGGAATATACAGGCACGGTGGATTTAAAGGGAAATGTCAATACGCATGCCACCGCCCAATTACTGCGTGACACATGGGTGGTCGGCCCGCTCGTCAGCACAGCGTTGTGGCCGGTGAGTAAATTGTTTGAATACAAAATCAGCGGAACACTCGAAAAGCCGGAAAGCAAACCGGTTTATGTTCTTCCGAAATTGCTGTTGATACCGCTGCATCCGATTCGCAACTTGCAGGAAATACTTTCCAGCGACACGGACACCAACCTGCCACCGACGAAATAGTTTTCTCCTCTGCGAGAATCGGTACGGCAAGGCGAGGTGACCACACCCCTCATTGCAACCCGCTGACAGTTAAGGATTTGACAGTATAATGGTATTGGTATCAACCGCACTGGCTGGCGGCACGGGCTGGAAGAATTTGCTCTGTGATTGGGGTTGTGAACGCTGTTGTTTTTGTTCCGCTTTTTGCTCGGCTTCAGCACGTTTCAGTTCTGCCTTGTGCTCGGCTTCAATCAGCTTGTTTTCATAGGCGGTATCCTCTGCCGCGGCGGCGGAAACGCCCGGCAGCCGGTGCTGTTCTTTGATGGTTTGCGCAGCGGCGAGTTCGGGCGTCTTCAAAACGGTTGGCCGCATCATCACGATAAGTTCCTGACGGTCTTTGCTGTCCGAGCGGCTGGTGAAGAGATTGCCGATTATTGGAATATCCTGCAAAAGCGGAACGCCGGATTTGCTCTTGGTTTTATCCGAACGGATGAATCCGCCGAGCATGACGGTATCGCCATTTCTGACGGCAATTTCGGATGAGAGTGTGCGTTTATCGGTGGTGGGCACAGCATTGCCATCAATGGTGGTTGAACCACTGATGTCATCAATTTCCTGGTTGATGTCCATGACCACCAAACCATCGGGATTGATGAACGGCGTGACGTCCAGCTCAATACCCACCGACAACGTGGAATAGGAAGAGCTGTTGCCGATACCGGAGCCGCCATAATAACTACTGGTGATGTAAGGCACAGTGCTGCCCACAAAAAACTGGGCTGGCTTGGCCTGCGACGTCTGGATGCGCGGGCGCTGAATGACGGTGACGGTACTATCCGATTCCGCTGCCTGCACCGCCACGTCCCACGTCGGACCGATGTTGCCAAAGTAACTTAACCCGCTGGGAACTGAACTGGCAAACGAAGCGCCATTGGTCCCGGCTCCAGCGCCCCTTGAGAAAATGGTGTTAACAATGGTCGTAATCAAATTGGTGCCGGAGGCGGAACTGTTGGTGGTGGAAGAACTGGCATTTTGTAGAAAATTAAAAAACGACTGGCCATTGTTCATGCCGCCGCCGCCAACTATCGGAACACTGGGCGAATACGTTTGCGGATTTTGTACCGCAGAAACTCCCAAATTCCACGAATGCCCCAACGTCACATCCATGATAATCGCCTCGATAAGCACCTGTGAAAGCAACACGTCCAGTTTCGAGATGATTTCCTTGATCGTTTGCATGTCCCGTTGTGTGGCAAAGACGAGCAGCGAGTTGCTTCGTTCATCGGCAATGATTTTTGTCTGGCCAAAAATCTGGATTTGTTCGGTCGTGCCCGACGCCGCCCGGTTGATAATGGCATTCAGCCGCTGGCTGAAACTATTGCCTGATGTCGGTGTGCCATTGGCCGTCGTGCGCGATTGGTTTGGCTGGTATTGACCCGTTGTTCCCATCGTTGATTGACCTGTCGTCCCCGTCGTTGTGCCACCGGTGCGCGTGCCGATACCGCTGATGGGTGCTGTGGCAGTTGAACCGCCGATGGCAACCGTGCCACCGCCGCCGCCGCCGCCGAGGCTGTTCAACGCATTGGCGATGTCATCAGCCATCGCATATTTGATGGGGATAACCTCGGAGATGAATTCCTCCGGCACGGAAACATCTATTTGTTTGATCATTTCCAGCATGCGCTTGACGTTTTCAGCGTTGTCACGAAGCACGAGGATTCCATTGCTGTCAATGGACAAAATGGAATTCTGCAACTTGGCGAATGGCTGGAGAATCGGTGTCATTTCGGTGGGCTTGACGTATTTCAACTGGACGATGTATGTAACGTATTGGCCTACATCAGGCAATTGCGCCTCGGTATCCCTGTTGAAAGGCGCGGCTTCCTGACCTGCCTGTGCCGCCGGCACAGCCTTTACAAATTTGTCACCGATATTGATGAGCGCGATGCCATTGAGCGCGAGCACGCCTTGCAATGCCTGAATCACCTCGCCCCGGGTCAAGGAGGTTTCTGTGCGAAGAACAATTTTTGCCGATGGCAAACCCGCCCGCAAAAGGGTGCGCCCGACATACCGCGCATAAACATCCAGCACCTGATCCACGTCCACTCCCTGAAAATTGATGTCACCGGCGGGGACCATTTCTTCCTTGGATTCCGATGAAGGTGGCGGGGTGACGGATTCGACCGGTGCTGGTGGCACCGGAAGCCCCGGCGGAACGGCAGACACTCCAGACGGCGCGCTGGCGATCACATTCGTTGCTGGCATGTTGAAACGTTGCGGCGCGGGGCGCATAGGCGGCGTCTGCGCCTGGAGGCCAAAGCCGGTTAAAAATACGAGCAGGATGAGCGTGGTTGTTTTCACAATTATTCCAATTTTGCGGTTGCGGTTTTCAAATGATTGGTCGTCCCCATTTTTTGATAGCTGGCAACGAGCCGGATGTTGGCATTGAGATGCTGATGCGCCTGGTCGGGTTGCAATTCCAAGTCGCGCACCCGGATCATGGAGGCGCCGGAGCCCAGTTTGTAAAGAAAATCCACAAGCTGTTGGTCGGTTGCGATAACGTTGATATTTTGCATCAGTTCAACAAAAAATTCGTTCGTGTGTGTCGTCTGCCGTGAAGTGCTGACGATGCCGACTCCGCTCTCTGCGGATTGTGACTGAATCGCGCGCATGAAATTGATGGCCTGGTCCTCCGGCGCAACAAATTCGCCCTGATTCTCCAGGTTTTTCACCTGCATTTTATAATTTGCCATCTCGGCAATCGTCGTCTGATACAATTGCAGTTTTTTGCTGGAATCATCCAGGCGACTGTGCAACCTGCCCCAATCCAAAAAATGCGGCCAGACAAACACAAAGTTTAGCACGAGAATCAAAACGACCAAAACACCGACAGCCAGCCGGCGTTCCAGTGGACGCAGTTGCGCAAAAAAATTTCTCATGGCGCACCCTCCCCACGTCGAAGCGCCAGACCAAAGTTCCAAGTCACCGTATTGGCGGTCTGATGATAAACAAGCGGTTCTTCTCCTTCGGTTTTAAACACCGACTGGCCATTCAGTTCGGCCTTTTGCAACCCATTGTTAAAATCGAAAAGGTTGTTGATCTGGTCGGGGGTGGTCACGCCACCCAGAGAAAGCTTTTGGCCGTCCGAAAAACTAAGTCGCTGCAACGAAATACCCGCCGGCACTTGTTCCGCGACGATTTTCCAGCAGTCCAGCGCGGCGTACTTCAAGTTCTGCCGTTCCTTGAGCACCTCGTAACGGGCTTTGAGTTGCAGAGCATTGGTGTAACTGCCGCTGATGGACGCAACATCTTTTTCCACCTTGTGCGTCTGGACTGCAAGAAAACCAACTGCGCAAAAATAAATCAGCACACCCACGACATATAACACACCGGTGGCAATCAACCCGCGCATCCATAAACGGTCAACAAATTGCTGGCGATAACGCGCGGAAAATTCCTGTGGCAGCAATGTAACGCGTGTGCCAGCTTGCGCAGACCGCCGGGCTGTGCGCGCAGCCAATTCCTCCAGCGGCAATGGCGGTGCGGTATGCACCATCTCACCCAGACCCACCCGCAATGTGTTTTCCCATTCCGTGGCGATGTTACCTTCGGCAACCAAATGCCAGAACGGCGGCGCGGTCAACCAGCCTTCCAATTCACCGGCCCAGGTCAACTGGGTGAGTTGCTCCTTCAAATCTTTTGCCCGGTCGCCGCCAGGCGACAGTACAATCACGCTCAAATTTCGCAACGCGCCGCCGTGCCACCAGGCGACGAGTGCGGCGTTTTGACCATGAAAGACCGATGGATAAATCCAGGCATCCGTCGTCGCTCCCGTTTCCGTTTCACTTCGACGCGACAAGTTGTCTTCCATCGCAAGCATGGCTTCCAATTGATCGAGCATCGGTGCCTCAAGCCGGTCGGCGAGGTAGCCCTGGTCTTCGAGTTTTCCCAGAAATTCCTCAACAGCATGGCGGGCGGCAATCACAACAATGACCGTTTGCAAATCGTCCCCCACGGTTGGAACATCCTCCTTCGCTCCCGTCTCCGCGTTGCTTCGACGCAGCGCGTCGCTTTGTTGTGCCAGAATGTGAATAGTCCAAACAATCTGCGTGACAGGCAATGGCGAGAGCTTTTCCATCTGTAATTCGGTCATCGCCAGCGTTTCCGCGAAATTACTTTTGGGTAATTCAATAACACGGAAAAAAACGCTTTCAGGCGGAAGCCACGCGACATTCAACTTTGGCTGCCACAAGGAACGCCAGCTTTTGGCAACCACGTTAAAAGGCAGTGATTCGCCCGGCGCAGCGCGATGCTCGCGGTTGAGCGTAAAGCCGCCGCTCTTGGCATCAAATTGCCAAAGGCGGTACGCACCATCACCAATGTGGAGAATGTTGCAAAATTGCCAGCGAGCCATATATCAATTCATTACGTCTTGACCGGCATTTCAGTTTTAGTGTCACCGACGAGCGTGTCCAAATGCTCCTCGATTTGTGTGACGCGCAAAACTTCTTCGATGGTCGTCTCGCCGTTTTTGACCTTGGTCCAGCCGTCGGTGCGCAACGTGCGCATTCCCTGCTCAATGGCTTTCTGGGCAATCGTGGTGGCGGGCGAGCGGCTCAAAATCAGCGGACGAACTGCTTCATTGACGATGAGCAGTTCGTAAATACCCTTGCGGCCTTGATAGCCGAGCTGACGGCAATCTTCACAACCGGCGCCGTGCCAGAATTTGGCCGTGCTAATCTCGTTTTCGGGAAAACCGATTTTCTGCAGGTAATCACTTCCAACCTTTTGCTCCGTTTTGCAACTCTGGCAAATCGTGCGGACGAGACGTTGCGCCATGACCGCTTCGACCGACGACGCCACAAGGAATGGTTCTATGCCCATGTCGATGAGCCGAGTGAATGCGCTCGGCGCATCATTCGTGTGCAGCGTGCTGAATACCAGGTGGCCGGTCAGCGACGCGCGGATGGCAATCTCCGCCGTCTCCAAATCGCGAATTTCTCCAACCATGATGATATTCGGGTCTTGTCGCAAAATGTGGCGCAAGCCCATCGCAAACGTCAGACCGATTTCCGGTCGCACGGCAATTTGGTTGATGCCTTTCAGCTCATATTCCACCGGCTCCTCAACGGTAATAATGCGCTTGTGAACCGAATTAATCGCGCTCAAGAAAGCATAGAGCGACGTGGACTTGCCCGAACCAGTCGGACCGGTGACAAGGAAAATACCGTGCGGCTTGACAATGATGTCACGAATCATCGCCTCGTCGTTGGGCGCGAAACCCAACTTGTCGAGGCTCAAGAAAATTTTCCCGCGTGTCAGCAAACGCAGTGAAACACTTTCACCATAAACTGTCGGCACGGTTGAAACGCGGATGTCAATTTCCTCGCCTTTGATGCGGACATTGATACGGCCATCCTGCGGGAGGCGTTTTTCCGAGATGTTCATGCCGCTCATCACTTTGATGCGTGAAATGAGCGCCGCCTGAAAACGCTTCAATTGCGGCGGCATCGGCGTCTGATGCAAAATGCCATCAATGCGATAACGAATGCGCAACTCGTCCTCCGCCGGCTCGAAATGAATGTCCGTGGCACGGTCCTTGTGCGCCTCCCAAATAATCTGGTTGACGAATTTAATGACACTGGCTTCCTGATCGTCTTCGGTAATTTCCTTGTCACTGGCAATTTCCAATTCCATCGGCTCGTTCTCGCCAAGCTCCTCGAGTGTTTCCGCGCCGACGCCGTAGTATTTTTTGAGCGACTTCTCGATTTCGGTTTTCGGGGCGAGCGCGAACTGGACCGGCATGTGAGCATCAAACCGCACCGCATTCATCATCGCTGCGTCGAATGGATCGCTGACAATAATTTGCAATGTGCCATTGTTTACGGCAGCCGGCAGCACGGCGTATTGAAAAGCGACCTTCGTGGAAATCTTGCCGCGCGCCTCCGTTGGAATTGTATACTTATGCAAATCCACAAACGGCCAGCCCAGCGCGGTCGCCAGCCGCTGAAGAAAAACGTCCTCGGCCAAGCCGCGTTCACGCGCAATAAATGCCAGCAACGGCTCTTGTGAACCGTTGTCCACAGCCGCGCGCCACGCCTTGCGCCAATCATCGAACTGATCGGGAGTAGCCTCGACGATCGACGCGATAAGGTTTTTTACGGAGCTAAAACCCATTGGTTACCTTTGTTTTAACAGCCAAATCCGTGAAAAGTTGCTGGATTTCTGGAGATTAACAAGCCCGAACCGGTTGAGGCGATTTGATGCGAATTCCAGCGAATTTACATGATAAAATGAATTCCAATTTGCGCCAATTCGTGTATTTCGTGTTTCTGATGAGACAATTCGCCAGCATCACCGTCATCGGGCGCGACAAAACCGGCGTCATCGCCAGCGTCACAAACTTCCTCTTTGAGCAAAAAGCCAATATTGAGGCACTCGAAGAGCAAGTCACACGCGGCCAGTTCAGCATGACGCTTCAGGCTTCGTGGCACGCCGGCAATTACAACACTGCCGCCATACGCGCTGGCCTCGACAGGCTTGCCAAACAGCTCGGCATGGAAATTAAACTCCGCTTTACCGACCCGCACCGTCGTCAGCGCTTCGCCATCATGGTCACAAAGGAAACGCACTGTTTCGAGGCGCTCATGGCTGCGCACCGTCGCCGCGAAATCAAGGCTGACCCCAGCCTCGTTTTGAGCAATCGTCAAGACCTCGCATCGCTGGCCAAAAAATTCAAACTACCATTCGTGCGAATTCCATGGAATGACCGCGCCAAAGCCGAAACCCATGCGTTGCGCCTGCTTGAAGAGCACGAGATTGATTTTATTGTGCTGGCGCGTTTCATGAAAATTCTCTCACCGAACTTCGTATGGCGTTACAAAAACAAGATCATCAACATCCACCCATCGCTGTTGCCGAGTTTTCCCGGTCCGCAGGCGTACCGGCAGGCGTATGAACAAGGCGTGAAAATTGCCGGCGTCACGGCGCACTTTGTTTCCATGCGACTGGACGAAGGACCGATCATTGCCCAAGGCTCGTACCAAATCATCCCCGGCATGGCGCTTAAGGAACTCGTCGCGCGCGGCCAGCGACTCGAAGCTGCCGTGCTCGTCAAAGCCGTGAAACTTTACCTCGGCAAACGGCTCGACGTTTATTGGGGCGTGGTAAAAGAGATTTAAAGAATCGTCACGACATGCAGGATGATAGAAATTTAATGCCAGCAGTCCACCAGCAATTCTAATATAACTGCTTGCAAAAAAGTAACTTGCGCCGTTTTTAAGACGGCCGCCAGCCTCATGCAATCAAAACATTAACAGGTCGAATTCTTTGATGTTTGCATTGGCGCAATTTTGGGACTAGGATGTGAACGTCGAAAGCTGACTTTGTGGATATACGTTTCTCGCGGCGGTGATTTTCGTCGCGCGGCACGGACTGGGTAAAATGCTCGTAGAATGGTTTAACCCGCCCTGCGCTACCGTCCGAGTGGGGCACAGACTTGTTCAGTCTTGTGCAGGAGTCAGAGTTTCTTTTCGTAAGAGTGGAACAATAAAAAACGTCCGTGACATGACGGGCGTATAGAAAGTGGGAAACTTATGTTAAAGAAAATGCTAAAAAGCGGACGCAAACAGACCTTCTCAATCAGCGCTCCAGGCGCACTAAGCGTGCAACTGGTCGGCGACTTTACACAGTGGGAGGAGTGTCCCATCAATCTACAAAAGGGCCTGGATGTCGTGTGGCGGGTTGTAGTCGAGTTGAAGCCGGGGACACATCACTATCGCTTCCTTGTGGACGGTCAATGGAGCGATGATCCGGAATGCACTCTCCGTGAACCGAATCCTTTCGGCGGCGACAATATGGTACGGCATGTGAAGTGAGCGCCTCCGCGCCGATCACAGCCAAACGGAAATCCGGAAATCATGTGTACGGTGTTGAAAACACATCGGGGGTGTGGGTGTTGTCTTTCTCGAGGTCTGTCAATCAACCAATGAAAATCGAACCCCAAAAGTTCCGCGTTCGCGAGGGCGAGAAGGTCAATCTCAAGAAATGGCCGACCCGAATAAAGCCGTTTTACAAATCGAAGGAGCATTATCAAAAAATCCTGGCCAAACACACCAAGGAATTGCGCAAACAACAAAGTCTGCTCTACGCTCACAATCGTTATGCCGTGCTGGTGATTTTTCAGGCAATGGACGCCGCTGGCAAGGATGGCTCCATCAAACACGTCATGTCCGGCATCAATCCGCAAGGTTGCGAAGTTTTCAGCTTTAAACACCCCAGCACCGAGGATTTGGAACATGATTTCCTCTGGCGCACCACCTGCCGGTTGCCGGAACGCGGTCGCATCGGCATTTTTAACCGTTCCTATTACGAGGAAGTGCTCGTCGTGCGCGTGCACCCGGAGATTCTCCGCGCCCAACAGATTCCCGGGGAACTGCTTGATGAAAAAACGATTTGGGAGAAACGGTATCGTTCCATTCTGGATTTGGAAAAACACCTGCATCGCAACGGCACGCGCGTCATCAAATTTTTTCTGCATTTGTCCAAGGACGAACAGCGCCGCCGATTTCTCGAACGCATTGATGACCCGGAGAAAAACTGGAAATTCAGCCAATCCGACATTGCGGAACGAAAATTCTGGAAGGATTACATGACGGCTTATGGAGCCTGCTTGGGCGCGACCAGCACCGACCATGCGCCGTGGCATGTCGTTCCCGCCGACGACAAGGAAAATGCCTGGCTCATCATTTCTCAGGTTATTCTCGACACATTAAAATCGTTGAAAATGCATTATCCCAAAACCGGCACGGAACACCGGAGGAAATTACAGTCCATTCGCAAATTGCTCGCGAAATGAAAACTGATTTTCCACCATGACCGACATGATTGCCGACGCCGCTGTCATTTCCAATCCGAAGCCGGTCATTTTGGCTATTTTCGCCATCACCTACCTTGGAATTGCAGTGGGGCGCGTGCCGGGATTGAAACTTAATCGCGTGGGCATCGCATTGCTTGGGGCCATTGCAATGATGATTTTCAGCGGCATTGGCACGACCGATGTCGTTTCCTGCATCAACTGGCCGACCATTTTTTTGCTCTTCGGATTCTTTGTCATCTCGGCCCAACTCCGATTGTCAGGATTTTATGACAAGGTGGCCAATGGCATTGCGGCACGGCTCGGAAATCCCGCATGGTTTCTCCTTGTCCTGATGGCGGTGACTGGCGGACTGTCCGCCTTCCTCAATCACGACATCGTTTGCTACGTCTTTGCACCGATTGCCGGAGCCGCACTTCTACGCAAACAAATCAATCCCGTCCCCTTTTTGATCGCACTCGCGATCTCGAGCAACATTGGCGGAGCGGCAACGCTCATCGGTAATCCGCAGGACATGATGATTGGACAGATTGCTCACCTTGGTTTTGGCAGTTATCTGCTTTGGAGCACTGCCCCGGTCATTTTCGCCATGGCTGCCGCCTACGGAATCATCTGGATGCTTTCACGCAAAATGTTGCAATCCTCTTTGCCCGTCCCGGACGCATTGAATCATCAAATCTATCCGTTCAATCGGCCGCACACAATCAAGGGACTGGTCATTCTCGTGGTGGTCATTGGCCTGTTTTTCTCACCGTTGCCCAAGGAAGTCATCGTTCTGGCCGCAGCCGGCATTCATTTGGCCAGCACCAAGTTTCGCACGGATGATTTGCTGGGATTGGTGGAATGGCCCATTCTTGTTTTGTTCATGGGACTGTTCGTCGTCACCGGCACTTTTCAATCCACCGGCTACGGTGACCAGGCCGTCCAATGGCTGGCGCATGGCGGATTCGATCTCAACGCTCCGGCTACTCTGGCTCTGACGACAGCAGGGTTGTCCAACCTGATTAGCAACGCACCGACCGTGATGCTGCTGCTCAAAGTCATCAATCTT
>Ga0182027_10005995_pt1 | contig 18323 bp, 11 predicted proteins | sample 712E1DmetaG_FD_121300 | JGI IMG/M metagenome (GOLD analysis project Ga0182027, IMG submission 121300) | Permafrost microbial communities from Stordalen Mire, Sweden - 712E1D metaG (Illumina Assembly) | ecosystem: Environmental > Terrestrial > Soil > Wetlands > Permafrost | place: Sweden... | reverse complement strand
GTGGCTAACGCGGGGATCGGCATGTACGGCAGCGTTTTGAGCCACAGTGATGAAGAGTACGACGTGGCCCACGCCATCGTGACGGTGCTCGGACAGCCCCGCCACGTGCACACTACTCAGTGGGCGATGTGGTCCATGGCGGAGCAGAGCTGAAAGCAAGGAAGTCGTTGAGGCCGTAGGTGAAAAGAGAAAGCGGGTCGGGATTGTGGCTGATTTGATCGAGTTGACCTCACCGGACGGCGGGCTGGTTGCCGCCATTGACAGCGCGACGGGCTCTCTCGTAGGGCTTCGGTCCGGGCCGGGGGGTTGGGCCGTACTTGACGAAGCACGTGGCGCGCGTCCGTTCGATTTGCTTGTCCCACTGCCCGAGCGGCGGCGCAACCGCACTCGTGACGTCGCTCAGGCGCGGCCGAAGGTCGTGTCGACAGTGGGGGGAGCCTCGGTCGAGCTGCAATGGGACGAAGTGAGGACGGGCCCAGGCAAAGTACATGACGTGACGGTGGTGGCCGGTTACGTCCTCGACGGTGGCGGGCTCGTGTGCACGATGACCATCGACAACCGCTCGGAGCTGATCGTGGAAAGCGCGGTCTTCCCGTACCTCACCGATCTCCAGCCTCCGGACCGGACGGAGGACTTTGGTTCGTTCACGTACGCCTACGGTACGGCCCGGCGGCACCGCCTTTGGCCGCAGTTCGACAATGTTGTGGGGTACTACGGGGTCGACCGTCCGACCATTATTCAGGAACCTCATGCCATAGCTGTGCCCGGGAGCCCGTTCTTGTTACTGGAGGGGCCGGGCCGGGGCCTTTACCTCGGAGTTGACGAGGCGAAGCCCGAACTATTGACCTTTGTCCTGGAGCTGGAGCCGGGTTACGGCGAGTCGATCGATGCACGCGTCCCCGTCGAGCCGACAATAGGGGGCAAAGAGGTCCGCATGGAGCTCTCGCCTGTGCACCTTCCCTACGTCATGCCTGGTGAGCGTCGCGTCCTACCCGCGGTCCGGTTGCAGTTCTTCACCGGGGACTGGCACGACGGCGCGGCCATTTACCGGACGCGTCGGCGCACGTGGATGGGGTCGTCCAATCCTCCGTCCTGGGCCCGCGAACCACATGCCTGGCAGCAGGTGCAGATGAACTCTCCCGAAGGCGAGCGCCGGTACCGCTTCGCGGATTTGCCGCAGATCGCCCGAGAGTGCGCGGATGCCGGTGTGCGGGCGGTCCAGGTCGTGGGTTGGAACGACGGTGGTCAGGACCAAAACAACCCATGCCACGATCCCGACCCCCTCCTCGGCGGAGCCGAGGAATTGCGCGATGCGATTGCTGAGTGCCAGGCCCTGGGCGTAAAGATCGTGCTCTTCTCTAAGTTCGTCTGGTCGGACCGTGCGACCGAGCGTTTCCGCCAGGATCTCGTCCGCCTGGCCGTGAAGGACCCGTACGGGGACTACTACATGCACCCCGGCTACCGCTATCAGACTGTCACTCAGTTGCTCGACATCAACACCAAACGCTTGGTACCGATGTGCTTCGGGAGCGCCGAGTGGATCGATGTGTGCCGCCAGGAGTTCCAGAAAGTGCTGGACGCGGGGGCGGACGGGATGCTCTACGACGAGTGTTTCCACCACGTCCCCGCCGTGGCGTGTTTCGACAGCAACCACGGCCATCGCTACGGCGCGCCTGTGTACGCCCACGATGTCGACTTCGTGCCCTGGCTCCGGGCCCAGTCAGACCCGGTGCGGCCGGACTTTCTCTATGCCGGAGAAGCGTGTACCGACTGGCAGCTTTCGGAGTACCACCTCTCCTACCATCGCAGCGAGGCGCTCGACCATCTACCCTTGATGCGCTTCCTACGGCCCGACGCGCTTATTATGACTGCGGTCACAGGCTTCGATGACCGGAACATGGTCAACCAATGCTTGCTCTACCGCTATGTCATGAGCTACGAGCCCTACAACTTCAAGGGTCGTCTTACCGACGTACCTCTGACCGTCGCCTACGGCCGCCAGATGGACAGTTTGCGCCTCGAGCTCAGGGACTGGCTCTGGGATGGCGAATTCCAAGACACTGTTGGGGCGACCGTCATTGACCGCGCCTCGGGCCGGCCCCACGCGCCGTATTCTGTGTTCAAGAGCGCAAGCGGTACCTCCCTAGCGGTCGTTGTGGCCAACTACTCGGTAAAAGACGAGGTCGTCGTCGACGTCAGGGCGGCCGACGGTGGCCATGCCGCAGGCGACGGTGGCCATGCCGCAGGCGACGGTGGCAACGCCGGGAGCTACCGTCTCGTTGACGCGACGGGGTGGTTGTCCGCCGCCGACGGGGTGCGCGTACCCCCGCGTTCAGCGGCCGTGGTCCTCGGCCGACCGCTTGGTTGAAACGGTCTGTGCCCCTCCGGCGCGACCGACTGGCCTGCGCCCGTGCTCAGGCCGCGGGCTCGAGCGTCCCGCAGACCTTGCTCGCCCAGGAAAGAGCCTGAAGGTAGCACTGCTCGACCTCGCTGGGATGGGCGCCGGACCGAAGCTGGAAGCCGGCGGCCCCGAGCTCCCAGGCCAGCACGTCGGCCAGGAAGTCGCCGAGCCGCCCGGTGTGCCACAGCAGGGCTTCCTCGAGGTCGGTGCCGAGCGACATGCTCTCTACGATCACTGGGAGAGGCGCCCGCAGCAACAGGTCGAGCGCCGACACCAGCCCGACAGTGAAAGCGGCGCCGGCCAGGTGTGGTTCGGTCTCCATGGCCAGCAGTTCCGCCATGCGGGCTCTGGTCATGGCGATGTTGAGCTGCTCGTCGGATCCCTCGTGGGCGCCGTTCAACAGGATGAGCATGACCAGGGCGCGTATCCGTCGCTCACCGAGCAGGACGACGGCCTCGCGGACTGAGCTCAGGCGGCGGAAAAAGCCCAAGGCGGCACCGGCGCCGGCGGCCCGCAGGAACTGGTAGCTGAGGACGGCGTCGGTCCGCACGATGCTTTCCACCTCGGCTGCGGAGGTGCGGGGGTCGCAGAGCTTGTCGATGACGCGCAGGCACGTGAGCCGGCTCGAGCTGAGCTGGTGGCCTTCGACCACCTCGGGCCGGCTGAGCAGGTAACCCTGGTAGAGGTCAAAGCCGAGTTTCTGGCACGCTTCGAGCTGCCGGCGCGTCTCGACCTTGGCCGCGATCATTTTCACGCCGAACGAGGAGCAGTGCCGGAACGTCTCGGCCAGCGGCGCCGGCGCCATCGCCAGGACGTCGAGCTTGATGATCGATGCCAGCTCGAGGAAAGGGTCGTCGTCCTGGCTCAACCGGTAGTTGTCAAGGGCGAGGGTGTAGCCCTCGCCAGCTAGCCGTTGGCAACCGGCCAGCACCTCGGGGCTCCGGGGGACGTCTTCGCATATCTCGACCACCGTCTGAATAGGAGGCAGGACGAGATCCTGTTCTCCGACCAGGAACGCCCTGGTCGTGTTCACGAAAGCCAGCTTGTCCCCCACCAGTGCGTCTAGGCCGACGTCGAGGATGGAGTGCACCAGCACATCGGCGGTCATCGAGTCGCCGTCCGGCCTTTGGGAGCCTGGCCCGCGGAAGAGCAGCTCATAGCCATGGACCCGCGATTTGGCGTCGAATATCGGCTGTCGCCCGACCATAAACTGGCTCATCTGTACCTCCCACCGTCAACTCAGCTGACGCCCGGCCGTGCCGTGACATCACTTCTATATCGGCTGAAAGCTGGCCCGCCTGACAGGAAGTTAGGGCTTAAATACGCCGCGCTCGCCCCGGGCTAGGCGGCGTCGCCGTGACGGTACCTTCCGGGCCGGTTGCGGCCCCCACTCCACCGACGCCCCAGCCCGTGCTCAGCCCGCTGACGACGACGGCGATCTTCCTCGTCATGACCATGGGCCCAGGGACGGAGCCGCCGGTGCGCGACCTGCTGGCCGATCTGTCAGGACTGCAACGGACCGTCGGCTTCCGGGTGCCCGAAGGACGCCTGGCCGTGGTCGGAGGGGTCGGGTCGGCGGCCTGGGACCGCCTGTACGGTGCGCCCCGCCCGCTCGAGCCCTCAACACGATCGTCGGCCCGGACGGGCACGAACGCCAGATACTTCGCGACAACATGCCCTTCGGCACAGTGGGCAGCGGGGAGTTCGGCACTTACTTCATCGGGTACTCGCGCAACCCGAGCGTCACCGAGAAAATGCTGGAGAACATGTTCCTCGGCGACCCCCCCGGCAACTACGACCGGATCCTCGACTTCTCCAGAGCCGTCACCGGGACACTTTTTTTCGTGCCGACGGCCGACTTCCTAGAAGATCCGCCCCCTCAACCGGCACAACCCGAGCGCTGAGCGTCGCCGCCCCGGGTGCACGCTGGAGGGACCTCAGATCCCGGTGTGCTCGGTCCGGACGGGGACGGGGTCGGGGACATGAGGCATGAGGGCATTGGCCGGGATGTGGCCGAGGCGGCCGGCTTCGAAGTCTTCGAGCGCCTGCATGATCTCGTCCCGGGTGTTCATGACGAACGGTCCGTAATGCACGACCGGCTCCCCGATCGGCTGGCCCCCGAGTACCAAGACGTCGAGCTGTTCGGCACCGGCGCCTTGGCGGTCGTCGGCGCGGACGCTCATCCAGTCGCCCGGGCCGAAGGCCACCAGCTGCCCGGCGCGCACCGGTTGCCCATCGCGGCCGGCCTGCCCGGACCCGCCAAGCACGTAGACGAGGGCATTGAACGCCGGCTCCCAGGGGAGCTCGAGCCGGGCCCCCGGCGACAATGTGGCGTGCATCATCGCCATCGGGGTATGCGTCGAGCCCGGGCCGCGGTGCTCGCCCAGCGTCCCGGCGATGATGCGGACGAGGGCCCCGCCGTCGGCCGAGGACAACAGCTCCACCTGGTCGGCCTCGAGGGGCTGGTAGGCGGGCGGGATCATCTTGTCCTTGGCGGGCAGGTTCACCCAGAGTTGGACGCCGTGGAACAGGCCGCCTGACATCACAAGCGCTTCGGGCGGCGTCTCGATGTGCAGGATCCCGTCGCCGGCGGTCATCCATTGCGTCGCCCCGTTGGCGATGAGGCCCCCACCACCGTTGGAGTCCTGATGGGCGAAAGCGCCGTCGATCATGTAGGTCACCGTCTCGAACCCGCGGTGCGGGTGCCAGGGCGTGCCCTTAGGCTCCCCGGGCGCGTAGCTGACCTCGCCCATCTGGTCCATGTGCACGAAGGGGTCGAGGTCGCGCATGTTCATGCCGGCGAAGGCGCGCCGGACCGGGAAGCCCTCCCCCTCCAGACCGCTGGGGGCGGTGGTCACCGACCTGACCGGCCGTTCTCTGGAGACTGCCGGGTCGGGGGCCGCCACCTTTGGCAGCTTCGACAAGTCATTGACCGTCACAGCAGGCATGGGTGTCCTCCTTATCGCCGCCGCAGCTCGGTTCTGGCTGCGGCGGGATCATCCGATGAACCATAGATAGTCATTGCTGCGGGCGTTGCGGCACGCCCGGCGGGGCCTGGTGTCACGCCGCCACCAGGTGCTCGGGCCCTTGCCCCGTCACCGACGACTTCTGGCCGTCACCCTGGGGCTCCAGGGCCGCCGCCAATACGTCGTCGACCGTCTCGGCCAGGTGGAACGTCATGGCGTCGCGCACCGTGACGGGCACGTCGTCCAGGTCCGGCCCGTTGCGGACCGGGAGGACCACTTCGGTCAGCCCGGCGCGGTGGGCGGCGAGGACCTTCTGCTTGACCCCGCCGATCGGTAGCACGCGGCCCTGCAGGGTGACTTCACCAGTCATGCCCACCACCGGCCGTACTGGCCGCCCCGTGAGGAGGCTGACCAGGGCCGAGGTCATGGTCACGCCCGCCGACGGCCCGTCCTTGGGGACGGCGCCCGCGGGCACGTGGACGTGGAACCGCCGGCCGGTCAGGTCGGCGGCGTCGATACCGAGCTCGGGGGCGTGCGAGCGGACATAGGAGAGGGCGATCTCCGCCGACTCCTTCATGACCTCGCCGAGCTGGCCCGTGAGGGTGAGCCCTTCGCCGCCCGTCATGGCCGTGGCCTCGACGAACAGCACGTCGCCACCCGCGCCGGTGACGGCCAGGCCGGTGGCCACGCCGGGGACTGCAGTGCGGTCGGCTGCCTCGAAGAAGAACCGCGGCCGGCCCAGCCAGCCCCGGACGCCGGCACCGTCGACCACGACAGGGGAGACGGCTTTGGCGGACGCCAGTTTGGTGGCGACCTTGCGCAGGAGCCGGCCGAGCTCGCGCTCGAGGCCTCGCACCCCCGCCTCCCTGGTGTAGTCGGCGGCGATGGCCCGCAGGGCGTCGTCGGTCACCTCCACCTCGTCAGCCCGGAGACCGGCACGCTCCAGCTGCCGGGGTAGCAGGTGATGGCGGGCGATAGCCAGCTTCTCGTCCTCGGTGTAGCCGTCGAGGCGGATGACTTCCAGGCGGTCGTACAGCGGGCCGGGAATGGTCTCGGCCACATTGGCCGTGACGATGAACAGCACCTGGGACAGGTCGAGCTCGACCTCGAGGTAATGGTCCCGGAAGGTGTGGTTTTGGGCCGGGTCGAGCACCTCGAGCAGAGCCGAGGACGGGTCGCCCCGGTAGTCGGACCCCAGCTTGTCGATCTCGTCGAGCACCAGGACGGGGTTCATGGTGCCCGCCTCGCGCAACGCCCGGGCCAGGCGGCCGGGCTGGGCGCCGACGTACGTCCGCCGGTGCCCCCGGATCTCGGCTTCGTCATGGACGCCGCCGAGAGCGACCCGCACGAAGGTGCGGCCCAAGGCGTGGGCCACTGACTCGCCCAGCGAAGTCTTGCCCACCCCGGGCGGCCCGACCAGGGCCAGGACGGCGCCCGCGCCGCGGTCCCCGACCGGCGCCAGGCCCCGGTCGCGGCGGAGCTTGCGTACCGCCAGGTGCTCGAGGATGCGCTCCTTTACGTCCGCCAGACCGTCGTGGTCCTCGTCGAGCACGCGCCCGGCGGCGGGGACGTCGAGGTTGTCCTCGGAGGTCTTGCCCCAGGGGATCTCCAGGACCGTCTCGATCCAGGTCCGGGCCCAGCCGTGCTCGGGGCTCTGCTCGCTGGTGCGTTCGAGTTTGGCCACCTCCCGCAACAGGGCGGCGCGGACGGCGTCGGGCAGGTCGCGAGCCTCTATCTGTTCCCGGTAACCCTGGGGCGACCCGTCGGCCGCTTCGCCGTCCAGCTCGCCCAGCTCTTTGCGGATGGCCTCCAGTTGGCGGCGCAGCAGGAACTCGCGCTGCGTCTTTTCCATGCCCTCTTCTACGTCTGTTTTGATCTGCTGGCGGAGCGTTATGTCGGCCAGGGTCTCGCGCGCCCAGCCGAGCACGAGCCGCAGCCGGGCCTCCACGTCGACGGTCTCGAGGATCTGTAGCTTCTGGGCTGCGCTGAGGTCGGGCGAGTACCCGGACACATCAGCTATGCGAGAGGCACCGCTGACATGGCGCAGTTGTTCGGCCATGGCTCGGGCACCTCGGCTGAGCAGGATGTTCTCCAGGACTGCGCGGTATTCGCGGGCGAGCTCGACCACGGCCGGCGTCTCCGGGGGTTCGTTGACGTCGTCGGCCTGCACCCACAGGGCCTGGCCGGTGCCGGGCACCGCGCTGCCCAATAGGGCGCGACGCTCACCGCTTACTGCTATGGCCGCGGCCCCGCCGGGAAGCTCGCCCACGTCTACGATCTTGGCGACCACCCCGACCGAGGAATAACGCCCGTCGATGCGGGGCACGAGCACGAGCTCGCTGCCTACAGGTCCGGCGGCCTCGGCCGCAGCCTTCGCCTCGTCTGTCTCCAGCGCAAGGGTAAAAACCATCCCGGGTAACACAACGCCCGAGGTCAGGGGGAGCATCGGCAGGGTTTGGCGTTCTTTGTCCATCATCTTCTCCAAAAACTTCTTTCCGTCCGGTCACACCGGGCTCTGGGTTAGGTCCAACAAATGGGGACCTCCCAAGATTCCCGGGCCCGAGGCCCACCCCCTCCCGGCCTGCCCAGCCTCTATAGGCCGAACGAGGCACCGGGCCGTGAGGGTTGCGGGCTCTCGTCCAGGCGCCTCACCCGGAACCCGGCCCGGGCCAGGACCTGGGGGATCGAGCGCACGTGGGCACGGTCCTTCTCCTTGTTGTCCTCGGGCAACTGTTCGAACGGTAGGTCGATGAAGGGGTGGTGGCGCGAATCGCGTGGCCCGGGCTGGTAGCCCATGCGCTTCATGTCGGCCGACCAGCGCTCGTGCTCGAACGGTGCCAGCGCGGCCACCTCGGCTTCGGTGAACCCGAAGCTCGACCTCTCGGGGTCGAGAAGGGGAGCGGGGACCACGACGCAGCGTAGGGCCCCCAGCTTGGCGGCTATGCCGTCGGCCCAGAGACGGTTGGACTCACGCAAACTGCCAGGCAGCTGCTCCCAGGGCACCAGCGAAGCATCGTCGCTCGCGGTGAGGCCGAGCTGGTTTTGCTGCTGACAGTGGAGCAGGTGGCCCAGGCGAGCAATGGCCTCGGTGGCCGTGCTCTCCAGAAGGGGCGCCGGGAGCAGCGTGCGACTGAGCCATCCGAAGGCGTGTATGCCCTTCATGGCCTGGCCGCCTCGCTCGACGGCGTGGGCCACCCCGGCCTCGTCGTCTTCCACCACGACGACTATGGGCGTCTCGTCCCAGTGCCCCATCTCGTGGCGGAGGGTGAGAGCCGTCGTCAGAGCAGCTGTTTCACTGGCTAGAGCTACGTAAACGGTGCTGGCGTCGCTCGGTGCCACGCCACCGTTGACCCCGCCACCGTTGTTGACCCCGTCACTGTTTACTACGCGCCCGGCCCGGCCCCAGCGCTCGAGCCGGCACGAACCGATCTCCCCCAGCTCGGGGTTCCTCGCCGCCAAGTCGTCGAGCACCTCGGGCGGAGCGCCGACGAGCGTGAGGCGCAGCGAGTCCGAGGCGTCACGGTGTGCCGCCATCCATCGGCGCAGGATGGCGATGAGGAGGCTGTCGGCGAGTCCTTCGTCGCTCACTACGACTACGTGCGGTGAGCCGGGGTGTTGCCTCGGGAAGGGCGGGTGTTCATCGAGAAGGAGCTCGGCCGCCACCGCCCAGAGGTTGACCAGTTCGAGCCGGAAGCCAGACTCGTCCCGGTCCACCAGGGCGGGTGCCTTCATGACCTGCCACAGGTGAAAGTCATCGAAACCGGCCAGGGCCGTGAGCACCTGCGACCTGTCGGCGGCCGAAACGGTGCGGGCGGCGGCGGCCACGTCGATGTTGACCTGGTCCTTACCGCACAGCGACACCAGGAGCTCGGCCTTGTCCAGGCCGGCCTGACGCAACACCTTTGTATCGGTGGCGTCGCCTACGAGCACGTGGATGCCACGGTCCCGGCAGCCGGCGATGGAAACGTTGGTGGAGTCGCTGTCGATAGCCACGACTTGCCAACCATCGGCGGCGAAAGCGCTGGCCAGGCGGTAACCGGCCGCGCCCAAACCGGCGACAACGACGTGGCGGCGCAGGCGGTGGACGAAGAAGCGGTTGAACTGCTCCCCGTACATGGCCAGAATGGCGCCAACGGCGGCATAGCCGAGCACGATCGGGCCCAGGTAACGGGCGATCTGGACGTAAACATTGGCGTTTTGGCCGGCGTTGCCATCGAGGGTGAACAACTGGAGGGACTCGTACAGCAAGTCGAGCAGGGGCCGGCTGGGCTTGGACTCGGAAAAGCCGACCATCGCCAGTACGACCACAGTGACGGCGAGAACCGCAAGCACCGCCGGTTTATTGCGGTCCCAGTGGCGGACAAGGTGCTTGGCCCAGGTCGCCTTGGGCGCCCGGCGCCGGCTCCGGGGCCGGTGACTGAGAAGGTCTACGTACATGTTGAGCTCAACCGTTGGAGTACTCGGCTCGCTCGGCGGTGGTGTAACCACGGGTCACCCGCAAGCGCGCCGCCCCCTCCAGGTCATGCAGATCGGGCGTCGCCGCTTCGGCCGACAGGGCCCGGACGATGCCGTCGTTGCTGGCGGAAATGACCACGTCGCTTTGGTCGAAGGTCCCGAACACGGCAGCGTTCACGGCCGTCGGGAAGGGCTCGTCGAACGGGCCGAAGGCGGCCAATTGGCTCCGTCCGGCGAGGCTCCAGATACGGACCATGCCGTCGTCCCCGGCCGTCAGTACCTCCGACCCGTCAGGGCTGAAAACCGCGGTGTTGACCTGGCCACCGCCGGTGTTGAGCTCCGTGGCCACCTTGTAGGTGCCGGCATCGAAGACGGTCACGTTGCCGGAATTGTCGGCCAGGACAACCTGTCGTCCATCGGGGCTGAACTGGCCGTCCCAGACAACGGCGTCTTTGTCCGGGTTTTGGAACGTACCGAGGTACTTGTCGGTGTCGCGCTGGCGGCCCCGGCTCAGGCTCCACTCCCGCGCCGCGCCATTGTTATAAGACACGAGCACGCGGTTGCCGGCGGCGTTGAAGGTCATGCTGTTGACGAAATAGTCGTAGCTCGCGGTTCCGGCGAGCTCGACAGCCCGACCATTGGCGAGATCGACGACCTCGACGATGTTGTTGTTCGAGAAGATGACAGCAACCAAGGAGCCGTCCGGGCTGATGGAAACGCCCTGGGGGGTGCCCGGCCACCGTGTGGGGAGCTCCGTCCGGGCCGGTCGGACCTGCGCCGCGCCTTGGGCGTCGTTGGTGACCAGCCACTCTTTCACGTCGTACTGGGCCCCCACCGCCACCACCCCGACGGCGGTGGCCACCCTCCCGCGGCCCCGAGCCTGAGAGACCGAAAAGGATTGCACGTCGGCGGGCCTCGAGCCTTCCAGCACTGTCGTTTGCCGGCCCGTGCGCAGGTCTATGACGACGGCCTTGTCAGGGTCGCCGTTCTCGCCCGTAATCGACACACCTGAGGCCAGAGCGGTCACGTCGCCCAGGCCGGCTACGTAGGTCACGCTGCCGACGCCGTCACTGGTGCCCGCCCACGGGAGAGACTGGCTCACCTGAGAAGAAAACAGCAGCTCGCGAGGGCGTGCGTCCCATACCCTTACCATCCCGTCCTCGCTCCCGGTCACCAGGGTGCCCACGTCAGCGGGGTCGAACTCGGCCGAATAGACGACGCCGCAATCGCAGTTGAGCTGGGCCACCGCTATCCCGCCGAGCTGTGACTGCTGTTGGAGCTGCCACACCGTCGTCTGCCCCAGGTCGGTCGTGGTGACCAGCTCTGATCCGTCGGGGCTGAACGCCGTCGTCTGCAGGTCTCCGCCCGCGCTGAACTGGGCGATCACCGTGTGGGCACCGTAAAGGTCCGTGACCTGGGTGATGCCTTCAACGCTGGTGGTCGCCAGTTCGCGCCCGTTCTGGCTCAGCGCCGCGCTGGTGACGTTGCCGACCCCCCACACCGTGTTGTTGGCCGGGAAGATCTGCTTGAACCCGGGCACCGACCACACGGTGGCCCCTGAGCCGCCGGTCACCGCCGCCTCCGTCCCCGCCCCGTCAAGACTGACGGAGCTCAGGCTGTCGAAAGGCGTGTTCACACAGCGCCCGGCGAAGGGTTGACCGGCATGGTACTCGCAGATATAGCCGTCGGAGTCGACGGTGACGAGATGGTCTTGGCCGTTAGCCGGGCCCTGCCAAGCCACCATCTGCCCGGCCGGCTGGGCATCCCCGCTGCCCGCCGGCACGTACAGGGGAACGGCCCTGCCCGTCCCGGCCGCCGTCAGGATCTCGGCACCTGGCCATCGGCCCGACCGCCAGCCCGCCCGGACCTCTCCGACGACGGCTATGTAGCGCCCGTTCGGGCTGAAGGCCAGCCCGTTGACGTAGGAAAAATCGGTGGCGCGGTCCCGGGGAAGGCCGGACCGCCCGAGGTCCCATATCTTGACGTCCCCGCTGTCGGCCGTGGCCGCGGCGAGGAACTTGCCGTCAGGGCTGAAGACGGTGGCAGACACAGACGTGCCGAAGTCCAGCGTCTTTTCTTCCTCGATCTGCGGGAGGGATTGGCGGAGCGCCGCTACGGCTTGCGGTGTCGGGCTCTTGTCCATGGCCGACAGGGCTAGGAGGGCGCTGAGCTCGGGGTCGCCGCTGAGGTTGGCGACGGCATCGGCGGCGAGCACCCGGGAGCCGTTGGCGTCCCGCTGCGCCACGGCATTGCCGATGACGAAGACAGCGAGCAGGGCCACGGCGACGAGAGCGGCGCCCCAGGCCACCAGCGCCCGGCGGCGCTGCACCCGGGCCTTTTGCTCGGCCGCTTCCTTTTGCGCCTCGAGGCGGCGAGCCGCGTACCGGCCGCGCCAGTCGAGCACCGCCGGGGCCAGCACGTCGTGGAAGATCTCGTAGCGAGGAGGGCCTTGGCCGCCCATGGGAGGTTCGACGAAGCGCACGATGCGCGTGCCGCCTTCCCCCAGCCTGTCCAGGACGCTCGTCACTTTGTCCTCGGCGTGGTTGGTGTAGTCCACGAGGTCGGCCACGGCGTGGGCGATCTTGGTGCCCGAGGGCGTCACGAGGTGGTGGAAGACGTCGGCGGCGATGTCCTGGTCCTCGGCCGACAGGGCGCCCAGGATGGCGTCGAGATGGCTCCGGACGATCTTCTGGGCGCCCCCCAGCTGCTCCAAGGTGGACAAGCGCAGCTGGTGGGAACCTGCGCCCGTCTCCTCCTGCCAGATGCGGGTCATCACCAGCTGCAGGTAGGGAGCTTCTACCGCGTCGCCCGTCCCACCGTCCAGGGTCCCCGCGCCCACCGTCTCGAGCTTCACCTTGCCCGTGGAGACCTGCTCAACCACGGCCGAGACGAGCTCGGCCTCGATGCTCACCTGTTGCTCGGGAGGCAGCTGCCGGTTGTACTCCTCAATGGGGCGACGGATGGCTTGGCGCGCCGGCCCCTTGCCGAGCGGGCTTATGCGGCGGTACGAGCCGAACACGTTAGGGATGCGGCTCCGGAAGCGGTCGAGCTGCGCCAGGGCGTCTTCCCTGATGGCGAGCAGGAAGCCGGCGGGGAGACCTTCGCGGCCCACGGCCTGAGGGAACTGCTCGAAAAATGACAGCGGTCCCTGCTCGGAGCCGTGGTAGAGGAAATACTCCTCGAACTGGTCGAAAATCAGCAACAACGACGCCTGCGCACGCGATGCCGACGTCTCGATGAGCTCGACCAGGCTCCCCCCGGACAGGCTCCCCCGGGGCTCGGCGCTCTCGGGGGAGGCGAACTCCTGCACTGACGCCTCGACGGCGGCGGCTATGCCGGCTACGGGGTCGTCACGCCAACTGCTGAAGACCACCGGGACAAACTCGGCCGTCCCGAACCGGTGTACGTCCCGCCGGGCGGCTTCGCGCAGGCCGGCGGCCACACCCGCCCGCAGCAGCGAGCTTTTCCCGGCACCGCTCTGGCCGTAGACCAAGGTCAACCGGGCCGACTTGAGACTGGCGACGATGAGGTCGCGCTCGCTCTCACGCCCGAAAAAAAAGGCGGCGTCAGCTTCGGTGAAGTGCGTGAGGCCTTTGTAGGGACCCGTGGCCCCGGTGACGTTGGAGTGCTGTGTCAAGAGCGCTCGGCGAGCCAGGTCTCGAAAGCGGTCCTCAGCTGGACGAGGTAGTCCTCCAGGGTCATCCCGATCATTGTCACGTTCTTTTTCGCCCACGTCTTCTGCTCGACAGGGTCGAACTCACGTCGGACCGCCCACCAGTCGTTCGGCTTGGCCTTTTCCCTGAGCTGGTAAAGGATGGCGCGAAGGTTCCAGTCGCGAAGGCTGTACCCGAGGAACAGCAGGTGGCAGTTGAGGAGGCGGGTGAGCACGGAGGCGGGCAAGAGCTCATCGAGGTCGGCGTGGGTCAGGTACTCGATGTAATGGTCCTCGGTGATCACGTAACTGTCGTGGTTGGGGTCGTTACGGTTGACGAAGCCGTGCAGCTTCAAAACCACCGTGCGCTCCTCAGGACTGGCGTCGAGGTATTCCCGGGGTTCTTCGATCAGTCTCAGGGAGCCTCCCGGCGGCTGGTGGAAAAAGTGGCCGTGGTGCTCGCCGTCGGCCATGTACACCACGAGGTCGTAGGGCTCGCCGCACTCGTCGAGGGCCTGTTCCAGTAGGTCGTCGTAATTGGTCGTGACTAGTAATGGCGGGTCACCCAAGAGGCCTTTTTCCCGCAGGTGGCCGGGGACCTGGGCCAGGAAGTGGTGGAGGTCCGTGGTGGGTAGATCCCGGTCGAAGATCTCGTGCAGTTCCTCGTACAGCGGCGTCGACCCGCCCTTCATGGCGGAGATCCATTGGGCGACGGCCAGGAGCTCGTACGAGCCGGCCAGCTCCGAGGGCAAATGGAACTCTTTCGACAGCCGTGATGCGAGCTCTTGGGCGCTCGGCGCGCCCTTCCATTCGGCGCCTCCAGGCCCCGGCCGGCCGAAAAGGCTCGCCCCGGAACCGAGCACGGGGGTCAGCCGCCCACGCCGTAGGCCGCGACAGACGATATCAAAATGCGCAGCCAGATCTTCGCCCGGAGGTGCCAGGCTGTTGGGCGGCCCGATGACCGGTGGATCATAGCCGACGTACCGTGAACGAGAGGAAGGCACGACAGGTGAAGTTGGACGACGAAAAGCTGTGGGAGGCTTCGGTCGATGTCTTGCGGGGCAACGATGGCGGTGGTTGGACGAAGGCGGCGCCGGACCTGTACCCGCACCAGTGGAGCTGGGACAGCGCTTTCATCGCCATCGGGTGGGCGCACATCGACCCGCTGAGGGCCCTCGGCGAACTGGAACGATTGTTTGCCCGCCAGTGGGCGACGGGCAAGGTCCCCCACATCGTTTTCGACGAGAGCGTGCCGGACGACAGCTATTTCCCGGACTGGGCGTACTGGGACAGCGCCATGTCGCCCGATGCCCCCGCCGGGGCCCCTCATACCAGCGGGTTGTGCCAGCCTCCGGTGCACGCCTTGGCCCTGTTGCGGATTTGGCAGCTGGCACAACGCAGCTGCGAGGGCGGGCGACTGAGCGAGGTCAGGGACCGGGCCCGTGCTCTTTTGCCTCGCGTCCTGGCCTGGCACCACTACCTGGCCACGGCCCGGGACCCCGAGGGTAGCGGGCTCGTCACTATCTATCACCCGTGGGAGAGCGGCGCCGACAACTCCCCGAGGTGGGACCGGGCGCTCGCCAACGTCGAGGTCGGGACGCTGCCGTCCTTCCGCCGGCGTGATACCGAACACGTCCGCGACGCGTCGCAGCGCCCGACGGACAGGGACTACGAGCGTTACATCTGGCTCGTGGAGGTGCTCAAGGCGTGCCGCTACGACGAGGCCGAGATCCAGCGCCGCCACCCGTTCCTGGTGAAGGACGTTTTCTTCAGCGCCGTGCTGGTTTGCGCCAACGTGGCCCTCCTCGAACTGGCTGAGGCCCTCGGGGCCGATGACTTGTCCCCGACGGTCGAGGGGTGGGTCGCGGCAGGACGGCGAGGCGTGGCCGGGCAGTGGGACGACGAGCTCGGGCTCTGCGTCGATTATGACGTCTTGACCGGCCACCCCGTTCGCCTGCGTACATTTGCCGGGTTCGCCTCCCTTCTGGCCGGAGACCTCGGTGCCGAACGCGAGGCCAGGGCGCTGGCTGAGCTGGGATCGGGCCACTTCACCGGGAACCCTCGGCTCCGCTGGAAGGTGCTGCCGAGCACGAGCCCCGACGAGCCCGGCTTCCAGCCCCGCACCTACTGGCGGGGCCCGACGTGGCCGATCATCGATTGGCTCATCTGGAGGGCGCTACGCGTCGGCGGCCATCACGAGCTCGCCGAAAGCCTGCGCCGCGAGGGGCTGGCGCAGGTCGGCGGGAGCCCTCTGCCAGAGTACTTCGAGCCCTTCACCGGGGAACCGCTCGGGTCGCCCCGCCAATCCTGGACGGCGGCCGTCACGCTTGACTGGCTGAGTTTTGCTGTTGGCGCAGCAGCCCCCGGTACACGAGGATGACCGAGGAGTCGTCGCGGCGACCGTAGCCGGCCTCCGCTCCCATCTGGAACGCCTGTTGGGCCGCCTCGGCGAGCGCGGTCCGCGTCTTGGAGCTGCCGGCCGCGTCTACGACCAGGCCCATGTCTTTCACGAAGATGTCGAGAGCGCTCTTGACATCGCCGAAAGCACCCTCGACCATGCGCCGGCCACGGTCGTCGAGCATGAAAGAAGCCGCCGCCCCCTGCCTCACCACCTCCCAGCTGCCGGCGGCGTCGAGCCCGAGCGCCTCGGCGAACACGAGCGCCTCGGCGGCGGCGGCGATGTGCACGCCGCACAATAATTGGTTGACCAGCTTCAGTTTCTGCCCGTCGCCGGGCCGAGGCCCGACCACCGGGGCGCTGCTGGCCATGGCGTCCAGGAGCGGGGCCACCTTCACGATGTCCTCGGGCGCGCCCCCGACCATCATGAGAAGTTCGCCCGCGGCCGCCCGGGCCGTGCCGCCCGATACGGGGGCGTCGACCACGCTGATCCCCCTTCCTGCCAGTTGTGCCGACCAGCTGCTGACGGCGGCCGGTCCGACGGTGGCCATCATGAGGACTACGGACCCCGGAGCGAGAGCTGCGGCGGCGCCGTCCTCACCGAACAGGGCCGATGCCGCCTGCGCAGGCGTGGCCACCATGACGGCGAGCACGTCGGCGCCCGTCGCGGCTGCGGCGGCGGTCGGAGAAGCCTCCACGCCATCGCCGGCGAGCGCCGACGACCGTCCCGGGTCCACGTCGAAGGCGGTGACGCTATGCCCCGCCCCTGCCACCACCCGGGCCATGGGCGCGCCCATGGCACCAAGCCCGATCCAACCCACTTTTGACATCAGCCGGTCTCACTCCCTTCGCCCCCTGCGGTCAGTCCGCCCTCAACGGTCGGCCGTCCCGACAGGAGCGTTATTTTCTCGTAGGCCACCGCGGCCATGGCGTCAATGGACCGTTGCTGCATCCTGCGGATATCGTCGCCGTCGACGGCCAAGCCCTGAGCCAGCGCCTTCACGTGGGCCCGGCGGAGCTCGGTGTTGAAGTTGACTTTCGCCACTCCGGACGCGACGGCTTCGAGCAAGTCGCCGTCGCCGGTCCCCGAAGCGCCGTGGAGCACCAGGGGTAGTCCCGTGACGGCGGCGATCGCCCGCAGGCGCGCCATGTCCAGGTGGACCGGACGGTCCGTGATCCCGTGGACGTTGCCGACGGCGACGGCGAGGGCGTCGACCCCGGTGCGTTCGGCGAAGTCCGCGGCCTGACCCGGATCGGTCTCCCCCGTGGCCTCCGCGTCGACCGACGCGTCTTCGTCACCGGCGATGGCGCCCAGCTCGGCTTCCACCCATACCCCGGCGGCATGAGCCTCCTCCACGACCGAGAGCGTGAGCGCGACATTATCGTCGTAGGACAGGTGGGAACCGTCGACCATCACCGACGTATAGCCGAGCTCCATGCAGGCCCGGATCTCGTCGGGGCGGGCGGAGTGGTCCAGGTGGACGCCGATGGCGATCGGGGACCGGCGTGCCGCGGAGAGGGCCGAGACGGCCAGCAGCTCGAGGCCCACGGCGGCGAACGAGCCTGACCCGGCTTGGATTATCACGGGCGTGGCCGCCCGCTCGGCGGCACGGCAGATGGCTGCCGTCGACTCCAGCGTATAAGTGGTCATCGCCGCCAGCGCCTGGCCACGGGCGCGGAACTCCTTGATGATGCCGGTGCCCCGGGCGAGCATCAGGACCGGCCCGAGAGCAGGTCGATGACCCGGGCCAGCGTCTGCTCGTCGCCGACGTTCCCGGCGAAGACGACGTAGGGGGTACCCACCGCCTCGGGCGCCGCCTCGAGCGGTCGGAACACTGAGACCATGCCCGCGAAGAGCTGCCCGACCACCTCGGCCCTGCGGATCCCGAGGCCGGCGACGGCCACGTCGTGGGAGGTTATGCCGCCCTTGGCCACGACCCACGCCGGCGTGGCTTTGACGGCCAGCCTGACGACGCCGGCCACGGCCGCAGAAACCTCGCGGGCGATCTGCAGGCTCGCTTCCCCGTCCGTCCCCCGGACGAGGTCCCGGCTCGTGGACACGAGCACGTCGGCGTCGGCCAGCGCGGCGGCGGCCCGGGCCCCTACGGCGGCCACGTAGTCGCGCCGCCCGCCGGGCCCGATGACCCGGGACACGTCAAGGGCTATCTCGACGAGGCCGCCCCGGGCGATGGCGAAGGCCACTTGGTCATTGGTCAGGCCTACATGGGACCCGACCACCATCAAGCCGTGGCCGCCCGGTGGCCCGGCCGGCCATATGTCTGCGGCCGTCAGCGGCTCGCGGCCGCCCAGGCCGGCGAGGGCCCGGACAAACGAAGGGCCGGTGCGGTAAAGGTACGACCGCCCCTGGTCCCGAGCCTGGGCGACGGCCATGGCCACGATTTCCAAGTCGGCATATTCGGTGCCGTTGATCACGATAAATGCTCCGGGAGGT